>CENV01018343.1_pt1 | contig 19827 bp, 18 predicted proteins | sample 530231 | NCBI WGS metagenome assembly CENV01 (sample SAMEA2619815, study PRJEB7988) | marine metagenome | biome: marine biome (ENVO:00000447); feature: surface water layer (ENVO:00002042); material: "saline water (ENVO:00002010), including plankton (ENVO:xxxxxxxx)" | depth 5 m | reverse complement strand
ACCTCTGTACGCGATCAATCCTGATTGGGTACGCGACAACCAAGCTATAGCCGTTATGACTATGGACGATTGGTTATCCATCTTAAAAACAAATTGGGATTTATACGGAAAGTGCTAGGGTGAGCTTGGCTCTAACGACTCCTAGCGTAGCCGAAACGATTACAGTGAAGGTTTACTGGGGGTAGCAACCTTACCTGGAGAAGAATCGTTTGACTCATTCATACTAGGTGGTAAATCAGCAGCTTTAGGCGCACTTGGATTAGATCCTTTTTGTCCAGGCAAAAACGATTTGATTTCGTTACTAGGGCCATACTCTCCAGTTTGATCCTCTACTATAACAACCCTAGCCTCAAAAGTTTTACCTTGAAACTCCCAAGCAGTTTTAGGAACTTCGGTGAACCCTACAGCTTTCGCTAAACGAGCGAAGTCATTATTGGCGTATCCTCTAATTTCTTCTTGCTTTAGTTTATCGTCATTTACATACCAAAGATTGAAGTTTTTTCTTAATTTCCAACCAGCGTAGTTATCACCCGTTACTTCAGCCTCCAACTTCAAGTAGTCGTTACCAGCCGCAGACGTTGTCTTTTCGCAAGACAATATTACAACAGGGTAATCACCTTCTGGAATTGCAGAACTACTCTCTGCGGCATCCAAATCTATATCCAATCCTTCAAAGTCACTCATTCTGCACCTCCTGCAAATCCGAGTTTGTTTATTACACTAGCTAGATCAGGTGACTCAAACCCGTCTAACTTACCTGAACGATCCTTGGCAATATAGTTCTGTCCAATTCTCGTTTGTAACCATCTTGAGGTGACGGTTTTACCTTCTTCATTTTCGTCGTCAAACGTACGAAGAACCAAAACTTCATCAAAGAAGTAAGGTATCTGCGTAGGAAGTTTGGCGCCAACCATCATCGGTTGATAATGATAAGCTCCTGTCTGTTCGTCACGCTCTCTGCTTTGTTTGGCAATGAATATGACGTGGACAGGTAAGTCCCTGAACCTACGCATCGTTTTAATCATCACTTCGATGACCTCTCCATACGCACGTCTAGGATCTTTGCTTTTGGCTTTTTCTTGCGAAAGCAAGATTTCAGCCATTTCTGTAACACTATCAAGACAAACGGTATCGTATTGTAGTGTTCCGTTTTCTAATAGTTGAGCTATCTCTTCAATCTCAGAAGCTTCTTTGACCTCGATTGCATCAAGATCAGGAGCATCCTTAATAGAGAGAAGACCACTCTCCATACTAACGACTAATGTTTTACCAGGAGCCGTTTGACAAAGAGTTGTTTTACCCGCACCACTTTCGCCGTATACTAAAAGTTTGGCGCCTTGCGACTCAACTAAATCGCTCGGTGACTTGATGCGTTCTTGGATACTTGTGTTCATTTTTTTCTCCAGTTGTTAATGTAAATGTTTTCATGCTACAATCACAAGAAAACACAATTAGACATATAGTACAGATGAACAAAGCAAAAATCAACCCGAATCAATGGAAGATTAATTACTTTCATAGACAACAACAACTAGGCGAAAAAGAATTGATGGATTTATACAGTCAAGGATTGGAGCCTGAATTTAAGGAGCGTGAAGTGAAACGAGTAACACTTAGTAGTTATATTGAATTTTTAGGCATAGATACAGCAGCCGATCTATTTGATTGTTCGCCACATACGGTGAAAGCCTGGAGGTATGGCAATAGACAGCCATCTACTGAGCAGGCTAAAAAGATAATAGTGGCATCTGGGGGCAAATTGGATTTCTTTTCTATTTACGGTCCCATAGATGAGTCAAAAGATAAAAGTGAAACGGTTGAATAGTGCTAAACGTCAAAGCGTCCGCGCAGGATACTGCGTTGGAACTCGCTCTTGCGTATGCAGAAAGTGGTTATAGTCCTGTACCATTACTGCGCCATAATAAAGTCCCACCAAAAGAACTAGGTGGTTGGCAAAAGTTCAAAGAACGACAACCGACGACAGAAGAAATAACAAAATGGTTTCAAGGCCGTGATGACCTTGTCGTAGCCTTGATATGTGGTAAGTTTATTGTTGTTGATGCCGATACACCCGAAGCTGTGAACTGGGCAGAAACCAACTTACCTAATACACCTTGCAAAGTGGCGACGGGTAAGGGTATGCACTACTACTATAACAACCCTGAAAATTTCACAACCTATGTTGCTAGAAGAACTGATACTTCAGATCCTGCTAAACTAATTGATATTAGAGGAGAAGGTGGACTTATTATAGCGCCTTACAACATCCATGCTACTGGTGCTATATACGAGCCTAAATTTATAGAGGAGTGGGACTGGCATGACACTAATGATTTACCTGACTTAACAAAAGAACATTGGGAGATGATTACAGGTGTAGATAAAGTTAGCACCAAAAGCATCTCTCAACCTTTTGAACTGACAGGTGTAGTACAGGGTAGTCGTAATGATAACGCTGCTAGATTAGCAGGCAACCTTATAGCTAAAGGCGTGTCTATAGAAATGGTAGAGTTTTTTGTGCAGTCTTGGAATCAACAAAACAAACCACCTTTACCAAGATCTGAAGTATCCACCACAGTTAATTCTATACAAAAGACACACGATAGAAAAAACCAACAAGCCCCAGCCTTTATACAACGTGCTTACAATGTAAAAGAGCCTACAGACCTATATGAACCACCAGGCATACTTAAAGATGTCTACGAATATTCTGAGGAGATAGCACAAATACAACAACCCTCTTTATCTTTGCAGACAGCTTTAGCGTTAGGCTCTGTAGCTTTAGGTCGTATGTATAAGACGGATATGAATAATTTTTCGTCTTTGTTTTTTATGTGCATAGCAAAATCTGGACAAGGTAAAGAAAATGTTAAGACAGTTATTGAAACAATATTGGAAGGTGCAGGCTTTGAAGATTTGATGGCGGGTGACGGCTATACGTCCAGTGGCGCAGTATATAGTTTACTGCGTCACAAACCCACACACGTAACCGTAATGGACGAGTTCGGTAAAAGATTAGAGTCCATATCAAAATCTACAAACTCCAATAAAGAAGATGCTATACAAGTATTGATGGAGGCTTGGGGACGTTGTCATGGCACGTTAAGGCCAGATAATTACTCTATGATGACCTTTACTCAAAAACAACAACAGGAAGCTCTAGATCGTCATACTATCAAGCCAGCAATAACTTTGATTGGTATGTCTGTACCAAGAAACTTTTACGGTGCTTTATCAACAGGACGTATAGTTGATGGATTTTTGAACAGGTTTATTGTGGTGGAATCCAAACTGCCTAGAACGGTAGGTAGGATGGTCCCTTATATGGAACCATCCTATAAAGTATGTGAGTGGGTTAGACAAGTGAGAGCGCCTTTGAACGATATGGAGGAGATAGCCAGAGATAACGCGGAAATGAATCTAAGTCAACGTGTGATTGCTTTTGATGATGAATCAAAAGAACTCTTAAATAAATTAGCCTACGAGCTTGTAGATCAGCAAAATAAGTTGGAGAAAGACGGTTTGGAAGTATTACTTTCGCGAACTAGAGAAAAAGCGATGCGGTTGTCTTTAATATGTCAATTAGCTGACAGACCTAATTCTAGAAAGATTACCGCAGATATGACAAAGTGGGCGATAGACTATGTTTACTATTACGATCAACTTATGGTAGCGACGTGTGAAGATAAAGTGGCTGGCTCTGAAATGGAAAGTCGTATCAAACAAGTTTTAAGTTTTATTAGAACGCAAGGTGAAATGGGAATAAGCAAAAGAGATATAGATCGTAAAGAAATATTTAGATCAATGAAATCTTTTGAGGTAAAAGAGATTATAAACAGATTAATAAATGCTGGAGAAGTACAAGAAAAGGATGTAAGGGTGAAGCAAACAGGTAGACCTATGAAACGTCTAGTGGCGATAGATCCTAACTTTTTTGAAGATTAATGGAGGTATTACAAATGACAAAACCAAAAATGGAAACAATAGGCGATCAAAAACGTGAAGAACGCGTAGCTGGATTTATAGAGGGTTTATGGGACGTTAGATGTCATAAACTGCCAGTCTCTTACGGACTGGACTATTGGTGTGAAAGTAAGTATGAGTGTTTTTGGATGGAGGTAAAATGCCGTAGTTTTGGTATAGATAAATATGAAACACTATTACTTAGTGCATCTAAACTTAGGATGGGAGCTGCATTGTCATTAGCAACTAATAGGCCGTTTGTTTTAGTTTTTGCTATGAAGGATAGTGTTTATTCGCACACTTGGGATAAAAATAAAATTTATGACGTTAGGTTTGGTACGATTGCAGAACCGCAACTACCCGAGGATTCAGAGCCGTATATTCATTTACACCGTTCTGAATTAGTTTGTCTATCTGAGAGTCCGTTGGGATTTGATAGAGATGAGCTAGGATTAATTTAAAGACGCCAATCGTTCAGAAATGTCATCTTTTTTTTCTTTCGGCCTCATAGATCTTTTAATATCTTCTATAGTTCCTAAATTTATTTCTATAGGCGCACCACGACCTTCAGCACTACCTAATAAACCTGCTATACCTGAAGCAATACTCATAGGGTAGTTTTGTCCTGGCACTAAGTTTGTTGCAAACCTTCTAAATCTGCCAGATTGTTCTGCCTCTCCCTTACCTATGTTCGCGTCGTAAGAGTCTCTTATGATTATATTACCTTGATCATCTGTATCAAAAGAAAAACTGCCTAGAAATGTTTTTATTATAAATTCTGGATCGTTTAGTTTTTTTAAAAAAGTTTTTGCATCTATTTGAGGGTTTACTTCTAAAAATTTTTTTACGTTTTCAGGATTATCATACTTTGATTTAATTTGTCTTTGCAATTGTTCCAAACTATCTTTTGTTATTATATCGCCATAACCGCCTTGATCGTAGTAGCTGATCCTGCCGCTAGTTTGACCTCTTTTTGTTGCCTCTAATATTAGTTTGTTCAACTGTCTAATTTCGTCTGGTTGTAAATCTCCAGCGTCATATTTACCAATTCTACGGACACCAGGTATCAAGTCTAATAAAAAAGCTTTTTGATTGATTGGAATATCTTTGAGTAAAGGTAAATCTCCTATTAAACTAAAATTTTCTGCGTCAAATCTTTCAACAGGACTCATTTCTTCTAGTCTCTTTTGATATTCTTCGCTTAATGCTAAAACTTCTTCTGGTGTAATATTTACCATTTAGCTTAATCTTTCCGCTAATTCTTGATCTTGCGGATTAGGTAATAACGTAGGCCCTATCGGTCTTGTTCTGGGTAACGGGGTAGCGCTAGTAACTTCTGGTAAATCTAAATCAATGGTAGCTGGAACAGCCATTTGATTTATTACTTCGCGAGCTTGTTCTTGCACGCCACGTTCTTCCAATTCTTTCGTTATGTTTTGTCCAGTCTCTTCAGCTCCTCTAGCTAACGCTGAAAAACCTCCAATTCTTAAAGCTTGCTCTGTTGCGTCAAGGACTTGACCCAGAGCTGACTTATCGGTTCTTGCTAATAAAGACACTATTCTAGGATTTGCAAAAAGAGTTTTGTAAATAGTTAAAGTAGCAACTGTAGGCAAAAGATTTAAGTTAAAAAATCCTGCTGCCAACGTGCCAGCCACGATTGAACCTGCTCCAGTTCTTTCTGCACCAGAAACTGTAGTGTTAATAGCTCTTGCATATCCGCGTAATGCACTGGACAGTTCTTTGCCAAACATCGCTTCTAATGTCTCATCACCGTAAGAATCTAAAGCCCTTTGAAAATTACCAGGTTTAAATATCTCTGTTAAGTCAGTGCCACCAGGAGTCATTGATTTTTGTATTAGTGTCTCAAGTGCCTCATCTTGTATATTTAAAAAAGCCTCCTCAGATATTTCAGCACGAACTTGATTGATTGCTGGCGCGCTGTTAGGTCTAAATACTGTTCTAGTTATTAATTCTGGTGATGCTCGTTCAACATTTGCAAGTACTCTGTTCTGTTCAAATTTTAATAAATCGTCGCTTGCTTTAGCTTTTGCTTTCAAAGCAGTAGCAAAATCATCAAAGGTTGTCGATACATCCTCTGGTCTAAACGGTCCAACTCTAGGTACTTCAGGGCCAGTTAACCTGATTTTATCTGCCAGATCATATATTTCTTTTGCTTGCAACTTCGGGCTATAAGAATTGAATATGTCCAAAGCTTGCATCGTTTTGTCGTAGTTATTACCTAATAGCGGTCTAAGTGTAGCACCGTATTTTTTAATGTTACCTACATACTTAGAAGGGTTAAAAACGCCTGTTACTGGGTCTGTGGCAGTATCAACTGCATCTTTAAAAAGCCTTCTTACAAGTTCTGTGCTTAAACTAGCTTTTACAGCCTCACTACTTTTTCCTACAGCCTGTTGTCCCGCTGCATTTAAAATAGCTTGCATGTCACCAGATGCGTTAGCTTTTACTATATGATTATAAACGTCATCTGCGTTTATTTTGTTGTTTTTAATATTTTGAACAATTGCGTTATGAAAAGGTTTTTGAGCTTCAAAATAACTTTTGTTTAAAGATCTATAAGAATCAACGGCAGCCCTCAAAGCTATTTTTTCTCTATCTCCTACCAATGTTTTTGGACTTACTAACAAATCATCAGGTAAGTTAAATAGTATATTATCCAAATCATCTGCAATTTCTTTCAAGAAAAAACCTTGTTCCCCACCATTTAAAGTAGAAGTCATACGAGAGTTTGCTAAAGCTGATCTCATTTTAATAAGTTGCGCTATGGTGGGACCTCCTGCTTTTTCTAATTTACCACCCTCTTTTATTAGCTTATATAAACCTAAAACTGTTTTTAAATTTGTGTCTTCATCTAAAGTCAACAAAAGTAGGTCGTCAGTTTCTATTCTTTTTTCTATTTTTTTACCCAATTCATCCAATTTTATTTGTACTTTGCCACCAAAGTTTTTTGCTATTTCTCTGTCTATACTGGCAAAGACATCGTCATATTGTTGTTGAAAATCTGCTTGTAAAGATTTGTATGAGTCTTTGATAGTTTTTTGCACACTATTTCCCAAGGCAGCTTTATCTGACGCTTGCAAAATAGGACCAAACCCCCCTGTCTGCTCAGATAGATCTTGCATCATTTTGTTTAAGTAATTAGTGACCTCGTTTTGGGTTTTTTCTAATTGCACTCTTTTTGCTTTAATTTCTGTCTGTGCTAATCCAGAGTCCTCAATACCAGTGGCTTCTTTTAAGGCAGCTCTACTATCGGCTAATTTTTTTCTAAGTTGAGCCAACATCGCCATGTTGTAATTAATCAAACCACGTTCTCTGCCCTGTTTACCTGCAATAGTCTCACCTATGCCTTGCATCCTGCCTGGTATGGCTCTTCCTAAAAATTGTTGAGATACGGCTGCTCTCGCACCTAAATCTTTTATTTTGCCAGCTTTAAAAGCTCTAGCAATATCCTTCTCTGTAGCTAGTCTTCCTAAGTCTTGATCAAGTTTTAAAACATCATTCATGTCGTATCCTTTACTCACTACGTAAGCATCTCTTATATTTTCGACTGGTGCTTTTTTACCAAAAAATGCTGCAAAACCTGTGCCTATTGCCTCACCTACACCTTGACCTAAAAAACCGTACAAAAATTCGTTCTCCATCAAATCTTGAACTTCTTCTGCTGATTGCAACTGTATGCCTTGTTGGACTTCAAACGCCTCTTCGGCACCTTTACCTGTGGCTGTTCCTAAACCTGCTGCGACCATTCGTGATAGACGATCATTTCTTAGAAGTAATTTTAAAGCTTTAACTGCCCTAACATGTGGAGAAAGAGCTGCAATTGCACCAAATATAGGGCCTGCAATACCAGCTAAGTCCGTAAAATCACCCGAAGAAAAACCTCTTTCGTCTATGACAACATTTTGATCTGTAAAATCATCTACACTATATAAACCTTGTTCAGCTAATTTTTTTTGACCGTCAGGTGTCAAAGCAAGATCACCTTTAGTGTTATATATAAAACCTTTTTCACCAGCGTAATTTTTAAGAATATTTTCCTTTTCCAACTCTCTGCCTGCTTGATCTCTACCTTCGGCAATGCCTAATAAAGTACGTAGTTTTTTATTTTTTAAACCCTTTTCGTAATCGAAGTAAAATTGGTCAAAAGCAGGTGATGCCTCTCTTTTAGCTATTTCAGCCTTTAATATTTTTAAAGCTTCTTCTTGGTTATTAGCCTGAATGGGAACTGTAAGATCATCTGTTAGTCGAAAGTTATAAGTGGGCATTTTATTTGAGTAAATCTAAAGATCTAAGATCTATATCTTCAAAAACTTGCGCTTTTGTTGCGTCAGCTTTGAGTATATTTTGTATGGTGCTGTAGTAAGGCATAATAGTTTTAGTCCCAACGCCTTTATAAACGGGATCTTGTACTAAATTAAATGCATCTGAAATTTTTCTTTGTTTTTCTCTATTACTTTCTATTAGACGCTCTCTAGCGTTCTTTAATTTTTTTAGTATTTGATCAGCGGGTGTGTATAAATCTAAAGATCCAAATATTTTATCAACAATTTCTCTATCTAAATCAGATATAGTTCTACCTGACTCTTGTAAAATATCTCTAATCGTTCTTTGTTTGACTTGTTCGATGGCTTGCTGTATCTGTGTAGAAATTGATGTTTTACCATCACCAATAGTAAAATAATTTCCAGTGAACGCATCTAAAGAGTCTCCTAAACGTGCTAGTAATCCTGGACCTCCAGTGACAGCTATACCATCTTTTCCTGCCTGCTCGAAAAGTCCTATCAATTCATTCATTAGATCAATCGAAGCTTCTCCACCTTCATATTCTTTAATGTATGTATTCATTATGTCTACACGCTTGTTAAGTCTTTCTATGTCAGCCGATTCTAAGGCTCCTTCACTATCAGATTTTGCCATTTCTTTAAGTATTTCAGCGTTTCTTTCTGCTTCAGCAATTTGTTCTTGATATTTTTCTTCAGCAGCCGCAGCAGCACCTAAAGTTACACCTCCAGCAAACTCGCCAGTCTGAGCTAACCCTTTACCAATATTTCTTACAAATCTTATAAAATCTGGACTACGCGTAAATTCAGCAAATCGAGACTCTTTGGTTTTTTCAATCTTTGGCGTTTCTTCGCCTAATGGTGTTTCACCAGTTGTTTCATCAGTTGTTTCATCAAGTGTTTCATCAGGCAATTTTCCTTCGCCCGCTGGCGGGTCTTGAACACCTTGGTCTTCACTTTCTAACACTGCTTCATCAGCTAATGAATCTGGTGTTTCTAAACTTTCTTCCTCGTCCTGTTGTTGTTCTGCGATTATTTCTGTATCAGTTTTTGTGCTAGTTTCCTCAACTTCTTCTAAATCTGATGCAATTTGATCAGGATTAATACCTCCTGTTATTAATACTAAACGGTCTATTTCTTCTTTTGTTAATCCGCCCCTTTCAAAATAACCTGGTGATTCACTAAATCTGTCGCCTTCAAAAAAATCTTGTATTTCACCTGCTTGCTCCTTTCCTAAGAAAAATTCCAAACCTCCAGCTAACCTTTCGCCACCTTCCATCAGGGCATCTCTACCTTTTCTTACTAATTGGTAAAAAGAACTACCTATATCTTCTGGAGCAAAAAAACCACCTCTTCTTTCGGAAGCGCTTGGTTCATAGGGATAACCACTAAATAATCTGTTTAAACCTGGTTCATCTCTTGCTATAAATTCTTCTAGTGCCTTTTCAACATTCGCGCCTCTTTCTATATCTGGCGAATTAAATATCCTATAAAGTCTTGTATCAACAGCAGAACCATCTTGTATATTTTTAATACCTTGAGTGAAATCTATAATCCTGCCGTCACTTAACCTTATTTCGTTTGGTCCTATTTTTCTATCTACTACTTGTGGTAAATCTTCTAAGTCAAATTCAGATAAATCAGGTAATACTAAGTTGGGCTGCAAAGCTTGTTCTGTAGGTCCAAAATCGTCAAGTGTTTCAGAGCCAATTGCTTGTATGTCTTCTGTAAAATCTGGTATTTGTAAATCTGGGATCGTTTTGTCAGGGGTAAAAAATCCTCCTGTAACGGGCGGTACAATATTTGTTATAGTATTGGCTTGGGTGCTTATTGCATCTAAATCAAGGTCTGGATTAATAATAGTTAAAGGCCCACCCACTTCCCTAGCTATACGTTCAATTGTGGCAAAACCTAAATCTTGTGGAAAAGGCACACCCATACGTGCATAATCAGATTGTAATTTTTCTAATATTTGTACTGGTGCTAAACCACTTCTAGATAAATTTGCTATTTCAGTAGTGACATCAATGAGTGGTTGATTTACTACATCACCAGTAGCAAACATTCTTCTGTTCAGTATACTCATCAGGTTATAAATCGTCCTTGATTTGGTCCTGCATACGGATTGTATTGATTAAAAGGATTAGGACTGTTAAACGGACTTGCTTGATTAAAAGACATGCCTTGGTTAAAAACCGCTGGTTGTAAACCGCCAAAGTTTTGAGGGTTATAATATGCTTGTTGTTCAGTGGGTTGATTGTCGGTTTGTTGATTATTTATATTTGATTTTCTTTGAATATCTGCAAAATTAGCAAACGTACTCAAAGCGGTTGATAAAGCTTGAACTGTTGGATCTGGCGCTCTACCGTAAGTAGTCGTTACGTTTGTTTGTCCTGATTGATATGTTGGTAAGAAGCTTTGAACGTAACTTGCCGCAGATGTAGGTGCAAACCTTGTTTCTCTTTGTTGGTCGTAAGCTCTTTGCAATCTTTGATCCGCAATACCGCGTCGCAAAGCCCCAAGTCCTTGCAATTCAGCTCGCTCGCTTTGTCCTAATCTTTGTAAATCAGCCCCTAGTCTTCCGATACTACCGCCATATTGAGCAATGTCTGCTCCTATATTTCTTGAAAGCCCAGCTCTTCTGCCGCCTATACCACCTAGCTGAGTTGCAAAACCAGATAGATTGCCAGCAAGTCCTTCTAGACCTCGCACTCTTCTACCAAATTCATCAACACCTAATCTTTGTGCCTCTGTAAATCCTCTGCTTCTAATATTAGACAAGGCTTCACCTAATCCTCTTCCTAAAGCTCTACGTCTTTCTGCGGCACTAAGTCTTGCCCTTGATCCGAAAGCACTTTCGCCACCTCTTTGTATGTCTCTAGTCCTAGCGTCAATATCCGCAAGTTCACCAGCTTTGAATATGTCGTCTATAGTTTGTTGAACTACTCTTTGTTCAAAAGGATTATAAAATTGTGTAGCAAACCTTGGATCATATCCTAAGCCTGCTGCTTGTCTAGCAATATCGGTTGCCTCCCCCACCAAAGCTTGTTCACCTGCAAAATAAGGTTGCGCTATATCCTCTGCTCTTACTGATCTACCTATAGCTCGTTGTAAGTTTTGGAGATTTACATCTAAAAAGGGTTGAAACGAACCTAATCCAGACAATGCACTTTGTATGGCTCTTTCCTCTACAGGATCTAAATCAGCAGTTTCTCTTAATATTGCAGGCGCTCCGTACGCCCTATTAGCAGCCTGTATAGCTTGTGAGATTATTCCAGGCGTATCAGGAGAACCAAAGTAAGCCTCTCGAACAAAAGGATCAGATATTACTTGTGTTCTATCTGCGGCTGTGATTACTGAATCAAAAGGTGTTGCCATCACATGTCCTCAAATATATTCATTAATTTGCGCATGTTTTCAACACCCTCTTCTCTTGAAGGGTTGCCGCCTTTTACTAACTCAATACCTGATTTATTTTTTTTTAAATTAAAAGCGCCAGCGCCTCTAGTAGCTTTAGCCGTCATTACAAATTCACCGTCACTTAACATCGCTGGTATATCATCAGAAGTGCCTGTGCCTGGCCCTATTGATTCTCCACCTTCACGTAAATCTAGCTCGGCTACTCCTCCTACTGCAAATGCTTGTCTTTGTCCCATACCAGCTACATCTAAAACAGCTGGTGCAGGTGCCAATCCAAATTGACCTCTATCGCCACCAGTCCCTAAATCAGATGACAATTGATACCTACCTAGTGAATCCATCATCACTTGTGGTGTAGGCGCTAAGCCCCCCTCTCTTTTCTTTGCGTCGTCATAAACTGCTTTTGCTAAAAGAGCGGTTGCTCCTAGTCCGTATCCGCCGCCAGGAAAAGCTCCTACAGCGTCACTAATACTGCTACCTAAACCACCAAGTCCTCTGAATAAACTTGCAGATCTTTCGTCCCTTTGCCCTTTAAGGGTGTCTTCAATACCTTTTATGAAGCGAGGTGTTCTTCCTTTGCCTAAAATTGCACGGCCGATGTTAAAATTAAAACCTTGATCTTGTTGTTGCGGAAAATAACTTGCACCACCTCCCATCATGGTTTGCATGATTTGACCCTGTGTGAATACATTTCGTCCGTCTGTAAAAAGTTGATTGCCTTGAGCATCAAAACCCATAGGTTGAAAATTTGGCATAGTCGCAGATGGGTTAAAGCCTGGAGTGCCTTGTGGCATACCTGGCATACCTATTCTGCTAAAAATATTTGAAAATGGACCGCCCTGTGTCAATCCACCAATACCCCCTGAAAGCGCTGTCCTTAGAGAGTCTTTTAAAGCTCCCCCTCCAAACCCTGTTCCTTGTGCAAACTGTTGAAAATTCTGAAACCCTGTACCCATACCTCCAGGTAACATTCTTCCTAAACTTCCAATTCCGCTGCTAATAGCCCTACCTACTGTGCCTAAGCCACTAGACAAGGCACCGCCTACGCCTGGTATGCTTCCTACTAAGCTTGTTATACCTGTCCCTAATCCACCAGCTAAAGCCCCTAAAGCGGAACCTACGCCTGGTATAAGCATTGCGACTGGTGCTACTTTTTTAGCTACTTTCTTGATTGACTTAAAAGCTTTCTTAAAAAAACCAAATTCAGGTAGACCCGTTATAGGATTAATTGACATGCCTGCACCCACTTCGTATTCATTCGGATCAAGGCCAGCAGCTATCATCTCTTGATTAATACGTGCTTGAGTCGCGGGTGATATGACAGGTGGTACAACACGTTCACCTAAAGCAACGTGTGCTAAGAACTGATCTTCGTCCCTGCCTAAACTTGCAATTCCTGTTCCTGTTCTATCTATTCTATCCATTTGTCTTAATTTTACTGTTTTTACACATTTTGTTAAACAAAATTCATTTGTAAGTAGGTTTTTTTATCTACCCAACTTGGCAAAGAAACTAACCAAAAAACTAATAAATAACGATCTCCTGATTTTACAGGCAGTCCTCTGTGCATGTGAGTAAAACTTGGAAACATTAAAGCACTCCCTGTTGGCAACGGATCTACAATACCTCTGCCATGAAACTCTGTACCTCCACCTTTGTAATCTCCTGTATTTAAAGGTACAACTACGCTTATATCTGCACTTGAATCGTGATGCCAGGCCCCTTGTTTTTTATCTTTGATATTGTAATTAGCTATCTGTATGCCACCGTCCGTTACAATTCTACCCCAAAGACCCATAAATATTGGGTTGAGTATGTTTGTAACTACGTGCATCAGAGAAAAATACAAAGCAGGTATGTGTTCTTGTAAGACTATCTCTGGTATTTGTCTAAGAACGTCTTCATCAGTATTAGGTTCAAAATCAAAATGTTTTATTATGTTATCAAGCTCGTCTTTGAATATGTCGCAAAATGTTTCAGAAAATATAGGAGCTGTGTAAACATCTTTTATTGGCTCGTTAAGGATAGTGTGTAACGGTAATTCATCTAAGTTTTCTTGACCTTTAGATTTAAAAAAACGGGCTATATCTAGTTGTGAATCTTTAATTGCTTTAAAAGTTTGGTCTTCAATAAACCAGTCAGACGGTTGTGTTAAAAGTAAATTTTTTACTTCATACAACTTATTTGTACTCTCCACAGCCTGCATATCAAATCTCTATACTTGTCGCTCCGTTATTTCTGACAGTTACAGAACCTAGTTCTGATTGCAGTTCAAAGCCTTTTGGATTACTGGGCGTATGAAGCTGTATCCATTTATTTCCTGTATATACTTGCAGGACTCCAATAGATGTATTCCATACTACATCACCTTGATTGAATTTTAAAGAACCTAATTCAGTGTCGTTGAATTGTGGTGTGCTATCTGGATCAAAAGTTCCTAAATTAAGTTCTAAAATTCTAGTTAATCTATTGAATGTTTCTTTAGTTACAGAACTCTCTACCTCTGTAGGTAAGCGTGTTTCTAAAAGTTTGCTCATCTTCTACCGTCTTGGTTAACGTCTAATCGTGTGTCTCCCAAACGCCATCCGATTGAAAGGTTGCCGTTTCCACTTGCATCGTCGTTTGATTCAAACCTAACTACAGCTTGTCTACCTCTAGCTCGTAAATTAACTTTTTGAGTAGATGAAGTCACCTCAGATGTAGAGTCAGTAGTAAGAGTGTCGCCTGGAAAATTTCTTACTTTGGTAACAATATTTAAAGATCCAGCATTAGCATCTTGTAAAAACTTAATATCTGGTATCAAAGCTTGTATTTGCGTAAAACGATCGCCGTCACCAAGATCAAAATCGGCTGATTCTACAAAAACATTAGTCATCGCACTACCATCGTTATCAAAACCTATCTCATGTTGATATATATATCCGCTATCTGCTGCTTGAGGAAAAGGCTCTACTCCTGAATCTAACCATACTGTTCTAGTTAATTGTCCGTAATACCAAATCTTTTGTTGTGTATTATAAATTACGTATCTGTCTATCTCTTCGCTTGTGGATGAAGGATAAAACCAACCCACTTCATTATGCTCGTTGTTAGTAAAAGCTTGTATCTTATATGCTTGGTTTTGATTTAAGTCGCTAAAAACGTAATTATGAACGCTACAAGGTAGTTCCTGTACTGTTCCGTTGTAAAGGTAAAAGTTTCCATAAGACATAAAGAAAACACCTGTGGCAGCAGTCACAGCTGCTTTTGGTCCTATCAAACCTGATCTTTCATTTATTAGATTAAGGCTAAAAGTCAAAGGAGAACCTACAAACTGCATAGAATAAACAGATGTATCTGTGAAAATAATTATTTCTTGTCGTGATTTTACAGCTCCTACAATTGTAGAACCTGATGATAGTCTTACTGAACCTGCGGTGTTAGTTATTAAAGGCTCAAATTCAAGTTCATTTTCTTGGTCCGAAAAAGCAACTAGCATAGGATCGACAGTTCCTGTTCTTGAGCTACCAGATATAGGATCTGCACCTAAAACTATAAGATGTCTGTCAACTTCTGAAGTTAAGACCTGTAAACCCACTGTAGGAACTAAATTAGCGCCAGTAACCCCAGATAATTCTACGGCTCTTGTATTGACACCGTCATTTTCTACCCATCTATATATGCCACCTCCTCTAGCATTAATAATTAAATTTTCGCCGAAATTATCATGTGTCCAAAGTCTAAGCTGATTGTTGCCTCCTAAAGCGGTTGCTGAACCCCAACCTCCTGCCCCCCAAGAATCTGCTCCCCAACCAGTCGATTGGACATAAACATCTAAACCTACGCTTATTTGGTATGCTCCAACCACAGAACTACCGCCATTACCACTGTCGCTAGAGTTTGCTGTAACAGTAACACCTGATGTATTTTTTGCTTCTATTGTGTAAGAGTTAGCGTCTACTATAGTTGCAATTTGATATTCTTGATTGAGGACTGCAGAGTTTACATTCCCACCTAGACTAGATGCGCCACTAAAAGTAACAAAATCATTTTGAGCTGCACCATGACTTGAATCAGTCACAGTTATAGTAGAACTGCCATTTGTAGCTGAAAAAGTTACATCTCCCGCAGAAGTCGTCAATCTTAAAGGTGTGACATCATAAAATAGAAGACCTAACTTGATATAGTATTTGAGATGGGTTCCTATACCTAAATATTTAGTACCACCTAAAGATATCCAGTTATGTAATGCCCTAGCAGTTCCCAAGTACGTAGATTCAGTTAATTTTTCCCAGCCTCCAAATTTTTCTACTCTGCCATCTCTGAACCTAATTAGATTACAATCAAACCAACCCCCCTCATTACTGTAAGCTGTACCCTCTCTATTTATGCCTGGTCTGAATTGTACTTTTGAGTATGGCATTTATACATTTTCCCAATTTTTACCTTCAAAAAGTAAAGCCTCTGCTTCCCTTCTTCTTACCAATCCTTGCAAAACTTTACCACCAGCTTTGTTCCAGCGTTTTATTTGATAAGGTATATCATCATATTTTCCAGCATTAAGGCAAGCTAACATGGTAGAGTCTTTTAGATTTGTTGGTCCTAAGTTATATACCCAACAAACTAAAGCATCAAATTGACATTGTTCTAAAGGTACCTCTACAAAAGTATTTATATATCCTTCATATTCAGGCATTTCTTCTTGCAACAAATAATCAGCTTCCTCGTTATTTATTTTATCTCCTTCTTTAACATCTTTAGTATGGCCATATCCTATAGTCCAAACCCCAGCAGGACAGAGATATGATTCAAGAGCGCATCCTTCAAACTTTTTGATTAGCGATAATCCTGCTTCAGATATATTCATATTAGCCCCATTTTTTAGTTTTTGTTCCGCCATCATAATCGACAGCAAGGTTTTCTTTTTTAAGCAAATCTGCGATATTGCCTTTTTTACAAAAAACATCTGCCAATACTCTACCATATTTGTCAGTACCATAAGATTTTATTGTAAGTTCGCCCACAAGCCATTCTTTTAGTTTTTGTTTTGCGAGTAAGCCCATCTCTTTTTCTTTTGTTCTCTCTGGATATTTTTTGATGTTTATTCTAGACTCTGGAGTGTCAATCTTTGCTATTCTTACTGATTTGTTGTGTAACTGCACTGAAAATCCTAGATCGATAGTTTCAAGCCTGATAGTGTCTCCATCAGTTACTGATCGTAAGGTGCATTTATAAACAAAAGCGTCTGGTGATTTACTCATTTGTAGGTTGTTTGGTAGTAACTTTTCTGTAATAAACCACAACGTCTTTCAGCTCTGTTATGTACCTTTTTATTTCTTGCATGTTGTAAGCCATCACCTCGTAATCAGGTATTGTCATTGCCAAAAAAACCAGCTCCCCCTCTTGCTGCTCTATTCTAGCTAATTGTTCATCTTTGTTTTCTGGCGTAACTGCTATCCATTGTGGCTGCTTGAGATCTATTTCTCTAGGCATAATAGGTTGCACTATTTTTCTTTCAATAGGCTTGGCTGAAACTTGTATTTGTTTAGTTGGAATTAGGCTGCAACTGCAAGCCATCATCGAGATCATCAACAGTGCCGCTAATTTTCTCGATGTCTTCCATGATATGTTTTGTACCATTGTTTATTTTCCTTTCCATTTCTGTAGGATCAGTCAAAATTTTAGCAGTAAGCTCATAATTTTGTATGAATTGTGTATATCTATTCAGCTCTCTTTGTGCCGCTTGGCTTTTTACAGTAAGGTCTTGTAGTTGTTGTGTCTGTAGCTCAAAGTCGGCTTGTATTGATTTTATTGTTTCCTCTTGTGTAGCTACTGCGCCTTCTAAAACAGCGTTGTTTGCTTGCAAAATTTGGTTTTGGCTAAAAAAATAATAACTAGCAGCTGCTAATACTATTATTATTCCTATTAATACTTGTTGCATAGTCCGCCACTACCTCAGTTAATATTAATTCGCTAAAGGATTTTTATTACTATCTTCTAGTTTTTCTATGTCTACTTGGAGACGCTCAACACTAAGAGTCAAACCAGCTATACTAGCTTTCAAATCGCTATTGTCTGGTATGACCAAACTATCTATACTTTTATTTATATACTCAACGGACGTTTCTATAGCGGCAAACCTTTCTTCAATTATCTTTTGAGCGTTTTCTGTGTCTCCTATACCGCCTATTTGTGCTTCAAGGTTTTCTAACCTGTTAACGTAAGTAGCCCCTGTATAACCGAAACCAGCTAGGGTTGCTACAATCGATGCCAAAGCTATAAGTTGTGCTAATTTTGATTCTAAAAAGTTCATAGGTTCACCTGTTCATCTATTATATTTTGCATCTTATTTATGCTTGTATTTGATAAATTGTAATATGCACCGCTGTTATCATCAATCTTTGCGTCGGAATAAATAACCTTACTTTCATACCACAAATTTTGATCTGGTAAGCTAAAATCTTTGTATCTATCAAACCCAGGTACATAACCCAAATACGCAACAAAAGCTGTTTGATCGGCATATTCGCCTGATTCTTGTTGCTCTTGCTCCATCTCTTCTTGCTCTTGTTTTATGTTGTTAGCAATAATTTGATCTGCTATTTGGTCTGCCTCAGAGGATGTCATAACATTAGATGTAGCAGATAAAATTTGACCTTGTATATCACTAATTTGCACATCAGACATAATAGAATCATCTAACGTAACCAAAGGAGTAATCGTAATAGAAGTTCCACCTATAGTATCTGCACCATCACTCATCTGTAAAACAGTATTGTTCTGAACATTTGCTGACAATATTTGGTCTGATATTGACGGAGAAGACGAAGTGCTGATACCACCTGTTTGATTTACCTCTGTATTACCCGCATTGTTTTGTGTGGTGTAGCTGTCTGTTGCAGTTCTTAAAGTTTGTGCTACGACTCTTAAAGCTCTAGATATGCTGTTGCCTTTTGGATTTTCCTCAAAAGTTTCAACAATTTCTTCAATAAGTTCTTCATCTAATATTTCTTCAATTTGTTCTTCAATCTCTTCTTCTGCTAACAATTCTTCAATAACTTCTTCTTCTATAATCTCTTGTATTATTTCTTCTACTACTTCTTCTTCAAGTATTTCTTCAATATCTTCCAATATTTCATTTTGTGTAAAAACCTCAATTAATTCTTCTGCGTCAAACACATCTACAACGTCAACATTACTAACGATAGATATGCTTTCAATAATTGGATCGTACGTTTCCAACACGTTTATTATTGGTTCTATAAATAATTCATCATCAGAAAAAAAATCAAAATCAAAATCTTCAAAAACTTCCTCCTCGTTGAAATCTTCAAAAGGTTCCGTATATACAAACACTTCATCCTCTGTTATTTGATATGTTTCTGGTTCATCAAAACCGTTTTGTGTAACCACTACAGCAATTATTTCTGGTATATAACCTGAACAAGTTGGACTGTATTGTGGGTCTTGGTCACACTCAAAATCTCGTAAAGCTTGTTCATACCCAGAACACTCTGTTGAATATAAAGCATTTATATTGCACTGTTGAGTCAAATAAGCAGCTGCATAACCTGGACAGCTAGAATCATTTAATGGGTCACTACAATCAACACCGTTGCCACTACCTGATCCATACAAACTACCACCGTTTTCTAGTAACGTGTTAGAAGAACTATTGTTCCAATTTTGATTTACACAAGAGCTAGAATTTGTAGTCCCTGTATTACATTCATCGTGATACAAATAGGTATATGAATTATTTTGATTAGACCCTACTTCACCAATCAAAACATCGTGATTAATGATGTCTAGCTCTCTGTAACGAAAATCAAAAGAGTTGTTGTTCCAAAGTATGATTTCAAAACTATTGTCTGAGTTTCGGTTGTATTCTCGCATACGATACCAACCAAATATCATTTTGCTTGAGTCCCCCCAAGATTTCATTCGAGAATTGTTATCTCTTATTAAGTCAGTCCAGAACGGATATAACGTGTATGTATGTTGCCCATTAATAGGATCTGGTGTGTAGTCACTACAATAATCACCACTATTACCAAAATGCAAACATCCATTGGTAGCCATCCTAGCTTGCGAAAAAGTTGAGCCGTAAAAAGTGAAGTTGAAAGAAAGATCTATTGCTGGTGATATACCGTCATCCACTACC
>CENV01011768.1_pt1 | contig 19861 bp, 17 predicted proteins | sample 530231 | NCBI WGS metagenome assembly CENV01 (sample SAMEA2619815, study PRJEB7988) | marine metagenome | biome: marine biome (ENVO:00000447); feature: surface water layer (ENVO:00002042); material: "saline water (ENVO:00002010), including plankton (ENVO:xxxxxxxx)" | depth 5 m | reverse complement strand
CTCGCGAGCGTTGAGTCGCAAGGTCCTGTGCCTGCCGATCTATCCCGGGCTGCCGCGCAAGGTGCAGGAGAAGGTCATGCAGACGTTGATCCAGGAGGCAATCCACAGCGAGCAATCAAGCCGCACGCTGTTCCAGCCCCTTGCCGAAGCGTTCGGGCTGTTCAGCGCCACGGAGCGCCTGCCGGGCGCCGACTACCCGCGCATGCCCCTGACATCCGGAGGCCAGCAATAACCCATGTCAGATCCCAAGCGGTTATCGGTGATCCGCAACACCAGCCTGAACTACCTCGGCCAGGCGTACGCCCTGCTGATCGGCATTCTGATCCTGCCGTTCTACCTGAAGCACCTCGGCGCCGAAGCCTACGGCCTGATTGGCTTCTTCGCGGTGCTCCAGGCCTGGTTGCAGCTGCTCGATGCCGGGATGTCGCCTGCATTGGTGCGACAGGTAGCGCACTACCGCGGGCAGGGCGACCTGTCCGCTGCGCCCGGCCCAGCGGGACGACTGCTGCGCTCGTTCGAGCTGCTGTTGCTGCCGATTACGCTGGCAACCTGCGTGGCGATCTACCTGAGCAGCGGCTGGATCGCCGAAACCTGGCTGCAGGCCCGCGAATTGAGTACCGGCACCATCATGCAGTGCATCAGCCTGATGGGCCTGATGGTCGGGCTGAGGCTCTACGCGACGCTGTACAAAAGCGGTCTGCAGGGCGTCGAATTGCATGGCTGGCTGAACGCAACGAATGTACTGATCGCTACCCTGCGTTACTTCGGCGGCCTGTTCCTGGTCGCCTACGTCTCGCAAGACCCGCTGGACTTCTTCCTATTTCAAACGGCCGTCGCCCTGGTGGAAACGCTGGCCTTTGCCAGCAAGGCTTATGTGCAACTGGCCAGCCCACGTTTGCTCACCGGCATCGACTGGCGCGTGGTCAAGCCAGTGCTGCCATTCGCCGGCGGCATGTTCTTCACCTCGCTGCTGTGGATCGTGCTGACCCAGCTGGACAAAGTGCTGCTTTCCAAGGTGCTTTTGCTCAAGGAGTACGGCTACTTCTCGCTGGTGGCGCTGATCACCACCGGCATCATGACCCTGACCAACCCCTTGGTGCAGACGCTGCTGCCGCGCATGACCATGCTCGTGGCCGAAGGGCGGATCGCCGAGATGGAGCGGCTGTATCTGAACGCCACCCGCTTCGTCTGCAGCGTGCTGTTTCCCATGGCTGCGGTGATCGCCTGGCACGGTCAGGCGCTGATCTTCGCCTGGACTGGCGACGCTGCCGCCGCCCAATGGAGCGAACGCATGCTGTTCTGGTACGTGCCGGGCAGCGCGCTGATGGCGGTCGGCGCCTTCCAGTTCTACCTGCAGTACGCCTACGGCCAGCTGCGGCTGCACATCTGGTACAGCGTGGTTTCCACCGCCGTCAGCGTGCCGATTGTGATCTACGCAGCGCTTGCCCACGGCGCATACGGTGCCGCACTGGCGTGGTTCTTCCTGCGCCTGGCGACCTTCGTGATCTGGCCACCGGTGGTGCACCGGCGGTTCGCGCCCGGCCTACAGGGTGTCTGGGCACGAGACATGTTGCGCATCACCGCGGCAACCGTGATCGGCGTGGCGCTGGGCGAGCCACTGTTCCTGCTGCTCGTCAGCGACAACCGTTTCGACATTCTGATGGCGCTGGCTGCAAGCGGGATCATCTGCCTGCTGCTGGTCGCGGCGACCTCGAAATCACTGCTACTCAAGCTTCATCTACTCATCACCAAGCGAGCATCCAAAAATGGAATTGAAGAGCGAGCAAGCCTTGATTGAACGTTGGGGCGGCAAGACCGAACCGCTGCTGAGCGTCGTCTGCCTGGCCTACAACCACGCATCCTTTATAAGGAAGGCGCTGGAGAGCTTCCTCCAGCAGGAAACGGATTTCCCTTTCGAGGTGATCGTCCACGACGACGCCTCGACTGACACCACCGCCGCGATCATCGCCGACTACGCGGCGCGCTACCCCAGCATCATCAAGCCGATCTACCAGACACAGAATCAGTTCAGCCTCGGCGTGCCATTCAGCACGCGGCTATTCGCCCGTGCGGGGGGCAAATACATCGCCTATTGCGAAGGCGACGACTACTGGACCGACCCGACCAAGCTGCAGCAGCAGGTGGACTTTCTCGAGCAGCATCGTGACTACGTGATCACCTATCACGATGCGTTCATGTTCAACAGCCAGGGCATCATCCAGAGCCCGCAGCTGACCGGAAAACTGCGCAAGGACGCCACGGCGCTGGAACTGATGCAGGGCCGCCCGCTGTCGACGCTGACCGTGTGCTTTCGCAACCTGATTCAGGAACTGCCACCGGAATTGCTCGGCGTGAAGGTGCTGGATATCTGCTGGTGGTCGCTGCTCGGCGCCTACGGCAAAGGCAAGTTCATGGAAGGCATCAGCCCCGCCGCCTACCGGGTGCACGAGGGTGGCATCTTCTCCATGCAGCCGAGCAGACAGCGCATCCAGATGGCCATGCATGCCCACTACTCCCTGGCGCGCTACTACAACCGCATCGGCAACAACGCGCTCTACGAGTACTTCCTGATCCAGGTGTTCGGCGAGTGCCTGTCGCTGATCTCGCCGTTCAGCAAGATCCAGGCGCTTTCAACCATCGCCCAAAACATCAGCCTCAACCTGCTGCGCCGGTTGAGCCCACGGCTGGCCAGGAGCTGATCAGCCCGACCCCGCTTCTTTGCAAAAACGCACCATGAGGAAGGATTCCCAATGACTGCCTTGACCCGCTCTTCGCTGGAATATGACGCGGACAACCGCATCGACCTCGCCGGAATAATGCGCACCGCCTACGATCACAAGGCGCTGATCATCACCATTACCGGCTTTTTCGCTGCACTGGGCGTGCTCTATGCCCTGATCGCCACGCCGATCTACCAGGCGACCGCGATGATCCAGATCGAACCGAAAAAAGCCGCGATCACCGGCGTGCCGGAAATATCGGCCCGGCCGGATTCGGTGTCCCAGGCGGTCACTGAAATCTCCCTGCTCAAATCCCGCGCCGTGCTCGGCAGAGCCGTCGAGGAGCTAAAGCTCTACATCGTCGCCAAACCCCATCACTTCCCGGTGTTCGGCGCCTTCATGGCGCGCAAGCATGACCCGGCGACTGATGGCGCGCTGGCCACCCCGCTGTTCGGCTTGACCGGCTATGCGTGGGGTGGGGAAAAGCTCGAAGTATTCCAGCTCGATGTGCCCGAAGCGTATCTGGGCGTGGAGCTGACGTTGATCGCCGGCACGGCCGGCAGCTTCACGCTGCATGACGACGAGCAGCAGCTGATCCTCCGTGGCCAGGTCAATGAAGCTGTGGAGAACCAGGGCTTCAAGGTGCAGATCGCCCAGCTGGAAGCGCGCCCTGGCACCGAATTCCAACTAGTCAGGAACCGCCCGCAGACCACCGCGCTGGATTACCAGAACCGCTTGAAGGTCGGCGAGGCCGGCAAGGATTCCGGGATCATCTACATGTCCCTGGAAGACCCGGACCCGCAGCTGGCCAGCCATGTACTGGACGAGATCAGCCGGCTGTACGTCAGCCAGAACATCCAGCGCAGCTCGGCAGAAGCGGCCCAGCGCCTGGACTTCCTGCGCTCGCAACTACCTCAGGTGCGCAAGGAGCTGGAGAAGGCCGAAGCCGCGCTGAATGCCTACCAGACCAGCTCCAAATCGGTGGATATCAGCATCGAGACCAAGGGCGTGCTCGACCAGATCGTCGCGCTGGAAACGCAGATATCCGAACTGTCGCTCAAGCGCGTGGAGTACGACCGCCTCTATACCCGCGAGCACCCGACCTATCGCACGCTGATCACCCAGATGAACGAGCTGCAGACGCAAAAGGCGCAGCTGCTGAAGAAGGTCGACGCCCTCCCCATGACGCAGCAGGAGTTGCTGCGCCTCCAACGTGACATGGAAGTCACGACCCAGACCTACACGCTCCTCATGAACCAGGCACAGGAGCAGGACATCCTGCGCGCCGGCACCATCGGCAACGTGCGCATCATCGACAACGCCTACTCGATGATCGAGAAGCCGTCGAAACCGGTAAAACCGCTGGTGGTGGCCATCGCGATCTTCGTCGGCCTGCTCGTCTCGGCGGCAGTCATCCTGCTGCGCCAGGCCTTCTACCGCGGTGTGGAAAGCCCGGACGTGATCGAGAAGCTTGGCTTACCGGTCTATGCCGGCCTGCCCTACAGCGCCTCTCAGGATCAGCTCAATCGCAGCCGCAAGAGCCGCGACGGCAAGACCCGACTGCTCAGTCTCACCGAACCGACCGATCTGGCGGTCGAATCGCTGCGCAGCCTGCGTACCAGCCTCAAGTTCGCCATGCTCGAGGCGCGCAACAAAGTGCTGATGATCACCAGCCCGACCCCTTCGGTTGGCAAGTCGTTCGTGTCGAGCAACCTTGCTGCGGTGATCGCGCAGACCGGCCAGCGCGTGCTGCTGATCGATGCCGACATGCGCCGCGGCTACCTGCATACCCTGTTCGGCATGGCGCCGCGTCACGGGCTGTCGGATGCACTGGCCAGTGGCCTGAACCTGGCGGAGATCACCAACCGCACAGAGCAGAAGAACCTGCACTTCATCTCCGCCGGGTTCTCCGCGCCGAATCCGTCCGAACTGCTGATGCACGACAACTTCTCCCGCCTGCTGCGTGAAGCGGAAAAGCTCTACGACTTCATCATCATCGATACGCCGCCGGTGCTCGCGGTGACCGACGCCGTACTGGTCGCCCAGCAGTCGGGCACCAACCTGTTGGTGGCCCGCTTCGGCCTCAGCACCAGCTCGCAGATCGATGCATCCAAGCGGCGGCTCGCGCAGAACGGCGTGCTGCTCAAGGGCGTGATCCTCAATGCCGTGAAGCGCAAGGCCTCGACCTCGCCGTACGACAGCGGCGCCTACGGCTATTACACCTACACCCAGCAAGCCTGATCGCCAGACAAGGAGGTGCACCGTGCTCAGAACCGTCTCGATGATGCAGCCCTACCTATTTCCGTACCTGGGCTACTTTCAGTTGATCGCACTCAGCGACGTGTTCGTGCTGGGTGACGACCTGCAATTTGTCAGGGGCTCCTGGATGAACCGCAACCGGATTCTCGTCAATGGCCAACCCAAGCTCATCAGTTTCCCGCTGAAGAAGGGCCATCAGACCGAGCGCATCAACGAGCGCTGGCTCTGCGACGACTTCGACAAGGAAGCCGCGGGGCTGATGCTGACCCTCGAGCGTTGCTACGCCAAGGCACCCCAGCGCGATGCGGTGCTGCCGCTGATCCGCGGCATCCTGCAATGCCCGGAACGCAATCTCGCGCTGTTCACCGAGAACTCGCTGCGCTGCCTCTGCGCCTACCTGAACATCCGCACGCCGATCTATCGCGGCTCCAGCCTCGATTTGCCAGCGAAGATGGACATGCAGGACCGGGTCATCCAGATCACCCACCGGATGGACGGCGAGCTCTACCTCAACCCCATCGGCGGCATGGAGCTGTACTGCCCTGCCCGCTTCCGCGCCGACGGTCTGCTGTTGCGCTTCCTGCGCATGGATGAGGTCACCTACGCGCAGCTCAAGCATCCGTTCGTGCCGTCGCTGTCGATCATCGACGTGCTGATGTTCAACAGCCGCGAAGAGATCAAGGAATTGCTGCAGCGCTTCAGCGTGGTCGAGGGACAGGAAAAAAGGGCAACGCTGACACTGGCGTGACGACATTCCGCCTGCCATCGGGATTTGGGCAGGCCAATCAGGGAAGGACATCCCCATGACACCGAGCATTACCGCACGCTGGTACCTGATCCAGACCAAGCCTCGCCAGGAGGCCCGCGCCGAGGAGCACCTGCAGCGCCAGCACTTCGAGTGCTACCGCCCGATCAAGGCGCCTGCGCCCCTGCGCGGCTCACAGGGGGCCAAGTCCGGCGAGGCGCTGTTTCCGGGCTACCTGTTCATCCGCCTGGATTGCATTCACGACAACTGGTACCCGATCCGCTCCACCCGTGGTGTCAGCCGCGTGGTGACCTTCGGCGGGCAGCCGACGCCGGTACGCGACGAGCTGATCGAACAGTTGCGCCGACGCCTGGCGCAGAGCGAAGCCGCACCAGCAGCAACCTTCACTCCCGGCGAGCGCGTGCAGGTCAGCGGGGGCAGCTTCAGCGACATCGAAGCGATCTTCGTCAGCAGCGACGGCGAAGAACGCTCCGTCATCCTGCTCAACCTGCTGCAGCGTGAGCAGAAGGTCCGGGTACCCACCCGTTATCTCCAGTGCTACTCCTGAGCCAGGCGAGTGCCCGTAGGGCCATGCGAGCAGCCTGACAGGTTCAATCAGCGAGCCAACCGATGAAGATCCTATTCCTCAATGCGTTCTACACCCCGCATGTCGGCGGCGGCGCAGAAGTCATCCTCCGGCACCTGGCCGAAGGGTTGCAGCGGCGTGGTTGTGAGGTGGCAGTGCTGGCGACCGGCCCGGATGCCGGGCTGAACATGCAGATTCAGGACGATGTGCGGGTCTATCGCGCCAACCTGGCGAACAGCTACTGGCATTACACCCAGCAGCGCCCGAGTCGCGTCGCCCGCCTCGGCTGGCACTACCGGGACCGCTACAACCGCGACATGCGCTGTCACGTGCGCGAGGTGATCGCGCGGGAGCAGCCGGATATCGTGGTCTGCAACAACCTCACCGGCTGGTCGATTTCCGCCTGGGACGAAATCACCGCCGCCGGCCTGCCGATCGTCCAGGTGCTGCACGACCTGTACCTGCTCTGCCCGAAGGACACCATGTTCAACCACGGCAAGAGCTGCCAGCGCCAGTGCGGTATGTGTTCGGTGTTCCGTCTCCGCCACGCCGGCGCCTCGGCGCAGGTGCCCACAGTGATCGGCGTCAGCCGCTTCGTGCTCGAACGCATCACCGCACAGGGCTACTTCAGTGGCGCGCGCCAGCATGTGGTGCACAACTGCACGCCGGCCAACCCCGGCCAGGGCAGCAAGCCCAAGCAGCGCAGCAACCATCCACTGCGCTTCGGCTATATCGGCACGCTGTCGGAGAACAAAGGCGTCGGCTGGCTGATCGAGCAGTTCCAGCGGCTGGATATCGATGCGCGGCTGGATATCGCCGGGCGCGGCAAGCTGGACTACGAAGCCCGGCTGAAGGCCATGGCCGATCCGAAGAAGGTCAGCTTTCTCGGCTACTGCGACAGCGACGAGTTCATGCAGAGCATCGATGTGCTGGTGGTGCCGTCGCTGTGGGGCGAGCCGTTCGGCCTGGTGGCCGTCGAAGGCTGCGCCAACAACCTGCCGGTGATCGCCAGCAACATGGGCGGGCTGCCGGAGATCATCCGCGACGAATGCAACGGCCTGCTCTGCTCGCCCGATGATCCCGATTCACTCGGCATCGCCATGCTCTGGCTCTACATCGACGGCGCACTGCGGCAGCGGCTCGCCAGCCAGGCACGGGCCAGCGTGCTGCCGCTGCTGGATATGGAACGCATGCTGGATCAATACCAGACCATCCTGCGTGAAACACTTCAGGGAACGAGAATCCACCATGAACCAGAGCCTGCTGATTACCCCGCGGCGACGCGACTCGAATCCGTTGGCCTTCGACAAGCCGACATTGTTGACGCTGGTCGTCGCCTCGCTGCTGCTGACTGAAACCTTCTCCGGCGCCCTGCGCTACTACTTCGACATGGCCGGAGTCTCCTGGCTGCTGTACCTGCCCAAGGTTGCCTGCCTGATCGCACTGGGCCTGGAGCTGTTGCGCTACCGCGGCTGGCCGGCCTTCTGGCTGGTACTGCTGGGGCTGGTGACTTCCAGCCAACTGGCGCTGATGCATGGCGCCGAGCTGGCCAACATCGGTTTCAGCCTGTTCATCTACATTCCGCTGTTGTTCGGCCTGATTTGCGGCCGCCATGTGGAGTTGCGGCTCGGGCTGCTGCGCCGAATCATCGGCTTCTGCCTGATCGCCTGCTTCGTCGGCATCGCCCTGGACATGCTCACCAGCGTGCCGTGGAAGGGCTACAGCTACATGGTCGGCGAGGTGGAACTGAGCGCCAACCGCTCGTGGGCATTCGACGACATCGACCGCATCGGCGGCTTCGCCCGCATGTCCACCGCGCTGTCGGTGATGATCGCGATCTACAGCCTGTTCATCGCCGCATTCATCCAGCCGCGCGTGCTACGCCTGATGCTCTACATCGCAGCGCTGATCGGCATCGTGCTGACCACCAACAAATCCACCGCGGCGGCCTACGTGCTGACCCTGCTGATGCTGATCGTCACGGCCTACCGCTTCGCCAGCGCCACTGCGTTTCTCGTCGCAGTGCTGGTCGGCCTGATGCTGCCGATGGCCAGCCTGGTGCTCAGCCTGGACCCCAACGCCGCCAACAACGGCTCGCTGCTGGCCTCGTTCGCCGACCGCCTGATCAACAGCTGGCCGAACTTCATCGAGGTCATCACCCACGAGGGTTGGGGCTGGTGGGGTGCTGGATTCGGCGCGGTGGGCAGCGCAGGACAGGTCTATCCCGTACCCGGGCTGGAATTGCTGAGCATTGCCGACAATACCGCGCTGTACCTGTGGGGAATGCTCGGCGTGTTCGGTGTGCTGCTCTACCTGCTGACCTTTCCGCTGATGCTGCGCCTGCATGAGCGGGGCTCGCGACTGCGCAGCGCGTTGCTGCCGATCGTTTTCTGCATCTGCCTGGTGGCCTGGGCCACGGATGTACTGGAGGTGTCCATCGCCACGCTGTTCCTGGGCCTGGCGATCTCCCACGTGCTGACCCCGGCCCGCGCCCCGAGCAACAACCTGGCGGCGCAACGGCTGCCCGAGTTGCAGCACCTGACCTGAGACCTACCTTCACGGATGATCCACATGACGAAGCGCTCTACCCCGCTCAACACCCTGCTGCTGGGCGGCTTGCTTGGCCTTGCTCCGTTTACACCGGCCCAGACCACCGAGGAGCCTTTCGTGGTCGGCGTCTGTGCCCATGAACTGCACAAGGGCGACCCCAGCGGCCGCGCCTACGCGATGATGCGCGATGCCGGCATCACCTCCGTGCGCACCGACGCTCACTGGGCCTACGTCGAGCGCCGCCCTGGGCAACTGAAGATCGAGCCATCCTGGCACCGTTATCTGAAGGCAACAGCCGCTCACGGGCTGAGCACCCAGTTCATCCTCGGCTACGGCAACTCGCACTACGGCGGTGGTGAAAAGCCCCGCAGCGAGCCGATAAGGGCGGCATTCAATCGCTATGTCGAGTTCATCACCGAAGAGCTGAAAGGCCAGGTGGCGTATTACGAGATCTGGAACGAATGGGACGTCGAGGACCCGCGCGACCCGGAATTCACCCAGGATTACGCGCGGCTGATCGCCGATGCGTCCGGGATCATCCGGCAGCGCGCGCCCAACGCCAAGGTGCTCGCCGGCGCGGTGACCAGCCAGGGTATCGACTCCGGTTTCGCCCTGCGCCTGCTGGAGAACGGCCTGATGCAATCGGTGGACGGCCTGTCCTTGCATCCCTACGTGCACTGCCGCGGCTGGCGGCGCAACACCCCAGAGGCCTGGATCGAATGGATGAGCGAGGTCGACAAGGACCTGACCCGCGCCGCCGGACGCCCGGTACCGCTCTACCTGACGGAGATGGCCTGGCCCGCCCATCAGGGCGCATGCGGCATCGATGAAAGCCTGCAGGCGGCTTACCTGGCCCGCGCCTTCTTCCTGGCCAAGACGCTGCCGAGCATCAAGGGCATGTGGTGGTACGACTTCCGCAACGATGGCACCGACAAGACCGAACGCGAACACAACTTCGGCCTGGTACGGCAGGACTTCACCCTCAAGCCGGCCTATTCGGTGCTCGCCTCCATCAGCCAGATCGTCAGCCAGTACAGCTTCCTCAGCCGCGAAGAGAAAACCCCGGGTGACGTGGTGATGCTGCGATTCGCCCGCGCAGACGATGAACTGATGGTGGCCTGGAGCACCGGCAAGCCGCGAACCGTGGAGCTGCAGAACTCCGAAGGCCAGGCGGGTCAGGTGGCGCTGATCGATACCGCCCAGCCCCAGCACGGCCGTGTGGTCACCAGTACCGAGTGGAAGTGTCCGGGCAAAGGCCAGGCCTGCAGCACCGAGGTGGAGCTCGATGGATTCCCGAAAATCATCAGCCTGCGCGCGGTGCAGAACGACCGCTGACATCTGTCGCGACATGCACTGACCGCACGAACGGCCACCCAGGCGAAACGCAACCGGACCAGCACGCGCTGGCCAACCCACATTGACCGCCAAGCACGACGCATCGCTTCGCCAGCCGCCACCTGGCGGCGCACACCTTCCCCGCAAGGAGAGCCCTACATGATCGCCATCAACGCCCGTTTCCTGACTCAGGAAACCCGCGGTGTGCAACGTTTTGCCGAACAGGTCTGCCTTGAGCTTGCCGCCATGCGCAAGGACCTGACATTCGTCGCACCGGACGACATCCGCATGCACGCCAGCGCCGAGCGCCTGCAGGTGCGGCGGATCGGCCGCAACCACGGGCATCTGTGGGAGCAGCTGGACCTGCCTCTCTGGCTGGCGCGCCATGGCTATCCGCCGCTGGTATCACTGTGCAACACGGCACCGCTGATCTACCGCAACCAGATCGCCACCCATCACGACATCACCTACGTGCGCCATCCGGAAAGCTATTCGCGCGCCTTCCGCAGCGTCTACAAGGGGCTCACGCCGCTGCTGCTCAAGCGCATCAAGGCGCTGATTACCGTCAGCGACTTCTCACGCAAGGAAATCGCCCGCTACTACGGCTACCCGAGCGAGAAGATCTGCGTCGTCCCCAACGCTGTGTCGGCCAAGTTCCATCCGCCGAGTGGTGCGGATCGCAGCGGCAATGCCAGGCCATACGTACTGGCGGTGTCCTCCCCGAACGCGCACAAGAACTTCGCGCGAATGGTCGCGGCCTTCCTCAGCCTGGAAGGCTTCGATGACGTGGAGCTGCATATCGTCGGCGACTCGCACTCGGTGTTCTCCGGCTCCACCTCCAGCATGGATGGCAATCCGCGCGTACGCATTCTCGGCCGGCTGAACGACGATCAGCTGGTGCGCGAATACCAGGGCGCCACCGCCTTCGTGTTTCCTTCGCTCTACGAAGGCTTCGGCATTCCACCGCTGGAGGCCCAGGCCTGCGGATGCCCGGTGATCGCCGCGCGGGCCGCGTCGATACCCGAAGTGCTTGGCGAGAGCGTGCTCTATTTCGAGCCCCTGAACATCGAGGACATCGCACGCTGCATGCGCCACGTGCTGCTGGACGCACGCCTGCGCGACGACCTGCGCACCCTCGGCCTGGCCAATGTGGAGCGCTACTCGTGGAAACGCTCGGCGCAGACCGTATCGCAGCTGATCGACAAGGCGCTGATGGGCAAGCCCAGCCCGCCATCCTTTATCGCCTGGTCATCGGGCCGCCCCTGATGCCCGACGAATGCAGTCCCGACATTCAACTCCATCAATCAAGCGAGGCAGACCATGGAACGGTTGGCGCATATCGACGCGCTACGCGGCAGCGCAGCCCTACTCCTGATTTTCCAGACCCTGCTGCTGCCGCTGTCAGGCGGCTGGGCACTGCAGCACGCCTTGGACCCCGGGCTGCTGGCGGTACTGTGGTTCCTGCTGTGCTGCGGTTTCATCGTGCCGGCCAGCCTGCACGCCAGCGTCGACGGCGGGCGAGGCTTCGTCGTCCGCCGCCTGCTGCGCCTGCTGCCGGTCTACCTGCTGGCGGTGCTGCTGACCGCCATTCTGTTGCCGACGGCACCGGCCTGGCTGCCGGGTGTGGCCGCGCCAGGCAGCGCCATGGCGTTCGAGGTCATCGGCGCTTACGGAGCGCTGCCGCCAATCCTGTTGTTCTACGGGTTCTGCCTGCTGCTGCAGGTGCTCGGCCTGTTGCACAGCGTCAGTCTGCGGACCAGCTGCGCGCTCGTGCTGCTGGCGATGGCGCTGCTGCTCGCCCTGGCGCGGCAGCAGCTGCTGGACACAGAGCTACCGGTCACGCTGCCGCTGGCGCTATCACTGATGTTTTTCGCGTCACTCAGGTATGAGGCTAAACATGAAAGCAGCAGCTATGCCCGCAGACGCGCCCGCGAATATGCGCGCTACACGCTGCGAATCTACCTGCTGGTGCTGCCGATCATCTTCCTGGCCGGCTGGTCTGCGGACGCAACCGCCTGGCCCCGGGACCTGCTCACCTATGCCCTGGCCATCGTCGCCTTCCTGCTGGTCACCAGCCGGCTACCGCTACGGGCACCGCCGCTCGTCTGGCTTGGAAGCCTCAGCTACTCACTCTATTTGATGCTGCCGGCGATGCAGCGCCTGAGCGAGCTGCTGACCCAGGCGCTCGGCCTGACCGGCCCGGCCGCCAGCCTGGCTGGCGCTGTCTTCGGCCTGCTGCTGGCCCTTGGTAGCGCCCAGCTCTGCCGACAGTTGCTGGATCTGCCGCTGGCTCACGCCGGCAGGCGCCTGACCAGACAGGGCGATCTGATGCCACTGGCACGCCTGCACAGCCGCTGAGGCTCACCGCCTCGCTGCTCACTCTTTCTCGATCAAGGATGTCATGCCATGAAAGTTGCCATCGTTCACGACTGGCTGGTGACGTATGCCGGCGCCGAGCGCGTGCTCGCCGGGCTGTGCGCCGTCTGGCCGGACGCCGATCTGTTCGCCGTCATCGATTTTCTCTCCGACGCCGACCGTGCCCACCTCGGCGGCAAGCGCGCCACCACCACCTTCATCCAGCAACTGCCGAAGGCGCGCACCCATTACCAGAAGTATCTGCCGCTGATGCCGCTGGCCATCGAGCAGCTCGACATGTCCTCGTATGACCTGATCATTTCCAGCAGCCACGCAGTGGCCAAGGGCGTGCTGACCGGGCCCAACCAGCTGCACATCAGCTACGTGCATTCGCCCATCCGCTACGCCTGGGACCTGCAGCACCAGTACCTGCACGAAGCCAGCCTGGAGCGCGGCATCAAGGCCAAGCTGGCGCGCATGCTGCTGCACTACATGCGCATGTGGGACCAGCGCACCGCCAGCGGCGTCGATGAGTTCATCGCCAATTCGCACTTCATCGGCCGGCGCATCAACAAGAGCTACCGGCGCCAATCCACGGTGATCTACCCGCCGGTCGACACCCGCCAGTTCACCCTGCACGAGGCCAAGGAAGACTTCTATCTCACCGCCTCGCGGATGGTGCCCTACAAGAAGATGCCGATGATCATCGAGGCATTCACGGCCATGCCGGACAAACGCCTGATCGTCATCGGCACCGGCCCGGAAATGGAAAAGGCCCGTGAAGCGGCCGGGCCCAACGTCACCCTGCTCGGCTACCAGAGTTTCGAAGTGCTGCTGCAACACATGCAGCGCGCGAAGGCGTTCGTCTTCGCCGCCGAAGAAGATTTCGGTATCGCGCCGATCGAGGCGCAGGCCTGTGGCACGCCGGTGGTCGCCTACGGGCGCGGCGGCGTACTGGAAACCGTACGCGGGCTCGAACATGTCGAACCCACGGGCGTGTTCTACCCGGAGCAGACCACCGCCTCGCTCATCGCCGCCATCGGCGAGTTCGAGGCCCAGTGCTCACGCATCACCCCGGAAAACTGCCGACGCAATGCCGAGCGCTTCTCCAGCGAACGCTTCCAGCAGGAAATCCGCGCCTTCGTCGACGCGCATCTGCGCGAAGCCAGGGCCTTCGACCTTCAGCAGAGCTCCGCGCCCTTGCCGGCCCCCAGCACGCCGCTCTACCCGGCAGCCGTGGTCCCGATCAAGCACGCCTGAGCGTAGTCCCCCATCAACCCCATTCACTTACGAGGTTTCAAGGATGAACACAGTAAAGAAGTGGATGAGAGTGACCCGAGCGCTCGGGTTCGCTCTCGTTGTAGTGATCGAGCCAGCCAGCGCTGCGGTGAACGCCGACACGCTGATCACCGAACCGACCAACCCGCCAGGCCAGTTGCCGGCCTGCAGCAGCGCCGGCAGTGCGAGCGTCATCGCCTACAGCGACTCGTCAATCGACGCCACGCCACGCTGTGGCTCCAATGGCGGCGGGCAGCAGGAAAGCCCATCCGGTCATCAACCGTATCGATTCGCGGAACCGGCGTCCGGTTCGTTCTGGAGTCCGCCGGCAGACAGCAGGCGCTATTCATTCTGATCCGGGCCGTTACCGCACCGGGTTATGCAGGAGCACAGGCATGAGCACAGAAGAAACATCCAGAACGTCGCTGATTCTGGCCGATGGCTATTCCTACACCGAACTCATTCCCGCACCCGGCGCGCCTGACGGACCGTCGGGCAATGGATTCATCCGCATCTTCCATGCCTTCTTCAGCCCCAACGAAGAAGGCACGACAGCCGATGTGCAGCAGCCCGACTGCCTGCCATTGGCCACGCCTGAACAGAGCTGAGGAGATATTCCGTGCAGAACACCGCGCGCGTCGAACCCTGCAAGCAGAGTGCACAGGCAGCCGCCGCCAGCGCCGGCGAGATGCCGGTGCGACGGCAAACCACCATCGTCACGGTGACCTACGGAGACCGCCTGGTTTACCTGCGCCGACTGATCGAGCAGGCCTTCGCCTTCGAACAGATCACCCGCGTACTGGTGGTTAGCAATGCCTCGACCGCACCACTCGAACAGCTCACCAGCCGCTGGCCCGGGCAGGTACGCATCATCCCACTGGCGCAGAACACCGGCTCGGCCAACGGCTATGCGGTGGGGCTGGAAGCGGCGCTGGCCGAAGGCGCGCAGTACATCTGGATGATGGATGACGACAACGCCCCCACCGCGTCCGCGGTGCGGCTGCTGCATGAAGAACTGGCGCGAATGGCGGACGAGGTGGGGCTGCATCGTGCCGCCGTGCTGGGCTTTCGCCCCAGTCAGCAGGAAGACATCGCCCGTGGCGTACCGAGCCGTTTCGCCATCCAGCCGCGTTCCAGCTACTTCGGCTTTCACGTCGCACAGCTGCCGTACAAGGTCTGGCGCCGCCTGCCCTGGGGCCGGCCAAAAGGCACGCCGCTGCGGGCCATCGACCTGCCCTTCGCCCCCTATGGCGGCATGCTCGCCCATCGCAGCCTGTACCAGGCGATCGGGGTGCCGTTGCGCGAGCTGGTGCTCTACGCCGACGATACCGAGTACACCCGTCGCATCACCGCCAAAGGCGGCCGTCTGCGCCTGGTGACCGATGCGCTGATCGACGAGCTGGAGCTGTCCTGGAACATCAAGGCGCACACCCGCAACATCTACGAAGCCTTCCTGCTCGGTGATTCCGACTTCCGTGCGTACTACACCGCCCGCAACCAGGCCTGGTTCGACACCTACGTCTGGGCCGCCTCACCCTGGCTGTATCGGCTGAACCGAAGCATCTTCCTCGGCCTGCTGCGGCATGTAGCCCGGCGGCAGCAGGTTCCGGAACGGCTGCAGCTGATCGAGCAGGCCATCCGCGACGGCGAGAACCGTTCGCTGGGGATGCATCAGACCTTTCCGTTGCGCTGAACCCATTCCAAGGAGGAGCCGATGCACGCGCCAACCACTGCGCCAAGAGACAACAACTTCGATTTCCTGCGCTTCTTTGCCGCCTCGATGGTCGTGTTCGGCCACAGCTACGGCCTATCCGGTCAGGCGGACCGGGAACCTCTGCGCCTGTTCAGCGGCAGCTACGACTCGGCGGATATCGCCGTACACGTGTTCTTCGTGATGAGCGGTTTCCTCATTGCGGCGTCCTGGCTGAACAGTCGCAGCGTGCTGGATTTCGCCGCCAAACGGGCGCTACGCATCATGCCGGCACTGATCGTCTCGGTGCTGTTCGTGGTCCTGCTGATCGGCCCGCTGGCCACCGAGCTGCCGCTTGGCGATTACTTCACCGCCCCCGGCACGCTCACCTATTTGGCCAATGCCGCGCTGATCACCGAGTTCCGCCTGCCCGGCGTATTCGAGGCCAACCCGTTTCCCCACAGCGTCAACGGTTCGCTCTGGACACTGCCTTACGAAGTGCTGATGTACGTCACCGTGCTGACGCTCGGAATCGTCAAGGTCTTCGGCCGCAGCAGCGCGCTGATCGGCCTGGCGCTGATGGTGGGTGTGCATTTCCACCTGATGCCGATCTACGAGATGCAGAGCGACCTGCTGCGCAAGGCCACTCGCCTGGGGATGTTCTTCTATGCCGGCGTGCTGCTCTATCTGTACCGGCACGTCGTTCGCTGGAACTGGAAAATCGCTGCGCTGCTGGTTGCGGCCAACCTGGTGAGTGCCCGCAGCGACCACTGGGAGCTGGTGCACGTGCTGACCCTGCCCTACCTGACGCTCTTCCTCGCCCAACTGCGCATCCCGAGGCTGGCCGGCTTCGGCAAGGCCGGCGACTTCTCCTACGGCCTGTACATCTTCAGCTTCCCGGTCCAGCAGCTACTGATGCACTGGACCGACGGCCAGCTGCCACTGATTCCCTTCATGCTCCTTGGCTTCGCTGCCAGCCTGGCGCTCGCGGTGCTGTCCTGGCACCTCGTCGAATCGCCAGCGCTTCGGCTCAAGCGCTACCTGCCGCGCCAGAGCCCCTCAACGGCGCCGGTAGTTGCGACATCCAATCGCTGATCGCTAAAAATCCTCTACGGGACTGGCGAGCGCGTCCTTGAGCTTTCTTGCCTCCAGTTTAGGAAACGAAAAACGGACGGCAAGTATCGAGTCAGCGCCGTCATCCATTATCACCAGCTCAGCGACACGCGTATTGTCCTTGGCGGCAGCTACGGCTGTCGTGACATTAGGATGCTTCTTGGCGCGATCCAGGCCTTCGATGAAGGTGTAGGTTAGGTTTCCTGCGTTAGCCGCCACGCTTTCGTAACTGGACAACTTTGCTGCGAAATCCTGCCGGCTGCTACGGCGGTCCAGATCAAGAAGATCAAGCTGCGAACTGGCATCAGCCAGTGAGACAAGCGCAAAGGTCTTAGCCAGCGCAGCGACCGCCTGTACATAGGCCTGCTGCTCAAAAGCTGACAACAGACTGACCATATAAAGCTTGTCGCCGGAGAACAGTAAAGCGGCGGTAAAAGCGTGCCCCACGAATTTGACGTCATCTATGCACAGTGCGGTGGCGCCAATTTCTACAGAACAATCGTAATAGCCAGCCTGATTGCTGTATTTGCTGAACGGCGCGCCATACACATGCTCCTTGAACAGCGCATCATCGGCCAAAGCGCTCGTGCACAACGCCATGGCAGCGGTCATCGCCAGGCCTTTCGATAGCAACGTTTTCATGAAGTCCATTTCCCCTGTTGAATGAAGGCGGCGATGATAGCCTTTTGACACCTCATGCAACACGATCGCAGTACGACCGCCGCATGCGACCAATGGTTCGAGGTTTAGCCCAGCCAGACCGCCACGCTCCCGGCCAAGGCAATGGAACGGTGAACCGCTGAACGGTCGAGCGCTCCCGCTTTCAGTCTGGCTAAAAAATGCTCAGCTCTATATACTCGCGCGCCTTTTTCATGCGCGGTTTTCGAGGTTCAAAGTCGATGAGCAAAACGCCAACAGTCGGGTTCGTGAGCTTGGGGTGCCCCAAGGCAACGGTCGACTCTGAACGCATCCTCACCCAGCTGCGCATGGAGGGCTATCAGATCGTGCCGTCCTACGAGGATGCCGATGTGGTGGTGGTCAACACCTGCGGTTTCATCGACAGCGCCAAGGCTGAATCGCTGGACGCCATTGGCGAGGCGATCGCCGAGAACGGCAAGGTGATCGTCACCGGTTGCATGGGCGTCGACGAGAACAACATCCGCGGCGTACACCCCAGCGTGCTGGCCGTCACCGGGCCGCAGCAGTACGAGCAGGTGGTCAACGCCGTGCACGAAGTGGTGCCGCCGAACATCGAGCACGACCCCTTCGTCGATCTGGTGCCGCCGCAGGGCATCAAGCTCACCCCGCGCCACTACGCCTACCTGAAGATTTCCGAAGGCTGCAACCACACGTGCAGCTTCTGCATCATCCCGTCGATGCGCGGCAAGCTGGTCAGCCGTCCGGTGGGCGATGTGCTCAGCGAAGCCGAGCGCCTGGTCAAGGCCGGCGTGAAGGAAGTCCTGGTGATCAGCCAGGACACCAGCGCCTATGGCGTCGACCTCAAGTACAAGCTGGATTTCTGGAACGGCCAGCCGGTCAAGACGCGCATGCTCGAGCTGTGCGAGGAGCTGGGCAAGATGGGCGTCTGGGTGCGCCTGCACTACGTTTATCCGTACCCGAATGTCGACGACGTGATCCCGCTGATGGCCGCCGGCAAGATCCTGCCGTACCTGGACATCCCCTTCCAGCACGCCAGCCCGAAGGTGCTCAAGGCCATGAAGCGCCCGGCCTTCGAAGACAAGACCCTCGCGCGCATCAAGAAGTGGCGCGAGATCTGCCCCGAGCTGACCATCCGCTCGACCTTCATCGTCGGCTTCCCCGGCGAGACCGAAGAAGATTTTCAGTACCTGCTCGACTGGCTGACCGAAGCCCAGCTCGACCGCGTCGGCTGCTTCCAGTATTCGCCGGTTGACGGTGCACCGGCCGAGGTCATGGGCCTGGAACCGGTACCGGACGAGATCAAGCAGGATCGCTGGGACCGCTTCATGGCGCACCAGCAGGCCATCAGCGCCGCGCGCCTGCAGCTGAAGGTCGACAAGGAACTCGACGTGCTGATCGATGAAGTGGACGAGGACGGCGCCATCGGCCGCTCCTGGGCCGACGCCCCGGAGATCGACGGCATGGTCTACATCGACAGCGAGAAACCGCTGCAGCCGGGCGACAAGGTCCGCGTGCGCGTCACCCACGCCGACGAGTACGACCTCTGGGCCGAAGTGATCTGATCCGCCCCGCCTAACGAAAACGCCCCGCTACTGCGGGGCGTTTTCGTTTCTGGCTACGCGCAACGGTCGCTCCACACCAATTAGCGCCAGCCGCGTAGGGTGGAAAACGGCGAAGCCTTTTCCACCACCTGACGGCGAACGCGTCAACGCTGCGGAGGTTGCCGCACCGGTGCGCCGTTGGCCACGTAGTAGCTCGCCGTGCTGCGCGGCAGCGACTCGCGACCGCGAATCCGGTCGGCGATCTTCTCGGCCAGCATGATGGTGGTGGCGTTGAGGTTGCCGGTGATGATCTGCGGCATGATCGAGGCATCCACCACGCGCAGCCCTTCCACCCCATGCACGCGACCCTGCCCGTCCACCACGGCCATATCGTCCGTGCCCATCTTGCAGGAGCAGGACGGGTGATAGGCCGTCTCCGCGTGCTCGCGGACAAAGGCGTCCAGCTCGGCATCGCTCTGCGCTTCCACACCCGGGTTCAGCTCGCGACCACGGTAGGGATCGAGCGCGGGCTGCGCGATGATCTCGCGGGTGAGGCGAATGGCATCGCGGAACTCGCGCCAGTCCTGCTCGTGGGCCATGTAGTTGAACAGGATGCTCGGATCGACCCGCGGATCGGTGGAGCGAATCTCGATGCGCCCTCGACTGGGTGAACGCATCGAGCCGACGTGGGCCTGGAAGCTGTGCCCGTTGTGGGCATTGCTGCCGTTGTAGCTGACCGCCACCGGCAGGAAGTGGAACTGGATGTTCGGCCATTCGAACTCGTCGCTGCTGCGGATGAAACCGCCGGCCTCGAACTGGTTGCTGGCACCGATGCCGCTGCCGAGGAACAGCCATTCGGCGCCGATGGCCGGCTGGTTCCACCACTTCAGCGCCGGGTACAGCGACACCGGCTTCAGGCACTCGAACTGCAGGTACATTTCCAGGTGATCCTGCAGGTTCTGGCCGACACCGGGCAGCTCCTGCACCAGCGTGACGCCGAGCTTCTTCAGCAACGCGCCAGGGCCAACC
>CENV01025039.1_pt1 | contig 19997 bp, 26 predicted proteins | sample 530231 | NCBI WGS metagenome assembly CENV01 (sample SAMEA2619815, study PRJEB7988) | marine metagenome | biome: marine biome (ENVO:00000447); feature: surface water layer (ENVO:00002042); material: "saline water (ENVO:00002010), including plankton (ENVO:xxxxxxxx)" | depth 5 m | reverse complement strand
GAAAGCGCCCTGACCCAAGAAGTAGGTCGTGTAGGTCTTGCGGTTGGTGCCCTGAACCATGAGGCCAGTGTCATCAACGATAATGGTCTTGCCGTAGTAGGTTCCGAAAGGAGCAACCTGCGAGGCTGGACCGAAAGCACCTGGCTCCTGCTTCTGCAGGTTGGTCTTGATCTGCGAATGCATGACCACGACGCCCAGCTTGTCCGAGCTATCGCCCATGGTCTGGAGAGTGTCGAGGATCAGGCCGTAGCCGATCGACTGAGCAGCGGTGGGAGTGCCGGTTGCGTCGGTTGCAGCGTTGACGATCATGTCGCCGCCGTTGTTCGCAGCGTTAGCAGCTTCCAGACCCTTGAGCTTTGCCAGCACGTTCTGCTGAATGTCCTGCGTCCAGTAGGTAGCGGCAACCGAAGCGATGTAGGCAGGAACGTCTTCACCGATAACGGTCGAAGTCAGTTCCATTGCCGACCATGCCTTGGCGCGGTAGTCCTTCTGAGCAACCTGAGCAGCGGCGCTAACAGCGGCGGTGCCGCCCTTAACGGAACTGTCGTCGTTCATTAGGTCGGACTCGACCCATGCGAACGGATTGAAGTGGGGCAGGGTAACAACGGTGCTTTCGCTTGCGGCGAGAGCGTCGAAGTTGACCGAGTTAATGAGAACTGCTGAGTTCAGCAGAGCAGACTTAACGGTGGTCTGCTGACGAGTGTAGCGGTCGAAGACTTCTGGAACGACCACGTTCGATAGATTTGTGGATGCCATATTTGGCTTGCCCTCCAACTTATTGATGTTGTCTTCCGGGCAACATCAAGCAGTTGCCGGGACACGTTTTCGTGTGTCCGGCTATTTAGTAAGGAGGGTTGTGGAGTCGTTTTGACGCAGGAATACTGAGCGCGAAGAGTGATCGCGCTCAGTATTGAAGGTAGGTGCTTGGTTTAGCCGTTCAGGAAGCCGTTGCCGGTTGCATCCGCCCATGCTGCGGCAGCTTCTGGATTGGTCTGTAGCATCTGCTGATACTCACCGAGAGCAAAGGGTTTGTTGGCATAGTCTACCGACTTTGCGCCATTATTGCCGTTGGCATCAGCACCGGCGTTGTCGGCAGCACGGACGAAATGCGCGCCGTCTTTGGCGAAGTATGCCTTCGCAAAATCTGCGATGCTCTTGCCGTCGATCGTGGCTGCGCCATCCTCATATTGCGCCTTGCGGTGCAGGATCGCTTCGACGGCTTCGACCATTTCGGGACGGACGTTGCCGGATGCGATGGCTGCGCTGATCGCGCCATCAACGCGGGTGGTGCGAAGATCGGCCGCGAGGGTGTCGCGCTCGCCGGTCATCTCATTGAGAGCCTTTTCCAGCTTATTGTATTCGCGCTGTAGCTTTGCCAGTTCGTCGCCGGCGGCAGCATTGTCTTCCGCCTCATCCAGCAGCTTTTGAGCGGCATCCGCTTTGCGCTTCCATTCGTCGCGCTCGCGCTTGAGGTCGGCGTTCTTGTTCTTGAGGCCCGAAACGTCCTCGGACGAGGGTTCGGTGGTAGTTTCTGTGGTCATGTGCATCCTCTCAGGCCCGGCCTGTCTAGGGGTGCGGCCCTGCCGCGCGTCGCACCGGCCCAACCGATGCCAGTTATTTAGCGAGGGGGCGGAATTGACCTTCCTGACCGTGGCTATCTAAGCAGGAAGCTGAAGCAATACGGGAGGAAAGATGCAATATCAGGTCTATGGTCCATTCTGGTCGCCCCGAGTGGAAGAAGAAGCCAGGGGCGAAGCACTGCGCGCATTCTGGGATGAAATTGAGGAAATGCACCCCGGATTGGCGCGCGCGGTCGGCATCTATGTGTTTTCGACCTGCCACGGTGAGAACTATACCCCATGGTATGTCGGCAAAACCAATGCACAAGCGGGCTTTCGCGGCGAGATTTTTCAGGACCACAAGCTGAATCATTATGTCAGCGCCAGCCAACGAAAGAAGGGCTATCCCGCTATTCATCTGATCGCAAAGATCGAACCAGTGCGCGGCAATTTCTGCCGGGCGTCGGCCCGATCCGGTCGGGAAATTGACGAACTCGAAACGGTCATGATCGGCATGGCGTTGCGGGCCAATCCTAATGTCCAGAACTCCAAGAAGACTTGGTTTAACAAGAACTGCTCGGTGCCGGGCATCATAGGCCCGTCCATCATCGGTCGGCCGTCAGAAGCTGTGTCGACCTTACGGAATACCTTTGACCTGTAGATCGGCATCAGGGGCGGTCGGCTGCGCCGCTGGCTTTGGCTCAGATGCCTCTAGGCGCTTTTGCTCTTCGTCCAGCGTCAGCGTCTCATTGTGGACGCCACGATCGCGCAGGGCATAGAAGAAGCTCTCGAAGGACATGCCGCCGCCCTGATAGACCGTGAACAGCGCGGAAATCTCGCTCGCGTCCATCTTGGCGGGCAGATAGTCGGTGTTAAGTTGATAGAGAACCGTGCTGCCGTCGGTCCAATCCGCGACAAGCTGCAATGCTTGCGTGATCTTGGCCGAAATGTGGTTGGCCATTGAGGCCAGGACGGAGTTTTCCGCGCCCTGACGCAGAGCTTCTGTCTCAGCAGCCTCGGCAACAGCCTTCTGACGGGCGAGGATGCGCGAAGCGACTACGGCTAGCTTGTCTTCCGTGCGTTCAAGCTGCCTTTCCAGCGACGGGATGCCGTCACCGGACGGTGCGACCCACTTTAGGTCTGCATCTGTGCTTTCTGCGGAAATGATGGCGCCGGGGCTGACCGTCAGCTTGTCCTCTGCGCCCTTTTCCAAGCCCTTGGCAAACAGCATGGGGGTGGAAATGAACATATGGCAGGAGGTGAGAAGCCCCTGAACGCGGTAATGGTCGAGATTAAGCTGAACCACATGATCCATAATGCTGGGCTGGGGTGCGATCATATCGTCTTCGCTGATGAGGACGAACGGGATTTCGCGAAGCGGCTGGCCATTGCGACGAGGCACGATAGCGGGCTGGGGAACCCATGTGTTGGCGACCTTCTTGTGGATGACCACCGTGTAGATGCCGTTCACGAGTTCCAAGACGCGCACTGTCTCTTCGTCGTCCAAAATGCGGACGTAGGTTAGCCCCCGACGACGCCCTACGACGCCCCTGCGGACCTCCAGAATACTATGCGCGGGATATTGCAGCACATAGGGGCGAATGCCCTCTGCGATTGCCTCACCGGCGCTGGTCGCGCTGCCTGATGGATGATCGACCAGCAAACCGTAATAGGCGGTGGTCAGATATTCCTTGCAGATGGCCTTAGCCAGTTCGTTGACCGTCTTGCCGTCGCGGGTGATGATGTCCTTTAGTTGGTTCTCGATGATGCCGCTGTTTTCCAGCACGGGCGCACGGCGGAACATCAGGCCAAGCAGGCCAGTCAGGGTGCGGTTAGCGGCAGGGTAGAAGGAAACATGATCCTTGAAGGCTTTGTAGTCCTTCGCTTCCTGCTCGCTATAAGCCTTTGGGAGATACTTCGGGCCGCGCTTCTTGACGGCATAGTGCCCAGCGATAACATCGGCATTGATGTTCCAACGCTCATGCTCGCAAGCAATGCTTGAATGTGGTTTACTGACGTCCATTAGCGGCCTCGCTATTAATAGCGATATTTATGCCCGCCACACTCCACCGGCGCGCTTGACCGTCAGGCTTCCACCACCACCACCACTCAGCTTCATGAGTTCGGTCAATCCCCAGACAAGTGCGTCCATCCTGTCGGGAGACTTCTTCGTTTCAGGTTTGTAGTCGCACATCTGCGCTTCTAGCTCTTTGAACGAGTCAGTGTGAAAGACCTGCTGTTTCAGATAGAGCATCTGGACCGGTTCAGCGCGGATGATCTTGCCGCGAGTAGCCGTCACCATCTTGACCGGAATATTGCGGCGGGCAGTGCGGATGGTGTGTTCCACCATTTCGCCGCCATAGTTCTTTTCCGCCACAACCATGTCGGCGTCCCACTTGTCATACATCAGGGCAACATGCTTGGCCCATGTCTCTGGGGTGCCCTGAACGCTGCTATCCTCAAGGACATAGGCATTGTTGTCCCAGCCCAGCCCCACGACCACAATGCCGGTCCAGTCAGAGCCATTGCCAGAAGTGCCAGCAGGATCGACCGCGACAATGATGCGGACGAGGAAGTCTTTGGCGACCTCCTTGTATTTGAACATGCTCTTGCGGAAGAGCGCGTTCGGGTTGTCGTCGCGCCACTGCCCAAGCAGGAAGCGGCTCTCCATGTTGGGTGAGCCGTCATAGCGTTCGGCAAGGGAGTCCAGATAACCGGCTGCGATGTTGCCGCTGTTCTCATGCGCGGGCATGAACACACGACGCCACTTGCCAAGGCTCTCATCCTTGAACAGCTTGCCGGAAGTCGGGTGCTTCTTCTCGACAAAGCACTGGTGTTCCCAATCGCTTTTTAGGTCTGGGTTGCAGTCGAAGAGCATGAGCGGGCGGCACATGACCGGGTTGCCCTCTGGATCGAGGACGACCTTGCCGTCACCACCGACCATGGGCGCGGTATCGGCCATACGGCTCGCAAGCTGCTGGATGATCTCATAGTCATCGATCTCGTTGCATTCGTTGACCCAAGCGGTGGCATATTGCGCACCCAGCACCTTATCGATGCGGGTAGGGTCCAGACCTTCGAAGACGAGCTTTGACCCGTTGTGAAACTCTACGTTGCCATCGGCTTTGACCGTGACGTTCTGGCTATCCAGATACCCCGGATAGATCATGCCCATGATCTCGCGGAACGTGCCCTGAAATAGCTGGGAGTGGCAGGAGCGCAGCGTTCGACGGAAGATGGCGTGCTTGGTGCCGGGGAAGGCTAGGGCGCGATTAACAGTAAGCGTGGTCAGGATCGCAGACTTGCCCGAACGGGAAGGACCGTAAGCCAGCAAGTTCTCTACCTGCCGGTCGTGCCAGGCCAGATTGAGTAGCTTCTGTTGTTTGGGATTAGGAGTGAATGTCTTCTTGTAGTCCGTCATTAGCTATTTAAGCTGTTGACGGATTAAGACTCATCGGCATGTATTCTTCGGATGACACGCTGGTTCAAAGGCAGCATATGATGTTGGAAGGAGACGACCCATATGTATGCGAACTTCCGCCCACTGAGGTCCATCGAAGTAGCAGCTATCGCTATTCTGGCTGTGGTGTCCTGCGTCGCTAGCGGCGGCATCTAAGTTCAGCGGTAAGCTGATACGCAAAAGGGCCGGGAATTTACTCCCGGCCCTTTCTGTGTCTTTTCATACCTTAAACGGGTAATGCCTCCTTACGGCTTGCTGCCCCGCATTCACTCCCCATAGCCCCTTCAAAAATACTCGCTGTCCAGCAGCTAAACCGGAGGGAGGTGCACAAGGGAGCAGGCATGACTTGCACGATCCCGCGACAAACGGACATAGGAGATATGCAGCAGCCTTCTTCTGCATTTACTTATCGGTTGCGGGCCTTACGTCTGTAGGTGGATACCGTCTGATGCGATGTGCCGACGCGCTTGGCGATGACGGCCAGCGGGTCCATGCTGGTCTCCATGTCCCGGATTTGATCGGGCGTGAATTGGCGCTTGGATTGCCTGATCGATTTAGGCGGCTCCGCTGGTCGTCCCATCTTGTCGGCTCGAATGTGCGCGCGCAATTCATCAAGGCCGAACAGGTCCACATAGTTCGTGGACAGGTTCTCGCGGGATGCCCGGTCAAAGGCTTTCAGGTGGTCGATATCTTCGCTCATGCGATATCTTATCGGACGGCCGAACGGGTCAGGATTTTGGAACTGACAAAAAAATCTGGGTCAGGGCTTGGTCGTTATTGCAGACATCCTGACATCAGATTTTGAAACTGATTATAGAAATTCTGAGTCGGGAATTTGAAACTGATTATAGAAATCCTGCGTCAGGGCACCCGCCCTCAGGATAGGGGTATACCCCCTCCATCAGCCATCTGACCGGTGGCAATACCTCTACATTCACACTAGCGCGACAGTTCTGCAAATCAGCCGCTCAGGGCTGGTCACAGGTTTATTTTCCTGAAATGCGACGAGCCGTTGCTGATGTGGGTGATTGTCGCGCTAGGAATGGTGTTCATTCCTTTACGATTCAACGATAGCATGATGCCGTCAAAGAGCGACAAAAAAGATAGGCTTGACACCTTTTTTCTTGTGGTCAACCAAGTGGAAGGAGGTATGGTTTTCGTATATTCTTCATACCTGCAATGAGTGGTTGATTTGACTGCTGTTCATGTTATGTGAGTTATGCTGAGATGTGAGCATCTTTCCTAGCGCGGCAAAGAAAGAGTTCAGGATTATTCGCCTTTCTGGTTGACGCATTGACTGTAGATTGTAGTGTGTGATTGTGGAGGTATGACATCCTGATCTAGCGCGAAATGCGACGAGCCGTGCAGGTTGTGGTCGCATCTTTTCCTGTAGAGTCTAATGTGTAGGAGTGGAGATACGGATGGGTATCTCGACTAGACTGATTGCTTATTGTGCGATGCAACATGAGCAGACTTGCGATCCATTCTTATCTGCATCTTTTCGCTGAGTAAGGGCGGAACAATGGTCGGGGTCGCTGATGCCCTGTAAGGGGTCAATGCGGGCCAAGACGGCCCTCCAGCATACTTGATGCCCATAGGGGCTGAACGGCCCTTACAGAGCGCCTATGGCGTGGGCTGGTTCTAATGGACATAAAGCCTGATCCGGCTGACTGCGGATCAGTTAGGCGAGCGAGTCCGGTCCTGCGAAGTGCGCTGATCTATCTCGTCTTGAGCAGCTAATTCGAGAGGCGACCGTTTCTCTATCGGGCCAGCTTGGCTAGTGATTTCAGCCAGCTGCTTTGCGCTCATGCGAGCGGCTTTTGCTCGCGCCGCAAGGTGATCCTTCATGATCGGCTCCTACTTTGTGAACAGTTCGCTTATAGGGTGACAGTGTGAAAATGTCGAGTGGAGCACGGATCAACGAGAGTCATTCAGAAGCGTCGGGATCATCATCACGGCTGATAATCTGGCCCTCGATAGATTGGCCGAATGACCAATTGGGCATCGCCACATGCTGGATGCCGATGGTGCCCTCGACCTTCACATGCTCGCCATAGTCGGTGCGGTCATAGCGAGAAGCGATCCATTTCAGGGCGTCGAACTCCAGCTTGGCGCGGGCATCGCTCAGTGTAGCATCGCGTGGAATCTCGCGGATGCGGTCAACCAGATGGCCAGCACCAGCACGGCGGGCTAGGTCATATTCCTGCTTGAACTCGTCGTCCAACTGGCGAGCCATGCCGACAACGCCCTTGCTGATGCCTAGCTGCTCTGCCGCCTGAGTGACGGTCCCACCGTTGGCCAGGACGGAAATGACATGCTGCTTCATTTCCCGTGTGAGGACGCGGTAATCCTCGCCATCCTCCGTGTAGATGTTGTTCAGCACTAGATCGTCAAGGATGGCCTTCCTGACGAGATGCTGCGCCTTCAATGTGGCGCTGATCTTCTCATTCTGGGTGAGGCGAGGTTCTGTCTTTGGTCCGCGTTTTGCCATAGTATAGGTATTTAGTGATAATCATGGGTTTACGGGGCATCGATGTTTGCATTGGGTATGTCGAAGGATCAGCGGACGCGCCTTATTGCGCTAACCCGTCTGGCAGTGAAGAACTTCAACGTGGGCGACTGGCAGGCATTGGGAGCCTATACCGGCTGCTCAGATATCGTGAGCAACCACGACCGCCTTTTGCGGAGCCTCAGCTTTGGGGATGATGATTATTCCGGCAATGCCCATGGGGTGATCTTCGCCATGGCTGAACGTGATGCCGCGAACATCGGCATCATCAACGAATTCATCACCGAGCATTACGGGGAGCCAGAGCAAATCGTCATCGGGGAGCATGTCTCGACCGCACCCACCAAGGGCCGGAAGATCACCTTCACTCCATCTGTATTCGACATTCCCGAAGGCGGCGTAGAGAGCGACTTGATCGCCGTCATGACGCCTTTTGCCCCGCAGTTCGAAAATGTGTTTCAGGCCATTACCGTTGCCGCAAATTGGGCTGGCTTCCGCACTCTCAGGGCTAAGGACATATGGCAGCACTCGGCTGTCATTCAGGACGTTTTCAGTTTGATATTCCGTGCGCAGATTGTCGTGTGTGATTTCACGGGAAAGAATGCCAACGTCTTTTACGAGGCAGGTATCGCGCATACCCTCGGAAAGCATGTCGTGCCAATCACTCAATCAGAGCATGACATACCTTTCGATCTACAGCACCATCGTTACTTGCATTACCTTGGGAACAGTGAGGGGTTGAATAATTTGTCTGCTTCTCTGGCGATGAGGTTCCAAGCCTTGCGATGATATCGCGCAGGAGTCTGGTTGTGCTATGGGCGCATTAGTCGGCCGAGCAGTCTGGATTGCTTTTTTCATTTTTCTTCGCTCTGCAAACAATCACTTATGTGGTTAACGGATTCGCTTGTTGAAAAAACTGGTTGCGCTATTGCAAAACTGTGAGAGGGTTTCCTTACCAAGTCTGGAGACGGGTAGTGTATGGCAATACAGGAGACCAATATGAACATCTATGATAGCGTGCTGATAGAGCAGGATGCAAAGAACGATCAGAGGTTCCGTATCACTCTTCCAGAAGGTATGGTGTGTGTATTCCGGGAGCCGGATACCACCGGCATGATTCATCACTTTGAGCGCCGGATACAGATGTTGAAGCGTCGTCTTTCCAATGCAGCTTGCGATGTGTTGAAGGATTTGCCTGCTAGGAAATGGGCACAAGAGCATGGTGGTCGTTCGATCTGGTGCAGGATCACTTTCAGGCCAGCGGGCGCGACCCATTACCGTGCAGGATTGAGCATCACCTTCAAGGAGCGCGACAAGGCGATGCTGTTCAAGATGATGTTCGTCGGCAGTGTTGCGGAAGCGGAGGCGGCATGATGCGTTTCTTTCTCCGATCCGATCCCAAGTGTGATCAGCGTTTCGCGATCCTTTTGCGGGAAATGGAACTCCCCCAATTCCAGTTGGAGGAACAGCTTTGGAACGTCTGGGAGATGGATCGTCTGCTCAAGCAAGCGATCCTGTTTCAGAAGCGCGTTGCCCGGCACGAGATATACCAGCACCCTGCGATTGCTTGGATGGAAGCGTCAGGCACTCTGGTTCACTGCTTACCTTACAAGCAGCATCGCGTGTCCGCCTTCGAGGCGCAGGCCAACCATTTATTGGCCCAAGAACTGCTGGTCGGTCTTTCGTTCACCATCATCGACAGGGGCAAAGCGGCGGCATTTAAGCTGGCATGGGGCAATAACGCGTCGCCTGATCTCATCGCATACCAAGCCAAGCCGGTTGCGCGGCAATCACTCGCGTTTGCCGCCTGATCGTTTGGGGGGCCGTGCAACTGGGTGCGGCCCATAGTCCTTTTGTCAATCTCGCCGTTAAAGGTGCTTTAACTGCCGTTTGGCAGGAGGGTGGGCATGGCTACAATCGTGACCCTCAAAGACATATCATCGAAGCAACTCCGGGCAGCGGATAAGTTCATCGCGCAGGTGGAAATCACCGAAGGATGGACGACCCGTCCCCTTGGCCCGAAAACCATCGACGGTGACGAGTATTACGATATCGAGGTGTCATTCGCTCGTGAGGAAGATGCAGGGGCGTTCAAGGCCCACGTCCTCGATCCTAGCCTAAAAGTGCAGGGATACGATTTCAGCGGACCTATTGGCTGACGCAGAACGCGACAGCCAATCAGCTATCCCAATTCAGCATTTGCCGTCGATCTTGTCCCGGATGCGCTGGGCTGCATCCGCAAATGACATATTCATATACCTGGCGATGATGCGAACTTCGGTTTCCTTTACCCCGAGGCGATTGGCCTCTCCGCGAGCAGTTGTCACTGGCGATTGTGGGTCGAGCTTTTGCTTGGGTTCTTTCTTTGGCAGGCCGCTTTGAACCATTTCTAGGGCCGCATCGAAATCAAGGCTGAAACGGCGCATTGCATAGCGAACGGTGTGATGGCTCACGTTAGCGGCTTTCATCCTTGCCCGTTGGGATTCATTCCGAGTTTTTCCGGTCGATCGATAGGGTAGATCATCCACGGTTCCAGCTACCAGCGCCGCTAGAAACTCGTCTTCAGTGGCGCTGCGTCTTTTGAATTTGCTGTGTGCCTTCGTTGTATCAAAACCAAGCTGCCTGACACGCTCGGAAAAGCTGTTGGGGTGAGTTCTTTTTTGCATTGCTGTGGGTTAGCGAAGGCAAATTACCCGAGGGTAAACGTGTCATCGCTGGAAGGACATGAAGCCGAGACAGTCAGCCTTGAGATTGTCGAACGCCGATTTCATAGTGGAGGGCTGATCGCAATCGTCCCAAAGTGACTCAATCTGCTCGTGGTCCACGACGAGTTGCCACCGCTGCCCGATCCTGAATTTGAACTCCTTGGGGCCACATAAAAGCGTCTCGACACGGATGCCCAGAGCCTTGGCCAAGCCGCGCTCAACATCGAACGCCATCATGTCGGCGGGGACGCGGCTCATGGCAACAAGTCCCTTGCGGCTTTGAACAATATGCCTGCTGCACGAATTGCGTCGTCACACGGGCCGAAGCAGCGAATGTCCAAGTCCCAATCATCTGTGCCCTCGATGACTACGAACACGTTTTCTGCATTACCCTCTCGCTCGATATGGTCGGCAAGGGAGCGCAGCATCGACACGATGTCATCGGCTGGCCGGATCGCCACCGGCGGGGGTGGAAGCACGATCACATGGCACCGCCGTTCTGTAGCTTCCACAGCATGTCGGCACGCTGGGGATCAAACTCGTTGAAGTCACGGGCGATGATGTAGCGTTCCGCTGCAATGCGTAGCCTATCAAATATCGGCAGCTTTCGAAGCGGCTTTAGATTGGCGATGTGTTCAGGTGGGGCGCCGATGAAGCCGCCGCACTGATGAAGAGCCTGTTCGAACTCCTCGAACAACTGTTGAAGGGTGACTGTCATGCCTCACCGCCTTTGCGCGGGTCGATTGCGCCGTCGCTGAGCTTGTAGAGCATGGCCGCATGGACGCCATGCTTCTCAGCCACGTCTAGAAGATCACCGGCGATGACCAGTTGAGACGAATGTCGAGGTAAGGGTGCGCCGTGCTCACGGAAATATCGAACCATCTCCACGCATAAATTCAAGCCGTAGAGAAACTCCGAGGGAAAATCCGACCTCCCATACACGTCAATAGCAGCGTCAAAGTCGGCGCGGAGGGTTTCGAGGGTGACGGCGCTCATGCTGCACCAGCAACGCCTAGCCATGAATGACAGGCGTCGATGAAGCAAATCGCTGTGGGGAAATAGAAAACCAATCCCAGCACGAGAAACGAGAACCCCAGAAAGGGATGATTGTCGTTCCAATTTATCCACGCCCCAATTGCTGCGAAAACTGCGGTTGGTATGGCTCCGAACAAAATACCCAAGGGGATAGTCAAAGTCGTAAGAAATAGAAGAATCGTGTCTGACACTTTTGCACCTGCATATTGTTTTCTGTCGCAGGTATTTATTGGGTCACGACTCGTCGCTTTTCTGAATTTCTGATCTGGTTCTGGATGACGCAGGAAAGAGACGGCTGCAAATATGCTGGGCAACAAAGGAGTTCAGTTATGCGCGCACCGATCTTGTCCGATGACCAATTTGCAGTTGTGCAGCAGTTTGCCGCCAACATGCAAAACGCACCTCAGTATAGCTTGATGCTGTTGCTCTCGAAGCGCCTTGGCCTGCGTCCCATCGAGATAGCAAACATGGAAACAAGCTGGTTCCAAAACGACAACACACTTCGCATCCCGCAAGGCTCGACAAAGCGTCAGGGTTCTCGCTCGCTGCCCGTCAACGAGGAAATCATCGCCGCATTGCAGCTTCACATGAGGGGCGAGCAGGGTAGGGTATTTCGCAATGCGCGTGGTGACGCATTTACTGCTAACGGTATCAGCGAAGCAATCCGGCGCATCTACCGCATGGCTGGTGTTCAGGGTAGCTGCTATTCCGGTCGTCGGAGTGCAGCAACCAACATGGTTGATCGTGGCGTAAGCCTGCGCGTCGTGCAGGAGTTCTTAGGGCATAAGAATCTGGCAACCACTGAAAGCTACTGCGGCATCACACCGAACATGCTTCGTGCTGCTGTTTTTGCCTGAAACCAGAAACAGGTTGCAATAGGGATCAAATGAGTTTGTATGTCCGCAAGTGCAGCGCCGTGCTGCAAATGATGGAGTAGATCGGAATGGATTGGACCAAGGTAGTTAAGCCCGCAAGCGCCGTTGAAGGCTTCGCGAAGGGCAAGGCCCGCGTCCCGAAGACGGCGGCCGAAGTGGTGGCAAATGCAATCGACAAGCAGATTGCGCTGTTCAACAAGCCGAAGGAAGAAGGGCGTCGCTGGTTCGAAGTGAATGGCGAGAATGTGGGCTTCACCATCCGTTACGCTAACTCGCCCCTCAAGCTGGTTGGCGAGGAAACGCATGTCGTGGTGCCTAAAGCGCAGTTCGTCGATGTGATGAACGCCATCAAGGCCGATGTTGAAAAAGGCAAGTTCAAAGCGCAGTTGGATGCGGGCGAAGCTGCTGTTCGTCAGCGGTCTGCAACCATGTCCCAGACGCGCAAGGCAAACAAAAAGGACTGAGCATTCCTCAATCCGAATCAACGGCCCGGCAGCATCTGTCGGGCCTTTTTTTTTGGTGAGTGGCTACCCACGAGAAAAGCTGGACCGTTCCCGATCCAGCTTTCCCGTTTGCAGGTTGTAAAATGACAGAAAACAACCCGCGTTATTTATGAGACAATGCACCCTTCCTTACGCGCTAGGTCCGCATATTCGGACAGGGTATGCTTGGCTGTCCAGTGCCGATCTTGCTCCACGCGCAGCCCTCCCGGACCCTTCACGGCGTATATCTCGTCCATGCTGATGTAGCCGAGTTCAGGCGTCCCGAACCCAAGGTCGGAAAGCCCGAAGGCAAGCCCGTCATCGTCCATCTCACTGAGCAGCCAGGTCGCCGATCCCCATGGCAGGAACAACTTGCAGACCGGCTCAAAGTCGCGTTCGCGGCGGGTGCCCTTGAGGGGCAACTGCTCTTGGTGATTTTGAATAAGCTGCTGAGCAGCTTGGGGCGTAAACACGGATAACCATTCCATTTAGGCACGTCCTTTCGGTTGGTGTGCCTAAGGAGATCATAAGCCTTTTTGGGCGCGCTGCGACTTCAAACCTGCGTGGGTTGTCCAAATTGTTTGAGGCTGAACAGGTGGAGTTCAATTTCGGCCTCGTCCCAACTCGCAATCGTTTCGCGCTCACCCGCCGTCTCGCTGAACGGAACGCGCAACGTCTGGTCGGTCCTGGGATTGTAGGCCCACAAGATGCCGTAATGAGCAGGGCCGTTCGGGGGCCACTTGTAAAATGCGAAACTGATATGGTCCTTGCCGACAGCGCGTTCCCGTAACCACGACAGCGCCTCGTTCCCTACGGCCGTCTGTAGCGTTGCGCTGGGCTTTACAGTCATCGCTTTAGCGTCGGTGAGGATCGTCGCTTGTAGATGCTCTGGCAGGCCCTCTAGCAAGCGTATCTCAATCCGTCTGCCCATACGTCCTCCGGTCAATTTGATCGCAAATGCTGACCTTATGGCGAGGAAGTCAACCACAGACGCGAAAGCCCCGGAAATTGCTTTCCGGGGCGACTCTTTAACCGCTTTTTAACTTAGTTGTCAGGCAGCGCCTTGCGCCACCACGTTCCGTTGAACTCGAAAGCCTCCGGGTCTTCCTCATTGCTTTCAATGAGCAGCCAAACGCTGGTGTCTCCCGCAAAGACAGCGGTCTTCTTGCCCCGAATAGTGTTTTCGGTTTCGAACTCGGGATGCTTTTTGATGTTCATCTGTGGCTTACTCCTGTGTTGTGCCACACAATCATCAAGCACCAGATTCTTCCTGTGTCATCCAGAAAATAGACAACTGCAAAGACTTCTGGTTTTCTTCTCTCAATGTCTTTTTCTGGATGATTTTCTTCCTGAACGGCAACAATAAGATGGGGAAGGAGACAGCGCATGTTTAACAACATCGATCTTAATGCACTCGCTAATTTCGTAGAAACGTTGGACTGCAATCCTGATTACGAAGATGACCAGTTTGCATTCACGTTTGATGATGCGCGTGTCTACTGCGAACGCAAAAAGAGCCACTTCCGTTTGGAGATTGGTTCGATCACATTCGAACTGCCCCGCTGCTAACCCAGAGAAGCCCGCTGAGAACGAAGAAGCCCTTGCAGCTATGCGGGGGCTTTCTTTTATCATAGGCCCGCTACGGGCGTCCTAGGGCGCCTCTAGGGCCGTCGTTTATCTGCGGTCTTACAGTTCCTTAACCGAAAGAAGCTAGTCTTTCTCGCATTCATCGCATGAGGGGGCAGGGGGCATGGCTTACAAGGACGGCGACATCAGCGTGGACGAACACTTTGCCCGGTTCGGCAAAAAGTCCTACGCGATCAACAAAATCAATTCGGTCGAGGTTCGGGAGACGGTCAAGAAGGGGTCGCAAGCCTATGTGCTGTGGTGGCTGCTGATGGCCTTGTTCTTCTTCTCGGCTTATGGCTCGGCTCCCGTTGCGCAGGAATCAGCCGCGACGTTCGCGCTGATCGGGGCGTTCTTTGCCTTCATCGGTTGGCGGTCGTTCAGCAAGCGCCATCCGACGCCGCTCTATCACCTATATCTCATGACATCGAGTTCTGAGGCTCAGGCACTCACCACGACTGACGAGAGTGTCATCGATAAACTGCGGAATGAGATTGAATGGGCGATGACCGGCCACTGACGCTCTACAGGGCTTTACTCCGCCGGCGCTTCACATCTTTGATGGCTTGCTCTGCTCCTGTTCCCTTGAGACCTGTCAGCATTTCGTCTGGCAAGGATGATTTATCGACCTTCTGGAGCAGTGTTCCATCATTGTCGAACAGGAAGGCTAGAAGGCCTCCTGCTAGCGTCATCTGAATTTGGCGGTTCGGAGTTTTGCGGCCTTCCATATATTCGCGACGGCAAGTGACCACCTGAACGACCGAACGGACAGCATCCCTGACAATGCGGCGGGCTTCCTGCCTGACCTCATCATCTTCGCTCGCGATAGCGTCCTTCACCTCCAAAACGCGGGCAAGATGTTCTTCCGGCGTGGCATGACCTTTAGCCCGCTCCAAGGCGTCCCGTGCTTTCTCAAGGTCGGCCCTTGCTGCTGCTAGCTTTGGCCTCAGCAGCACTATGTCTCGCTCGGTGTCATCATCCTCGCCATGTTTACGGATGAAGGCCATGAGGTTGCTGCGCTCTGTTTCTAGGAGTTCAACGTCTTTGGACAATTGGGCTACATGGGCGAGCAGGGGACCGGTCTCGTCGCTTCTGACAAAGTGGCTATGATCGAGTGCGAGGTGCAAAATCTGGTCGAGTGCAGCCCGCTCGAAATTGTCGTAGCGATACAGGGTGGTGTTGACGCACTCGGCTCCGTTGTTGAACCGGGTGCATTTCAGATACTCATATTGGGTGCCTCTGGTGTTGCGCTGGACAGTGCGGATCATAGTGTCGCCACAATGGCCACATTTGACGCGGCCAGCGAAGACGTTCTTCGCCTCGGAATGGTTCGGACCGGTTGCGCCTCGCCGACTGTCCATAGCTGACCGGGCAGCCGCGACCAGTTCGGGAGGAACGACGCGCGGATAGTAATTGGTGATGACTTCACCGGTGCGGACGCGATTAGGGCCGGAGCGAACATGATATTCCCCCTCGGCTTGCCATCCCGTCAGAATATCTCGGACGTAACCGACTTTCCAACTTGGCGCAGATTTGTGGCCGACAGTCCACGGCTCGACAGACGCGTTCAACTTCTTCGTGATGAGGTGGATGCCCTGACCGGCAGCGCACCATTCATAAATCTGGCGCACAACGGCAGCGCGTATTTCATCAACTTCGAATGAGCCGTTCTTCTCGCCCTTGAGCCAAGCAGGAACTCGCTTGCTGTAGACAATGCCGTTGCGGGCCTTGTTCATGAAGCCCTCGACGGCCTTCTGTTGGAATTGGCTTTTGCGTTCTGCCTCTTTGTTCGAGCGTTGGGCTTCAAGAAGGTATTGTAACAGATCAACGATGTTCTCGCCGGACAGGCTGACCTCGTCGAATATCTTTCCGGGTGCAGGGCTAGCGACAGCAACCCTGATCCCAGCGTCGGTAACTTCTTCGATCCAGCGGCGAGCCTTCTTTATGTCCTGACGACTTAGGCGATCGAGGTTTTCGACCACCAGATATGATCCTGGCGGTATGTCGCCATGATCGATTCGCTCTTTGAAGCGGCCCAATTCCCCGACGCGAAGATGATTACCTCGCCACGCAGACTGGCCTTTGTCCGTCAGCGTCTCGACAACCTCCCAGCCATTATCCTCGCACATCTTCTGCGTGAGTTCATACTGGCGGGATAGCGATTCGCCCCGGTCCTGCCGCTTGGTTGAGAACCGGGCGTATATGTATGCATGAGGTTTCATGCCCAGAATCTGCGCTGTTCAACGGGTTTGCACAACCGTTTTTACGTGTTCAGGTGCAGCACCCGCACCCGCTCCACCCCCAGAAACGCCATGTCCGCGCGCAGATAGTCGAGCAGTGCCTGCCAACTGGCCAGCACGGGCCGCGCCGCCACTTCGTTGCGCAGCGTCCGCAGCATCGTCGCCTGCACGATCTTGATCGCCGCGATGCTGGTGTCGCCCATGCCCGGCACCCGCGCGATCGCCTGCCAGTCCGCGCTCATCAGCCCGCCAATGCCGCCAAATTCGCGCAGCAACGCCTTGGCCAGCGGCTTGGTATCGCGCCGGGGAATCGCCAGGGCGAGGAGATATTCGATCAGTTCATGATCATGCAGCGCATCCCCGCCGCTTTCGGCCAGCTTCTGCCGCAACCGCGCGCGATGCCCTGCGCCATCATGCGTGACTTTTGCGTCCTGCTCCGCCAAACCTGCGTTCCTCGCTACTGGCCATCGACGCTATAAGTTGCGGAATCGCGGGGCAAGGATATTTAATCGCGTACGGACGTTATGGTCCCGTTACGGACCATCAGCGTTACTTGAAAGCCGGGGTTGGCCATAAGCATGGAAGAACAGGACGGCGAAGAGCAGGTTCGCCGGGGTTGGCTACGCTGGCTGGGTGTCGGCACCGGGTCGCTTGCACTGGTGCTGGCCGGGCTGTGGACGCAGCGCGCGCCGATCGCGGAAAATTTCGTCAGCCGCGAACTGAACCGGCGCGGGGTGCAGGCCAATTATGATCTGACCGATGTGGGCCTGCGCACCCAGCGGATCGAACATATCCTGCTGGGCGACCCGGCCAATCCGGATCTGACCGCCGACTGGGTAGAGGTCGACATTGCTTTCGCCGGTCTGACGCCACAGGTCGCCGCGGTGCGCGCGGGCGGCGTGCGGATGCGCGGTTCCTATCGCGACGGCGTGCTGCGGCTGGGCGAACTGGACAAGTTCAGCGATCCTGATTCCACCGAACCCTTCAGCCTGCCCGACATCCTCCTTGCACTCAACGACGCGCGTTTGCGGCTCGATACCGATGCCGGCCAGGTGGCGATGCGTATCGACGGGACCGGCAATCTGCGCTCCGGCTTTCAGGGCAAACTGGCCGCCGCCATGCCCCGCGCGGCCTTTGCCGGTTGCGGCCTGACGGACGGGCGCGCGTCGCTGGCCATCGCCATGGACCGGGGCCGTCCGCATGTCACCGGCCCGGTGCGTGCCTCGGCGCTTGCCTGCCACGATAGCGCCGCCATGGCCCGCCCGACGGCGACGCTTGACCTCACGCTGGGGCAGGCGTTCGACCGCTGGAGCGGCCATGTCGACCTGTCGGGTGAGGCGCTCAAGGCCAGCGGCATCGTCCTGGCCGCACCCAGCGGCCGTGTCGATTTCGACGGGACGGCATCCGCCACCAGCGGCCGCGCCCGCATCGGCGCAAGGGCGCTGGCGGGGCAGGGGGCCATGATCGAACAGGCGAGCCTTGCGGGAACATGGTCGGTCAAGAGCGGCGAAGCGAAGGCGCAAGGCGAACTGTCGGGGCGTCAGCTCCATATGGCGGGCCGCGATCCGCTGGCGTCGCTGCGCAGCGCCATCCTTGGCTCCCCCGTCGGCCCGCTCGCCACCCGCTTGGCCGATGCCGTGCGCCGCGCGGGGGACAATAATCGGATCAGTACGCGCTTCGCCTTCGTCCAGCGGGGCGCCGCGGGCAGCCTTGCCCTCACCGATAGCCGCCTTGTCGCCCGCAGCGGCGCGCAGGTCGGCCTGTCCCCGGATGGCCGCATCACGCTGGCCTGGCCCGGCCGCGCCGGTTCCAGCCTCGATTGGGCGCTCGAAGGCGCGTTGCGGACGGGCGGCGGCGGCCTGCCCGATGCCGCGCTGCGCCTGGCCCGCCGCGCGGGTGGCGGCTTTGGCGGCGAATTATTCGTCGATCCCTATGCCGCTGGCGACGCGCGCCTGAGCATCGATCGGGTCCGCTTCATCGCCCAGCCCGATGGCGCCACCCGTTTCTCGACTGCGCTGCGCCTCGATGGGCCGTTGCCCGATGGTCGCCTGCGCGGCCTTCGCTTGCCGATCGAGGGGCAGCTTGCCGCCAATGGCGCGCTGGCGATCAACCGCCGCTGCGTGCCCCTGTCGTTGATCGAAGCCCGCTATAGTGCCTTTGCCATTGGCCAGACGCGCCAGACACTTTGTCCTCTGGATGGCGGCGCGCTGTTCGCCATGGGTCCAAAGGGCATCAGCGGCGGCGCGGACATCCCCGATCTGGCGCTTGTCGGCACCAGCGGCGACAGCCCGCTGCGCCTGACCGCCGATCATGCCCGCATCGCACTTGGCCAGACCGGCTTCGCCCTTGCCAACCCCGCGCTGACGCTTGGCCCGAACGACGCTCCCGTCCGCCTGACCGCCGCCAGCCTGGACGGCGCGATGACGGCGCGCGGCCTTGGCGGCACTGTGAGCGGGGCAGGGGGGCAGATCGGCACGGTTCCGCTGATCGTCGAACAGGGCAACGGTACCTGGCGCTTCGCCGACAGCGCGCTCGATTTCCGCGCCGCCATGACCGTGCGCGATTCGCAGTCGCCCGTCCGCTTCAACCCGCTTGCTGTTCCCGATTTTGCCCTGACCCTGAAAAATGGCCGCATCGCGGCGACCGGCACGCTGGCCTCCCCGCGCAATGGCGCGACCGTCGCCCGTACCAGCATCGCGCATGAGCTTGGCAGCGGTAAAGGGCATGCGGACCTCAACGTGCCCGGCCTGGTTTTTGGTCCTGCTCTCCAGCCTGACGAAGTCACCCCGCTGGCGCTCGGCGTCGTCGCCAATGTCGCGGCGACGGTGACGGGGAACGGGCGGATCGACTGGAACGGTTCCAACGTCACCTCCACCGGCACGTTCCGCACCGACAATGCCAATCTCGCCGCCGCCTTCGGCCCGGTGCAGGGCCTGTCGGGCGAAATCCGCTTCACCGACCTCATCAACATGGTCACCGCGCCGGGCCAGACCGTCAAGATCACGTCCGTCAATCCCGGCGTGGAAGTCCGCGACGGCACTGTCCGCTATCGGCTGGAAGCGGGGCAGAAGGTCCGAATCGAGGGCGGCGGCTGGCCGTTTTCTGGCGGGCAGCTGGTCCTGCTTCCCACCACCATGGATTTCAGCGCCGACGTCGATCGCTACCTGACCTTCCGCGTCATCGGCCTCGATGCCGGGGCGTTCATCCAGGCAATGGAGCTGGACAATATCTCGGCCACCGGCACATTTGATGGCCTCATGCCCCTCATATTCAACTCGCAGGGCGGGCGGGTCGCGGGCGGGGTGCTGGTCGCCCGGCAACAGGGCATGCCGCCGCTGCTGATGCCCGAAGGCGTCTTGCCGACCATCCCCTGTGATCCTGCGCGGCAATCGGGCGTGCTCTCCTATGTCGGTCCCGTATCGAACGAGCAGCTAGGGACGATGGGGCGGCTGGCATTCGATGCGCTCAAGAACTTGCAATATAAATGCCTGACGATCCTGATGGAC
>CENV01052527.1_pt1 | contig 20010 bp, 12 predicted proteins | sample 530231 | NCBI WGS metagenome assembly CENV01 (sample SAMEA2619815, study PRJEB7988) | marine metagenome | biome: marine biome (ENVO:00000447); feature: surface water layer (ENVO:00002042); material: "saline water (ENVO:00002010), including plankton (ENVO:xxxxxxxx)" | depth 5 m | reverse complement strand
AAGCCAGCCGGCAAACCGCGAGCCCAAGCGCGAACAGCGCCGCGAGGCCCCCACCAACACCGAACGCCTGCGTGCCGCCGACAAGATCGCCGCCCAGGCGTCCTCGGTCGCCAATGACGACCGCTCCACCGCCGCATCCGCTCTTTACGCCCTCCAGTCGCGCGCCTCGAACGCGCCGATCTGGTTTGCCATAACCGCGTCCCTGCTCTGGCTGGTCGGCGTCGGCCTGATCGCCGCGCTCCGCTATGGCCCGCGTTTCACCGAAGGGCTTTCGGTCGCAGAATTCGTCCAGAGCCTTGATTTTGCAGCCCTCGCCGCGATTATCGCGCTCCCCATTCTGGCAATGATTTCCATTGCCTTCCTTGTGCGCCGCGCCCAGGATCTGCGCCTCGCCGCCGCTTCGATGACCCAGGCCGCCATGCGCCTGACCGAACCCGAATCGGCCGCCGCCCATAAGATCGCGACCGTCGGCCAGGCCGTGCGCCGCGAGGTCAACGCCATCGGCGACGGGCTTGAACGCGCCCTCTCGCGCGCCGGCGAGCTCGAAGTGATGGTCCACAACGAAGTGACCGCCCTTGAGCGCACCTATTCCGACAACGAGACGCGCATGCGCCAGTTGATCGAGGAACTGGCCAGCCAGCGCGACGCCGTCGTCACCAATTCCGAGCGCATGCGCGAGGCCATCGCGGCCGTGCACGGCAATGTAACAACCGATCTCAACGAGATCGGCACCTCGATCACCGACCGCCTCAAGACCACCGGAGGCGAAATCACCCAGGCGCTTTCCGATCGCGCAACGGCGATGACGGAATCGATCGAAACAGCCGGAACCACAATCGAAACCACCTTCGAACGCCGCTCGCAGAGCTTTGCCGAAACCATCGAGGGCCGCACCGCCGATCTGATCATGGCGCTCGACGACAGCGCCGGCCGCCTCGACGGCACGCTGACCGACAGGGCCGAGGCGCTGGCCAGCGCCATCGACACCTCGACCGACCGTCTCGACACCGTACTCACCTCCAGTGCCTCGAGCGTCCAGATCGCGCTCGAAGGGCATTCAAACATGGTGGAAACCGCGCTCAGCGACACGACGGGCGCGCTCAACACCCTGTTCGACACCAGAACGGCCGATCTCACCAACGCACTCGATAGCCGCAACCAAATTCTCGAAGACGCCCTGGGCGCCGGCGTCGGGCGCATCGAAACCGCCTTCGAGGGCCGTGCGGAGGCGATTGCAAAGGTTCTTGGCACCGGCGTCGAGGACGTACAGGCTGCGTTTGCCGGTCGTGCCGATGCACTCGCCGATGCCCTGGGAACCGGCGTTGCCGAGGTTCGGGCTGCGTTCGAGGGCCGTGCCGAAGCGCTCGCCGACGCGCTGGGCATGGGCGTGGAAAACATCGAGTCCGCCTTCGGGCGTCGTACCGATGCCTTGACCGAAGCGCTGGATCAGCGGGCCAGCGAAGTCACCGAGATGGTCGACACACGCATCAACACGCTGGTCAATTCCCTCGATTCTCACACGATCTCGTTTTCGGCGGCCATCGAAGAAAAATCGGCCACCATCGGCGACGTCCTCAAGGGATCGACCGAATCCATCCTTGTGGATTTCTCGCGCCGTTCCGAAGCTCTCGGGACCAGCTTTACGGCTCTGGGCGAAACGGTCTCCAACGGGATCGCCAGCCGCGCCGAAGAGGCAGAGGCAACCCTGAGCCGGATCACCAATCGGCTCGATGAGACCTTCTCGATCCAGTCCAACGCCCTCCAGAGCCAGATCGAATCCATGAGCCTGCGGCTGGATGGCGCGCTTGAGGAATCGACCGAGCGGACGCGCGACATCCTGACCCGGGCCGGAACCGATACTCTGGCCCAGCTCAACGCGCGGGTCGATGAAATCTCTGTCATTCTCGACAGCCGCATCGGCCAGGTCGACACCATCGTGGGCGAAAAGGGCGAAAAGCTCGTCTCCTCGCTCGATGCCCACACCTCCGAGATTGCCGAGCGGTCCAACAGGCTCGAAACACTGCTCGACGACAAGGGCCGTGCCCTTGCCAGTGCCCTCGAGACCGGCGGCGAAAGCTTTGGCGCCATGGCCGACGCCAAGACCGCGGCCCTCACCGAAGCCCTCGATGCGCGTGCCGAGGCCATTACATCGGCCGTCGATCTGCGCACCGATGCCCTGTCCGCTGCGCTCGACACGCGCGCGGACGCGCTCAATTCCAGCCTCGACATTCGCACCGAAGCGCTCACATCCGCCTTTGACGGTCGGGCCGAACAGATCGGTGCCGCCCTTGATGGCCGCGCCGAGGAAATCGCGTCGGCCATTGAAAGTCGCACAGGCAATCTGACGTCGGCCATCGACAGCCGCACCGAGCACCTTACGGCGGCCCTTGACGGCCGAACCGAAACCTTCACGTCTGCCCTTGATGGAAGAACCGAACAGTTCACGTCGGCACTCGACAGCCGCAGCGAACAGCTCACCTCCGCGCTCGATGCGCGCACCGAGCAGCTCGATACCGCACTCTCGGCGCGCACCACTCAGCTCGACGACACTCTGGCCGAGCGCGCCAATGCGATGAATTCGATGCTCGACATCACCTCTAACCAGCTCTCGGAAACGCTGACCGAGCGCACCCGCTATATGGGCGGGTTGATCGATGAGTCCGCAGAACGCCTCGAGCGTTCGATCACGGGCCAGGCCCGCGGCCTCGAAGAATCGCTCGACGAAAAGGCCCGCCTCATGGCGGAGTCGATTTCCGGCAAGACAAGCGAACTCACCACGGCGGTCGACGCTTCGGGCGAGCGCATCCGCCTCACAATCGATGGCAGCCTGACCAATGTCACCGAGACGATGGAAAGTCGTTCGGCCCAAATGTCCGAGCTCATCGAAAGCAAGGTGGCCGAACTCAATTCCAATATCGGCCGTGAAATCGACGCCGCAGTCGACAAGATCAGCGGCGCGGAATCCGGTGTCACCGCCAGGATCGGCGAGGCCGCGACTTCGGTCGGTCAGAGCGCCCGCGATGCCGCCGACCTCGTCGAAGCACGCCTCACCGAAGCCCGCAGCGCAATTACCGAGATGGTCGATGACCGCCTGGGCACCCTGCCCGAAGCGATCACCACCCGCGCCGAAATCACCGCCGAGCGCCTGGCCGGCCTCAACGAGGCCATCCACGGCACGATCACCGATTCCATGCGCGACCTCGAAAGCGGCGCAGATCGCATCGAATCCACCCTCACCGGCTCGATCCACAGCGCCATCGGCCAGTCCATGTCCGACCTTGAAACCGGCGCCAGCCGGATCGAAGAGGTGCTCAACGACAAGCTGGCCAACGTTACGGCCAACATCTCCGCCGACGTCGAACAGACCGCCATGCGCATGGACGCGGTGGTCCGCAAGGCCATGGAAGAGCTCAAGGTTGCCTCGGTTCATATCGAGGATCTGGTGGAAGTGCGCGCCGTCGCTACGGCGGACGAACTGGGCCGCAAGGCCTCCGAGATCAACCGGATCGTCTCCGAACACACTGACCGTTTCGCCGAACTCATCGACACCAAGCAGAACCAGCTCACCAACGCACTGGGCAGCCAGACCAACCTGCTGCGCGCTGCGCTCGAAGCCAATGCCCGCGACGCCGAAGACATCATGTCGGAATCGTCCAATCGCATTCAGCACGAGATCACCGACTCGCTGCGCAAGCTCAACGATGCCAATTTGCTGCTCCAGCGCGTTCTGGAAGCCTCGACCGGCAATCTGGCCCGCCTGCAGGGCAATGTCGGCGAGCAGACGCAGGCCTATACGAGCGCCGTTCGCGACGCGATGGCCGGCACCGAAGAGGCTGGTACGATGATGAGCCAGCACGTCGAAGCGCTGCAGAACACCATGTCTGCAATGCTCGAACAGTTCGGCCAGCTCTCGGGCAAGCTGGACTCCGAGACCGCCGGCTTCACCGATGCCGCCGCCAACCTTGCCGAAGTATCCAACTCCACGATGGACACGCTGGAAAACCGCCGTGGCGCCATGGAATCGCTTGCCGAAGGTTTTGCGGTCCGCACCGAGGAAATCGACAGCCGCCTGCGCGGTTTCGCCCAGTCGATCGCCGAAACGGTCAACCAGACCGAGCGCCGCCTGATTGCGGCCCGCAAGGCCATGGAAGAGGCTCTTGCCTCGACATCGGATGCCGTCACCGGCCAGATTTCGACAATTGGCGACCTCGCCTCGGGCGAAGGGCAACGGGCCAGCGACGCCCTGCGCCAGACCCAGGCCGACCTCCTCGCCGATATCGAGCGCGCTTACTCGGACGCTACCCGCCGGTTTGGCGACACCGCCGATGCCATGCGCACCACCGCATCTCAGCTCGGCCAGGAACTCGAAGCGACCCGCAACGAATTGCAGCGTTCCGTACTCGACCTGCCCGAAGAAACCCGGGCCAGCGCGGCGGCAATGCGCCGCGTGGTTGCCGAACAGATCGAGGCGTTGTCCGAGCTCAATGCCATCGTGCGTGCCCAGCCGGGCACCCATGAAGTGTCCAGCCGCGCAACGCCGCGCACGCCCTCGGCACGCCTTGCCGCTGCCGAACCGACCCGGTCGGCCGAGCCGGCACCTCATCAGCCCGCACGCCCCGCTCCTGCCCGTCAGCCGGAGCCGACGCGCCAGCAGGCACCTGTGATGACCCAGCCACGCCCGGCAGAGCCTCAAAAATCGCCGTCCGAGCGGCTCAACGAAGCGCTCACCCAGTCACGCGGCACCGCTGCCCAACAGCCGGCTTCCGCCGCCGCACCCCAGGAAGGCGGATGGCTGCGTGATGTCCTGCGCAACGCTTCGGCCAGCCAGCAGGCCGGCACCCAGCGCCCGCTGAACCTTTCGAGCCTGACCGAAGATATCGCCCGCGCCATCGACGACGATGCCCTCGCTGCCGCCTGGAACCGCTATCAGGATGGGGAATCGGGCGCTTTCAACCGCCGGCTCTACACAATCACCGGTCAGTCGACCTTCGACGAGGTGCGCCGCAAGCTCCAGCGCGATCCCGAATTCTCGCGCACGGCAACAGCCTATATGAGCGAATTCGAGCAATTGCTCGGCGAAGCTGCCAACGGCCCCAATGGCATGCAGCAGACCTTCAACCAGCTCGTGAGCAACCGTGGCAAGGTCTATACGATGCTGGCCCATGCCAGCGGCCGGTTGAACTGAGGCCTGCCAATTTGAATTGAGAAAGCGCACCCTGAGGGGTGCGTTTTTGTTTCGTCTTATGCAGCGATGCCGACACGGGAACGGATCGGCGCAAGCCGCCGCGCAAACTGGTCGGCAGCGGCCTCCCAGGTGAATTCCTTTGCTCTGGAAATCGCCTCGGAGCGCGGAATGGATAGCGCTTGCTTAACGGCCGACTCCAGGTCGTCTTCCAGCGCCCCGCCCTTGCCCGTCCCGATCACATCGATTGGGCCCATCACGGGATAGCCGGCAACGGGCGTGCCGCAGGCCATGGATTCGAGCATGACATTGCCGAAGGTGTCGGTGCGCGAGGGGAAGACGAAAACATCGGCACTGCGATAGGCATCCCGCAGCGCTGCGCCCGTCAACTGCCCGGTAAAGACGACATCGGGAAAACGGTGCATGAGAGCCCCCCGCTCCGGGCCGTCTCCAACAACGATTTTGGTGCCGGGATGCTTCAGCTCGAGAAACGCTTCGATGTTTTTCTCGACCGCGACCCGCCCGACATAGAGAAGATGCGGCCCCGGCAGACCCGCAAACATCGCCTTGGGTCCGGGGCTGAAGGCTGAAAGGTCCACCCCCCGCGACCAGACGGCGAGGTGACGGAAGAACCGCCGCCGCAAGTGTTTGAGAACCGAGGGCGTGGGCACCATGGTCGCCGATGCGGCGGCATGAAACCAGCGCAGATAGCCATAGCTCCACTCGACCGGCACGGGCAGGCGTGCCGCCAGATATTCGGGAAAGCGCGTGTGATAGCTGGTCGTGAAGGCAAGCTCGCCCGTCACGCAAAGTGTTCGTGCGGCCAACCCCAGCGGACCTTCTGTGGCAATGTGGATATGATCGGGCGCAAAATCGGCGATCATATCCTGCACCACCCGCAGCGATGGCAGCGGCACCCGGATTTCCGAATACGTCGGCAAGGGCAGCGTCCAGAACGGCTCGGGGGTGAGATATCTCACCTCATAGCCGCGCCGCGCCAGCGTGTTGCCAACGTTTTCAAGCGAACGCACGACACCGTTTACCTGCGGATGCCACGCATCCGATACAATCAGCAGCCGCGTCATGGGGCGACCTCCTGGGCAAGAGGCGCAACCGCCTGGGAACTGGGCACGGTCTCTTCGACCCAGCGGATCAACTCGAACCGCCCGTCCCTTGTCTCCACGATGGCTGTGCAGTTCTCGACCCAGTCACCGCAATTGAGATAGGTGACGCTCCCATGGTCGGCGATGGCCGCGGCATGGATATGCCCGCACACCACGCCGTCAAATCCCTGCTCTGCCGCTTCGCGCACCAACGCCGTCTCGAACCGCTCGACGAGCGCTGCAGCCCGGCTCACATTGGCCCGCGCCCAGGCCGAAAGCGACCAGCGCGGGCGGCCAAGTTTCTGGCGCACCCGGTTGATCAGCATGGCGGCGCGCAGTGCCAGATTGTAGGAAATATCCCCCAGCCACGAGACCCAGCGCGCATGACGCACGACGACGTCGAACTGATCTCCATGGATGACCAGATAGCGCTGCCCGTTTGCGCCGGTATGGACGGCCCGTTCGCGAACGTCTATGCCGCCGAACCGCAGCGCTGCGAATTCGCGCAGGAATTCATCGTGATTGCCCGGTACATAAACGATCCGCGCACCCTTGCGAGTGCAGTCGAGCAGATGCTGGATGACCCGGTTGCAGGCCGGCGGCCAGTACCAGCTCTTCTTCAGCTTCCACCCATCGACGAAATCGCCGACCAGATAGATGCAGTCGGCCTCGACCGATTGCAGAAAATCCAGCAATGCGCCCGCCTGGGCGCCGCGCATACCCAGATGCGTATCGCTGATAAACAGAGCGCGCAACTGAAGTGGTTTTTGTGCGGAATGCATCGACCGTACCGCAAGGCTGTTGGCTCGCGACTGCTCGAATGCCTGATTTGCGCAACTCTATTGTGACAGCGGGCGCGACTCGTTTTGCGCCTTGGTCGACCAGATCGAGAGCGAAATCAGGATCATGCCTGCGCCGATCGCCGAAAGCAGCCCCGCCGCCCAGAAGCTCTGCAATCCGAAATGGGCCACCAGCGTCCCGAAAAACAGCAGCGCAACGACCGAGCAGATCTGCTTCATGACAACATAAAAGCTCTGCGCCTGGGCCGCGATTTCCTCGCTCGTCCAATTGGCGATGAAGGTGACAATGCCCATATAGGCAAGCCCGAACGTCATCATGTGCAGCGCCTGCAACAAGACCAACTGCCCGACATCGGTTGCATACGCCATTCCGATCCAGCGCAGGACGCCGCTGACACAGGCCGCGAGCAGCAGATGCCGGGCCGAAAACCGCCGTGCGAAATGGGAAAAGAACAGCATGGTGACGATCTCACAGACCGGCGCCACGATCCACAATATGCCCACCGCGGCCTCCGGCACCCCCGCTCTGAGCCACAACAGCGCGCCAAAACTGACAAGCAGCATATGGCTGGCCTGTAATATTGCCGCCCCGAGAAGCGTCAGGACGAACCATGGCCTGGCCACCTGCCGCAGGGTCTGGCCGGCTCCGGGCGCGCTCACCAGCGGCGCACCGGCTTGCCCGCCCCCGTTCTGCGATCGGAAGAACGGCAGTGGCAGTGCCGATAACCCGCGCAGCAGTGCCGTGGCAATCAGCAACGGCACGAACACGGCGATTCCCACCCAGCCAAACATCCATCCGGCTAGCGCCGTCCCGCCGATATAGCCGAATGTGCCCCAGATTCGCACCCGCGCGAAATCGGTGCCGCGCCGCCGCGTCATCCTTATGGCCGCTGCGTCGATCACCGGCTCGATGGCCATGATGGGGATGACCAGCAAGGTGTTGAACAGCAAAATGCCCCAGAACGCGTCGACAAAAACAAACCCCAGCGACACCACTGCGCTGACCAGTGATCCGGCAACGATTACGCCGCGCCAGTCGCTTGCCTTGTCCGCTACGCGCCCGACAAGCAGATTGAGCACGATCATGATAAAGATCGGCGTCGCACTGATGATGCCGATTTCCTCTTCCCCGATCCCTCTGCCGTCCAGCCACACGGGCAAGAGCAGCGTCGAGACGCCGATCGGCAGATACATGGCCGCATAGAACAGGCCCGTGCGCATTTCGGGCGTCGTCAGCCGCTCGGGCAGGCTCGGAAGCATCGGGAAGGATCCGGAAGGCGAGATAAAGACACGCGACCATGCACACGCGCTACCAGAACTGGCAAGCGGCAAGTACCGTCAATTTCGTAAGAACTCAGCTTGCCCGCAACCGGCCCAGCCCGCGCCGTTTGCGCGGCGGCGCAGAGATGTCCTTCCAGCGGATCAGCTCGAACGCACCGTGATGGCCCTCGACGATGGCCGTGCAGCTTTCCACCCAGTCGCCTGAATTGATGTAGTGAATGCCGAATTTGTGGTGCATGGCGGCCTGGTGGATATGACCGCAGATCACCCCCTCGACCTTGGAATTGCGCGCTTCGAGCGACAGCGCTTCCTCGAACCGCCCCATGACCGAAACCGCGCTCTTGACCTTCTGCTTGGCCCAGGCCGACAGCGACCAATAGCTGAGCCCCATACGACGGCGCACCCAGTTGATCGGCGCATTGATGGTCAGCGCGAAATTATAGGCCCAGTCCCCGATATGGGCGAGCCATTTGGCGTTGGCGACGACAACGTCGAACTGGTCCCCATGGATCACCAGATAGCGCTTGCCGTCCGCCGTGATGTGGATCATGCGATCGACGATTTCGACGCCGCCGAAATAGGTGCCCAGATAATCGCGCAGGAACTCGTCATGATTGCCCGCAAGATAAACGATGCGCGCTCCTGCCCGTGCCTTGCCGAGCAATACATTGGCCAGCGCATCGTACTCGGCCGGCCAGTTCCATTCCTTTTGCAAACGCCATCCATCGATCAGATCGCCCACGATATAGATCGTATCGGCCTCATGGATCGCCAGGAACTTGAGGAGTTCCTCGACCTGAATTGCCTGCATCCCCAGATGGACGTCGCTGATAAAGAGCGCCCTGACGTGCCGGACGGTCCCCGTTTCTTGCATGCAGAAAGTACCTTGTCCTACCTGAAGCGCATTCTGATTCCCAATCAGCGCGGCCCGGGCACTTTAGACGAGCGATCCCCGATGGCAAAATCGTTTCGGCCGGCCTCTATGTCAGAGGATGAACAGGACCACCGAAGCCAGCATCAGGACGGCCAGAATCGGGCCAAGATATTTTTCGGTGCCCGTTTTACGCAGGAAAGCAATCAAACCGCGCCCGAACACCATCCACGTCCCGACCGAAAAGACGCTGACCAGTGCACAGCCCAGCGACACCAGCAACAGGTGTTGACCAGCCTGCCCTCGCCGGCCGGAACGAACAGCGCCACAAAGCTCAGCGCCATGGCCCAGGCTTTGGGATTGATCCACTGAAAGCCCGCCGCCTCATGGAGCCGCATGGGCCGCTCGCTGCCCTGCACATTGCCGATCCTGATGCCGAGCATTGTCCAGGCCATCCACACGAAATAAAGCGCTGCACCGTACCGCATGGCCGTGTTGATCCAGGGATAGGCTTCAAACACGCCGGCCAGCCCGAACCCCACCACAAACACCATCACGGGAAACCCCACCATGATGCCCACGCCATGCGGAACCGTAGCCGCCAAACCGAACTTGGCGCTCGAAGTCATGACCATAAGATTGTTCGGGCCGGGAGAAAACGAAGCGGTGGCACACGCCAAAAAGAATGCGGCCACCAAAGAACCGTTCAACATGTCCATGGACGCCCCACAACGTCAGTAATGTTGACCTAATAACAGCTTTTCACCAATTTGCCAATCCGCCAAACCTTACAGCGCGTCGGCGATCTTTTTGACTGTATTCCAGTTTCGCGACGTACCAATGCCCGTACGCCCCGCTGTCAGGAGGCCGGCCAGTTTCGATGTGGCAAATCCATCGCCGAAATAGATCCACGGGTCGCCATCGATCACGCGCACGATCTCGGCGCCCCTCGCACGGTCCTCGATCAGGCTTTGCGCTTCCGCCGCCATTGGTTCGCGCATCACGCGCACCGCCACGCGCGATCCGTCGGTTTTCGATTGCTCGGGAAAAGGGTTTGCGGCCACCAGCCGTTCCCATCGGGTGCCCTCACGCACGATGAAATCGATATGACGGCCGAACGCCTTGGCAAATGCCGGCTCGGCGGTCTTCTCGATGGCCTGAGGATCATTGCCTTTGGCCGTAAACACCACATTTCCCGTGGCCAGCAGCGTCCTGACATCGCTATGACCCAGCGCTTCGAGCAATTCGCGCCACGGTGCATTGATGACGCGCTTTCCATCCGGCAGGGAGATCGAATAGAGCAGGCCCACGAACCGGGTCACGGGATCATGCCCATCTTGCGCTTGAGAGCCAGGATTCGTCCGTAGCTCTGCGCGATCCGGTCGGCAAATTCGGGATTGGCCCGCCCTTCATCGACAAGGATCTGATGGATTTCGCTGCCCAGCGCACGGTCATAAGCGGCGGTGTTGGAAAACAGCAGGACATCCATCCCCGCTTCCACGGCCACCACAACGGTGTCGTGCAGATCGAACCGCGAGCGGATGGCCCCCATTTCCAGATCGTCGCTGATCGCCACGCCGGCAAATCCCAACTCGTCGCGCAGCACGCCCTCGATCCAGGTGCGTGAGAGACTCGACGGAAGCTGCCGGGCATCGTTGCCCTGGACATCGGCGTTATAAAGATGGGCCACCATCACCATGTCGGCCAGATCGGCATCGATCATGTCCCGATAGGGTTCGAGCTCGACCGGCTGCCACATCCCGGTGACATCCACAAACCCCTCATGGGTATCCGCAGCACTCGACCCATGGCCGGGAAAATGCTTGAGCGCCGTCGCCATGCCTGCGCCGCGATGCGCCTCGACAAATGCCGAGGCCAGCGCGGTAACTTGAACCGGATCAGTGCCATAGGCGCGCTCATAGCGGGCGATGATCGGATTGTCGGGGTTGATATCGAGATCGACCACCGGCCCGAAATTGACGTTGAAACCCAGCCGCGCCAGATCGCCGGCCAGACCGGCATAGATTGCCCTGGCGCGATCCGGCGTCTGGGCCGCAACGCCGCGTGCCGAGGGAATTTCATCAAATCCGACTGCCGCCGTGAGCCGCTCGATCTGCCCGCCCTCCTGGTCGAGCGCGATGAATGGCGGAAGCCATGGACGCGCCGCGATCAGGCTACGGTTGATACCGCTCACAGCCGCAAGGCTGTCCACATTGATGCGCAGGAACGTCACGCCACCGATTTCGCCCCGCGCGATCTGTTCACGCACGGCCCGCACGCCAGCGGCATCGGGGGAACTGCCCCGAAAGCCCACCATGACCATCTGCCCCGCCATATCCTCAAGGCTTTGCGCCGAGGCGGGTTCGCCGGGCACGATCAGCCCAAGGACAAGACAAAGAGAGGCAAGAATGCGCATGGCCTGCTTTCTGTGTGCGGCGGGAAGGGCAAATGTGCCCGATTCCCCGACCGGCCAGGCCAATCTTTCGCAACTTTGGGGCACAAATCAGCCCATGCGCATGACTGTGGACAGCCTGTCATGTTCGGCGGCGAGCAGTTTGACGACGATGTCTTCAGCCGGGCCGGGACGCGAAAAGAAATACCCCTGCCCCGTCTTGCACCCGGCAAGGCGCAGAAGCCACGCCTGATCCTGGTTCTCGATGCCCTCGGCGACCACATGTTTGCCCAGTGACTCAGAAAGCATGAGCACCGCCCGGATGATGGCCGAAGCCTCCCCATCCCCCGGCAGACCCCGCACGAAGCTCTGGTCGATCTTGATCGTATCGACCGGCAACCGGCCCAGATAGCTCAGCGAAGAATAGCCCGTGCCGAAATCGTCGAGCGCGATCCCGACCCCTTCCGCACGCAAAACGCGAAGCTTTTCGGTAACGTGAGAGGTCTCGGTCACCAGAAGGCTCTCGGTGATTTCCACCTGCAACCGCTCGGGCGGCAGGCCCGATTGTGCCAGGGCCGACCGGACGTCGGCAATGATGTCGCCGAGCTCGAACTGAAGCGCAGAAACATTGACCGAAAGCCGCACCGGACGCGGCCAGTTGGCCACTTCTCTTGCCGCCGCATGCAGAATCCAGCGGCCAAGCTCGACGATAAGCCCGGTCTCTTCGGCAGCGGGAATGAATTTACCCGGTGGAACCGACCCCAGTTCAGGATGCGTCCAGCGCGCAAGAGCCTCCACACCGGTAATTTCTCCGGTCTCGAGATCCACCTGAGGCTGATAGTGAACCGAAAATTCCTCACGGGCCAGCGCCGCACGCAGCGCGATTTCCATGTCCTGCTTGGACTTGATGCGCGTGTCCATTTCCTTGGAAAAGGCAAGGGCGCGATTGCCCGACTGATCCGATGCTATCGAGAGCGCGACGCCCGCATGGCTGACCAGTGCATCGGGCGCGCTGCCCGAAAGATCGGAATCGCTCATGCCCACCCGGGCACCGATGATGGCCCCGTGCTCGTCCAGTGTATAGGGTCGCACCACCTCGGCAATCAATGCTTCGGCAAACCCCATGCCGCCGTCGTCGCCCAGCAGTCCCTCCCGCAGCACGGCAAAGGCGTTGCCCTCCAGCCGCGCCACGCTGATCGGCCCCAGAAGTTCCAGCCGGGCCACCACCTGCTTGAGCAAGGCATCGCCATAGGCGTGACCCAAAGTATCGTTGACCGTCTTGAGCCGCGAAAGCCCGATCAGATAGACGCTGACGCCCCGCACCCGGCCGTTTGGCGTGGCCAGCAGCTCCCCGATCGTCTCGACGAATTTGACCCGCGAGGCAGCGCCGGTCAGTGGGTCGTGCTGGGCAAGATAGGTCAGCCTGTGCTCGACCTGTCGGCGCTCGGTCACGTCCCTAAAGGTAAGGCACGCCACCCGTCCGGCCGATTCCACGCTCACCTCGCCGGCATCGATATCCGAGAGTGTGACGACGAACTCCACAGTCCGGCTCGCACCATTGCACCCGATGACCACCTCGGACACGGCATCCATCATCCGCCCGCTATCGAGCGCCGCTTCAAGCGCCTCCCGGAAGGGTACGGGAAGGACATCGCCAATATGCGCGCCGTGCAGCCCCGGCGATATCAGTTCTTCGGCCAACCGGCTGGCAGCGCGGATCGACTTGTTGTGATCGACGACCACCACCCCATCGAAATTGTCGGCAACGACACGGGTCAGGATGCCGCGCATGGAATCGCGCTCACGCGCCGCATGGGACAGCGAACGCCCCCGGGCCTCGAGCTCATGCCAGAACGCAATGGCCAGAAATCCAACCTGCGCGATATGGATGCCGGCCGTATCAAGCAGCATGCCCGCATGAACCTGCATGGCCAGCGCGGTAAATTCGAGCATGCCTGCATAAGCCAGCGACCCGGCAATAGCCGAGCCCAGCGTCATGCGCGGCCTCAGACACGCAAACAGCACCGCCATGCCCAAAACGATGATGATCGCCGGCAGGCGCCCCATATCGCTCAGCGCCCTGTCCTGCCGTACAGTCTCGGCCGCCAGAAGCTGGAGCGATGGAGTGGACAGCATCCCGTAGCGGGGCACCGAATGGCTCGATTGCTGCGAATAGCTGGCCTGACCCACAATGACCTGCCGGCCTTTGAACAGCCCCGTCTCGAAGCTGCCCCCGACCACGTCCGACAGGGTCGTCCGCGGAATTGTGGCAAGATCTATGGAAAAATCGATCAAAAAGGATCGGCGCGATACCGAATGGTCCGAAGAGAGCGCCGTCGCCAGGGATTCGATTACCCAGCCATCGTTGACGATACGGGTGCGATAGACCGCCGACCGCCGATTGCCGCCAACCGCATCGATATAGACGGGCGGAGCAAGAGCCGCGAACCGGTCCATGGGCATGCTCAACACGCGGGTGGATGCGGACGAACGGGTCTCGGTAGCAACCGTGCGCACCTTGCCAGCCGCCCTGGTCATGGCCTGAACAAGCGCATTGTCATCGAAATAGTCGAGGGCGCTTTGCAGCCCGACATCGAGAACCACGGTTCGCGCGCCGGCATCGATCAGGCTGTCGAGCGCATCGGCATAAACGCTGCGTGCCCGTGATCGGCTGCCGGCCTGCGCCATTGCCGCGGCGTCGATCTCAACGAACACGATATCGCCGCTGGCCGGGCGCGAGGTCAGCGAAAATCGCATATCATGAAGGGCGGAATCGAGCGCGGCAAACCATCCCATGGCCACCGCCACGAGCATGGTTGCGCACACTACCGCCGCAACAATGAGATGCTGAACCCGAGCCACCGTGGACGTCCTGCCCCCTGCTTTCGTCCGCAATTTACTGCGCGAACGCTTTTTCCTTTATCTCCCAAGCAGTTGAAGAACCCGTAAATGCCAACGCCGGACACCGCCAATGCGGAGCCCGGCGTCAAATGCAAAGACCCAGACGGCCTATCGGTTCTTGCGATTGGCGATCAGATCATCGACCACGCCCGGGTCGGCCAGCGTCGAAGTGTCCCCCAGCGCCCCATAGTCGTTCTCGGCCACCTTGCGCAGGATGCGGCGCATGATCTTGCCCGAGCGCGTCTTGGGCAGGCCCGGCGCGAACTGGATATGGTCGGGTGAGGCAATAGGGCCGATTTCCTTGCGCACCCAATTGCGCAACTCGACCGCCAGATCGTCCGATCCGGCGTCGCCGGCCATCAGCGTCACATAGCAATAAATGCCCTGCCCTTTTACATCGTGGGGGAAGCCGACAACGGCGGCCTCGGACACTTTCGGATGAGCGACCAGCGCGCTTTCAACTTCTGCCGTGCCCAGCCTATGGCCGGACACGTTAAGCACGTCGTCCACGCGGCCCGTGATCCAGTAATAGCCGTCTTCGTCCCGCCGGCAGCCATCGCCGGTGAAGTAATAGCCCTTGTATTGCTGGAAATAGGTTTCCTTGAACCGCTGGTGATCGCCATAGACCGTCCGCATCTGCCCCGGCCAGCTATCGGCGATAGCCAGAACACCCGACGCTTCGGTCTCCTCGATCACCTTGCCGCTTTCCGGCTCCAGCACCACCGGCTGCACACCGAAAAACGGCTTTGTCGCCGAACCGGGCTTGGTCGGAATGGCGCCGGGCAGCGGGGTGATCATGAACCCGCCGGTTTCGGTCTGCCACCAGGTGTCGACCACAATGCACCGCTCACGCCCCACCTGCCGGTAGTACCACATCCAGGCCTCGGGATTGATCGGCTCGCCCACCGAGCCCAAAAGCCGCAGGCTGGAAAGATCGGCCCGCTCGACAAACTGGTTGCCTGCTCCCATCAGCGCCCGGATCGCAGTCGGCGCCGTATAGAAGATATTGACCTTGTGCTTGTCGACAACGTCCCAGAACCGTCCCGCGTCGGGATAATTGGGCACGCCCTCAAACATGACCGTCGTCGCGCCATTGGCCAGCGGGCCATAGACGATGTAGCTGTGCCCGGTAACCCAGCCCACATCGGCCGTGCACCAGAAGACTTCGCCTTGTTTGTAGTCGAAGGTCAATTCATGGGTCAGCGAGGCATAAACCAGATAGCCCCCACTCGTATGCAGCACACCTTTGGGCTTACCCGTCGAACCCGACGTATAAAGGATAAACAGAGGGTCCTCGGCATTCATCGGCTCGGGCTCGCAAACCGCCTCGACCCCGGCGGCCGCCTCGTGAAGCCAGACGTCGCGCCCATCCTCCATGGCTATGTCGCCACCGGTGTTTCTGACCACCAGCACCTTTTCCACCCCCGGAGAATCCGCCAGCGCCTTGTCGACATTGACCTTGAGCGGCACCTTCTTGCCACCGCGGCAGCCCTCGTCGGCGGTGATGATGACGCGGGAATCGCAGTCGTTGACCCGTCCGGCCAGCGCGTCGGGGGAGAACCCGCCGAACACCACGGAATGCACAGCGCCGATCCGCGCGCAGGCCAGCATGGCATAGGCCGCCTCGGGGATCATCGGCATGTAGATGGTCACCCGCTCGCCCTTTTGAACGCCGAGCTGTTTGAGAACATTGGCAAAGCGGCACACTTGGCCGTGCAGCTCACGATAGGTGATATGGCGCGCATCCGCCTTGGGGTCGTCGGGCTCGAAAATGATCGCGACCGTGTCCCCGCGCTCGGCGAGATGCCGGTCGATACAATTGGCAGCAACATTGAGCTGGCCATCCTCGAACCATTTGATCGAGATGTCGGGCCATTCAAAGCTTGTGTTCTTGACCTTGGTGAAGGGTTTGATCCAATCGATGCGCTGTGCGTGCTCGCTCCAGAACCCGTCGGGGTCCGAAACCGAACGCTGATACATCCGGTCATACTGCTCAGCGGTGACGCTGGTTTTCGCGACAACCTCTTCCGACGGCGCAAACACTTCTGAACTCATGACCATTCCTCCGCTTTATAGCTTGTTGCCTCTGTCTTAACCCGCCGATTCAGCCAACTGCAAGGCGGGGCTGGACGCCAAATCGCGCAAGTTTCGATATGATCGATTTTGCTCCGTGCCCCGCAAACCCTTTTTTAGCGGACATACCGCTAGTCTGGGCCGCAAACCGGGGAAAGACCATGACCGACGCACAGATGACCGCGCGGGCGGCGACCCATGCCGACATCGCCGATGTCCATCGCGAGCTGATGGATTTGATCGACTCCATGCCCTATTACGGCGAACGCTTCAAAGCGTTCGAAAAAGCGCGGTTCAACCGCACCTTCCTGCGGACCCTGCTCGAAATCGATCCCTGGCACATCCTGCTGCTCGGAATGGACGGCAACACCGGAGGGTTCCTGATTTCCGGCCCGGCCAACGGAACGATCTTCCAGTTCTGGTCGGCGATCTATCCCGATTATCGCGGCACCCCGCTGGGCCGGTTTGGCATGGAGGCCTTCATTTCCCATTGGGACAATTCACGCTTCCACAAGGCCTCGACCTATACCCGCCCCGACAACCGCCCGGCTCTGGTCCTGCTCAAGCGCTATGGCTATGCCCAGGTCGCTCACCTCGAAGATCACATCTTCGGCGAGGATTATTTCGTCATGGAACGCAAGTTCACCAAGGTAATCGAGGGCTATGACGACGGCATTTCCCTGCCGCTGGCCACCCGCCTCAAGCTCAAGGCGCGGGCGTTGCTGGACCGCTAGGCTGCAACGGCCCGGAAGCGCCCGAAGATCGAGACATCGATCTTTGCCCGGTAAAGCGCCGTCGCCCACAGCGACACCGACCACAGCGAAATCGCGATGAACGCCGATATCGCCGCGCCCATCAGCCCGTAGGACGGCACCAGCGTCAAATTGCCGACAATCAGCGCCACAAGGCCAAGCCCGACCGAGGGCAGGCTGGCCCATGGCCGGTCATGCATCGAAAGCACCAGCGAGGCAGGCCCGAACGCTGCTCTGACCACCAGCCCGAGGCACAATATGGCCACCGGCAGCGCCCCATCGGCAAACTCGTCCCCGAACAGCATCAGCGCGTAGCGCCCGACCAGCAAAACGCCGACAAACAGCGCCAGCGCCAGCCCCGTCGCCACCAGATTGGCCTCTCCCACCCGTTTCCCGAAGGCACCGCGATCGGCATCACGCTCAGCGTCGAACATGTTGGGCAGCGTCAACGCATAGACTGCAACCACTCCGAACGAGGCCAGTGCGAAAATCCGCGTACTGACCCCGAAAATGGCCAGATCGGTGCGATCGAGCAGCCCGGCCAGCAGGATCAGATTGATGTCGAAAAAATAGTCCGAAGCAAGCGTAATGAGCACCCAGGGCGTCGCAAAGCGCCACCAGCGCCGAGGCTCGCTTTGACGTAGAGCATCATCGCGCGGCACCGCCACCACGGCTCGCCTCACCCAGATGCTCTGGAACCCGAACAGGACCAGAAGCGCCCCTGCCAGCACCCACAGCATGAGGCCAAGATCGGCAACCGGGCTCATCAGCGCCACGGCACCGAATGCGCCGAGCGTCAGCGCCGGCCTGAAAATCATGTCTGGCAGATAGCCCGCCATGGGGTGCTTGAGCCCCACCAGCGTCGTGGTGCTGATATAGGTAATGGCCGTCGCAATCCCGATCAACGCCGTCTGCACCCAGATCGGGCGCAGATGCGCACCCGCCTCGCCCAGAACGAACGTCAGCGGCCAGCCCAGTGCCAGAATGGCCACGCCCATCAATGCCATCTGGATATAGGCCCGGCCTACGAATCGCCGCAGATGGTTGCCCTCACCACGCGAGCCGTACTCCGCGGAAAAATAGGTCGAGACGGTCTGGAAACCCAGCGGCAGCATAACCGCGATCAGATTGGCCGCCGCAATAACCAGCAGGAAGTCGCCAAGCGATTGCGCGCCCCAAACACGGGAAATGGCCGCCTGCACAAGAAAGATGAACCCCGCGCCAAAAATGCGCAGGGCAAAAATCATCACCGACTTCGAGGCAAGCCTTCCGGCTATCGACATTCGTGGACTTTCCCTTGGCCTTAGGCCCGCGCGCCGCGCCTGAGCCGTTTCTGCATTTCAAGCCGCGCCGCCAGCACCGCATCGCGCCCGCGCGTCAGCATCTCGCGGCCCTTGTACGCCGCCGTACCCGCCGCAAAGGCCGGCCAGTGCGAGGCAAAATTCATTGTCGGCGGCAAGGGGCTGATATGGCCAGCATCGCCCACCATCCCGCTCTTGAACTGATGCAGACCGGCAAAGCCATCGGTGCCGCCCAGATCGTAAAGCCTGGCTTTGGTATTGTCGCGCAACCACCCGATGATGTGCCAGTGAAGCAGATAACCGGCGCGCAAATCCAGCGCGGCGTCATCGGTGGCGCCGTAGAGATAGCAGGCCGTCGTCCCGGCGGTGAAAATCGCCGCCCCGGCAATTGTCTTGTCCCCTTGCGAGACAAAAAACAGCTCGGGCCGCGCCGTCCCGTCCGGCATGGCCATCAGCCCCTCGAGTGTATCGATGCCTGAGTAATCGGGGAACAGCTTGCGCTCGCTCATCGCCCGATAGAGCGTCATGAACCGGCCGATATCACCGGGCGCTCCTGTTTCGAACGCGAGCCCGGCCTTCATGGCCTTGCGCAGATTGTAGCGCCATTTCTGACTGAACGCAGCCAGCCGTGCCGTATCGTCGAGCGAAACGTCGACCACGTACCGCATGGGGTATTTCACGCCAACACCGGGTTTGAACCCGCGTGCCGCAAGCATTGCGGCCATGCCGTTGACCTCGCCGGCCTCGGCATGGGACATGATCGAAACCATCATGGAGCGCTTCGAGGCGTATTCGGAGACGAGCGTATCGATCATACGCTCCATGACAACGTCACGGTCCGGCCCCTCGCTCTGCGCAAGAAAAGGCCCCCACTTGATCAGCGCCACTGTGGCCACGCCCAGCGGAAGCCGCTGCAACATCACCAGGGCGCCGCCCAGTACTTTATCGCCCTCGGAAAACAGGACAGGCTCCAGATCGACCCCCGGCCAGCGCAGACTGGCATAGGCAAAAAGCTGCTCCTGGCAGACGCCGTCAAATGTCGAGACGAGCCTGTCCCACTCTCCACCGGGCAAAACACGATGCTCCAGCAGCGTCCCGTTCCTTTTCGAAACGCCAGCTGAGACTGAGGCAAGGGTGGTCATCGTTGGCGAATGGCTGGTCAAGGACATTGGCGTCACCGGGTCAGTTCAATTTGACCCAACCCTAACGGCCAGCCCCTATGGAATGCTTTCCGCAAAGCCAATAAAGCCCCTCAATTGCCAAACTGGTAAACCAGAACTTTAGGCATTGAATCAAAGGCTTACAGAACCGATCCAGGATCGGCTCGCAAGACTTCGTCATTATTTGAGGATTT
>CENV01030365.1_pt1 | contig 20020 bp, 9 predicted proteins | sample 530231 | NCBI WGS metagenome assembly CENV01 (sample SAMEA2619815, study PRJEB7988) | marine metagenome | biome: marine biome (ENVO:00000447); feature: surface water layer (ENVO:00002042); material: "saline water (ENVO:00002010), including plankton (ENVO:xxxxxxxx)" | depth 5 m | reverse complement strand
ATCGATTTCCCGCCAAAGTGCGATGAACCTAAAAAAAGCCCGGCGCGAGGCCGGGCTTTGGATGGGGTGGAAGGTGTGTATCAGGGCTCGTAGCGCCACTCGCCGTCGTCGCCGGCGACGGGTTGGAAGCCCCGGCTGGCGGTTTGCGGTTGGAAGCCTTCGAACGGGTTGAACACCGGGCCCGTGGTGGCGACGCTTTGCGGGTGCGTCAGGTCGGCCACGTACTGGGAGTCTTCCACCACCTTGCCGCCCAGGGTGCGGTCATTGAGGAACACCCGCGCCTTGCCGTTGGTGGTGTCGACCATCTCGTAAACCCGGTCGCTGTCGGCATCGTTGGTCACGCGCACGTCCACCTGGCCGGCGCGGATGGAGCCGGGCGCGGGGGCGTTGCTGACCAGGTTGCGGCCTTCCAGGATCACGGTGCCGCCGCCCAGCCCGGTGGTGGTGTGGATACGGTCCACCGCCAGGGTCTGACCGGCCCGGTAGTGCACCTGGCCGCTGCTTTGGGTTTCCGCGCCGGTGACCATGGTCACGTTGCCGTTGCCGCTGACGCTGACCCCATCGGTGCCGCTGATAAGGCCATGCTGGGTCAGGTTGCCGCCGGCGCTCAGGTCCACGCGGCGGCCGTTCAGGTCACCGGTGAGGTCCAGGTCGCCGCCGGTGGTCAGGCCCAGGCCTCCCTGGCCGGTGAGGCCGGTGAGGGTGAGCGGACCGGTGCCCCGGTTGTTGATGTACACACCGCCGCTGCCGCCGGTGGCGCCCAGGGTCTGTACATCCACGTCCAGCGGGTCGCTGGCGCGGGCGATGCCGGTGGCGGCGGTCAGTTCCAGCAGAGCGGCCACGATGTTGTTGGCCTCGGCGTTGCCGTCCAGGATGGCGCCGGCCACCGCGGACAGCATCACCGCGTTGCCGGGGGCCAGGGCCTGCACTTCGTTGACGGTCAGGTTACCGGTCAGCGTGCGCACGCGGATGTCGCCGTTGTTGATGGTGGCGTCCAGGCCGGCCAGGCCGTCCTGCTCTTCCACGTTGATGACACCGGTGTCCGCCTCCGCCCGCAGCCGTTCCGCGCGGGTGGAGATGGCCACCGTGTCGGTGCCGATACCGTCACGGCCGCTCAGCGACACCGCGGCGCCGCTGACGCGGGTGGAAGAGTCGTTGTCGTCCAGCAGTGCACCGTCCTGGGCCATCAGGGTCACGTCGCCATCGGCGTGGATATCGCCCAGGGTGGCATCGCCGCCTTCCACCAGCACGCCGACACGGCCGTCACCGGTGCGGGCCTGGCGGATGAACACCGGACCCTGCTGACGCAGGATGATGTCGCCGGCGTCGCTGAGCGCGTCGATGCGCTCGGCCCGCAGGGTCAACAGGTCGTCCAGGTTTTCGCTTTTCGGCAGGCCGCCGATGCCCTGGCCGGCGCGCAGCGCCACGTAACGGCCGTCGATCTCGCCGGCGCCGTCGGTGGCGATGGCACCGGAGGCGGTCAGAGCCACGTCATGGGTGTTCGCGTCGACCTGGCCAATGCCCAGGTCACCGACGGTACCCACGGTGATGTCGCCGTCGGCGGTGCCGGCCTGGTCCAGACGCAGGTCACCCTGGTTGTCCAGCTGGATGTCGCCGGTGCCGGTCACCGCCAGGGAGGCACTGCCCAGTTCCGAGGTCAGATCGATGCCGTTAACGGCACGGCCCTGCAGATCATCGGCGCTCAGGGTGCCGTTGACGCTGGTGGCCAGGCGGCCGGCGCTGTCGAGCACCGCGTCACCGTTCACCGCCAGGGCGTCGAGGGTCAGGTCACCGCCGGCGCGCAGGTGGGCGTCGCCGTCGGCCAGGCTGCTGTCCTTCACGGTAAGCCCGTTGGCGTCCAGGTCCTCCAGGTGCAGATCACCGCTGCCGGTGATGGTGGCGTAGAGGTTGGTCACGCGGGTCTTCAGGCCGCTGAGCGAGGAACCGATGCTCTTGGCCGCGGACAGGAACAGGTTGTCGCCGTGGATGTGCTCGGCAATGCCCGGGTCGGCCTGAATGCCGCCCTCCTCGCTGGTCACGGACACGTCGCCACCGGCGCGCAGGGTGGACAGGGCCACATCGTCACCGGCCTTCAGGGTCAGGTCGGCGCCGCTGTTCATGGCGCTGCTGGCGTCCATGGTGATCTTGCCACCGGCGTTGGCGTCCAGGTCGGCGCCGGCGGTCAGGTTGGCGCCGTTGGCCAGGGTCAGATCGCCGTCGGAGGCGGTGACCCGGGCGTTGCCGTTCAGGGCGTCCAGGCTGGCGTCGTCGAAGCGAACATCGGTGCCGGCGGTGACGGTCACGTCCCGGTCGGCTTGCAGAGCGCTGACACCGTCCACCTGTACGGCGCCGTCAGCGCTGCTCAGGGTGAGCGAGTCGCTGGCGGTAACGCGGGTGCCATTGGTGATGGTCAGGTCACCGCCGACATTCAGGCTCAGGTTCGCCGGGTCGGCATTCAGCGCGTCGCCGCTGGTCAGGGTGGTGCCGGTCAGGGTACCCGCACCACCGGCTGAGCCGGTGAGCACGCCGCCGGCGGTGACGTTGGCGCGGGTCAGGGACAGGTCGCCTTCTTCACCGGCGGTCAGGCCCAGGGCTCCTTCAGCGCGCACCGTGGTGTCGGCGATGCTGAGGTCGTTGCCGGCGTCGGCGGTGAGATCATTGCCGGCGGTCAGGGTGCTGTCCTGACGCACGGCGAGATCACCGTCACTGGCGGTAAGGCTCATATCGCCGTCGGTGGCCCGCACCTCGGAGTGGTCCACGGTGAGGTCGCCCTTGGCCCGCAGGTCCAGATCGGTGGCGGCGGTGGCCCTGCTGTTGGTCAGGGTCAGGTCCGCGCCCTGCGCGTCCAGGGACAGATCGCCACCGGCATCGGCGGTGGATTGGTCCAGGGTCACGTTCTGGCCGGCGGTGCCGGTGAGGTCGTTGCCGGCGACCAGCGAACCGCCGCTGGTGACGCTCAGGTCTCCGTCGGTGGCGGTGAGGGTCAGGTCGCCCTCGCCGGCTTCCACCGACGAGCTGAGGTTGACGCTCACATCGGTGGCCGCGGTGAGGGTGGCGTCGGTGGCCGCTTGCGCACGGCTGCCCCTGGTAAGCACCACGCTGCCTTCGTCGCTGCCCAGCACCAGGGCCCCGGCGGAGTTGACGCGGCTATTGTCGGTGAGGGTCAGATCACCGCTGCCGGCGTTCAGGGTCAGGTCCACGCTGCCCGGTTCCAGGGGCGCCAGGCGGCGGATTTCAGTCTCGCCGCTGCCCAGGGTGGCGGCGGTCAGGGTCAGCGCCCCGCCGGCATCGCCGTCCAGGAAGCCGCCGGCGCTGACCGTGGAGCGGGTCACCGCCAGATCGCCGCTGGCGGCGGTCAGGGCGGCGTCGCCGTCGGCGCGCACGGTGGCGTCCTGGATGGTCATATTGTCAGCGGCGTCCAGGTCCAGGTCACCGTCGGCCTCGGCGCGGGCACCGTTGGTGAAGGCCAGGTCGCCGCCGGCGTTGCCGGTGAAGTCGCCGCCGGCACGCAGCTCGGAGCCGTCGCGGGCGGTGAAGTCCCCGTCGGTGGCGGTCACCTCCAGGTCGCCGGTGGTGGCTTCCAGGCGCGAGCCTTGCGCCAGGCTGACGCCGCCGCCGGCGCCGATGGTGGCGTCGGTGACCGCGGTGGCCCGGCTATTATTGGTGAGGCTGACGTTGCCTTCTTCGCTGTCCATCACCAGGGCCCCGGCGGACTCCACCACACTGGCCTGGGACAGGGCGATGTCACCACTGCCCGCGTTCAGGGTCAGGTCCAGGTTGTCGGCGGCAGTCGGCGCAAACGGCGCAAAAGGCGGTACCACGGCCGGGCGGCCGCTGGCCAGGGTGGCGGCGGTCAGCAGAATGCCCTGGCCGGCGTCGCCGTCCAGGAAACCGCCGGCGGTGACCGTGGCGCGGGTCACCGTCAGGTTGCCGTCGGTGGCGGTCAGGGCGGCGTCGCCTTCGGCGCGCACCTGGCTGTCCTCGGCGGTGAGGTGGTTACCCGCGTCCAGGTCCAGGTTATCGCCCGCGTTCACTCTGGCTCCGGTGGTGAAAGCCATATTGGTGCCGGCTTTACCGGTCAGATCGTTGCCGGCGGTCAGCTCTGAGGACTGGCTGACGCTCAGCTCACCCTCGCTGGCGGTGAGGCCCAGGTTGCCGTCGGTGGCGGTGAGCGTGGAACCGGCGGACAGCGACAGGTTCTGACCGGCGGTCACGGTGGCATCACCCTGGGCGGTGGCCTGGCTGGTGACCAGGGTCACGCTGCCGGTGTCGGCGGTGAGGCTCAGGTCCTGGTCCAGGGATTTCACGCTGGCGGTATTCAGGGACAGATCGGTGCCGGCGCGCAGGGTAACGTCGTCGGTACCGGAGACGCGGCTGCTCTGGCTGAGGTTGAGAGTGCCATTGGTGGCGGTGGCGTTAAGCGTGCCACCGTTGGCGATCAGCGTGGAGCCCCCGGACATTTGCAGGTCCTGGCCGGCGCTGGCGTCCACCTTGCCACCGGCGGTGGCGTTGCTGCTGGTCATGCGCAGCGAACCCTGGCGGGCGGTCAGCGCCAGGTCCAGGCCGGCGTTGGCGAAGGCGTTGGTCAGCACCATCTGTCCTTCGGCGGTGAGCGACAGGTCGCCGCCGGCGGTGGCGCCGCTGTTCTGGGTGAATTCCAGGTTGCCGCCGTCGGCGGTGGCGGTCAGGTCGCCTCCGGTGGCGGTGAGTCGGCCCGCGCCGGAGACAGTCACGTTGTTGCCGGCGGTGAGCTTGAGATCCTGCTCGGCCACCGCACTTCCGGTGTTGAAAATGGCGTTGGTGCCCGCCTTCAGATCAAGGTCGCCGCCGGACAGGATCTTGCCACTGTCGACCACCAGCAGCTCGCCGTCCTCGGCGCCTACATGGGTGTCGCCGGTGCCGGTGATGGTGCTGTTCTGGGTCAGACGCACATTGCCGCCGGCGTCCAGATCAAGAGTGCCATCAGCGGGGTCCGCTTCCGGGTCCGTGGAGTCGCCGGCGCTGATCAGACCACTGATCAGCACGGCATCGCCACCGGCCTGGCCGTCAAAGGCACCGCCGGCCAGCATCTGGCTGCTGTTGAGGCTGATGTCGCCGTTGGTGGCGGTCACCGTCATATCGCCGTCGGTTTCGGTGTGCAGCTGCGACTGGGTCAGCCGCACGCTGCCGCCGGCGCTGACGGTCTGCGCCCCTTCGGTGGCGGCGCGGCTGTTGGTGAGCAGTACGTCGCCGTCTTCGGCGGTGACGCTCATGTCCCCGCCGGACTGAGCGGTGGCGCTGTTCAGGGACACCTGATTGCCGGCCCGCAGATCCAGGGTAGTGGCGGCGGTAGCCCTGCTGTTGCCATTCAGCTCCAGGTTGCCCCCGGTGGCGGTGGCGTCCAGGGCACCGTTGGTGGCGGTGAGGGAGGAGAGGCTGGACAGGGAGATGGTCTGGCCGGCGGTGAGGGTCACGTCATCAGCACCGGTGGCCTGGCTGTTGGCCAGGGTCACGTTGCCGTTTTCACCGGTCAGCGTCAGATCAGCGCCGGCTTCGACGCTGGAGTCGTTGAGCGACACCGAGTCGCCGCCTTTCAGGGACAGATCACCGGCGGCTTGCGCGCGGCTGTTCCCCACCAGGGTGACGCTACCCCCGGTGGCGGTGGCGTCCAGGGCACCGTTGGTGGCGGTGAGGGTGGAAAAGCCGGACAGGGTAATGCTCTGGCCGGCGGTAAGGGTCACATCATCGGCACCGGTGGCCTGGCTGCTGACCAGGGTCACGTTGCCGTTCTCGCCGGTCATGGTCAGATCACCGCCGGCTTCGACGCTGGCGCTGTTGAGCGACACCGTGGTGCCGCCTTTCAGGGTCAGGTCACCGTCGGCCTGGGCATGGCTGTTCTCCACCAGGCTGACGCCGCCCTCGGTGGCGGTGGCGGACAGATCGCCGCCGCTGGTGAGTTGCGCGCCGTTGACGGCGTTGATGTCGCCGGTGGTGGCGGTGAAGGTGAGATCGCCGGCGGCGGCCACGTTCGCGTTGAGCCGTTGGCCCTTGCCGCTGCTCAGGCGGGTGTCGCCTTCGCCGGTCTGGGTCACCGCCTCATTCAGGGTGAGGGCGCCGTCGGCCACGGTCAGGTGCAGGTCGCCGTTGGCGTCCAGGCCGGTGAGACCGGGCAGGTCCAGGTTCGGGGTGACACCACCCACGGTGAGGTCACGGTTCTGGTTGAACAGGTAGAGGCCGCCGTCACCGGCGTCCGCTTCCAGGGCACCGGTTTCGATCAGCAGGGACTGGTCGGCGGTGCCGATGCCATTGCCGGCACGCAGGGCCAGCTGGTCGGCGTACAGTTCCGGGGTGTCGTCCGCCTCGTTGAGGGCGTCGATGGCGCCGTCGGCCTCCAGGGTGATGTTGCCGCCCTCGCCGTTGGTGCGCACTTCGCCGAGATGCAGGTCGCCGGCGGCGCTGGTGACGGTGACGTTGCCGGTGGTGGTGGTGACTTTCTCCACGTCCAGGTCGTCCTGGTCGTGGATATTGACCTCGCCCTTGGCGTCGGCGGTAACCACGTCCACGGCGGTGTCCAGACCGCGCCGGGTGACGCTGCCGGTGGCACCGATGCTGTCGCCGGCGGTCAGTTCAAGACGCTTGGCGACGATGCCGGTGTCGTTGTCCTGGTCGTCGTCGATGCGGCCTTCCGCGTTCAGGCGGATGGTGGCGCTGTCGCCGGCGGCGGCCAGTTCATAAACGGTCAGGTTACCGCCGGCGGTGACATCGATGTCGCCGTTCAGGGTTTCCAGGGCGATCAGCGCCAGGTCGTCGCGCTCGCGCAGCAGTACGTCGCCGTCGCTGGTGACGCTGTCGACCACGCGGTCCACCTGGGTGTCCAGTTCCACCTGGCCGTCGGCGCGGAAGTACAGATCGCCGCCGGTGACGTTCAGGGTGTCGCCGTTGTCATCGATGATGGCGCCGCCCTGGGCCATCAGATAGGTGTCGCTGTCGGCGGTCACGTCGGTGTCGATGATCTGGGTTTTCAGACGCAGGTCGCCCTTGTTCCAGAGTCCCATGTCGCCGGCGGCGGTGAGACCGCTGAGGCCGTCCACGGTGCCCAGCACCAGCTCGTCGCCGCCGTTGTCGTTGATCACGAAGGCGTCGCCGTCGCCGGCGTCGATGGCGATTTCATTGGTGTCGGTGTACAGCGAGTCCTCTTGGTTGGCGACGCCCTGCTCGGCGCGCACGGCAATGGCCGGGGCGTGCAGGGTACCCACCGACGGCACCCATTCACCGTTCACCCAGGTACCCCCGATGCCGCGTACCGCGCCGTCGGCCTGCAGAGAGATCAGCGTCGGACTGACCACGTCGCCCACCACGCTGATGTTGCCGGCCACGTTTTCGGCACGGATCTCGCCCACGGATTTAATGTCGCCGAGGCCCAGATTGCCGGTGGAGTCCAGGTACACAGCGGTGTTGAGAGCCCGGCCGCTGCTGGTGCCCATATCCAGGCGGTTGGCCTCGATGCCCAGCGGCTTGGCGGCGGACATGTCGATGTCGGTGGCCTGGTCGTAGGCGGCGATGGACTGCTTGCGCAGCAGCTCGCTGGCGTCGCGGGCGGCGGTGGCCTTGAACACGGAATGGTCCGTCATGTCCCGGGACACCTGGGTGGTATCGCGCAGTCTGGTCCAGGTATCCACGTTGGTGATCGCGTCCTGGTAGGAGCTCTTGGCCACGTCCAGGTCATTCAGCGCGTCATTGACCTCGTCCGCCAGGGGCGAGACCACGTTGCGGTCGTATTCATCCACCGCGATTTGCGCGATGGACAGGGCCAGGCTCAGGCCCTGGAACACACCCTCGGAACCGCCGTCACCACTGAACGGAATGGCCTGGGCGGCGCCGGCGGCCAGGGCCACGCCGTCCACCGCCGCCTGGGCCACGGACACGATGCGGTTGAGGTTGTCCAGGGCGCTGTTGGCGCTGTCCAGCTGGTTGCTGAGACGGTCCGCGGTGCGCTGGGCGCTGGCTAGGTTCTGCTGGGAGATGTTTTTGCTGACGATCGCCGAGTTGAGCGCGGCGAGGTAAGACTCCAACTGCTGCTGCAGGGTCTGCAGTTGCAGGACCTTGGCGTTCAGCTCCGCCAATCGGGCGGCGTAGTCGGCGATGGCGGTTTCGCGGTCGATTTCCGCGTCACGTTGGCTGGGGGTATTGCCGATCAGGGTGACGTGGTCGCCGCGTACGTTCTGGTCGACGCCGTTGCCGTCCAGGATCACGCCATCACGGGCGATCACATAGACGTCGCCGGTACCGCCGGTATCCAGCATGCCCAGGGTCACGTTGTGATCGGCATCCAGGGTGATGTTGCCGCCGTCTTCGGTGATCAGGTTGCCGGCGATGATGTTGCCGTTGTAGCCCTCATTGGTGGTGTCGCCGCGGGCGGTCAGGGTGATGCTGCCACCGCCGGGCAGGCGAATGGTGTCGTCCTGATTCAGGAACACGATGTTGCCGTTGGTGGCGGTGAGCACCAGCTTGCCACCGTCCATCACCAGGATGCCGCCGTTGTTGTCGAGCACGGTGATCGAGGCGGCCACGATGGTGACGCCGCCGGCGCCCTTGCCCACCAGGCTGTCGGCGTCCACTTCCACGGCGCCGGGGCTGGCGGCGTTGACGTCGCCATTGCCGCCGCTCACCGACATCTGGTCCACGTCCAGCACCAGGGCGCCGGTGTTGCCGACGCCCTGCTGGGCGCGCAGGTCCACCTTGCGGGCCACCACATTGGCCTCGCTGGATCCGTCCGGGCGGGCGTCGTTGATGGCGCCGCCACTGGTCAGGGTGACGTTGCCACCGGCGGAGGTCACGGTGCCCAGGTTCATGGTGCCGGCGGTGTCGATGTTCACATCGCCGCCGGCGGCGCGGGCGCGGATCAGGTCCAGCGGGCCGGCTTTTTTGTTGCGCAGATAGATGCCGCCGTTGCGGGCGTCGACCACCAGTTCGTCGACGCGGATTTCCAGCGCGTCCACGGTGCCGTCGGCGGCGCCCACCTGCAGGGCGTCCAGGGTCAGATCTTTGGCGACGATGTTGTCGGTGTCGCCATTGCCGTCACTGACCCGGCCGGTGGCGTTGAAGGTCACGCTGCCGCCGCTGGACAGCAGGCCCAGCACGGCGTTGCCGGACTGGGTGAAGTCGATGTCACCACCGGCCTCCCCGTCCAGCATGCTCAGGGCGCCCACGTTGGTCACGTAGACGTGGCCGTCGGAGAGCATGGACAGCCTGCCGGTGATGGCGGTGGAAAGGTCACGGCTGTCGCTGCCGATGCTGCCGGCGTCCAGTTTCACGTCCTTGCCGGTGATGGCGGTGTTTTCGCCGTCGCCGTTGAGAGCGCCGGTGGCGGTGAGGCTAATCAGGCCGTCCGCGGACACCTGACCCAGGTTCAGATCACCTTGATGGCTGACGGTCAGGTCGCGGTCGGCGCCGCCGGCGGCGGCGTTCAGGGCGAGGGGACCCTCGCCACGGTTATCCAGGTCGATGTCACCGTCGCGGGTGGTGGCGTCGATGCGGTCGGCGTCGGTGGTCAGGTCGATGTCATCGCCGGCATCCAGCGTCAAGCCGTCGGCGGCCAGCACGCCGCCGCCGTCGCCGATGCGACCACTGGCGCTCAGGTCCACCTGATGGCCGCTCAGATCAACGCCTTCCACGATCAGGTTGCCGGCCCCGTTGTTGAAGGCCAGGTCCAGCCCTTCGCCGCCGCTGCGCTGCACCGCCAGGTGTTCGTTGGCGCGGTTAAAGTTAACGCCGCCAGCGTCGTCGGTCACCGACACATTGCCGCCCAGGGTGGTGGCATCCAGGCTCGACAGCAGGCCGGTGTTGGCCACATAGGTGCCGGCCAGGCTGGTGCCGGTGATGGTGGTGAGGCTGTCCACCTTGGTGGTCAACGCCTGCACCGAGCTGCCGATGGCGCCGTCCGCGTCCAGGGTCAAGTGGTTGGCGCTCACGTTCAGCGGCGCACCGCCGTCGCCGCGAATGTTGCCGCCCTGGCTGATCACCGAGGCGTCGCCGTCCTGAACCTCCAGCAGGCCCAGCACCACGTCGCCCACCGTGGCTTCCAGTTCCACCTTGGCGTTCTCGCCATGGGAGCGAATGGCAGCGGCATTCAGGCCATTGTTCTCGGTCAGATAAACGCCGTTGCCGCCGGAGTTGGCGTTCAGGCTGTTGCTCTGGGTTTTCAGGGCGCCGCCACTCTGGCCGATGCGATCCGCGGCCTGCAGATACACGTAGCGACCGGTAAGGATGGCGGTGTCGCCGCCGTTGTAGAGACCGCCGCCTCGGGACAGCATGGTCAGCTGGTCGGTGGCGGAGACGGTGTCACCGATGACGATATTGTCGTCGGCGCCGATCACCACGTCGTGGCTGCCGGTGGCGCCGTTGCTCAGCGTAATGTTGCCGTCGGCGTTGCTGATGCCGGTGGACGAGGTGGGCAGGCCGCCCTGGCTGATGCGTTCGCCGGCGCTGATCTTGCCAAGCACCAGCTCACCGTCCTGATCGTCCACGTAAATGCCACCGTCCTGGGTGGACGCGGAGAGCACGTCCACGGCGGTGGTCACCGCCTGGCCGGTGTTGCCGATGGCGCCGTCCGCTTTCAGATTGGTGGCCCAGGCTTCCACGTTGGGTTCGGCGCCATCGCTGCCGCGCAGGTCGCCTTTTTCCGCGGTGATCAGGGCACGCAGGCCGGCTTCGACGCTGTTGTCACCGGTGCTGACCCGTTCCAGGGTCAGATCGCCGCCGGTGTCGGTGATCACCACGTGGCCTTTTTGCGCTTCGGCGCGCAGGGTGTCCGCGTCGATGCGCAGGGCATTGTTCTCGGCGCCGATGGTGGCACCGTCCACGGTGGTGGTCAGGGTCACGTGCTCGCCGCTGGCGGCGGTGTCCAGGTTGCCATTACCGACGATGTTGCCGGCGGCGGTGACGCTCAGGTCACCCTCCACGTTAACGCCGGACAGGGTCACGCCGCCGTCGCCGTGGGTAAAGTCCAGATCGGTTTTCACGGTATCGCGGCTGGCGCTCAGCGTTTGCCCGTTGAACTGGACGCTGACGGCGTCCTGCACCGGGTCGCCGGTTACCGGATCGGTGCCAGCCTGGGTGAAGTTCACTTCGGCGCTATCGCCGGTGGTGATGCTCAGGCTGTCGAGTTCATTGGCCTCGTTGACGCGGATGGCGCCGCTCTCGCTGCTCACCGCCAGGTCGTCCACGTCGGTGTGCACGGCGCTGGCGGCGCCGATGCCGGTGCCCGCCTTGAGGGTCGTGGAGCCACCGCTGATGGAACCACCGTTGGAAACAATGGCGTTGTCCGCCTCCAGGGTGGAGGCCGCCGCGGTGATGGTCCCGGATTGTTCCAGGTCGTCGCCGGCCATGGTCAGTTCGGTGGCGGCGGTGATATCACCCTGGTTGACCACGGAGGACACCACCGCGTCTTTCTGGCTGCCGGAGAGCAACACATGGCCGGCTTCGATTTTACCGCCCGGGCCGTTCTTGACGCTGCCGGTGGCGCCGCTCAGGTCCGCGTCGGTCACCGAAAAAGTGACCAGCCCGTTGCCGGTCAGATCGATGTCGTAGGAGCCGTCATTGGCCAGGGTCACGCGGCCCACGTTGGCAATGATGTGGCCGGTGTTTTCCACATTGGGAGCGATCAGGTAGACGAAGCCGCCGTTGCCGACCTTGATCTCGCCCTGGTTGGTGATGGACGCGTTGTTCATCAGCTCGCCGCTGAAGTTGAGCTTGCCGTCCATGAAGTCCTGATCGGCGATGTCGAAGGTGGTGGCCAGCAGGCCGGCCACGTCGATCTCGGCGCTGGCGCCGAACACAATGCCGTTGGGGTTGATCAGGAAGATGTTGCCGTTGGCGGTGAGCGCGCCCTTGATCTGGGACACGGTGCCGCCGGTGACCCGGTTAAGGGTCACATCGCTGTTGGCCTGGTGGATGAATTTGACCAGCTCGCCGGGATCAATGCTGAAGTCGTTCCAGTTGATCACCGCCTTGTTGGACAGTTGGTTGATAATGGTCTCCACGCCGTTCGGCGTGATCGAGGCATCCCCCCGCACCACCTCACCGCCAGTGGGGCCGGCTTGGACCGCGCCGCTGAAGCCGAACACTGAAACCGATACGGCGACCGCCACTGAAGCATTGCGTTTTTTATTCCGTGCCATGATTCGTTACCCGTAAAAGTGGTGGCGCTCAGAAGCGGTAGCGTGCTTGAGCGTAGAAATAATTGTTGTCACCGGTTTCGGTGCCCAGCGGCAGCCCCCAATCCAAGCGCACCTCGATGGGTTTCCAGGGCCGCGCAAGCAGACCCAGGCTGACGCCGGAGATGTCCTGTTCATCGTCCTGGTCGTAGAACGGCTTCTTGATGTACAGACGGCCATGGCTGAGCTGGCCGATCAGCTGGTAGCGGGAATCGTCGGCGAACAGGTCATAGCGCGCCTCCAGGGAGGCGGTGAAGCCGCTGTCGCCGGAATAGATCGACGGCGGGTGGCCTTTCACGGAATTGGCGCCGCCGATGGCCCACTGCTCGCTGGACACCAGCGGGTCGAAGGCGTACTGGCCGTACAGGCGCGGGATCAGCAGGGTGCGCGCGTTAAGGCGCTGGATGCGGGCCAGGTCCATGGTGACCTTGGTGAAGTCGTTGTCGGCGCCGGCGAAGGCGCGGCTGGACAGCGTGGAGTTGTCGTCCATGCCGCCCAGGCTTTCGCCCAGGCCGTGGTGCAGGTCCACCGACATCAGGCTGCGGCCGGACAGGTCGGTGCGGTCCAGAGCCACGCCCACCCGCAGCTTGCGGATGCGGTCCTGGGCGATGCGCACGCCGAGCATGTCCTGATCCAGATCGGTGCCTTCCAGCCAGGCGCTGTAGGTCAGCACGCTGCGCGCGGACAGGATCTGGTCCTGCAACACACCGACCCCGAGGCCGGTGCTGTCGCCTTCCACTTCCAGCACCTCGAAGTCCCGGCCCACGTTGACGTTGCCGGTGGAGCCGTACACCTGGACGCTGGTACCGCGGGCGTTCACCGGCGTTACGTAATCCGCGTAGGCGAACCAGGCGTCGCCGTCGCCGATGGACTGCATGCCGATCAGGTTGGCGTTGTCGCCCCGGCCGGTCAGGTTCTGCAGGGTGATGGACGGCACCACCCGGTAGCGACCGGTGTCCTTGCTGCCGTAGTTGTTCAGTTCCAGAGCGCCGGTGACGCGCGGCGCTTCCTCGACCTTGATGATCAGGTCGGTGTAGCCCTGGCGGGCGCCGGGTTTGAGGGCGGCGGCGGCCTCGATGCCGGATTGACGGTTGAGGCGGGTCAGGGCCCGTTCCACCCGATCCAGTCGCACCGGCTCATCGCGGTGCACGTCGGCGGCGGCCAGGGCATCGAGGATGCGCCGGGAGGCGTAGCGCTGATTGCCTTCGATGCGGATCTCACCCAGCTGGCCTTCCAGCACCACCAGTTTCACCGGCGTGCCGTCGGCGAAGGTCTGCTGCGGCACCACCACCTTGACCAGCGGGTAGCCGGCGTCGTGGTAGAACGCTTCCACCCTGGCGGCCAGGCCCTGGATGTCCTTGAGCGTCATGGGCTTGCCGATTTCCGAGGCGATCAGCCCGGACAGGTCGGAGGCGGTGTAGGTGTAGTTACCCTGGAAGGTGACCCCGTTGACCACCACCTGAGGCGGCGTGCTTTGCGCCCGCGCCGGGCCGATGTGGAAAGCCAGCGCCAGGGCCAGAAGTGCGATACGCAAGAAACCGGATTGACTGCTCATTGTTGCATCCCGAAAAACCCGTCGATAAAAGGATCGAGATGGAGAGCAAGGTGCGGACGCACCCCGGGTGGTGGTTCAAGGTCCCTTCCCCCCGTATTTTTTTGCTATCCCCGGCCGGAGTTCATCGCTCCGATCGTTGTTCTCACCCCCTGGCCCGAAGGCCGACTGCAAACTCTTTCATTCAAGGAACGAGTTCACAGTTCGGGCAATCTATTTCACGGAAATACAACGGTCAACGTGCATTTCTTTACAATGGTTAACCTTTTACAAAGCCCTTTGATCACTAAATTTTCGCACTCTTAGCGCACTCTAAGCCTAAAAGATTAGCCGGAATAACAGGTCCCACGGGGCAGGATTTTCGGGCGTTCGCCACAGGGGTGCGCTGTTTCATGGCCAGGGCGGGGAGAAAATAAAGATGAAACAACATCGGGGGGCGCGGCGGCGACGCGGCCGCTCGGAAACGAGAGGCCGGACTCAGCCGTTGGCATTAGAAAAATATTTGTAGAGAAGCGCGAAGAAATCCCAGATGGCGGACGTTTTCGATGTTTAGCCTCGCCGTGGCGCCGGCTCCTCGGCCAGTTCGTGCACCCACACCAAAGTGCCGGCGATCACCGCCACCGGCATGATCACCAGGTTGACCAGAGGCAGCATGGTCAGGCCCAGAATCACCGAACCGAAGGTGAGCACCAGCCAGCGTTTGGTCTTGAGACGTTCCAGCATCACCGTGAACGGCACCTGGCGGTTGTCGGCGGCGTAGTCGATGTATTGCATCCCAAGCAGCCAGCCGGACCACAGGAACCACACCGCCGAGGCCAGCACGTTGACCACCGGAATGAAGTAGATCACCAGCACCACCAGCAGGATCAGCACCGCCCGCCACAGCCAGTACCAGGTCTTGCGCAGTTCCCGCTTGAACACTCGCACGGTCATGGCGCCGATGGACTCCTCCGGCATCGGCCGGCCCGTCATGCGTACGTCCACCTTTTCCGCCAGGAAACCCATGAACGGGGCGGCGAGAAGCTGTACCCCCAGGGTGAAGACGCTGGCCATCAGGCCCAGCAGCAGGATCCACACCAGCACCACCGCCGCGCCGACCAGAAAGTCCAGCGCCCCATTCAGGAAACTGAGCCCGCCATCGAACGACCAGCCCGCGGTGGCGGCACTGATCCAGCCGGCGATCCACTGACCGGACAGATAGTAGAGGCCGCCGAACACCAGCACATTGAAGATCATCGGCACGATCACATAACCGCGCAGCCCGGGGCTGCGGGCCAGGGTCAGAGCTTGCTTGAGATAGTCCAGCGCACGGGTGATCTGGGACACGGCGACCTCGTTTCGGCTTGGTTCGGGCCTTATCGGCCTGGGGCGAATCGGGGCCGATTCTAGCATCGACCCGGGTCGAAACCAGTGCCCGGGGGCCGGCCCCGCCGGGTGACGGGGCCGCGGGGCGAACCGGTCAGACGTAGACTTCCAGTTCCACCGGGATGTTGCCACGGGTGGCGTTGGAGTACGGGCACACCTCGTGGGCCTTGTCCACCAGCGCCTTGGCGTCGTCCTCGTCCAGGCCGGGCAGCGTCACCGCCAGGGTCACCGCCAGACCGAAGCCCTGCCCGTCCGGGCCGATGGCCACCTTGGCATTGATATGGGTCTCGTCGGACAGCTTCACCTTGGCCTGGCCGGCCACCAGCTTCAGGGCGCTGAGAAAACAGGCGGAATAGCCGGCGGCGAACAGCTGCTCGGGATTGGTGCCCTCCCCGCCCGGGCCGCCCAGGGCCTTGGGCATGGCCAGCTGCAGATCCAGTTGCTTGTCGCTGCTGGTGACCCGGCCGTCGCGGCCGCCGGTGACGCGGGCTTCCGCCTGGTACAGGGTTTTTTCGATGGTCATGATTATCTCCTTGTTTGCGATGAAAAGTGTGCGATGAAAATTTTGCGCTATTTTATCGTGCGCTATTTAAATGGACGCGGTAAGGGTCCTGCCATCGCCGCGCCCCGATCCGGGTCGCTTTAATCGGCGCCGGTGAGCTTGTCGCGCAAGTCCTCCAGCTGTGCTTTCAGAGCGCGCAATTCGTCCGGCTCACAGTGGCTGGCACAGGCCACCGCCTCGGGAATCGCCTCGGCCCGGCCACGCAGGGCCCGACCGGCGTCGGTAAGCCGCACCTCCACCCGCCGCTCGTCCTCGGCGGCGCGCCGGCGTTGCAACAGGCCGGCGCTCTCCAGGCGTTTCAGCAACGGCGTCAGGGTGGCGGAATCCAGAAACAGCCGCTCGCCGATGGCCGACACCGACTGGCCGTCCCGCTCCCACAGCACCATCATCACCAGGTATTGCGGGTAAGTCAGGTTCAGCTCGCGCAGCAGCTTGCGGTAGACCTTGGTCATCGCCAGCTGGGTGGAATACAGCGCGAAGCACAGCTGCAGATCGAGCCGCAACAGGGAGTCCGGGATGTCGGTGTCGTCAGTCATGGCGGGCATGATTACATAGCGTGCTATTTAATAGCAAGCAAAAACCCGGCAGGCGCATCGCGGGAACGGCCTCAACCTTGCCCCGCCAAACCGCCCTGCCCCCGCCAGCGGCCCGGCGTCATACCGAAGACCTGGCCGAACGCCTCGATGAAGGCGCTGGTGGTCTGGTAGCCGCACTCCAGGGCCACGGTGGTCACCGGCAGACCCGCCGCCAGGTGTTCCAGGGCGCGCAGCAGACGGGCGCGTTGGCGCCACGCCTGAAATCCCAACCCGGTTTCCTGGGGAAAACGCCGTGACAGGGTGCGCGGCGACAGGCCGGCCCAGTCTGCCCACTCGGCCTGGCCGCGCCGGTCCGCCGGGTCGCGCAGCAAGGCGTGGGCGATGCGCGCCAGCCTCGGGTCCCGGGGCATGACCAACCCCAGGGGCGCATCCGGTAGAGCACGAATTTCAGCGGCGATCACCGCCACCAACGGGTCCCGGTCCGGCGTCCAGGTCCGTTCATCCCAACCGGCCACCCGTTTCACCGCCTCCATGAGCAGGCCGGACACGCGCAGGATACAGGGTTCCGCCGGCAACCCCTGGCACAGCGCTTCGTTGATCAGCATGGCCCAGCCGTCGAACTGCCCGTGGGGATCGATGCCGTGCTCCCGGCCTGGCGGAATCCAGATGGCGTGCAGAGCGGGGACCGCCCACCGGGTATCTCCGGTGTGCACGGTCAACAGCCCCTCCGTGGCGCCGCAGAGCTGCCCTTCCCGGTGCTGATGCACGCCGGCGGCGCGGGCCTCCCGGCTGGCCTGGGATTTGTCCCAGATGCGGGCCAGCAGAGGGCCCTGGACGGCCGGGAAAGTGCCGCTGCCCCCGGTCGGGGGCATCTGTGTCCAGCTCATGTTGGCGCATTTCCGATATTGAATGGCATTTATATGGTATTTCAGTCAAGCGCTCGGGACTAGTCTGGATCGCACCCCGGTTCCCGGCCCCAACTGACACGACTGAAGGAAACGACGATGCGAGCCAACGATATTCTTCCCGATCAACAGAACAGCCTGGAAATAGACGGCACGGTGATCCGCAAGGGGTCCGTGGGCGCCTTCCTGGCCAATGCCCGCCTGTGGCTGGACCCGGAAACGGAAATCGACCAGCGGCAGCGGGCGGAACGGCACTTGAGCGAGCTGCTGCCAGCGCTGCATGCCCTGGGGCTGTTCGAGTTTCTCGAAGTCCGGGACCCGGCCCTGCGGGCCTGGTTGAAGGCCGCCCACGGCGACCGGGAGGCGGACCATGAATCCGAATGACTTTCAGGTGCACGATGTGGCCGACTTTCCCCTGGTGCGATTGATGCCCGAGGGGCTGCCGGAGGGTTACGCGGCGCGATGGGAGGCGGAGATGGAGGCGTTGATCGGGCAACCGGCCCCGTTCGTGATGGTGGTGGCCGCCCTCCAGGGCGAACACCGGGAAGCCCATGAGGACCGTAAACGGCGCACCCTATGGATGAAGCGCAACCGGGACGCGTTGGCGCGCCGCTGCCGGGGCATGGTGGGAGTGGAGCCGGATACCACCCGGCGCCTGATGATGCGAACACAGAGCGCCGCCCTGGCGGGCCTGTTCAAGGTGCCGCTGCGGATCGTGGCCAGCGCAGGGGAAGCGGACGCCCTGGCGCGGGCGTTCCTTGATGGCCATGGAGTGGATCGCGACTGAAGTCGCTCCTACAGTGGGATGCGGTCAATGTAGGAGCGACTTCAGTCGCGATCATCCCTCCGGCGGCGGCTTAGCGCAGGCGCTCGATCAGCATGGCAACGCCCTGCCCCACGCCGATGCACAGGCTGACCAGGGCGTAGCGGCCGTCGATGCGCTCGAGCTGACGCAGGGCGGTGAGCGCCAGACGGGTGCCGGAGGCACCCAGGGGGTGACCCACGGCGATGGCGCCGCCGTTGGGGTTGAGGCGCTCATCGTCGCCTTCCAGGCCGAGCTGTTTGCAGCAGCCCAGCACCTGGGCGGCGAACGCCTCGTTGATTTCGATTACGTCCATGTCGGCCAGGGTCAGGCCGGCGCGGTCCAGCACCTTGCGGCAGGCACCCACCGGGCCCAGGCCCATGATGCGCGGCGGCACACCGGCCACGCCGCCGGCGATGATGCGGGCGCGGGGGGCGATGCCGGCTTTTTCGCCGGCGGCGCGGGAGCCGATGATCAGGGCGCCGGCACCGTCGTTAACGCCGGAGGCGTTACCGGCGGTGATCACACCGCCTTCGACGATGGCCGGCAGCTTGGACAGCTTCTCCACATCGGTGCCCGGGCGCGGGTGCTCGTCCTCGGACACGGACAGCGGCGGTTTCTTACGGCCCTGGGGCACTTCCACCGGCTGGATTTCGCCCTGGAAAAAGCCATCGGCGCGGGCCGCTTCATAGCGGCGCTGGGACTGGGCGGCGTAGGCGTCCGCCTGCTCGCGGCTGATGCCCAGTTCGGCGGCCACGTTCTGGGCGGTCTGGGGCATGGTGTCGGCGCCGAACTGCTTCTCGATGGCCGGGTTGGGGAAACGGGCGCCGATGGTGCTGTCGTACATGGGCATGTTGCGGCTGTAGGGCGATTCCGCCTTGGCCATGACGAAGGGCGCGCGGCTCATGGACTCGGCGCCGGCGGCGATCACCAGCTGGCCTTCGTCCACGGTGACCATGCGCGCCGCGTCCAGGGTGGCGGCCAGGCCGCTGCCGCACAGACGGTTGACGGTGAGACCGGCCACCGATTCCGGCAGGCCGGCGAGCAGGCCGGCGTGGCGGGCCAGGTTGCGGGCGTCTTCACCGGCCTGGTTGGTGTTGCCGGCCACCAGGTCCTCGAAGTCTTCCGGGGCGAACGGGTTACGGGCGATCAGAGCGCGGATCACCCCGGCCAGCAGATCGTCGGGGCGCACCGGAGCCAAAGCTCCGGCATGGCGGCCAAAGGGAGTGCGCAGGCCGTCATAGATGTAGGCGTCGAGCATGGAAAAATCCTGAGTTAAAAGTTAAAAGTTGAAAGTTAAAAGGGCGGCACGACTGCGTGCCTTTATGCCGGCGACCGGATGCGCGGCGAAGAGCGGCCCGTGGGCCCGAAGCTCCAACCGCGCTTTCAACTTTTAACTTTCAACTTTCAACTGCGCCGCCAGGCGCTGTTAGTTCGCACATCAGTCCGCATAGCGGAACATCATTCCGAAACTTGACGGCAAGAATAGGTCGTGACAGAGTGCGATGCAAGCCGCCGGCGACCCACCGGTCATGCCTCCGGACCAGCCAGCCTCCAGATTAACCAATAAGACAGAAGAACCCCATGATTCGCGACCAGGAAGTGCTCAACCAACTCGTCGACACCATCGGCCGTTTCGTGCGCGACCGCCTGATTCCGGCGGAGCAGACCGTGGCGGAAAACGATGCTATCCCCGAAGACATCGCCAACGAAATGAAGGAAATGGGCCTGTTCGGCCTGTCCATTCCGGAAGAGTACGGCGGTCTCGGCCTGACCATGGAAGAGGAAGCCCTGGTGGCCTTCGAGATCGGCCATACCTCGCCGGCGTTCCGCTCCCTGTTCGGCACCAATAACGGCATCGGCGCCCAGGGCATCCTGATCGACGGCACCGAGGAACAGAAGCGCAAGTACGTGCCCAAGCTCGCCACCGGCGAAGTGATCGGCTCGTTCTGCCTCACCGAGCCCGACGTGGGCTCCGACGCCGCCAGCCTGAAAACCCGGGCGGACAAGGACGGCGACCACTATGTGCTGAACGGCACCAAGCGCTACATCACCAATGGCCCGGAAGCCGGCCTGTACACGGTGATGGCGCGCACCGACCCGG
>CENV01087836.1_pt1 | contig 20089 bp, 22 predicted proteins | sample 530231 | NCBI WGS metagenome assembly CENV01 (sample SAMEA2619815, study PRJEB7988) | marine metagenome | biome: marine biome (ENVO:00000447); feature: surface water layer (ENVO:00002042); material: "saline water (ENVO:00002010), including plankton (ENVO:xxxxxxxx)" | depth 5 m | reverse complement strand
AGGTCGAGCGCATCAGCTCGTCCAGCTGGAACGGCAGGCCGAGGAACAGGTTGCCGAAGGCCACGCCGAACACCAGCGCCGGCACCGCGCCACCGACGAACAGCGCCCAGTCCCAGGCGCTGCGCCAGCGCTGGTCTTCCACCTTGCTGCGATAGTCGAAGCCCACCGGGCGGCAGAACAGTGCGAACAGGACCAGCAGCATCGCCCAGTACAGGCCGGAAAATGCCACCGCATAGACCATCGGCCAGGCAGCGAACAGCGCACCACCGGCGGTGATGAACCACACCTGGTTGCCATCCCAGTGTGGCGCGATGGTGTTGATCGCCACGCGTCGCTCGTTGTCGGTCTTGCCGACGAAGGGCATCAGTGCCATGGCGCCCATGTCGAAGCCATCGGTCAGGGCGAAGCCAATCAGCAACACGCCGATCAGCACCCACCAGATGAGCTTGAGCACTTCGTAATCGAACATCTCGTATCTCCCTCAGACGCTGCCAGGTTGGGAAGACAGGCCGCTCGGCTGCGCCGACGCCACCCGTGCTTCACGTACGTCCCGTTCGAAGTGATAACGACTGGTGTGCAGACTGCTCGGCCCAAGCCGTGCGAAGCGGATCATCAGGAACATCTCGATCACCAGCAGCAGGCTGTAGAAGGCCACCAGGGCGATCAGCGAGCCCCAGATATCGCCGGCCGCCAGCGTCGAGGTGGACAGATGGGTCGGCAGTACCTCGGCGATCGACCATGGCTGACGACCATGCTCGGCGACGTACCAGCCGGTCTGCGCGGCGATCCACGGCAGCGGCAGGCTGAACAGTGCGAACTTGAGCAACCAGGGCTTTGTCTCGGCATTGCGCTTGATCGATGCCCAGCTCGCCAGGGCAAACAGCAGCAACATCAGGAAGCCGGCGGCGACCATCACGCGGAAGGTCCAGAACAGGCTGAACACATTGGGGATAGTGTCCAGCGCGGCGAGCTTGATCTGCTCCTCGCTGGCATCGACCACATCGGCGGTGTACTTCTTCAGCAGCAGCCCGTAGCCCAAGTCCTGCTTGACCTCATTGAACGCGGCGATGGCTTCGGCCGACTTGTCGCCGCTACGCAGCACCTGCAGTCGCTCGTAGGCGAGCATGCCGTTGCGGATGCGCAGCTCATGCTCGGCGACCAGCTGCTTGATGCCCTTGACCTCCTCATCCAGCGAGCGCGTGGCGATCAGTCCCAGTGCGTAGGGGATCTTCACTTCGTAATCGGTGCGCATCTCCTGCTGATTGGGCAGGCCGAACAGGGTGAAGCCGGCCGGCGCCGGATGGGAGTCCCACTCGGCCTCGATGGCCGCCAGCTTGACCTTCTGCACGTCACCAATCTCGTAGCCGGATTCGTCGCCAAGAATGATCACCGAGATCGTCGACGCTAGGCCGAACACCGCGGCGATGGCGAACGAACGGCGGGCAAAGCCCAGGTCGCGCTTCTTCAGTAGATAGAAGGAAGAAATCGCCAGCACGAAGATCGCCCCGGTGACATAACCCGCGGACACGGTGTGGACGAACTTGACCTGCGCCACCGGGTTGAACAGCAGCGCTCCGAAGTCCACCAGCTCCATGCGCATGGTCTCAAAGTTGAACTCAGAGCCGACCGGGTTCTGCATCCAGCCGTTGGCGATCAGGATCCAGAGCGCCGAGAGATTCGAGCCCAGCGCCACCAGCCAGGTTACGGCCAGGTGCTGCACCTTGGAGAGCCGGTCCCAGCCGAAGAAGAACAGGCCGATGAAGGTGGATTCGAGGAAGAACGCCATTAACCCCTCGATGGCCAGCGGCGCGCCGAAGATGTCGCCTACGTAGTGGCTGTAGTAGGCCCAGTTGGTACCGAACTGGAATTCCATGGTCAGTCCAGTGGTGACCCCCAGGGCGAAGTTGATGCCGAACAGCTTGCCCCAGAACTTGGTCATGTCCTGATAGACCTGCTTGCCGGTCATCACGTAGACCGATTCCATGATCGCCAGCAGGAACGCCAGCCCCAGGGTCAACGGCACGAAGAGAAAGTGATACATCGCCGTCATGGCGAACTGCAGGCGTGATAGATCGACAACGCTTTCCGAGATCATCTCGGCCCTCCCTCGGGGATCGAACCCCGCGAATCACGCAAATGGTCGGCAACGCGCACCGAACCGTTCTCGGGAATGCTGGGGGCATCGAACCAGACGTTTTTTATGATCATGAGGATCGCGACCTTGGCCAGCACTACCAGCACGACGTCTCGCCTGAGCGATGACTTGAACATGCCTACCTCCTTGCGTGACCGCCCGAGCGCCAGGCGCTCCGGCAGCATGTTGCGATTGAAGGCCCCCTTGGGGTGGGGGCCGACATCCGGGCGCGACGCCTGGACTCAATCGCGGTACCCCGAACCACCCGTGGAAGCTGCTCTGGTTCGAGGCAGGCAAAGTGTCCGGCGCCCCCCGCAAGCGGACAACTGCGACAGCCTGCCCCACCCACTCGCGGCAATCTGTGCCAGAGCGGCGCTGCGCTCCAAACAAGCAGTGACACCGGCGAGCGACGCCGGGTCAGGAGCGACGCGATCGCCACACTGCGGCGCCCTGTCGCAGTCATGGCACACGCAGCCAGCGGCGAAATCCGTTGCCGGCCGTGCTCGAGAGCGGGCTCCAGGCGAAGTCCCAGGGCGCCGGCGGCAGCTCCTCCGCCTCGGCGGCGAGCGGGCGGCCGCCCTGGCGCACCCGTGGCTTCCAGTCGAATACATGCTCGCTGCTGCCGCGCCAGCCGAGCACGATGCCGATTGCCGGGCTGTCGTCGCTGGCTACCCAACGCGCCGCGGCGGCGAGCATCATCGCCTCGATATGCTCCGGCTCGATCAGCTCACGGTAGTCGGAGGCCAGCAACCAGCGGCAAACGCCGAGGTGGAAGGTCCAGTCCAGCGCCAGCTGGCAGCCGTAGGCCCAGGTCATGAACTGACGAAAGATCTCCAGCCCCTCTGGCGGATCAAGCTTGAGCAGCCGCGGGCAGACATCGAACAACGCATGCCAGTACGGCAGCAACTTGGCATCCAGATGCACGAAGCTGCGGGCGTTGCTGGGGTAGTCGGGAAAAGGCAGTCGATAGCTCACGCGGCTATCGGCGCGGGTGAATCGCTCCATCATGGTCATGGTGAAATCCCCTGAATTGACTGGGCCGTCGGAAGGCTCCGACAGGTAGCCGTCTCGTCCGCTGCTACCGGGCGGAAGGACGGCGAATCACGTCAATCAGGAAATCTCAGGGCGCGCGCGGATTCAGTGCCGGCCAGTGGTGGCGCGGGCCATGACGCTCAATCAGTGGTAGCGGAGTCGCGCCTGTCGTGCGCCGCCCCAGCCAGGCCAAGGCGAACAGTGCGAAGATGGCGAGGAAAACCGAACTGCACAGCGGGCAGTCGAGGGCATGCTGCGACAGGTCATGTAAATCGGAGGGAAGCGCGCCGAGGCCTACGCCGCCATCATCGCCGGTGACGCAGAACGCGTCCTGCCCCATGGCCAGCCCGAAGCCCACATGGGTGGCGTGGTTCAGACTGCAGACAAATGCATTGAGCAGGATGCAGGTGAAGAGCACCCATACGATCTGCGCACGCTTGTCTTTGACGATGGTCATGTTTCGACTTTACACCGCACGCCTCTGGACGACCCTGCGCCAAACCGTCGCAGCGGCCTCAGTGGTTGACGGTGAACGCCAGCATCGCCGAGAGCTGACACAGCGGACGGCCACTCTCGCTCTGCCACTGATTGAACGCAGCCTGCACCGCAGCCTGGTCACGCTGGCTGCTGGGAACCTTATCGACGATTTCCTGCGCCTTGAGCGCGGCTACTACGTCATTGCTGGGGACGAAGGTGTCCTTGCCGGCCATGCGCAACAGGCGCGGCGCCGACAATCCGCCGAGCTGGCTGCCGTGCCTGGTCAGATAGCGCCACAGGCCGACGATGTCGCCGCTCGGCCAATCGGCCAGCAGGTTGCCGAAGCCGCCCTTCTCTTTCGCCACATCGAGCACGAACTGCGCGTTACGCGGCACGCTCTTGAGCTTGCCGAGATGGCGGATCAGCCGGGTGTCCTGCATCAATCGTTCGATGTGCTCACCGCCCATCAGCACGACCTTTTCCGGGTCGAAGCCGAAGAACGCCTGCTCGAACGCCGGCCACTTTGCATCCACCAGGCTGTGCTTGAGGCCAGCGCGGAAAATGCGCAGGCTGATCAGCGAAAGGTAGCGGTCATCAGAAACGTTGCGCAATTCATCGGCACTGCGCGGTTGCGGCAAGCGGGCCTCCAATGCCGCGGCCGAGCCGAAGCGATTGAGACAATATTCGTGCAGCCATTTGTAGTCATGCATGGTTCGGATCCGATGTGACGGCAGCGGCACAGGGTGCCGATGACGAGCCGGCCTCGCAAGTCCGCCGCCGCGACGCAGCAGAGCGGCAGCGGTCGGGTGGCGTTCGCGCAGGGCGGTCTGAACGAATATTCGCGGGCAAGCCCGCTTCCGCTGTGCCGGCGCAGGCCGGGTGGCACCGCTTGGTACGCGTCCCATTGCCCTGACACCAGGCGCAGACGGTGGACAAGCTTCGCGTTGTCCACCCTACGAGCAGAACGTCGTTTGCATGCGAGCCGGCTCAGACGTGCAGCGGGCTCCCGGTATCAGCCGCGCAGCCGCCGCGCAGCCTGACGCAGCATCTGCTCGGTCGCCGTCCAACCCAGGCAGCCGTCGGTGATCGACACGCCGTAGCGCAGCTCGCCGGACAGCGGCTGGCAACCATCGAGCAGATGGCTCTCCAGCATGACGCCACGCAGACTCATGTCGCCAGCCAGGCGCTGCTCGATCACCGACTCCAGCACCGCGGGCTGGCGCAGTGGGTCCTTGCCACTGTTGGCGTGGCTGCAATCGACCATGATGCGCGGAGCGATCCCCTGCTTTTCCAGCGCGCGACGGGCAGTAGCGACACTGGCCGCGTCGTAGTTGGGTGCGCCGTGGCCGCCGCGCAGGACCAGATGGGTATCCGGATTGCCGCACGTCTGCAGCAGTGCCGGATGGCCGAGATCGTCGATGCCGAAGTGCTGGTGTGGATGTTCCGCTGAACGCATGGCGTCGCAAGCGATGCCCAGGCCGCCGTCGGTGCCATTCTTGAAGCCCACCGGCAGGTCCAGCCCGCTGACCAGCTCGCGATGGATCTGCGACTCGCTGGTGCGCGCGCCAATCGCGGCCCACCCGAGGAGATCGTCGAAGTACCCGGCAGCCAGCGGCTGCAGCAGTTCGGTGGCGATCGGCAGACCGGTTTCGAGAATATCCAGCATCAGGCGGCGCGACAGGTGCAGCCCCTCGGCCATGTTGCCGCTGCCGTCCAGATGCGGGTCGTAGACCAGGCCTTTCCAGCCGACGGTGGTACGCGGTTTTTCCACATAGGCGCGCATCACCAGCAGCAGCTGATCGCTGACGTCAGGTGCAAGCGCGGCGAGACGCTCGGCGTACTCGAGCGCGGCGACAGGATCGTGCAGGGAACAGGGCCCGACGACGACCAGCAGGCGCGGATCACGACTGTCGAGCACGGCGCGGATGGCGTTGCGGTCGTTATGGATGCGTGCGGCAAGGGCGTCGTTCAAGGGCAAACGCTGGCGCAATACCGCGGGGCTGGGCAGCGGCTGCGCGCTGCGGCGGGCGACGCTGGCCTCGGCGGTGGCGACGGGTTGTTGGGCAAGTACGGTGGCGGATGCATTCATGATCTGGCGGTTCCTTCTGCCGGCGCGGGTGGTCCGCGGCGGCGCTAGTCGGGTGTTCGTTCGCGTGCTTTGTGTTCGGCGTCGAAGCGGCTAAATCGCCAGTCGTAGCGGTAATAACGGTCGGTGCGGTAAGTGGTCATGGCGTGTTCCTCGTTGCGTTGGGCCATCGCGTGGCCGAAAAAACAAAACCCCCGGTCGGGTGGCCGACCGGGGGTTCGAAAACTGCTATGGTGGCGACCCTGCTTGCTAGGGCGCCTGTGGGGTATCAGGCGCGCCTGCGGCTAAACCAATACCCAAAGTAATAACCAGCGGCTGCAACCTGCTGCCCACGAACGACCACGGCGCGAATGGCACCGGCATCGACAACGTTCAGGGCTACAGGGTTCAGGGACATGCTGATCTCCAGAAGATGGCCGAACCATACTCTGCCGGGACTGCGGCTTTCAACCGGCACGGCAAAAGAAAGTGGCTGGCTCGGCCGGGTGTGCCCGATTACAGGCTCATCACATCGACGAAGCGCGGCGTGGCGCTGTCGTCGATACGCAGGCTCTTGAAATCGAACAGGTTGCGGTCGGCCAGCTGCGAAGGCACCACGTTCTGCAGCGCGCGGAACATGATCTCGGTGCGCCCTGGCGACTTGCGCTCCCACTCCTGCAGCATTTCCTTGACCACCTGGCGCTGCAGATTTTCCTGCGAACCACAGAGGTTGCACGGGATGATCGGAAATTCCTTCATCTGCGAGTACGCCTCGATGTCCGCCTCGTTGCAGTAGGCCAGCGGGCGAATCACCACGTTGCGTCCATCGTCGGAGAGCAGCTTGGGCGGCATGGCCTTCAGCGTGCCGCCATAGAACATGTTGAGGAAGAAGGTCTCCAAGATGTCGTCGCGATGATGCCCGAGCGCCATCTTGGTCGCGCCGATCTCGTCGGCGAAGGTGTACAGCGTGCCGCGGCGCAGACGAGAGCACAGCGAGCAGGTGGTCTTGCCTTCCGGAATCTTCTCCTTCACCACCGAGTAGGTGTCCTTCTCGATGATGTGGTACTCGACGCCGATGGACTTCAGGTATTCGGGAAGGACATGCTCGGGAAAGCCGGGCTGCTTCTGGTCCATGTTCACGGCAACGATCTCGAACTTGATCGGCGCGACCTTCTGCAGATAGAGCAGCACATCGAGCATGGTGTAGCTGTCCTTGCCGCCGGACAGGCAGACCATGACCTTGTCGCCGTCCTCGATCATATTGAAGTCGGTGACGGCCTCGCCGGCCAGGCGGCGCAGGCGCTTCTGCAGTTTGTTCTGGTTGACCGAGAGGTTGCCCATGTCAGGTGTCCGGGTGAGATGCGAAAGGCGCGCATTTTACGCGCAAAGCAAGCCTGACCGCAGCCCGTTCGCCGCCTGCTCCGATGTTAACCAGCACTGAATGAACACCCGCAGTGCTGTGCTAGTCTCGCCCGATGGACGACCTCTCCCCCACACTGGATCTGCCAGACCACCTGCTCGTACTGCTGCAGGAAAAACCCGAAGGCTGCAGCGAGTACGAGCTGATTCAACAGCTCAAGCGCCGGCATAGCACGCATGTGCCCAACCTGCCGCTGACAGACAAGCTGGTGCTGTTCCGCACACATTTTCTGGTGTTCAACGCGCTTTATCTGCTGCGCGACCGACTCTGGGCCGAGGGCAGCGGCCATCTGCAGATCAGCCCCTTGCACGTCCAGTTGCTGCCATATGCCGGCGCCAACGCCGGCCTCGCCGAGCAGGATGCCCTGCGCGCGTATTACCTGGATCTCTCCAACCTGCGGGATACCGACGAAGACGATGTCGAACGCCTGCTGGCGAGCTTCTGGACGCGCATGCAGGGCAGCGACGAGAAGCGTGCCGCTCTCGAACTGTTCGAACTGGATCGCTCCGCGCAGCCGCTCACGCTGGAGCTGATCAAGCGCCGCTACCGTCAGCTGGTCGGCCTGCACCATCCGGATCGAGGTGGCAGCACGCAGCGCCTGCAGTCAATCAATCTGGCGATGGAAATACTCGAGCGCTATTACCGCTGACGACATAGCTTCGAAACGCTCTAACCCCGCTGATGCATTGCCGATCGGCATTTCTATACTGCGACGTACGGTCGCACGCGCCGTCCTCGATGACGACCGCCAGGCGAGGCGACCTCCATAAACTGAGGAGACGCTGGCATGATCAATCACGTTTGGGGTTTGTTCACCCACCCCGGCCAGGAGTGGAACGAAATCCGCGGCGAGGAAGAAACCGTCAGCCACATGTACCTCACGCATGTGCTGCTGCTCGCCGCGATACCGGCGGTATCGGCCTACATCGGCGCGACCCAGGTGGGCTGGAGCATCGGCGGTGGAGAGCCGGTCAAGCTGACCCAGGCCAGTTGCATGCAGCTGGCGATACTTTCCTACTTCGCCATGCTGGCCGGCGTCGCCGTGATGGGCGGCTTCATTCACTGGATGGCACGTACCTACGATGCTACCCCAACCCTTACCCAATGCATCGTTTTCGCCGCCTATACCGCAACGCCGCTGTTCATCGGCGGGCTGGCGGGTCTCTATCCGCACCTCTGGCTCGGCATGCTGGTGGGGACCGCGGCAGTCTGCTACACGGCCTATCTGCTCTACGTGGGGCTGCCCAAGTTCATGAACATCCACGAAGACGAGGGATTCATGTTCTCCAGTTCGGTACTTGCGGTCGGCCTCGTAGTGCTGGTCGCGATCATCGCGCTGTCGGTCATAACCTGGGGCATGGGCATCGGCCCGGTCTACGTCCGTTAACCCAATCCTCACCTCAAAAGGCCGCCTGTGGGCGGCCTTTTCGTATGCCCGCGCATCATCCCGCGACGAATCGTCTGGACCGATAAGGGAAACCCTCACCGCGTCTACCGTTCTAAAGCCATAACGCCGCTGCAACCTGCATTCGTGGGCGGCCCTCAAGGCAGACGGAGACTCGGTATGATCCCGCACTTTGTAACATTGCTCACCCGCCCGGATCGGGCGTGGGCGGACATTCGCCGCGACGAAGAAAAGAACAGCTCCAACTACCTTGTCCATCTGCTGCTCTGGGCATTGCTGCCAGCGGTTTGCATGTTCATCGGCACGCGCTATGTGGGTTGGAGCCTGGTCGAAGCCGAACGGATCTGGCTCGATACCCGCAGTGCCTTCCAGCTCAGCGCGCTGATCTACATCACCATCGTCGCCGGCACCTTCATCATGGGGTTCTTCCTGCGCTGGATGTCGCGCTCCTTCGATGCACGCCCGACTTTCAATCAATGCGTGGGCTTCATCGCCTATGTCATTACACCTTTCTTCCTGGCCGGACTTGGTGCGCTCTACCCGTCGCGCTGGCTGGCCATCCTGGTTCTGGTGGCGGCCGGGGCATACTCGACCTATCTGCTATTCGTCGGCCTGCCGACGTTCATGCGCATCAGTAACCGCAACACCTTTCTTTACGGCGCCTGCACCTGGGGCGTCGGCCTGCTGGTGCTGGTGAACCTGAAGGTGCCGATGATCCGTTCTGGATGCTCGCACTCGACCCGACCTACGAGCGCGATACCCCACAGAACCAGAGCTATGGCTTCGAGGAGAATCGCCCGCAGGAAGAACCGGGCGGCATCGACAACGAACGGCGCTTCAACGAACGCCCGAACGAGTGACCAACGAAGCTGTTTGGCCAGAAACGGTTTGGCATAATGCGGCGCTTGCAGGAGTACCCCAATGCCCGAGCGCCTCAATGCCCGCGTCGAAGCCTGTTACGAGCTAGCCGAGCAGTTTTTCAAGCGACGCTTCACCCGCCCCCAGATAAGCCTCAAGCTGCGCGGGCAGAAAGCTGGTGTAGCGCATTTGCAGGAAAATCTCCTGCGCTTCAATGAGCAGCTATATAGGGAAAACACCGAGCACTTTCTGCGCCAGACCGTCGCCCATGAGGTCGCGCACCTGATCGCCCATCAGATGTTTGGCTCACGGATCCAGCCTCACGGCGAGGAATGGCAGCTGATCATGCGTGGCTTGTACGAGCTGCCGCCGGATCGCTGCCACACCTATGCGATTCGTCGCCGGTCCGTTACCCGTTATGTCTATCGCTGCAGCTGCGTGGATCAGGATTTCGCTTTCACGCCCCAACGCCATGCGTTGGTGGCGAAGGGGCGCCGTTATTACTGCCGTCGCTGCAAGACCACCCTCGCCTTCAGCGGCGAGCAACGCATCGAATGACGCCAGCGCCTGCTAGAGCGCCCTCGCCCGCCAACCGGCAATGACGAACAACGCCGCCAGCAACGCCATCAACGGCAACCAGCCCGCGTGATCCCAGACATAACCGGCGCCATAGCCAACCACACTCGATCCCAGATAGTAGGCACACAGGTACAGCGCCGATGCCTGCGCTCGAGCACCCTTGGCATGGCTGCCGACCTGCCCGCTGGCCACGGCATGCGCGGCAAAGAAGCCAAGCGTGAACAACCCGAGACCGAGCACGATGCTCGCCAGCCACGACGTCGCGCAGAGACCCACACCAATCAGCATCAGCGCGACCCCACCGCGCAGCACCTGCCGCGCACCGAAGCGCGGCACCAGACGCCCGGCCCAGCCGGCGCTGAAAATCCCGCCGAGATAGACGACGAACAGCAGGCCGATGAGCGTCGAGGACAAGCCGAACGGCTCGCCTGCCAGGCGGAAGCCAATGTAGTTGAACAGCGCGACGAAGCCGCCCATCAGCAGAAAGCCCTGCAGGAACAGTCCACGTAGCACCGGATTGTCCAGATGCAGCCGGAAGTTCGTCAGCAGAATGCGCAGCGAGAGCGGTTGCGCCGTGAAGTGTCGCGACGGCGGCAACAGCCAGACGAACGCCACCAACGCCAGCAATCCCAGCGAGGCAATGCCACCGAGCGCCAGCTGCCAGCCACCCAGGTCACTCAGCAGGCCCGAAAGCAGACGCCCGAGCATCCCACCCAGCGCCGTGCCGCCGATATACAGGCCCATTGCGGCAGGCAGCGACTCGGGCTCGAACTCCTCGCCGACGTAAGCCATCGCCAGTGCCGGCAATCCACTGAGTGCCAGCCCGAGTAGCGCGCGCAGCGCCAGCAATAGTTGCCAGGAATCGACCAGTACGCTGGCCAGCCCGAGCAGGCTGGCCAGACCGAGCGCCGCGGCCATCACCGGCTTGCGCCCCCAGCTTTCGGCAAGCGCACCCGAGATCAGCAGACAGACGGCGAGCGACAGCGTCGTCAGCGACAACGCCAGACTGCTGCTGGCAGCCGATACGGAGAAATACGCGGCGAGCATGGGCAGCAACGGCTGAATGCAATACAGCAATGCGAACGTGGCGAAGCCAGCGCAGAAGAGTGCAAACGTGGCGCGCCGGTAGGCTGGCGTGCCTCTTGATAGGTGTGCGTGTTCGGCGATCATCGGCGCCCTCGTCTCATGCGCTGACCTGAGAAAAAGCCGCGCAGGCTAGCACGGCTGTTCGCTCTGCCGCTTGCCGGACAGAAAAGCGGTCCGCTGATCGGCCTAACCCCAAGCCACCGCAAAGAACCGAAACGAATATTGCCCTATGCTGGTCTGTGACTAGACTCCCTATATGCCAGTCGGAGTAGAACAATGACAGTAATGCCGAATGACACCCGCCCCGCGGATACCTCGATCAAGCGGGACGAAACCCGCCTCTTCATATTCCTGATCGTCTTCCTGTTTCCCATCCTCAGCGTCGCGCTGGTCAGTGGTTACGGTTTCATCGTCTGGATCGTGCAGATGATCTTCGGGCCGCCAGGTCCGGCTTAAGCCGCTCCTGCCGATCTAATCGGGCCTGCGCCCTGCTGCCAACGGAAACGGAATCACTGATGGGACACCCTCTGCATATCGCCAGCCTGCTGGTGCACTGCCGCCCCGAATGGCTGGCCGCGGTAAAAGCCAACCTGCAACTGTTACCCGGCCTGGAAATGCACCAGGAGAATGCCAGCGGCAAGCTGGTGGTGGTGCTGGAAGCCGAGCACGAATCACGCATCCTTGCCTCGATCGACCATATCCAGCAATTGCCCGGCGTGCTCAATGCCGCATTGATCTATCACGAAGAACTCCTCGAAGGAGACGCCTGATGAGCCTTACCCGACGCCAATTCGCCAAAGCCAACGCTGCGGCCATCGCCGCAACCGTGGCCGGCATGCCGATCGCTTCTAGCGCAAGCAACCTGATTACCGAAGCGGACGCCACCAATCTGAAATGGGACAAGGCCCCTTGCCGCTTCTGCGGCACCGGCTGCGGCGTCATGGTGGCGACTCGAGAGGGCCGCGTCGTCGCCACCCATGGCGACGTCAAGGCGGAAGTGAACCGCGGCATCAACTGCGTCAAGGGCTACTTCCTGTCGAAGATCATGTACGGCTCGGATCGCCTGACCCAACCGCTGCTACGCATGAAGGACGGCAAGTTCGACAAGCAGGGCGAGTTCCAGCCCGTCAGCTGGGAACAGGCCTTCGACATCATGGAGGAAAAGTACAAGGCGGCGCTCAAGCAGGGCGGCCCTGAAGCCATCGGCATGTTCGGCTCGGGGCAGTGGACGATCTGGGAAGGCTACGCGGCGAACAAGCTGATGAAGGCCGGTTTCCGCTCGAACAACATCGATCCCAATGCACGTCACTGCATGGCCTCGGCAGCGTTTGGTTTCATGCGCACCTTTGGCATGGACGAACCCATGGGCTGCTACGAGGACATCGAAGCGGCCGACGCGTTCGTGCTCTGGGGCTCGAACATGGCGGAGATGCACCCGGTGCTCTGGACCCGCGTGACGGATCGTCGCCTCAGCGCGCCGCACGTCAAGGTGGCGGTCATGTCGACGTTCGAGCATCGCAGCTTCGAGCTGGCCGACATCCCGATGATCTTCAATCCGCAGACCGATCTGGTGATCCTCAACTACATCGCCAACCACATCATCCAGAGCGGTGCGGTGAACAAGGACTTCGTCGAGAAGCACACCAAGTTCGCCAAGGGCGCGACCAACATCGGCTACGGCCTGCGACCGACCGACCCGCGGGAGCTCAAGGCAGAGAACGCGGCGGTGGCCAATACCTGGAGCGATATCAGCTTCGAGGACTACGCCGAGTTCCTGAAAACCTACACCCTAGAATACGCCACCAAGGAATCCGGCGTGCCAGCCGAGCGGCTGCAGGCGCTTGCCGAGCTCTATGCCGACCCGAAGGTCAAGGTGATGTCGTTCTGGACCATGGGCTTCAACCAGCACACCCGCGGTGTCTGGGCGAACAACATGATCTACAACATCCACCTGCTCACCGGAAAGATAAGCGAGCCGGGTAACAGCCCGTTCTCCCTGACCGGACAGCCGTCCGCCTGTGGCACGGCCCGGGAAGTCGGCACCTTCTCCCACCGCCTACCGGCGGACATGGCAGTCGCCAATCCAAAGCATCGGGCCATCACCGAAAAAATCTGGAAGCTGCCCGAAGGCACCATTCAGGAAAAGCCGGGCTTTCATGCCGTCGAGCAGAGCCGCAAGCTCAAGGACGGGGTACTGAAGGTCTACTGGACGCAGGTGACCAACAATATGCAGGCCGGCCCCAACGTCATGCAGGAGATCCTGCCGGGCTGGCGCAATCCGGAAACATTTATCATCGTCTCGGACATCTACCCCACCGTTTCAGCCCAGGCGGCCGACCTCATCCTGCCCAGCGCAATGTGGGTGGAGAAGGAAGGCGCCTACGGTAACGCCGAGCGACGCACCCAGTTCTGGCACCAGCTGGTCAAAGCACCTGGCGATGCACGCTCGGACCTCTGGCAGCTGGTCGAGTTTTCCAAGCGCTTCAACGTCGACGAGGTATGGCCGGCCGACCTGCTGAGCAAGTCACCGGAACTCAAGGGCAAGACCCTGTACGACGTACTGTTCAAGAATGGTCAGGTCGATCGCTTCCCCAACGAGGAAATTGCCGAGGGCTATGTAAATCAGGAGGCCGAGGCATTCGGCTTCTATCTGCAGAAGGGCCTGTTCGAGGAATACGCCGAATTCGGTCGCGGTCATGGACATGATCTGGCGCCCTTCGACACCTACCACGAAGCCCGCGGTTTACGCTGGCCGGTGGTGGATGGTAAGGAAACCCAGTGGCGCTACCGCGAGGGCTACGACCCTTATGTCAAAGCCGGCAGCGATGTGCAGTTCTACGGCTACGGCGACAAGAAGGCGATCATCTTCGCCCTGCCCTACGACGTGCCTGCCGAAGTCCCGGACGAGGATTACCCCTTCTGGCTCAGTACCGGACGGGTGCTTGAGCACTGGCACACCGGAAGCATGACGCAGCGGGTCGATGAGCTGCACAAGGCAGTGCCAGACGCACTCGTCTACATGCATCCGGAGGACGCCCGCAAGCTCAACGCGCGCCGTGGCAGCGTGGTGAAAGTCATCAGCAGGCGCGGCGAGATGCAGGCACGGGTGGAGACACGGGGGCGCAACAAGCCGCCGATGGGATTGATCTTCGTGCCGTTCTTCGACGCCAACAAGCTGATCAACAAAGTCACCCTCGACGCCACCGACCCGATCTCCAAGCAGACCGATTACAAGAAATGCGCCGTGAAGATCGAAGTGGTCAGCATCGCCTGAGGAGAACCGCCATGAAATTTCGCCTACTGCCGCTGACCCTGCTCGCGGTATTCGGACTGGCCATAGCCGCCGAAACCAACTACCCCCTGGACGCACCAGCCCCGGACGGTCGCCGTCCGGGCGGGACCATTACCCAGGAATTCACCCCGCCAAAACTGCACGACGAGGAAAACAAGGATGCGCGGCGCGAGCGCAACTATCCGGAGCAGCCACCGACCATTCCTCACAGCATCCGCGGCTATCACGTCGACAAGAACGCCAACAAATGCCTGACCTGCCATAGCCGAGCCAACAGTGCACGCGCCCAGGCGCCGATGATCAGCATCACCCACTACACCGACCGTGATCATCAGACCCTCGCCGCAGTCGCGCCGCGACGGTACTTCTGCACGCAGTGTCATGTGCCGCAGCACGATGTGGAGCCGCTGGTGGAAAACACCTTCAAGAACATCGACGAACTGCTGTACCGGGAAACCTCGCCATCCACCAACGGAAACTGAGGGGGCCTGGATGAAGTCGATCAAGTCGTTTTTCAAACGCTACTGGGCCGTTCTGCGCAGACCCAGCGTCCACTACAGCCTGGGGGCACTGACCCTCGGCGGGTTCATCGCCGGGATCATTTTCTGGGGTGGCTTCAACACCGCCCTTGAAGCCACCAACACGGAGGCGTTCTGCATTTCATGCCACGAGATGGAAGACAACGTGTACATGGAAATCAAGGACACCATCCACTACAGCAACCGTTCCGGCGTCCGCGCCACCTGCCCCGATTGTCATGTGCCGCACAAGTGGACCGACAAGATCGCGCGCAAGATGCAAGCGTCCAAGGAGGTTTGGGGCACGATCTTCGGCACAATCAACACGCGCGAGAAATTCCTCGACAAGCGTCGTGAGCTGGCCGAGCACGAATGGGCGCGACTCAAAGCCAACGACTCGCTCGAGTGCCGCAACTGTCACGACTTCGGCTACATGGACTTCACTCGCCAAGGCAAACGGGCATCGGAGTTCCATTCCACCGCCCTAGCCAGCGGCGAGGCAACCTGTATCGACTGCCACAAGGGCATCGCACACAAGCTGCCGGACATGAGAGGCGTACCGGGCTGGTAACGAGTGCTTGCCAGGTGTACTGGCCAAGCACCCTGCACGCTCCACCGCTGCAAAAAAAAGCCCTGACCATTGGTCAGGGCTTTTTCGTATTGCTCTTTGCCATCAGGCCTTGGGCAGCGTCACGCCGCGCTGGCCCTGGTACTTGCCGCCGCGGTCACGGTAGGACACTTCGCACTCTTCGTCGGACTCGAGGAACAGCATCTGCGCAACCCCCTCGTTCGCGTAGATCTTGGCCGGCAGCGTCGTGGTGTTGGAGAACTCCAGGGTCACATGCCCTTCCCACTCCGGTTCCAGCGGCGTCACGTTGACGATGATGCCGCAGCGCGCGTAGGTGCTCTTGCCCAGGCAGATGGTCAGCACGTTGCGCGGGATGCGGAAGTACTCGACCGTGCGCGCCAGGGCGAAGGAGTTAGGCGGAATGATGCAGACGTCGCTCTTGATGTCGACGAAGCTCTTCTCGTCGAAATTCTTCGGATCGACCGTCGCCGAGTTGATGTTGGTAAACACCTTGAATTCATCGGCGCAGCGCACGTCGTAGCCATAGCTGGAGACGCCATAGGAAATCAGCCGATCGTTACCCTCGGTGCGCACCTGGCGCTCGACGAAGGGTTCGATCATGCCGTGTTCCTGGGCCATGCGGCGAATCCACTTGTCCGATTTGATGCTCATGGCTGGCGTCCTGATTAGATGAAATGGGCGTGCGAAGACGCGCATCTTACCGAGCCTCGTGCGCGTGTAAAAGCATGGCCGCGATGCGCACCGCAGAGCAGGTCACACCTCGACCGCGCCGCTCGGAGGAAGAAATCCAAAATAAAGCTCGCTTTGCTCCAGAAAAAAGGTATTGTTACTGGGCTGCTGCTGCATGTGTCACCGTGAATCGCTACATGTTTAGATTTCGATCCAAATATCGATACGACTCCTATCTCCTTGCACACAGTGATGTTCGGACCTTTTCAGTCCGCACTTTATTTTTCAAAACTTGGTTCAAGGAGACATCAAATGTCCAATCGCCAAACCGGTACCGTTAAGTGGTTCAACGATGAGAAAGGCTTCGGCTTCATCACTCCGCAATCCGGTGACGACCTCTTCGTACACTTCCGCGCCATCCAGGGCGACGGTTTCAAGAGCCTGAAAGAAGGCCAGCAAGTTTCCTTCGTCGCTACCCGCGGCCAGAAGGGCATGCAAGCTGAGGAAGTTCAGGTTATCTAACCTGAGTCTTCTCTGAAAAAGCCTCGCTTCGGCGGGGCTTTTTTGTGCCTGCAATTTATCGCCGGGCGCGGGCGGTGACGCATGGCATCACCGCCTCTAGGCTCAGTCCTCGGAAATGACGATCTTCGGCATCGACTGCGCGATGATTTGCCCACTCTGGGCGATACGGGCACCGACGGTACGCGCCACCTCTTGGTAAATCATCGCGATCTGGCTTTCCGGATCAGCTAGCACGGTCGGCTTGCCCGCATCCGCCTGACTGCGAATCGCCATCGACAAAGGTAGCGATGCCAGCAGATCGACGTTGTACTGCGCCGCCAGCTTCTCGCCACCACCCTCACCGAACAGATGCTCCGCATGGCCGCAGCTCGAGCAGATATGGATGGCCATGTTCTCCACCACACCGAGCACTGGAATGTTCACCTTGCGGAACATCTCAACTCCCTTCTTGGCGTCGAGCAACGCCAGATCCTGCGGCGTGGTCACGATGACCGCCCCCGTCACCGGCACTTTCTGCGCCAGCGTCAGCTGGATATCGCCCGTCCCCGGCGGCATATCCACCACCAGATAATCGAGATCGTTCCAGGCGGTCTGAGTGATCAACTGCAACAGCGCACCGGAAACCATCGGCCCGCGCCAGACCATCGGCGTCTTGTCATCGGACAGGAACGCCATGGACATGACCTGCACCCCGTGGGCCTCTAGAGGGATGAACGCCTTGCCATCGCGAATCTCCGGGCGCGTGCCTTCTGCGATACCGAACATGATGCCCTGGCTCGGGCCATAGATGTCGGCATCCAGCACGCCCACCCGTGCACCTTCGCGCGCCAAGGCCAGAGCCAGATTGGCGGCTGTGGTCGACTTGCCCACCCCGCCCTTACCGGATGCCACGGCGATGATGTTCTTCACATTGGAAAGCGCCGGCACCTGATCCTGCGCCTTGTGCGGACGCACGACGCAATCGACCTGGACATCGGCGCGACTGACGCCATCCAGATGCTCGATAGCCATCGCCAGCATCTGTGCCCAGCCACTGCGAAACAGCGCAGCGGCGTAGCCCAACTCAAGCTGCACGCTGACCCTATCACCCTGCACCTCGATCGAACGCACGCAGCCGGCGCTCACCGGATCCTGATTCAAATGGGGATCGGTGTACTGGCGCAGGACGGTTTCCACAGCTTCGCGAGTGACGGACATGGTTACTCCTAGAAAGACCGAGCAAATCAGACAGGCATCTTACCCCGCACGCCGCTTCCGAGCCCAACACCAACCGGCACTGTCGAAGCCGGGGATGGGCAGCGCGGGTGAAAAATACGCGCCGGGCCTTTATAGTTGCAAACTTTCTTTCGCAATTCCGACTGCAGATTTCCCATGTCCGAAGCTCGCCAGATTCTCGTTACCAGCGCACTGCCCTACGCCAACGGTTCGATCCACCTCGGCCATATGCTCGAGTACATTCAGACGGACATGTGGGTGCGCTTCCAGAAGCTGCGCGGCAATCAGTGCATTTATGTCTGCGCCGACGACGCCCACGGCTCGGCAATCATGCTGCGTGCCGAGAAAGAAGGCATCACGCCCGAGCAATTGATCGCCAACGTGCAGGCCGAACACGGCAGTGATTTCGCCGACTTCCTGGTGGACTTCGACAACTTCCACTCCACCCATTCGGAAGAGAACCGCAAGCTTGCCGAGCTGATCTACACACACCTGCGCGACGCCGGCCACATCGCAACCCGCTCGGTGACCCAGTATTTTGACCCCGAGAAGGGCATGTTCCTCGCCGACCGCTTCATCAAGGGCACCTGCCCGAAGTGCGCGGCCGAGGACCAGTACGGCGACAACTGCGAGAAGTGTGGCGCCACCTACGAGCCGACCGAACTGAAAGATCCGCGTTCGGCGATCTCCGGCGCCACGCCAGTGCTGAAGGACTCCAAGCACTTCTTCTTCAAGCTGCCGGACTTCGAGGCCATGCTCAAGCAATGGACCCGCGGCGGTGCGCTGCAGGAGTCGGTTGCCAACAAGATCGCCGAATGGCTCGACGGAGGGTTACAGGAGTGGGACATCTCGCGTGACGCGCCCTACTTCGGCTTCGAAATTCCGGGTGAACCGGGCAAGTATTTCTACGTCTGGCTGGACGCACCGATCGGCTACATGGCCAGCTTCGAGAACCTGTGCAAGCGCCGCCCGGAGCTGAGCTTCGACACGTTCTGGAGCAAGGATTCGACCGCCGAGCTGTACCACTTCATCGGCAAGGACATCATCAACTTCCACACCCTGTTCTGGCCCGCCATGCTGGAAGGCGCCGGTTTCCGCAAGCCGACCGCGGTCAACGTGCACGGCTACCTGACGGTGAATGGACAGAAGATGTCCAAGTCGCGCGGCACCTTTATCAAGGCGCGCACATATCTCGATCACCTGAACCCGGAATACCTGCGTTATTACTATGCGTCGAAGCTGGGCCGCGGCGTGGACGACCTCGATCTGAACCTCGAAGATTTCGTGCAGAAGGTCAACTCCGATCTGGTCGGCAAGGTGGTCAACATCGCCAGCCGCTGCGCCGGCTTCATCCACAAAGGCAACGGCGGTGTGATGGTCGACGCCAACCCTGAACCGGAACTGTGGGCAGCCTTCCAAGCCGCCGCCCCGAGCATCGCCGAGGCTTACGAGGCACGCGACTTCGCCCGTGCCATGCGCGAAATCATGGCGCTCGCTGACCGTGCCAACGCCTGGATTGCCGATAAGGCGCCATGGGCGCTTAACAAGGTTGAAGGCAAGCAGGCCGAGGTACAGGAAATCTGTGCACTAGGCATCAACCTGTTCCGCCAGCTGGTGATTTTCCTCAAGCCGGTGCTGCCCAACCTCGCCGCGGCTGCCGAGCAGTTCCTCAATGTTGAGCCGCTCACTTGGAACGACCATGCGACGCTGCTGGCCAACCACCAGCTCAATGCTTTCACTCCGCTAATGACCCGCATTGAACCCTCGAAGATCGAAGCCATGATCGAAGCATCCAAAGAAGACCTCGCCTCCAGCGAAGCCGCAGCTGCCCCGGCGGGCAATGGCGAACTGACCAAGCAGCCGATCGCCGCGGAAATCAACTTCGATGCCTTTGCCGCGGTCGATCTGCGCATTGCACTGATCGAGAAGGCCGAGTTCGTCGAAGGCGCCGACAAGCTGCTACGTCTGACCCTGGACATCGGCGATGCCAAGCGCAACGTTTTCTCCGGCATCAAGAGCGCCTACCCGGACCCAAGCAAGCTGGAAGGTCGTCTGACCCTGTATGTCGCTAACCTGGCGCCGCGCAAGATGAAGTTCGGCGTTTCGGAAGGTATGGTCCTCGCGGCTGGCCCCGGCGGTAGCGAAATCTACCTGCTGAGCCCCGACAACGGCGCCAAGCCGGGCCAGCGCGTCATGTAAACCGGCGTTCGCGTGCCGGCCTCTCGAGC
>CENV01073212.1_pt1 | contig 20179 bp, 21 predicted proteins | sample 530231 | NCBI WGS metagenome assembly CENV01 (sample SAMEA2619815, study PRJEB7988) | marine metagenome | biome: marine biome (ENVO:00000447); feature: surface water layer (ENVO:00002042); material: "saline water (ENVO:00002010), including plankton (ENVO:xxxxxxxx)" | depth 5 m | reverse complement strand
TACGCAGTCTGTAAGGGCTCGCTGCCGCCATGGTGTCACCTCGATGGTTTAATGTGACACCGCAGATAGACCCTGTAGCAACTATAGGGTCAAGAGTGGACTTCGTTTATTTGATTTCGCGCTGCGATCCACGTGCAAATTCGCGGTACAACTTCATTAAGGAGCCTTGACCCTGTAGTGGGTACAGGGTGCAGAAATAGTTGAATGCAAAGGTAAATGGAGCGAAGCGAAACGATGGCGAAAGGGAGTGCTATGACCACCGGGGCGGGCACGACTGCAAATACCTGGGCGTTCGTCTTCTCGGCATGGCTCATTGCGCTTGCCGCCTCGCTCAGCGCTCTCTTCATTGGTGAGGTCATGGGACAGACGCCGTGCAATCTGTGCTGGCATCAGCGCGCTTTCATGTTTCCGCTGGCGGTCATTCTGGCTGTCGCTAGCTTTCGAGGTGATGCCAGCGTTTCCCGGTACGGACTTCCACTGGCTGCCCTAGGTGCCGCCATCGCTGCATTCCACTCCCTCCTTTATGCGAGGATCCTTCCAGCAGCCATCGAGCCTTGTACACAAGACGGCCCGTCATGTTCTGGCGTCGAGATGACGGTCCTTGGCATTTTGCCGCTCCCTTACCTATCGCTCGCCGCCTTTGGGAGCATCGCTCTTCTTCTCGTTCTCGCGCACCGGAGACGTTCAACATGACCAGACGGTCCATCGTACTTCTCACTGGTCTTGTCGCACTGATTGTGTTTGCCGGCGGTGCCTATATCTACGACCGCTACGGCAGCACCTCGGCACAGCCCGTCGCAGCGCCGCAAGGGGACGCGCTCGTCAGGGCGCATTCACCGGTAATCGGCCCGGCGGATGCGCCGGTGACGATCGTGGAATTCTTTGATCCGTCCTGCGAGGCGTGCCGAGCTTTCTATCCAGCCGTTAAGCAGATCATGGCGAATTTCCCTAATGAGACGCGCCTTGTCATCCGATACGCGCCCTTCCATGAGGGATCGGATGAAGCTGTCAGGATTTTGGAAACAGCCCGTCTTCAGAACCGCTACGAACCCGTGCTGGAGGCCCTGCTGGCGCGACAGCCGGAATGGGCCGTGCATGATGCACCCGATCTCGAAAAAGCCTGGGAAATTGCAGCGGCGGCGGGGCTGGATGTTGAGCAGGCACGGCGTGAGATGTCCTCGGCCGAGATCACCGCCGTTCTTGAGCAGGACTTGGCTGATGTTCAGAGCCATAACGTCCGTCAGACACCAACCTTTTTCGTCAATGGCAGGCCGCTGGAATCCTTCGGCCCGCAGCAACTCTACGATTTGGTGCGTGAAGAGGTGGAGAGCGCCAGAGCGACGCAATAGCGTCAAGATCGACAAACATCGACATCGAACCTACAGTGCCCCTGTATTTGCTACAGGGTCATGCAATGAACTCTTCCATTCTGACGATCGGTCATCTTGCAAAGCAAACCAGTACCAAGGTTGAGACGATCCGGTTCTACGAGAAGAACGGTCTACTGCCCGAGCCCTCACGTACCGAAGGTAACTATCGGGCCTATGAGCCGGATCATCTGAACCGGCTGAGTTTTATCCGTCGGGCACGTGACCTCGGCTTCTCACTCGACCAAATCAGAGCGCTTCTCGCCCTCTCCGACAATCGCGGACAATCCTGCGCAGCAGTTGATGCCATCGCTAGCGAACATCGTGCAGAGGTCGAAAAGAAGATCACTGATCTGATGGCGCTCAAGGCAGAACTCGACCGAATGATCGACCAATGCGAGTGTGGCATCGTCGCCGATTGCCGGATCATTGAAACCCTGTCGCCAAAATGATCGGAGGCAAGGTCCTTCCGTGAGAACTGCTCTTGCGAACGAGAGCCGACTTCGCGCCAGCCAGCATCAGGACGAGGCTTAAAGGGCGGGCGCGTAGCGCTACCATAGCAGCTTTGCCGACGATCAATGTCTTGCTCGACGGCATTTGGCAGGTCGTTCGACAACTTCCGCTTGGAAGAGTTGGCTGATGAAAGCGGCATTTCCGCTTTCCACCCCCGTGTCGGCATCTGTGAGCGTATGGCCTGCCTTGCGAAGCGGTCATCCATGCTGAGCGGATGACCGCTCCCTAATCAGATTTCGGTCCGTTCAGCCAGAAGCAGAGCATCCTCGATATCCACGCCAAGATACCGAACAGTGTTCTCGATCTTGGTGTGTCCGAGCAGGATCTGGATGGCGCGGAGGTTACCGGTGGCCTTGTAGATCATGGCCGCCTTCGTTCTTCGGAGTGAATGCGTTCCGTAGTCGGATGATCGAAGGCCGATGGCTGTGACCCACTCATCGACCAAACGGGCATACTGTCGCGTGCTCATATGGTGATCGTGGTCGACGCGGCTTGGAAACGCATAATCACTGACACTGCCCGCCCGCCTCTCGAGCCAAGTGAGAAGGCTGGCTCTTACATCGCTGGTGAGTTCGAACTGGACAGGACGTCCGGTCTTCTGCTGAACCACCATTGCCCGGGTTCGAATTTCCGACCCTGTGACCAAGTCACCGGTCTTGATCTTGACCAGATCGCAACCGCGGAGCTTGCTGTCGATCGCAAGATCGAACAGGGCCCGATCTCGAACTCGGCCCTCCCGATCCAGAAAGAAGCGGATCGCCCAGATCTGCTTCTGCGTTAAAGGGCGCTTGGTCCCTACGATCTTGCCTGCATTCCATGCAGCCCGTCCTCGGGCTGCAGCATCATATCGTGAAAATCCCATCGAAGTTCTCCTATGGCCGTGATTGGCCAAAAGAGTAACGCTGGGACCGGCAGCCGCGGGGCCGTTTGCAGTCGGTCCGGTTCTGTCGAGGAATTGAGGAAAGCCGACATTCGGCACCCGACGCCATCTCGGCCATAGCGAGTACGTCCGCCTCTCCGCAAAAGCAGACATCGTTCGATTAATCCTGATCGCCGCTACATCAACGGCATGGCTACGGGCGACAGGCTGCGCGCGAGCAAGGGTTGGGCAGCCGTGTAGGCTGACCTGCCGCCCTTCAACTGTCGAGCACGGCTTGACCCGGCAGTCCGTGTCTGCCGCGCAACAAGCGCAGTCCGGCGAGGACGACCGCGGCATATGCGGCAGTCAGAATCCAGAGCGTCGCCACCTGAGGGGTGAGGTCCTGCCATGAGGCGCCCATCTGATTGATGCGCACCATGCCAGGAATGGCCGAGGTGCTAGGGGCCACGAGCGCAACCTGTTGCATCCATTGCGGCAGCATCTCGATCGGCCATGCCACGCCCGACAGGAAGAATAGCGGGATGCCCATGGCCATCATGGCCAGGATCGCCCATTCACGCACTGGCAGGACCATGGACAAGACAAGCCCAAGAAAAATGGTCGCGAGAATGAAGGGGACGCCGAGAATGAAAAGATCGAGCAGGCCGCCGATGCGCGGCATGCCCAGAATGACCGGCAGCAACACCAGATAGGCCAGCATCCATATGCCATAAAGCAGGCTGTAGGCCGCGACCCGCGCGGTGAGGACGGCAAACGGCCGGACGCTGTGGCGGGCGTTTGCCGCACCGGCGTTCAGAAGCGCGACCCCAATCAAAAGGGTCTGTTGCAGGATGAGGACCACCGAGGCGGGAACGACATAGCTGGCGTAGCCCCCCTGGGGATTGAACAGCGGCACCGCCGTCACGGTCATGGGCTGGATGCTGGCAGCCGCCCGAGCACCCTTGCCTTGCTGCACCATGCGTCTGGCGGCGATTTCTGCTCCCGTTTCGCGGGCGGCGGAGGTGATGGCCGTCATGGTGGTGTTGTAGAGCAGGAAATAGCTGGCATCGCCATAAGCGGCGACCGGCGCGCTACGCCCGGCCAGAAGGTCGCGCTCGAAGAATTCGGGAATGACGAGGATGGCGAAGGCTTGCCTGGCCTGAAGCGCCCTGCGCGCGGCCACCATGTCGGGAACCGAGCCGGCGATCTGCACAGTGTCATAGGCGCCGATACGGCGCAGCAACTCCCGGGACGTGACGGAATTGTCCTGATCGACCACAACGATGGGCGCCTCGCGCACCACCTCGCCCAGATAGGGCTGAGGATAAAGCAGGCCATAGACGATGATCGCCAGAACCATGATCGAGAAGGCGGCCCGGTCCTTGAATATCGCCGAAAAGGCATCCTGGAATTCTTCGAACCACGCTTTCATACCGAGGCCTCCTTCATCTCTCTGGAGGCGTCGCGGGGCCGCCGGATGACCAGCAGCAGCGCCGCGAGGACCGCATAGGCCAGAGCCGACCACCCCAGAGCCCCGAGGGAAGCGAGCGAGATATCCACCGGCACGCCGCGCAGCATCTGGTCCACGCGGAGATCCATATACCAGGTGAGTGGCATGAGGACGCTCCAGAACGTCGCGAAACCGTGCATGGCGAGACGGGGAAAGCTGACCCCGATGAACCCGAAGGCCGGCGCGGTGAAGATGCCGGCTGCGCCGAGCGCAAGCGAAATCGACGAGGCGGCCAGACCGAAAACCACCCCGATCATCTGATAGGCGATGATGAACAGGAGGCTGCCGGTCAGATAGACCGGCATGCTGCCATTGAACGGCATGTCATAGACAAAGAGCAGCAAAGCGTCGCCAAGGGCGAGGACGGTCGCGAAAATGACGGTGTAGGGCAAAAGTTTGCCGAGCATCGCAGGCATCAACCCGCCGCCGAGCCGCGTCATGGCTCTCAACCTGCCCGGCCTCAACTGCTCGAGCGCGACGGTATAGGCGGTCGCGGCGCAAATGAAGATTTGCAGCGCGGCGGGCATCAGGGCGGCCAGCAGGAAGTGGACATAGTCCAGTGTGGGATTGAAGAGCGGGCTTTGCTGCACGGGGATGGGATTGACCGCCTGTATCGCCTGATGGTCGGGTTCGCCTTGCGCGACGCGCATGGAAACCGCGATCCCGGCGTTCACATTGGCGAGCGCGGTCTGCATGCTTCGCGCCACGGCGCTGCCGGGAGTCATGAACTGGTTATTGTAGAACAGCACCACCTCCGGGCGACGGCCGGCGCGCACGTCGCGCTCCAGTTCGGCCGGCAACAGCACCACGCCATAGGCCTGCCCGCTCAGAACCAGGTGCCGCGCCTCGGAAAGATCGAGCGGGCGATGAGCGACCGCGACTTCGGGCATCGCGTCCACCGCCTGCACGATCTGGCGGGAAAGAGCGCTACGATCGAGGTCGAGCACTGCCACCGGCAGGCCGGCAGGCACGCCGGCCCGGAAGATCGAGGCGAGCATGAGAAAGACCAGAAGCGGTAAGGCCAGAACGAAAAAGGACAGCGCGGGACGGCGGGCGATGCGGCACAACTCGCGCTGGGCCACCCGCATAACCCCCGGCCGCACCGCTTTTTCAGCGGCCAGCATGACCGGCCTGCCAGTCGATGATGGCGCTCATGCCGGGGCGCAGGCCTTCGATGGGTTCAACCGGGCGGGCGCGGATCTGGAAGGTGCGCAGATCGAAATCCCCCGTCGCCCGCGTCGCCCGCCAGTTGGCGTATGCGCCCAGTGCGCTGATCGAGGTGACGCTTACCTGTACGCCATCCCGGCCGACGGCGGGAACGCCGGCCAATAGCACATCTCCGACTTGCAAACCGTCCAGAAAATCCTCGCGCAGATTGAACGTGAACCAGACATCGTCCAGATCGACGATGGACAGAAGCGGAGCGCCCGAGGCAGCGAGCGCTCCGACCTCGGCGACCCGGCTGACCACTTCGCCCGAGATCGGCGCGAAGACGGACAACTCCCCGACATCGGTGCGGATCTGGTTGAGGGCGGCTTCGGCCTGCTGCAACTGCGCGTCGGCGACCGCGCGCTCCTCGGGGCTGGCGCCGTTGACTGCAAGGGTCAGGTTGGCTTGAGCCGCCGTGACTCCGGCGCGAGCGGCGGAGAGCGAATTTCCGGCGTTGTCGAGCTGCTGCTGGGAAGCGACCGAACGTTCGGTCAGCGCTACGAGGCGATCATAGGTCTGCTGGGCGAGTTCGAGATCGGCCTGAGCCTTCGCGAGTTCGGCCTCACGGGCTTCGATGACCTCGGGACGGGTGCTGTTGATGCGCTCGCGGTCGGCTTGCGCGACCCGCGCCGCAGCTTCAGCCGAGGCCAGACCTGCCATGAGTTGGGGACTGTCGAGTTCGACCAGTAGCGTGCCAGCTTCGACGCGTTCGCCTTCATTGACATGCACCGCGGCCACTTGGCCCGACGCCCGGGGCGCGATATCCACACGCGTAGCCTCCACCTCGCCCTGAACAAGAACGGTGGCAGGCGCCAGGGAAGCCCATATGGACAGGGCCGCAACGCCTGCGAGCACGACGATGGCAATAATGAAGGCGATTCTCGATTTCATGACAATGGCATCCTTGATCCGATGCATACGTACATATCAGTTGATATTTACATGTCAAGTGATATGTAAATATGGAAAGCATCGATCAGGAAGAGTATGATGAGACACGCCGACAGAAAGCAGATGACGCGCGAAGCGCTAATCGCTTCCGCGAACGCCGAGATTTTCGAGAACGGAATTTCCGGCGCCTCCGTGCGCCGCATCGCGGAGCGTGCCGGCTACACGCAGGGCGCCTTTTACTCCAATTTTGCAACGCGCAACGCTCTTCTCGAGGCAGTATTGGAAAAACACATGCAGGTCCGGCTGGACAGGATGGAGGCCATTCTGCTCGGGGAAGGGCCGCTCGAAGTGATCATGGAGCGACTGGGCGCTTGGCTCAAATCCATGCAGGACGACAGAGCCGGAACACTGGTGATGCTCGAATTCCAGGTTCACGCGCTAAGAGATCATGAGTTTGCGGCGACTTACAACCGATTGCGTGCCGTTCAGCATGCCTCCATCGCGCACGCTATCGAAGCAATCCGAAAGCAATATGGCGTGGAGACGAAACTGCCGCCGAGGTTGATGTCGCTCGGATTTTCCGCCCTCTGGTCCGGTTTCGCGCTACAGGGGCGGATCCCCGATGACGTCGAGGCCGACGATCTGATCGGAGCGTTCATACGCGCGTTGATCTGAATGAATACCGATTGGATATGGGATGAAGTAGCAAGGTCGATTGTGCCGCCATGCCAGAAGCCAGGGCAACGCAGAAGGACGGCCTCGGCATGGCGGCAGCGTCATCCCCGCCCCATGGAAAGGCACGTCGGCTTAGCCATGTCCGCTTTCCCCACATGAAACCCCATAAGCGGATTGACAGCAGTCCACCCCGTTGGGGATGTGGTGGACACAGCGCCAGTTGCACGAAGCGGTCATCCATTGTGATTGAATGACCGCTCCAAGTTCAGATTTCGGTTCGTTCGGCAAGAAGCAGAGCATCCTCGATATCCACGCCGAGATACCGCACGGTGTTCTCGATCTTGGTGTGTCCGAGCAGGATCTGGATGGCGCGCAGATTGCCGGTTGCCTTGTAGATCATGGCCGCTTTCGTTCTTCGCAACGAATGTGTGCCGTAGTCAGATGAGCGGAGTCCGATCGCAGTCACCCATTCATCGACCAGACGCGCATACTGTCGCGTGCTCATGTGATGTGCGTGGTCGACTCGGCTTGGGAAAGCATGATCATCGACACTGCCCCCACGCCGTTCGAGCCACGCCAATAGACTGGCACGCACATCGCTGGTCAATTCGAATTGGACAGGACGTCCGGTCTTTTGTTGGACGACCATTGCCCGTGTTCGAATTTCCGGCCCTGTGACCAAGTCGCCAGTCTTGATCTTGACCAGATCGCATCCGCGAAGCTTGCTGTCGATGGCGAGGTCGAACAGGGCACGATCTCGAACCCGACCTTCTCGATCCAAGAAGAAACGGATCGCCCAGATCTGCTTCTGTGTCAGAGGGCGTTTGGTCCCGACCGTCTTTCCAGCATTCCATGCAGCCCGTCCTCGGGCTGCAGCATCATATCGTGAGTATCCCATTTGAGTTCTCCTTTGGCCGTGATTGGCCAAAGGAGAAACGCTGAGACCGGCAGCCGCGGGGCCGGAAGAGGTCCGGCAGCTTTCAGGATCTGAGGCTGCAAAGCTGCCCTTTGTCAGCAACGGCCGATGCCTTGTTTGCACGCAGAACTACACGAATGCGTACACCGACTGGCCTTTGCACCCCAAACGGATCTCCTTAATATCGCGATTACCCCAGAAGCAATTTTGGGGACATGTTTGGGGGGTATCCCGTGGTTGATGAAAAAGCACTTCTAAAGGAAACCGTCAGGCGGGTGATTGTTGGGCAGGGAAACCGGTTCATCAAGGAACTACTCCGAGACCGCAAGCTCCCCATTGGCAGCACCAAGGCCGATTTCTCGACTAACCTCATGAAAGCGATCGACGACGGGGCGCTAACTGTGATGGACGTCGAGAGCTGGCTGGTCGAAGTGGAGGGGTGGGGCAACCAGCACATCTACTTCTTTAAAGCGCCAGACATCGATCCGACCACCGTCCGCGCGGTCATGGCAGCATCACCGTTGGCGGCTTTGGTTGGCGCACAAGGCGCGATGGTCTTTCCCGACGAGCTGCAGTTGAGCACGATCGACGTGCAGGACAACGGAGTGCTCTTCGCATGGCATCGTGGCAATGACCGCTGGATACATGTACCGACCAAGGATCAACGACGAGTGGAGGACGGGGATTTGTGGGAGTACAGGGCATTCCGCCAGCGCTCGAACAGAACCGTCGTCCGATTCGAATGGCGGTTCGACCTGCCCTATTGCTCCATCATGATGCAACTGCCCAACGAGGGCACGATCCACACTGACTGCCTGAAAACCGTTTGGGAGGCAGTAAGCGAAGCTGGGCTGGTCGAGGCCGCAACCCCATCGGTGCCGCTGACAAACGCAGTCAACGCTCTCAGCGGATCTGTCGCGGGCGTAAAGGCGACGGGTCGTAAGATGCAGGCGGAGGGCGCCTATCTTGACATGGTGTCCACCGTTCAGGACGTTTCCATCTCCCAGGTCGAGGCTTTGCGCGCTGCGAACGGTGCGATCGATCCAACCAAGTTCCATTCGGCTGACGGCCGGTTCCGGTTGGACGTCGCTCAGCACGGGACGCTCAGCCGGACGTTGGGCTTCGACATTTCGGGCGGTGCCGGCAGAGCCAGGATCGCTGTGCAATGCTTGCGCCACGACATCCACTACCTTTCGGACCTCATCTGGGAGAGGAACGTGGCCCCATGAACTGGCAGCCGCTTCGCGACAAGTTCGGATCGGCGATCGTGGACGCGGCGAGGACCCGCCTCCTGTCCGGAGCTGCGCCCCAGGTCGACAAGGCTCCTTTCGTTGCTGCCGGACACGCTGCCAGAACCGTGGACCAGCTCTTCGATGCATTGGTCGACGAGGGCCAACTCGAGCGACGCGAGATGAGGCTGTGTCCGGATTGCGGATTGGAACTGCCGATCGAGGTCGCGGACGACGGGGTCTGTCCGCACTGCGAATACGACTTGGGCGAGCAGGGCAAAGCGCCTGTGCTCAAAACAATATTCCTCTCCTCTGGATTGCCCAGTCGGGAGATCCCTTGGCTGGTGGCCCTGCACGGCTTCAACACGACCGGCGACTGGCAGGAGGATTTCGGGTGGCTCCTCGCCACGCGCTTTCGGCACCGGGCCCCGGCCATGATGCACAAGTTCCCGTTCCTCTCCTTCGGCGTGCTGCTGAGATCGCGTCATGATTCTCTGGTCACCCAGCTCGATCTCAAGCTAAGGGGGGCAATGGAGAGAGCCCGGGCTTCCGGTATCGAGGAGCCGCCGGACATCATCGCGCATAGCTTCGGCAGCCTGCTGCTGGTCAAGTTGCTCGACCGACCCGACAGCGCCGACTTGATTTTCGGGCGCATAGTCGTGGCCGGATCGATCGTCAGGCCGGACTACAGGTGGGAGAAGCATCTTCGGGCGGGACGGGTGGAGGCCGTACTGAACCATTGCTCCCGCAAGGATGGGGTGGTCGACTACGCCCAATGGACAATACCGGACTCCGGCCCAAGCGGTCGGATCGGGTTCGACGACGAAAACGTCATCAACTTCCTGGAGACCGACTTCAACCACGGAACTCATTTCGATCCGACTACCATGATCGAGAGCCTACAGAACGATGGTCTGTGGGACCGATTCCTTCGATTGCCGGTGCAATCCCTCGATGACAGTCTTGGTGGCCATCGCCCCGAGTCACCTTGGCGTCCGGCCCCAAAGGCAGCGACCACCATCGCGCACGTCGGGCTGATCCTACTGGCGATCGCCGTGTCGCCATTCGTCGCCATCAAGAGCGGGGTCGAGGCGCTGTGGAAAGGGACAGTGTAGCCTTCTGGCTACCCGACCCCCGGCGCACCGCCGGACGATCCGCCGCTGGCGATTGGCATGCGGGTCTGAAGAATTCTGGCATATTCGTTCAGGTCGTCGTCCCTTTGATCGTGATCCATGGACTCCAATTCCGCCAACGCTTTCGACGCAGTCATCCATGGCATGAGCGCATCGCCGGTCCAACGGCCGCGGACGGCTTCATCGAGCTTTGAGCGGACCTTGTCCGCCATCAGATGCGGCGCTTCGAAATAGATTGCGCGTTGGCCAAGGCGCTTCAGCCTGTCGTCGGAGAAACGACCGGCGATCTCCGTTCGCTGCTCCCATGGAACCGCGTGGAACTGCTGCATCAAGACTTTGTCCGGATCGGGAATGAACCGGTTATACAGCTGCTGCTCGACATGGCCAGAGTCGGGGTAGACAGGCTCGGCGGCAACCGCAGCGGCACCCAGTCGTGCAACTAGGTCGTCGTCGGTTCTGATGCTTCGTGCCAGCCTCCCGAGCTCGTCCTCATCCACCCCGGGGAATGTCGTTTCCAGGGCATCGTAGGTCGGGAAGAGCAAGGGCGAGGCATTCGCCTTGATCCGGCGCAGAGGGCCATCGCGCTCCTTGAACATCGCTACCAGTTCATCGTCGCTTGAACGTCGGATCGCTTCGATCGGAGCGGTGAGGTCCAGGCAGTACCGCCGTGCCGGTTGCGTGGGGTGCTGACCGAACGCCGTCAACAGCCGAAACCCTTGGCCGGCTCGATCCGCCTCGAACGAAACAAACGCATCCTCCTCCCGAAGGAAGTCCTGAGCGGCCGCCTTGGTGGAGAATTGCAGGAATCTCGACCAGATCTCGGGTGTGCCTTCGGCGATGACTTTCACGACCCACAGCATTGCTTCGACATCCGCCATGGCCTCGTGCGCACCCGCCGACTTGAAGCCGCAGGCAGTCGCAACATCGTGGAGCTTCATCGATATCTCGCCATCCGAACCACAGGCAGCGGGCAACACGTCTGGTCGAAGCTTTGAAACCGCACGCGCCAACCGCAGCACGTCGCCGCGTGCGTTGCCGATGCTCGTGAGATAGGGCTCGAGCAGGCACTGATAGAAGGCGTGGCGCAGGAACTCCTCGTCAAACTTGATCGAGTTGTAGCCGAGGAACACGGCCGGGCTCCATTTGGACAAGCGCGCGTGGATATCTACGATCATCGAAAAGTGGGTTTGCCGGGATGCCGAAATGAGGTCGGCGTAGGAAAAACCGGTAACGTGCAGCGCGGATGGCGCCGGGACGATATGCGGCTGCAGCCGGCAGCTCTTCTCGTAGTGGTCCTCGATTTCGAAATCGTCGCCGATGCGAACGGCACCGAACTGCACGATCTGATCGAAGTGCCTGCTCAGCCCGGTCGTCTCTAGATCGTAGAGGACGAAGGCCAAATCGATCTCACCTGAAGAAGCGGAACCGCATGGCGGATTCGCTCACGCGGAATTTCTTGGCTAGGGTGGAGATCTCCTCATCGTCGTCGAGGACCACCTGACGCCCGCCCAGAATTGCATCGAGGAATTCAGTAGGCATCAGCAACTCGCTGGCGAACGCGTTGGCCTCGATCTCCTCTCGGTACAGCCCCGCCGACGAGTCCCGATCGCGCAGCAGCACGCGATCCACATGAACGTTGTCCTCTAGTATGGCTCGATGCAGCACCACGTGCCCGAGTTCGTGGGCCAAGGTGAACCGCTGCCGGTTCGGTGCATGGAGCAAATTCACTCCGACGATCACGACACCGTCACGGATGTGGGCCATTCCGGACAAGTCGTTGTCCAACGGGGCGTACTGTACCCGTACCCCCAATTTGCGCGCTATGCGCTCCACGGGGACTGGCGCCGATGTAACCCCGTGCGCCTTCAAAACTTCTCGCGCCGCTTCCCGCGCGCCCTCCAAGCTCATTTGGCCCGCCGCGGCCGTGGAGTGGCGGTCGCGAATTGAATCATCTGCAGCATGATACGTTCATCCTCCTTGCTCGCTCCGTCGCCGGCGAACGCCACATCCTGGACGACTTCTTGCGGAACCCGCTCCGGCACGAATTCCAAGATCGACTTGCCTCCCAATGCCTCGACCAGCGCGAAGACATCGTGCAGCATCACTCGCTGGCGGCCGGTCTCGATGTTCGCCACGGACGCGCGGGTCAATGAGACCCGCAATGCCAACTCGGCTTGGGTGAGGCCCAGCTTCTTCCGAGCTGCAGCCACTTTGCGCCCAAGTTGTCCGTACAGATCCATCTCGTTCATGCGAGTTAAAAGAGCCCCGTTCGCCGCGAGTGTCAATGAGGTACACAGCGTTTGTGCATGACACGCACAAAAATCGACAAAATGTGCGTACAGTTGACAAATGGTGAATCGTGGAATCTGATGGCCGGCATCCGAACCTGATTCCATAGCGCCGCCACAGGGGTCTGCGTCGGGATCCAGATGGAGCCAGGCAATGCGAGATCTCGAGACATCTAAGGGTATCCAGCGCGCGAGGAGGCTCCCTGATCCGAGCCTCTCGGCCCTGTGGGAATCGATCATCATCGACAAGGCCGTGAAGGACCGACTCGTCGCTCAGGCGATGCTGAATTTCACCCTCCGGCCCGTTGTCGACAGGGCGGTAATACCCCTGCACGGCGTTATCCTGCTGGTGGGCCCACCGGGCACCGGAAAGACCTCGCTCGCACGCGGACTGGCCAACAGGACGGCCCAGTCGTTCAAGAGCAATGACTTCAGGCTGCTGGAGATCGACCCTCACTCCCTGACGAGCTCTGCCATGGGCAAGACCCAGAAAGCGGTATCCGAGCTGTTCTCGCAGTCGATCGCCGAGGCGGCGGCCAACGGACCCACCATTGTCCTTCTCGACGAGGTGGAGACCTTGGCGGCCGATCGCTCCAAGATGAGCCTCGAAGCCAATCCTATCGACATCCATCGCGCCACCGATGCCGTACTGGTGCAGCTCGATGCGCTGGCAGAGGCTCACCCCAATCTTCTGTTCATCGCCACCAGCAATTTCCCCGAAGCGGTCGATGCGGCGTTCACCTCTCGGTGCGACTTGGTCTTGACGATTCCGTTGCCAGACAAGGAAGCCTGCGGCCGCATCCTGCGCGATTGCCTGACTGGTCTCGGCAACACTTTCGGACCCATAGCCAAGCTCGCGAACTCCACTGGTTTCGATCAGGCGGCGGCGGAATGCGTCGGCCTCGACGGACGCGCGATCCGAAAGATGGTTGCGAATGCCCTGGCCAGCAGTTTGGACACCGCCATGCATCCGGAGAAGCTCGCGATTGGCGACATCATCGCCGCGGCAAAGGCCGCCAAGCAGGATCGTTCTTCGGGAGCACGCAAATGAGCACTGTCGCAAGCCGGACCTTCCGCAGCACGCCGCATCGAGACTCGATGGATACCTGGCTCGCCATCGTCGACCTGCTGACGCGCGTGCAGTCGACCGGAGCAAGGGACACGCTCCTCGCGGTCAAGGGCATTGCCGCCAGCGTGATCGCGGACCAGGCGCCGAAAGAAGCAGCCATAGTCGCTACCTGCGACGGGCCGCGAACCCGGATCTATTGCCTCTACGACGAGGATGCCATCGACGGCACCGGAGAGAACGAAGCCGCTCTCGGCTTCGACCCTCTCAACGGAGACTGGAATGTTTCTCTGCCGTGCCAGGACAGCGACCTGTCTTGGGTCCAGAGCGCCCTGAAGCAGCATGGGAGTCGCATCACCGCCCGCAGCATGAACGAAACGGTGACCGAACCCAAGACCGGCAGCAAGGCCGCCCTGGTGTTCGATCCGAAAGGATTCTTGGGATTATGAGCACTGTCAGCGTTAACACTTACACCCACTCGGTCACCTACCTGGCCGACAACATGCTCAAGAGCGTCAAGGACATCATCGTCCAAAGCGGTCTTGATCCTGCAGCCTTCGTCGGCGACTGGGAGTTTTACAAGACCGGGATGAGGACCTGGCTGCAGAGCGGCCACCTCGAAAAGGTCATCCTCGAAGTGTTTGACCCGACCAATGACGCGTTGGTGTTCCGCTGGGACATCGAGGTGTCCTACGCCTGGAATGGCGCAGGAGACGGCAGTTTCTGGACCGACACCGATCAGCTTAGGTTCGCCATCAGGAAGGCGGGCATTCCGCCGAACAGGGCGCGGTACCGTTTCCTGGTGATCAGGAAACCCGGCTCGGTCAATGTTGCCGGTTGGGTCTCCTGTTCATTCAGGTCCACCGCCGGAATGGTGCGCCAGAGCCTAGGCACCACTGTCGAGCACAGTGGGCTCGGCGCCTCCACCTCATACCTCAGGAGAGCATAATGCTGACGCTCGACGAAGCATTCCGCAAGTTCAAGAGCCGCCTCGAGCTGAACGAGAAGGAGACGACGAACGCCTCCAACCGTCAGCAGGAGGTCCGTGACTACCTCGACACCAAGTTCAAGATCGACCGCAGCTTCCTGACCGGCTCCTATGCGCGCTGGACCAAGACCAAGCCGCTGAAGGACGTGGACATTTTCTTCGTCATGAAGGCGTCGGAGAACCACTACGTCTCGAAAGCGCCATCGGTGATCCTGACCGACTTCCACGATGCGCTGGTGCAGAAGTACGGCGATAGGGCCAGGAAGCAGAACCGGTCGATCAACGTCGATTTCGGTGTGAAGGCAGACTCCGAAGACAACACCGACTACCGCGTCATCAGCGTAGACATCGTTCCGGCATTCGACCAAGGCTCGGACTTCCAGATACCCGACAACGAACTGGGCAAGTGGATCGGCACCAATCCGAAAATCCACGCGGACAAGGCGGTCGCCGCCCACCAGGCCTATTCCAACGAGTGGAAGGGCCTAGTGCGGATGGTCAAGTACTGGAACAACAATCCCAAGCACGGCGATAAGCCAATCAAGCCATCGTTCCTCATCGAGGTGATGGCCATGCAGTGCCTCCATGGGGGTTGGGGCGGCGCCTTCGATCGGGAGATGCAGGGGTTCTTCGCGACGCTGGCCGACCGCATATTCGACGAGTGGCCGGATCCGGCCGGGCTTGGTCCAGCGATCAGCGATGGCATGAACCACGCTCGCAAGCAGCGCGCGCAAACGCTGCTGAAGACCGCGGAGCGCGAGGCGACCCTAGCCATAAACCTCGCCCGTCAAGGGCGGAACGGAGAAGCGCTGCGAGCATGGCGCGAACTCTTCGGTCCCAAGTTCCCCCTATCTTGAGGCACAGATCATGTCCGATTTCTCACTGCCCAAACTGTTGTCCACCTTGCACAATGATATTCAGCACCGCTTGCGATCGGTCCGCGAAAGCATCCAACATCCCGGCTCGAAGGGCGATGCGAGCGAAGGCGTGTGGATAAGCCTACTGCAGACATACCTGCCTCAACGGTACCAGGCGGACAAGGCGTTTGTCGTGGACAGCTACGGCAAATTCAGCCAGCAGATCGACGTGGTGGTGTTCGATCGTCAATACTCGCCGTTCATCTTCAACTACGAGGATACTCTTATCGTGCCTGTCGAAAGCGTCTATGCGGTATTCGAGGCTAAGCAATCGGCCGACAGGGCGATGGTACAATACGCCCAAGAGAAAGTCGCCAGCGTCCGTCGCCTGCAGCACACTTCATTGCCCATTCCTCATGCTGGTGGTGTCTATCCTCCAAAGCCTCCGATCCCGGTCCTCGGCGGATTGCTCACGTTCGAGAGCGAGTGGGCACCGGCGTTCGGAACGGCATTCCGGGATGCTCTCGAAACCGATGTGCAGGAAGGTCGTCTGGATATCGGATGCGTGGCCTCCCACGGCCATTTCTACTTCGAGAAGGGCACGGGCGAATACGTATTCGAGGGAGAGACTAAGGCTGCGACGGCTTTCCTATTCAAGCTGATATCGAGGCTGCAGTTCAGCGGAACGGTGCCGATGATCGATGTGGACGCATATGCCAAGTGGCTGACGGAGTAGTGGGCGGGTCGGCCCAGAAACTCGCTGGTTGATCAACACGATCGATGGCGGCTTTTGGGGCATCGTCGGGGATGCTGGTACGGCCGGAATGGGGGCTTTGCTGACTGGCAGAATTGGGGCCGATACCGGACTGACCGGTTCTGGCAATAATACTTGGAGACCTGCCGTTCGGCATCCGACCCCATTGCGGCCGCTCGAACTGCTGCCGTCGCCGCTCGAAACTTGCCATTCGAGGCATCCGGATTTCGGCTTGATAGGGCCATTTGCTTCCTGTCCGGATTCGGCAACAAAGCCAGTAGAGCTCCCCTTCCAGATCGCCCCATACATGTTGTGTGATCGAGAGCTACTTTCCCGGATAAAGCCGCAGCGCCAAGTGGTCGGCGTCGCGCACACGGCAGCCTTCTTGCATTATGGGGAGCAGCCAGTTTCCCTTAGCCCTACCGTGAACCAAGCTGCCCTCCGCTCGTTTACCCTAGGACAGAGGTATGGCGATGACCTTAAGAGAAGGCTGTTTTCTCTCGGATGGTAATGGATGACCACATCTGCCCGTTCGGCCTCAGGTCCAGACATTTTGGTGCAATCCGAAGGCTATGAGGCTGAAGGCTGCTGGTTAGTGAGCGGGAGCAGCCTGACGCATTCAATGATCGGAGCGTGATGAAGGTCGCCATAGCACTCTGGATGATGAGTACACTATAATGAGTCTCGTACTCTGTCGCAGCCATGTGTACCGAGCCGTCGTGGTGCTGATCATGGCCGTAATCGTCACGGTCGGTGCAGCATGCCAAAGCGCACATGCAGTCCCGATCTCCAGCGCACCAAGCCCGGACCAGCACACCCAAATCGCACTATCGACTGAGACGGCCGGGGCACACCACAGAACATCCGTCCATATCTTTGATCTTCACTGCGCCACGCAGGCTGTTATGCTTGGTCACGTGCAGTTCGATACCGAGGCCAATGGGCTCACGGGAGAACATGAGATTGTCATAGGGCGACCGGTTGCCGAGCCTGCCACTGACACGCCTCCGCCCAAAATGAACGGGACCCGACCCTGGACAAGCAATCCATTCCTATTCGTTTCGATCGGAGAAGTTTCATGAAAATGTATTGGCGTTTCGCCGCCATGATCGCCACCTCGACGCTGGTTATGTTCGGCCTGATGTATCTCAACACCTATGCATTCGAACATGTTTTCTGGAGTGAGACCCGCGCGTGGATGGCGCTGGTCATGGGCGCCACCATGGCGGTCATCATGCTCGCCTACATGCTGTCGATGTATAAAAACACCAAGGTCAATATCGCCATATTCGCGGGTGCGATCGCTGTCTTTGCCGGGGCACTGTGGCGGTGCGCAGCCAGGTCAGCGTCAATGACAGCGAATATATGCAAGCGATGATCCCGCACCACTCGATCGCAATCATGACCTCCACGCGCGCCCAGATTTCCGATCCGCGCGTGCGCAAGCTGGCCGACGAGATCATTGAAGCCCAGGAACGGGAAATTTCCGAGATGAAGTTTCTCATCGGCGACCTTGCGGATCGCGACGATGGTGGTGCGCCCGACGATGCCATCGATCCCGCGCTCGGAGACGAACCTGCAGAATTCATGACGGCAGAGGCCGCCCTGGAGGGTGCGGAGGTTGCCGGTCTGGATCCGGCGACGCTCGACGACGTCCAGATCAAAGAGGGACTGGCAGGGACTCGTCGCTGTGTGTTCAGGTACACCAGCGAGGGCGACCCCGTTTTCGCCCTCGATCCGGACGCCGATGGCGAGGAAGCAGGCTTGCTCAAGGTCAACGGAGCTTTGATCCGTATGGCCCTTGCCAGCAGTTCCGAGGAGATGCTCACCTATGAGGCGGGTGACGTCGGGATCACCCTGACCTCCGAGCAGCAGGCCCAGGGTCCCGACGCCGACCAGCGAGAGGCCACCATGATTTTCGAGATCGGCAACGAACTGCGCGTCGGCTACGGCGGATACTATCGGTGCGCATCATAGGACTCACCTTCAGGGTGAACTATGTTTTCGTGAGGATCGATCCTCCGGTCTGTCCGTTTGCCCCATGCTGGCGGTTGCCTGCATTCTTGGCGCCGCCGCGTTTCTCTTTCCGTCGAAACTCTTTGAAAGGAGAACAAAATGCACGTTCGAGAAATGATCAGCACTCACCCAGACGTTCAGGGCGATACTGCAGACGCTCTGCTCAAGTGCATCGAAGAATGTTACGCATGCGCCCAGACCTGCACATCGTGCGCGGACGCTTGCCTCGCTGAGGACATGGTAGCCGATCTTCGCCAGTGCATTCGGCTAAACCTCGATTGCGCCGACATCTGCATCGCAACCGGCGCCATGAGTTCACGTCGCACCGGCGCCAATGTTGAGGTCCTGCGCGCGACCATTCAAGCCTGTGCCGAGGCCTGTCGTGTCTGTGCTGAAGAATGTGGTCGCCATGCCGATCAGCACGAGCACTGCCGCATCTGTGCGGATTCGTGCCGCTCCTGTGAATCCGCCTGTAAAGACGCGCTGTCCCAGGTGCACTAAGACGAGCGGACTTCTTGGCAACTCAAGTGGGTGTGCGGTTAGGCAGCCACACCTCACTTGAGCGTGGAAACGTGGCACGGACGTCGACGAGCGTTGGCGCTAGTTCAGTGACCAGATCGAGCAACGCCCGATAAGCCAGGGCCTCTACGTCATCTGCGGACGACAGAACCGAAGCGGCGGGCCGCATGGACGGAATTTGAAGTACTGTCTTTCAGTACTGAGAGGATTGCGGGCGGCACGATCAGTCCTTGGCAGAACGATATCAGCCGAACAGCGCCGGTCTTGACGGCGTCACAAAGCCCGGCCTCACTGGCGACGACCGATATTGCTCGCCTATGCCCAAGCGGCCCGCGAAGAACTCCGCTTCCTCGGGGGCCATAAGCAAAACAATCATGCTCATCTCTCCATGTCGAGACGCCGCAGCAGCTGTGCGTTGATGGCGACGATCACTGTGCTGGCCGACATCAGCACCGCGCCCACCGCAGGCGCCAGGACGATGCCGGCCCAATAGAGCACGCCTGCGGCGAGCGGGATCGCAGCGATGTTGTAGCCGGCGGCCCACCAGAGGTTCTGGATCATCTTGCGGTAGGTCGCGCGGCTTAGAGTTACGATGCGGGCAATGTCTCGGGGATCGGATCGCACCAGCACCACATCACCGGCTTCGACAGCCACATCGGTTCCCGCACCTACGGCCACTCCGACATCGGCGGTGACGAGAGCGGGCGCGTCGTTGACGCCATCGCCCACCATGGCAACGCGCTTGCTCTGGGCCTGCAGCTCTTTGATCTTGTCGGACTTCTGATCGGGCAGCACGCCGGAAAAGACTGTGTTGATCCCGAGTTCACGACCCACCGATCGCGCCACGGCCTCGGAGTCCCCCGTCAGGATAACGACCTCGATGCCCATCGACTGCAGCTTGGCTACGGCCTCCTTGGACTCCGGGCGCACCTGATCGGCGATCGCGAACACCGCCAAAACGTTCTCGCCCTCCAGAAGGTAGATCGCGGCCTGCCCGTTGTCACCAAAGCGACGGCTTGCGCTCTCCACGTCATTGTCGAGCTCGACATTGCGTTCCCGCAACAACGCCGGCCCCCCAACGGACAAGCGGCGTGCCTCGACAACAGCCTCGACGCCCTTGCCAGCTGCCGACTCGAAACTCGATGACCGCGGGAGCGCGAGCCCTTTGTCTTCTGCGCTCTTGAGCAATGCCTGTGCGATTGGGTGTTCGGAGTCCCGTTCGACTGCTGCTGCGAGCGACAACACCGTATCCGGATCATTTTCCTTTGCGGCGACAATCTCGACCACACGGTGGGAACCAAGCGTCAATGTTCCGGTCTTGTCGAATACGACCGTGTCGAGATTTCGCGCTTCCTCAAGACCGCGACGGTCCCGAATGAGCAAACCATT
>CENV01069738.1_pt1 | contig 20197 bp, 16 predicted proteins | sample 530231 | NCBI WGS metagenome assembly CENV01 (sample SAMEA2619815, study PRJEB7988) | marine metagenome | biome: marine biome (ENVO:00000447); feature: surface water layer (ENVO:00002042); material: "saline water (ENVO:00002010), including plankton (ENVO:xxxxxxxx)" | depth 5 m | reverse complement strand
CGCCGCCCGCCGGTCAACGCCCATGCCGAGCTTGGCAGCGAAGGGTTCGACGGCAACGGCACCACGCGCCGCCGCACACTGGCACTGTCCGCAGAAGAGGCAGCAGAGCTGGCGAACGACCAGAGCGCAGCGTGGGCCGAAGAAGGGCCTGAGCCGCAGGACCTGGACCTCGACGACGCGCTGACACTGGAAGACGACGGCGTGCAGGCCGAAGCCCCGGCCACCGATGATCCGGCCCCAGAGGCCTTCGAACCCGACACCCCGATCGAACTGACCGAGCCCGCTGACGAGGCTGACGAGGACGACCTCGCCGCGCAGGACGCGTTTGAACCCGAGATCGAGGATCACGCCGACAGCATCGCAGAGCCCGCATCGGCCCCCTTTGCCAACCCCGCTCCGTTTGCCGCGCCCACCCCGGTCGTCGAGGCGATGCAGGCCGATGTAACCGAGCCCCTGCCCGAAACGCCCGCAACCCCGGCAGAGCCGCTGGCCCTCTCGACGCCGTCGCATGAGGCCGAACCGGCCGCCCGCGCCGCCCGCGAAGACCTTGCCGAACTCGGCCTGGTGCAACTGGTGCAGAAGCTTGAAGCCACGCTCGAAAAGCATCGCGCCTGGGTCGAAGAAAGAAACCAGCGCGCCGAGGCTGCGGCCATGTCGGAAAACGACCTGCCCGCCCCTGCCAAGCTCGATACCGAAGAGGCCTTCGGCACGATCGAACCCGACGAAGCCGCACAGGCGCGCGAGGCCTATTTCGAAACCCCCGCGCCCGCTCCGGCCCCGGAGCCAGCCCCGACGTCCACCGACGACGACGAGGAAGAGGCCCCCGACAGCCCCGACGCCGCCGACCTGCAGCCCACCCCCATCGCCTCGTTCGCGGGTTTCACGCCCGAGCACGACAATGAGGACGAGCATGAGGATGAAGACGAGCACGCCGCCGCGCTTTCCGCCAGCTTCGCCCTTCCCTTTGCCAAGCCGGCCGCAGCATCCACCCCGACACCGCAACAGGTGTTCCAGCCTGGGCCTGAGGCCGTCGAACCGCAGGACGAGTGCGAATCTGACGACAGCGACCTCGACAGCGATGAAGGTCACAGTTCGCTTGCCCACATCTCTCCCGACTTCGCCCGGCGTCCCCTGCAATCGGTCCGCATAGACGAGCCCGAAGCCGACGACACCGAGGCCGCCGTGGTCTTCCCGGGCGGACAGTCACCCGCCAAGCGTGGCCGCACGTTCGATCAGCCCGAGGCGGGGCAACACGCGCAAAACACCGAGGCTCCTGTCTCCAGCGAGGATACCGACCGGGCGCTGCGCGAAGCCCTGCGCAACCTCCAGCGGATGGGCAAAGCGAGCTAATCGCCGGAGCCTGGCCGGACTCGTCAGAACGCGCGCCACACTTGCAAAATTCGCTTCCTGTCGCCATGGGAACCCTTCGCGACATTTTCGTGCGGCCCGGTGCCCTGGAGATTCGCGTTTCGTTGCCGATGTAACCGGTGGCGAGGCGCGGGACCTAGGGTTGGGTCCAGACAGGAAGACTGACTTGAGCAAGCTGACGCAGCGCCCCGATTTTCCCGAGAACCCCGATCTGCCTGCGAGCCAGGGCCTTTACGATTCGCGCAACGAGCACGACAATTGCGGCCTCGGCTTCGTTGCCCACATCAAGGGCGAGAAATCGCATGCGATCGTATCGCAGGCCCTGCAGATTCTCGAGAATATCGATCACCGCGGCGCGGTCGGCGCAGACCCGCTGCTGGGTGACGGCGCTGGGCTTCTGATTCAGATTCCGGACAAGCTCTATCGCAAATGGGCCGATGCCGAAGGCCTGACCCTGCCGCCCGCTGGCGACTATGCCGTGGCCATGTGCTTCCTGCCCTCGGACACCGAGGCGCGCGATTTCATCACCGGGCAGTTCGAGAAATTCGTGGTCAAGGAAGGCCAGAAGCTGATCGGCTGGCGCGACGTACCCACCACGCTCGACGGGCTCGGCAAGGCCGTGCTCGAATCGATGCCGGTGATCCGCCAGTGCTTCATCGCGCGCGGCGAAAACTGCCCCGATCAGGACGCGTTCGAGCGCAAGCTGATCGTGATCCGCAAGCAGACGCAGAACCCGCTCAAGGATCTGGCCGCCAAGCACGACATGCCGGGCCTGCTGAAGCTCTACATGCCGAGCTTTTCGAGCCGCACCGTGGTTTACAAGGGCCTGCTGCTCGCGAACCAGGTCGAATCGTTTTACGACGACCTGCGCGATCCCGATTGCCTTTCGGCGCTGGGCCTCGTGCACCAGCGTTTCTCCACCAACACCTTCCCCAGCTGGCGACTGGCGCAGCCGTTCCGCATGATGGCGCACAACGGTGAGATCAACACCGTGCGCGGCAACGTGAACTGGATGAACGCACGCCGCCGCACCATGGAATCCGATCTGCTGGGTGCTGACCTCGACAAGCTGTGGCCGATCGTGCCGCACGGCCAGTCGGACACTGCTTGCCTCGACAACGCGCTCGAGCTGCTGCTGCTGGGCGGCTATTCGCTGGCCCACGCGATGATGATGCTGGTGCCCGAGGCATGGGCCCGCGATCCGAACATGGACCCCGAGCGCCGCGCTTTCTACGAATACCACGCTGCGCTGATGGAACCGTGGGACGGCCCCGCCGCGCTCGCCTTCACCGATGGCCGCCAGATCGCCGGTATGCTTGATCGCAACGGCCTGCGCCCGGCGCGCTATTGCGTGACCAAGGACGACATCGTCTGCCTCGCTTCGGAAAGCGGCGTGCTGCCGTTCGCCGAGGAGGACATCGTGCGCAAGTGGCGCCTGCAACCGGGCCGCATGCTGCTGATCGACCTTGAAGAAGGCCGCATCATCGAGGACGAGGAGCTGAAGGCGCAGCTGGCCGGGGAAGAACCCTATGCCGAGTGGCTGCACAAGGCGCAGTACAAGCTGAAGGATCTCGAAACGATCGAGACCGATCAGGACGCGGTGCGCGCGGCTGAGGAAACGCTGCTCAACCGCCAGCAGGCTTTCGGCTACACGCAGGAAGACATCTCGCGCTTCCTCGAACCGATGGCCGTCAACGGTGACGACCCGATCGGCTCGATGGGCACCGACACCCCGATTGCGGTGCTCTCGAAGAAGGGCCGCCTGCTTTACGATTACTTCAAGCAGAACTTCGCGCAGGTGACGAACCCGCCGATCGATCCGATCCGCGAAGAGCTGGTGATGAGCCTGCTCTCGATGATCGGTCCTCGCCCGAACCTGCTCGGCCACGAGGCAGGTACGCACAAGCGGCTTGAGATCGATCAGCCGATCCTGACCAACGCCGATATCGAGAAGATCCGCTCGGTCGAATCGAGCCTCGACGGGGCCTTCCGCACCGAGACGATCGACATGACCTGGGCCGCCAAGAAGGGCGCCAAGGGCCTGCGCATGGCGATCAAGGAAATGTGCTGGGCTGCCACCGAGGCGGTGCTGCAGGACAAGAACATCCTGATCCTGTCAGACCGCGCAGCCAGTTCCGACCGTATCCCGATGCCCGCGCTGCTGGCGACTGCCGCCGTGCACCACCATCTCGTGCGGCAGGGCCTGCGCATGCAGACCGGCCTGGTGGTCGAAACCGGCGAAGCGCGCGAAGTGCACCACTTCTGCGTGCTGGCGGGCTATGGCGCGGAAGCGATCAACCCCTACCTCGCCTTCGAGACGATGGAGAACCTGCGGGCCGAAAAGTTCGCCCACCTCACCGAGAAAGAGGTCCAGAAGAACTACATCAAGGCCATCGGCAAGGGCATCCAGAAGGTCATGTCCAAGATGGGCATCTCGACCTACCAGTCCTATTGCGGGGCGCAGATCTTCGACGCTGTGGGCCTCAACACCGCCTTCATCGACAAGTACTTCACCGGCACCGCGACCACGATCGAAGGCATTGGCCTTGCCGAAGTGGCGGAAGAGACCGTGCAGCGCCACGCTGCCGCCTTCGGTGACAACCCGATCTACCGCAACATGCTCGATGTCGGCGGCATCTATCAGTATCGCCTGCGCGGCGAGGATCACGCCTGGACGCCCGCCAATGTGGCGAACCTCCAGCACGCGGTGCGCGGCAACCAGCCTTCGGAATACAAGCTGTTCGCTGACTCGATCAACGAGCAGTCCGAACGCCTGCTGACCATTCGCGGGCTGATGGAGCTGAAGAAGGCCGACGAGCCGCTCGATATCTCCGAGGTCGAACCGGCCGAGGAAATCGTCAAGCGCTTCGCCACCGGCGCGATGAGCTACGGCTCGATCAGCTGGGAAGCGCACACCACGCTGGCCGCTGCGATGAACAAGATCGGCGGCAAGTCGAACACTGGCGAAGGCGGCGAAGATCCAAGCCGCTTCAAGCCGCAGGCCGACGGCACCAACCTGCGCTCGGCGATCAAGCAGGTCGCTTCGGGCCGCTTTGGGGTGACGACCGAATATCTGGTCAACGCCGACGATATCCAGATCAAGATGGCGCAGGGCGCAAAGCCCGGCGAGGGCGGCCAGCTGCCCGGCCACAAGGTGGACAAGACCATCGGCGCGACCCGGCACTCGACCCCGGGCGTGGGCCTGATCTCGCCGCCGCCGCACCACGACATCTACTCGATCGAGGATCTGGCCCAGCTGATCCACGACCTCAAGAACACCAATCCGCTGGCCCGTATCTCGGTCAAGCTGGTGTCCGAAGTGGGCGTGGGCACCGTGGCTGCGGGCGTCTCCAAGGCGCGCGCCGACCACATCACGATCTCCGGCTACGAGGGCGGCACCGGCGCTTCGCCGCTGACCTCGCTGACCCATGCGGGCAGCCCGTGGGAGATCGGCCTTGCCGAAACGCAGCAGACGCTGCTGCTTAACGATCTGCGTTCGCGCGTTGCGGTGCAGGTCGACGGCGGCCTGCGCACCGGGCGCGACGTTGCCATCGGCGCGCTGCTGGGCGCGGACGAGTTCGGCTTTGCCACCGCCCCGCTGATCGCGGCGGGCTGCATCATGATGCGCAAGTGCCACCTCAACACCTGCCCGGTGGGCGTGGCCACGCAGAACCCCGAGCTGCGCAAGCGCTTCGTGGGTCAGCCCGAGCACGTCATCAACTACTTCTTCTTCGTCGCGGAAGAGCTGCGCCAGATCATGGCCGAGATGGGCTTCCGCACCATCGACGAGATGGTCGGCCGGGTCGACCGGATCGACATGAACCGCGCCATCCGTCACTGGAAGGCGAGCGGTGTCGATCTCTCGAAGCTGCTGCACACCGTGGAGCTGGAAGAGGGCAAGAGCCTCTACCACACCGAGGGGCAGAACCACGGTCTCGAAAAGGCGCTCGACGTCGAACTGATCAAGGCCGCTGCCCCTGCGATCCACGAGGGCAAGGTGCTCTCGCTCGAATCGCCGATCTGCAACGTCAACCGCACCGTCGGCACCATGCTCTCGGGCGAGATTGCCAAGGCTCACGGCCACAAGGGCCTCGATGTCGATCAGCTGCGCATCACCTTCACCGGTACCGCTGGCCAGAGCTTCGCGGCCTGGCTGGCACACGGCGTCACGCTTGATCTGATCGGTGACGGCAACGACTATGTCGGCAAGGGCCTGTCAGGCGGCCGCGTGATCGTGCGCCCGCCCGAAGGAACGGGCCGTATCGCCGCCGAGAACATCATCGTCGGCAACACCGTGCTGTTCGGCGCGGTCGCGGGTGAGGCCTATTTCAACGGTGTCGGCGGCGAACGCTTCGCGGTGCGCAATTCGGGCGCCGTGGCGGTGGTCGAAGGCACCGGTGACCATGGCTGCGAATATATGACCGGCGGCGTCGTCTGTGTGCTCGGCAAGACCGGGCGCAACTTCGCCGCGGGCATGAGCGGCGGCATCGCCTACGTCTATGACGAGGACGGCACCTTCGCCGAGCGCTGCAACATGGCGCAGGTTGAGATCGAACCGATCAGCGCCGCTCCGGACGAGGAAGATGGCACTGGCCGCCCGGCCCAGCGCCCGACCAGCGTCACCGACTATGGCATGGGCGATCCGCTCTACCACGATGCCGAGCGGCTGTGCATTCTGCTCGAACGCCACAAGCTCCACACCGGCTCGACGCGTGCGAGTGAGCTGCTTGAGGATTGGGACAATGCACTGGGCAAGTTCGTGAAGGTGATGCCGGTGGACTACCGCCGCGCCCTGAAGCAACTGGAAGCCGAGCGCGCAGAAGCCGCCAGCGTCGCGGCCGAATAAGGGTTATACGAAGATGGGCAAGGAAACCGGCTTTCTCGAAGTCGACCGTCAGGATCGCACCTACGCCGATCCCAAGGAACGGCTGACGCACTACCGCGAATTCGTCATCCCGCATGACGAGGACAAGCTGCAGCTGCAGGCCTCGCGCTGCATGAACTGCGGCATTCCCTACTGTCACAACGGCTGTCCGGTGAACAACATCATCCCGGACTGGAACCACCTCGTTTACGAGGGTGACTGGCAGAACGCGCTGGAAGTGCTGCACTCGACCAACAACTTCCCCGAGTTCACCGGCCGCGTGTGCCCTGCCCCTTGCGAGGCGAGCTGCACGCTCAACATCACCAACGAGCCGGTGACGATCAAGTCGATCGAATGTGCGATTGTCGATCGCGGGTGGAAGGAAGGCTGGATTCAGCCGCAGCCGCCCAAGGAAAAGACCGGCAAGAGCGTTGCCGTGGTCGGCTCCGGCCCCGCTGGCATGGCCTGCGCGCAGCAGCTTGCGCGCGCCGGGCACTCGGTCACCCTGTTCGAGAAGGCGGACCGCATCGGCGGCCTGCTGCGCTATGGCATCCCCGACTTCAAGATGGAGAAGTCGCTGATCAACCGCCGTGCGGTGCAGTTCGAGGCCGAGGGCATCACGCTGCGCACCAACACCGAGGTTGGCGTCGATGTCTCGATGAAGTCGCTGAAGGAAAACTTCGACGCCATCGTGCTGTCGGGCGGCGCGGAAGATGCGCGCCCGCTGCAGATTCCCGGTGCCGAACTGCCCGGTGTGCGGCTGGCGATGGAATTCCTCACCCAGCAGAACAAGCGCGTGGCGGGCGACAGCGAAGAGCGCGCGGCTCCGCGCGGCTCGCTGACTGCCACCGGCAAGCACGTGATCGTGATCGGCGGCGGCGACACCGGCTCGGACTGCGTGGGCACCTCGAACCGGCAGGGCGCGGCTTCGGTCACCCAGATCGAGATCATGCCCAAGCCGCCCGAGATGGAAGACAAGCTGCTGACCTGGCCCGACTGGCCGATGAAGCTGCGCACCTCGACCAGCCACGAAGAAGGCGTCGATCGCGACTGGGCCGTGCTGACCAAGGAAGTGGTCGGCGAAGATGGCAAGGTCACCGGCCTCAAGTGCGTGCGCGCTGACTGGTCGAACGGCAAGCTGGAAGAGGTGCCGGACAGCGAATTCGTGCTCAAGGCCGATCTGATCCTGCTGGCGATGGGCTTCCTTGGCCCGCGTAAGTCGGGTGTGGTGGAGCAGTCGGGCGTGAAGCTGACCGAGCGCGGCAATGTCGATGCCGACACGGTCGCCTATCGCACCAGCGACGAGCAGATCTGGGCCTGCGGCGATATGCGCCGTGGTCAGTCGCTGGTCGTCTGGGCAATCCGCGAGGGCCGCCAGTGCGCCGCCAGCGTGGACGAAGCCCTGATGGGCGCGACCGAACTGCCTCGGTGAGCGACAGCCCAGGCCGCTACCTTGTCACGGGGTGCTCCGGCGCGGGAAAGTCGACCCTGATCGAAGAACTGGCGGCGCGTGGCTGCCAGGTCATTCGGGAGCCGGGACGGCGTCTCATTGCCCGGGGCATCACGCCCACAGACGATATCGCGGTGTTCCTCAAGCACGCGGCAATGCTCGCGCGTGAGGATTTGGCCGAGGTGAGCGGAGCGACTGCGCCAGTGGTCTTTGACAGAGGCCTGCTGGACGCCGTGGCAGGCATCGAACGGCTCAACGGCACACCCGTCGAACGGCAACTTGGCGATGCCCGACCCTATGAGCGAACGGTTTTCTTCGCCGAATGCTGGCCGGAGATCTATCGCAACGACGAAGGTCGGCTTCACGCGCTGGACGCGGCCAAGGTGGAAGCCGATCATCTCCAGTCGCTCTTGCCGCGGCTGGGTTACGAACTGGCAATCCTGCCGCAGGTGTCTGTGGGCGAACGCGCGGACTTCGTGTTGGAGACAATCGCACAGCTCAGTCGCTAGGACGCAAGGGCCTTCGCAGGCCTTGCCCCCCACAAGTGACTGATTCGTAACGGTGTGCGCTGGCAGCGGAAAGCTGACCCTTTCCTACATTGCCGGCGCTCTGGCAGATGGGCCCGATGACCCTCGCAATTCATCTTCAGGATCAGCCCTTTGCTTGGCAGGGCTGCGCGAGGACTTTTCTTCCTCAGGACACTGTCACACCTGTCACACCTTGGCCACTACACGCGCCAGTCCACCGCCCCGCGCCTGTGCTCCTCGAGAAACGCATTGGCCCGGCTGAACGGCTTCGACCCGAAGAACCCGCGATAGGCCGAGAGCGGGCTTGGATGCGGGCTCTTGATCAGCAGATGCGGCCCGCCCTCGCGCAAGGCCGGAATACGCGCCGCCTTGCCCTGCGCATGGCTGCCCCACAGGATGAACACACACGGCTCCTCACGCTCGGCCACGGCTGCAACGCAAGCATCGGTGATCGCCTCCCAGCCCTTGCCGGCATGGCTGCCTGCCTTGCCATTCTCTACGGTCAGCGTGTTGTTGAGCAGCAGCACACCCTGCCGCGCCCAGCTTTCAAGATTGCCGCCCGTGGCAGGCGCAAGGCCGAGGTCGTCGGCCAGTTCGGCATAGATGTTCTTCAGAGAGGGCGGCAGCGCCACCCCGTCTTGCACCGAGAAGCACAGGCCATGCGCCTGCCCCGGTCCGTGGTAGGGGTCCTGCCCCAGGATCACCACTTTCACCTCGTCCAGCGGCGTCAGCTCAAGCGCGCGCAGGCGGGTGCCGCGCGGCGGGTAGATCGCCTTGCCCGCCTCCTCCTCGGCGCGCAGCCAGCCGCCAAGTTTGCGCGAAGCGGGCTGCGCGAGGACCGGATCGAGCACCTTGGCCCAGCTGTCAGGAACTGTATCGGACATGCCACGCAGCCTAGGCAAGCCATGGGCCTGCCGCCAGCGGCTCTTTCCCTCTATCCCCGATGCGCCTAAAGGCCTGACCATGACAGTCCATTTTCACGAAGAAGACCTGCCGGACGGCACCTTTGCCGATCTTGCGCCCGACCACCCGCTCGCCGTCGATACCGAGACCATGGGCCTCGTCACCGCGCGCGACCGCCTGTGCCTCGTCCAGATCAGCGACGGCAATGGCGATGAGCATCTGGTCCGCTTCAAGAACCACAGCAGCTACGATGCGCCCAACCTCAAGCGGGTGCTGGCCGATCCGAACCGGGTGAAGATCTATCACTTCGCCCGCTTCGACCTTGCTGCCATCGAGCACTATCTCGGCGTTGAGGCCGGGCCGGTGTTCTGCACCAAAATCGCCTCCAAGCTGACGCGGACCTACACCGATCGGCACGGGTTGAAGAACCTCGTCAACGAGCTGCTCAGCGAGGAAATCTCCAAGCAGCAGCAGAGTTCGGACTGGGGCGCGGACACCATTACCGATGCGCAGCGCGAGTATGCCGCATCGGATGTGCGCTTCCTCCATCGCATGCGCGAGATCCTGATTACGCGGCTCAAACGCGAGGGCAGGCTTGAAATGGCGCAGGCGGCATACGATTTCCTTCCTACGCGCGCCCGGCTCGATCTTGCCGGTTGGGCTGACAAGGACATCTTCAGCCACGAGTAAGGCGCCCCGCACGATCCAGCCGCTATGACCACAAAAGCCGACCGTATCCGCAACCGCCGCCAGGCCTTCGCCACCCCCGGCTCATCGCTCGACAAGATCGTGCGAGTGCTGGCGCTTGGCCTGCCTGCGTTGGTCGGCATGATCGCGGCGATGATGCTGATCACCCCGCTTAGCCCACGCGGCGAGGTGAGCTTCCTGCTTGATCGCAACAAGGTGGCCGTCGCTGAGGATCGGCTGCGGGTGAACAACGCAATGTACCGCGGCGAAGACCAGAAAGGCCGTCCGTTTTCACTGATGGCCGGCAGCGCGGTGCAGGAAAGCAACTCGCTGCCACTGGTGCAGCTGCAGGATCTGACGGCGCGGATCGTCCTGCCCGACGGCCCCGCCGTGCTGACCGCGCCCGGCGCGCGCTACGATATCGACGACGAAGTGATGTCGATCCCCGGCATCGTCCGCTTCACCGCCGCCGACGGTTACGAGATGAGCGCCCGCAATGTCGCAATCGACCTTGCCGACCAGGTGATGACTGGCTCAGGCCGCGTGAGCGGCGTTGTCCCGGCGGGCAATTTCAGCGCCGACCGCGTGCGCGCCGATCTTGCCACGCGCACGCTGCTGCTCTCGGGCAATGCCCATATGCGCATGGTACCGGGCAAGCTGCGCCTGCCGAGTGCCGTACGATGAGGAGTTGCCAATGACGCAGGATGGCTTATCGAGCCCGGCCATGACCAAGGTGCGTCCATCATTGCGCAAGCTGGCCCTGCAAGGCCTGGCCGCCGGAGCGATTGCGGGAGCAGCCGGCGCGCTGGCCTTTTCCTCGATCGCCGGGGCGCAGTCGCTCGGCTCGTTCGATTCGAACCAGCCGGTGAGCTTCGGGGCCGACCGGATCGAGCTGCAGGATCGGCAGAACCGCGTGGTGCTTTCGGGTTCGGTCGTGATCACGCAAGGCGATCTGCGGATGACGGCGCAGCGCACCACCATCGCCTACAGCGATGCAGGCCAGCTCACGATCCAGCGCCTCGATGCGAGCGGCAATGTGGTCGTAACGCGCGGCAACGAACGTGCGAGCGGCAATGCCGGGGTGTACGACTTCAACCGCAAGACGATCGTGCTGTCGGGCAACGTGGGTCTCGATCGCGGCGCCGACCGGCTCAACGGCGGACGGCTGGTGATCGATCTGAATTCCGGCCTGTCGAGCGTGGACGGCAGCGGGGCTGCGACAAGCGAGCGGCCTGACGGGCGTGTTTCCGGGACTTTTGCAGTTCCGGATTGATCGCGAGGCAGCTGCCGCCGCACGGGCTCTGCTTCGCCCCGTTCGCCCGCTCTTGTTGCAGCCATGCAGATTGGCACAACCCCTTGGCCCAAGGCAAAACTGCTGTACTGAACTGAGCCTGACCCGCTCCGACCTGGGGCAGGATGGCTGAAGCAAGGTATGATGGAAATCGCACGCAGAGGAATAATTCTCGCCGGAGGCTCAGGAACTCGGCTCTATCCGCTTACCCGCGGTGTTTCGAAGCAGTTGATGCCGGTCTTCGACAAGCCGATGATCTACTATCCGCTGTCCACGCTGATGATGGCGGGCATTCGCGATATCCTGATCATCACCACACCGGAAGATCAGGATCAGTTCCGCCGCGTTCTGGGCGATGGATCGAATTTCGGCGTGGCGCTGAGCTACGCGGTGCAACCCAGCCCTGATGGCCTGGCGCAAGCCTTCCACATCGGCGCGGACTTTGTCGGCAACCACCCGAGCGCTCTCGTTCTGGGCGACAACATTTTCTACGGCCACGGCCTTCCCGAACTGCTCGGCAATGCCGCCGGGCGAACCGACGGGGCGAGCGTATTTGCCTATCGGGTGAACAATCCCAAGGCCTATGGCGTGGTCGATTTCGACGCCAACGGCATGGCATCGTCGCTCGAAGAAAAGCCCGCCGAGCCGAAGTCGAACTATGCTGTCACAGGCCTCTATTTCTACGACAACACCGTGGTCGACCGCGCCCGCGACCTGAAGCCCTCGCCGCGCGGCGAGCTCGAGATCACCGATCTCAACCGCCTCTATCTCGACGACAGTGCACTGTCGGTCGAGATCATGGGGCGCGGCTTCGCCTGGCTCGACACCGGCACCCATGGCTCGCTGCTTGATGCCGCCAGCTATGTCCGCATCACCGAGGAGCGGCAGGGCCTCAAGATCTGCTGCCCCGAGGAAATTGCCTGGCGGCAGGGCTTCATCGACGATGCCAAGCTGGAAGAAATCGCCGCGCCCTTGAAGAAATCGGGCTATGGCGAATACCTGATGGCCTTGCTGAACGAGGGCCATAGCCGATGAACATTATCCCCTGCGATATCGCCGGTCCGCTGATTATCGAACCCAAGGTGTTCGGCGATGAGCGCGGCTTTTTCATGGAGAGCTGGAACGCCGCGAAGTTCGCCGAGGCGGGCCTCGACATCGCCTTCGTGCAGGACAATCACTCGCGCTCGCAGAAGGGTGTGCTGCGCGGGATGCATTTCCAGAATCCGGGCCCGCAAGGCAAGCTCGTGCGGGTGGTGAGCGGCGCGGTGTTCGACGTCGCGGTGGACCTCAGGCGCTCCTCCCCCACCTTCGGCAAGTGGACCGGCGTGGAACTCTCCGCCGAGAACAAGCGCATGTTCTGGGTGCCGCAGGGCTTCGCCCACGGGTTCCTCACGCTCGAGGATGACACCGACTTCCTCTACAAGTGCGACGCCCCCTATGCGCCGCAAAACGAACACTCGCTGGCCTGGGACGATCCCGAGGTTGGCATCGAATGGCCGCTCGATGGCATCGAAGTGCAGCTCTCGGCCAAGGATGCCGAGGGAACGCGTCTGAGCGATCTGGAGGCCTTTGCGTGAAAGTCCTGATTACTGGCGCCAGGGGCCAGCTCGGGCGCGGCCTGATCGCGACGGCGCCCGCCGATGCCAAGGTCCACGCCGTCGATAGAGACCAATGTGACCTGTCCGATGCGAGCGCGATCGCCGCGCTGGTGGAGCAGATTGCGCCCGACCTCGTGATCAACGCCGCCGCCTACACCGCCGTCGACAAGGCCGAGAGCGACGAAGACACTGCGCGCGCTATCAACTCGGGCGCAGTCGCTGCGCTGGTCGCCGCGCATCGGGGCAAGCTGGTCCATGTCTCGACCGACTTCGTGTTCGATGGCACGTCAAGCCGCGCCTACCAACCGGACGACAGCCGTAATCCGATTTCCGCCTATGGCCGCAGTAAGGCCGAGGGCGAAGACCACCTGCGCGACAGCGACCTGCTCGTGCGCACGGCTTGGGTCTATACCGCAGGCGGGGCCAACTTCGTGCGCACCATGCTGCGCCTGATGGCGGAAAAGCCCGCGCTGAGCGTGGTGGCCGATCAGATCGGAGCACCGACATGGGCTCCCGGCCTGGCGCGCACCATCTGGGGGCTGGTGGCCAAGGACGCCAGTGGCAAGTTCCACCACAGTGATGCTGGTGTTGCCAGCTGGTATGACTTCGCCGTCGCCATTCAGGAAGAGGCACTGGCGCTCGGCCTGTTGGAAAAGGCGATCCCGATCACCCCGATCCCCACCAGCGCCTATCCCACCCCCGCCGCTCGCCCTGCCTTCTCGTTGCTCGATTGCAGCAAGACGCGCGACCTGCTGGGCGACGGGCACACCCACTGGCGCACCAACCTGCGCGTCATGCTCAAAGAGGAAGCATCGCATGGCTGAGATTCTGGTCACCGGCGGCGCGGGCTTTATCGGCGCCAACTTCGTGCGCCACTGGCGCCAGGCCCATCCCGACGACACCGTCTGCGTACTCGACCTGCTGACCTATGCGGGCAATCCCGCCAATCTGGACGGACTCGAAGGCGTCGATCTGGTGGTCGGCGACATCCGTGACACCGCTTTGGTCGAGAGCCTCCTGCGCGAGCGGGGGATCGACCGGCTCGTGCACTTCGCTGCCGAAAGCCATGTCGATCGCTCGATCAGCGGCCCTGACGCCTTTATCAGCACCAATGTCGATGGCACCCATTCGCTGCTCAAGGCGGCGCGAAAGGTCTGGCTCGACGAAGGCTCGGGGCACCCGCACCGGTTCCACCACGTCTCGACCGACGAGGTTTACGGCTCGCTCGGCCCGAATGACCCGGCCTTCAGCGAGACCACGCCCTATGCCCCCAACTCGCCCTACTCGGCGAGCAAGGCGGCAAGCGACCATCTGGTGCGCGCCTACCACCACACCTTCGCCCTGGACACGACCACGAGCAATTGCTCGAACAACTACGGTCCCTATCAATTCCCCGAGAAGCTGATTCCGCTGTTCCTGATCAACTGCCTCGAAGGGCGAAACCTGCCGATCTACGGCGACGGCATGAACGTGCGCGACTGGCTGCACGTGGAGGACCACTGCCGCGGCATCGAACTGGTGCTCGAAGGTGGCAAGCCGGGCGAGGTCTATAACATCGGCGGCGGTGAGGAACTGCCCAACATGACGGTGATCGATGCGATCTGCGCCGCAGCCGACCGTGCTTTCGAGGACGTCGACGGGCTTTGCGAGCGCTATCCCGATGCGCCTGCCGCCAAGGGTCAGCCTACGAATTCGCTCAAGACCTTCGTCACCGACCGCGCGGGCCATGACCGGCGCTATGCCATCGATTGCCGCAAGATCGAGCGCGAACTGGGCTACGAACCGCAACACGCGTTCGAAACTGGGCTGGCATCGACCCTAAGCTGGTATTTGGAGCACGAGGATTGGTGGCTCCCTCTGCGACAGAGTTGACACCTTGAGAGCGCGCCTTTCGCGACTGTTACTGCGCTTGGCGGTTCACTGTGATGCGCTGGCATCGCATCCCGCGACCTATGCCAAGGCAACCTGGTGGCGACTCTGCGGTAAGCGCCTGCGCGCGCGGTTGACCTTGGCGCCGCTGCTTGGACGGTCGCGGTGGGCCTACCGCTTGTGGCTGGTGAGCCAACCTAAGGCCGATCTATCAATTTCCAGCAATATCGACCGGAACGAAATACTAGCACTTGTCGCTGAAGGCGACGGAGCAGAAGCGACCTTGGCAAGCCTCGCCACCGAAGGCCTCGCCAGCAAGCTGGTGACGCGACCCTCCACCTACGAGGCGAAGTGGGTCCTCCCCCTGCGGGCGGGTGACGTTCTCGCACTAGGTGCCGGAGCCGCTTATGCCGAGGCTGTAGCGCAGGCCGATCAAGCGACACGCCTTATCTACGCCGATGATGATTTGCTGACCACTGGCGGCCTACACCGCAACCCGCACTTCAAGCCTGACTGGAACAGAGAGCTGTTTGCCCATTGCGACTATCTCTCCGGTACGGCGCTAATGCGGGTGACTCCCGAGGACTTTGCCAACCTCGATGGTCCAGACTGGATTGCGAAGCTGACCAAGCGTTTGGCAAGAGACTGCCAAGACAACGATAACGCCATCGTCCATCTGCACCAGATCCTGCACCATCGCCGGACCCGGCCCGAGGCGGATTTCCCGGCCCCCTTAGCCGCCCGGCTGTCAGACGCAGCCAGCCTACCAAGTGTCAGCGTGATTGTCCCGACCCGCAACCGGCTCGACCTGCTGCGCACCTGTCTCGACGGCTTGGCCCGCACAACCTATCCGCAAAAGCTGGACATTATCGTGATCGACAATGGCAGCGACGATCCGCCTACCCTTGAATACCTGGCTAACCTCAATCCCGGCTTCGCCAAAGTGTTGCGCGATGACGGGCCATTCAACTTTGCGGCGCTCAACAATCGCGCGGTAGAACAAGCGAGCGGCGAGATGCTGTGCTTTCTCAACAACGATATCGAGGTGGGCGATCCAGGCTGGCTCATGCCTATGGTACAACAAGCTAGTCGTGGGGATGTCGGCGCTGTTGGCGCAAGGCTGCTCTATCCCGATGGTCGTATCCAGCATGCCGGTGTGGTGCTTGGAATCGGCGGCGGCGCTGCGCATGCCCACCGCTTGCTCGATCCGGCCGAAGCCGGATATTTCCACCGTCATTCGCTTCCGCAATTCACCTCTGCCGTGACCGCTGCCTGCATGGTCGTCGCACGCGAGAAATTCCTCGCAATCGGCGGCTTCGACGCGGAACATTTCGCCGTCTCGTTCAACGATGTAGACCTGTGTATGCGACTGGCAGAACATGGCTGGAAAAGCCTCTACGACCCACGCGCAACGCTGGTGCATCACGAGTCCGTCTCTCGCGGATTTGATCGTGATGCGGCCGGTTCTGCGCGCCTTGCCAGCGAGCTTGCCGAATTACAGAAGCGCTGGGGCACACGGCGTGGCAGTACTGGAGACGACACCGTAGACCGCTATCATCACCCCGCGCTGAGCCGCTTCAGCGAACACTTTGTGGTGGATGTGTAGATGGCCGACCTAAACCGAGGCGGCCTGATGCCTGCACCACCAGACGAACGGCTGACGCTGAAGGATGTGACGATCTGCGCCGTCAGCTCTGCCAATGTCGAAGCCACGTTAGAGGCGCTCGAAACCTGTCTTGCCTATCTCGACGTCGCTGAAACGATATTCTTCACCCATGCCACATTCCCAGCGAACAAGGTCTCCCCAGGCATCCGCATCGTCCCAGTCGACAAGATAAACTCCGCCAAGGCCTATTCGCATATCATCCTTCGCGACGTGATCGACCATGTGAAAACCAGCCACTGCCTGATCGTGCAATGGGACGGTCACGTAGTCGACCCTGCACGCTGGCGGGACGAATTTCTCGATTACGATTATATCGGCGCAAGCTGGCCGCAATTCGATGACGGGCACGATGTCGGCAATGGCGGCTTCTCCCTGCGCAGCCGCCGCTTGATGGAAGCCTGCCTCGATCCGGGCTTTGCGCCGCACCACCCCGAGGACGTCGCTGTTGGACGTACCAATCGCGCATTCCTGGAGAGCCGAGGTATGCGTTTTGCCCCTCGGCCACTCGCCGACCAGTTTGCCGCCGAACGCGCGGGCGATCCTGCACGCAGCTTCGGCTATCATGGCGTATTCCTGATGCCCAAAGTACTGGGCGTTGAGCGGTTCTGGAGCATTTACAGCGCATTGGACGAGCGCTCGAGCCTGCGGCGTGATTATGGCGCCCTTCGCAAATCACTAGGCACAGGAGAAAACCCGATCAGTCGTTCCGCCAAAATGCTCTGGCATCGGTGGCACGACAAGGTCGTCCGGCTTATCCAGCGGCTGAAGAGCCCGTGATGGGGCTAACCCCGCCATTCACGTCTGGAACCCTTGTCTCCAAGCCGGGGGAAATCTGGCAATAATTCATGGGAAACTCATCTCATTGCTGCTAGACGCTCGACCTTGGCAGGGCAGATCTTAGCCCGTCTAGTATTACTTTTTGCCATCAGCTTGCCGGGTTCAAAACCAGTCCATGCACCACGACCCTGAATTGCAACGCCACGCCGAGGCCTCTGCCAAGGACAGCAAGTTCACCGGACTACTTAAGCGCTGGCGCTGGTTCGGCCTCTTCGTAGTCCTGCCATCCCTGCTGGCGACTGGCTATTACGGCTTCTGGGCTGCGGACGTTTACGTTTCTGAATCTAGCTTCGTGATCAAAGCGCCAAACAAGAAGCAATCAACCGGCGGATCGCTCAGCGCCATTCTCCAGACTACCGGCCTCAATAGAGGAGAGGCCGAGGCGGGCGAAGTCATCGGCTACCTGCACTCACGCGACGCGTTGAAAGACCTGTCGGAACGGATCGACGTCCGCGCTGTCTTTGCATCCCCCGAAGCCGACTATTTCAGCCGCTTCCCGCTGATTTATCAAAGCGACACCTTCGAAGACCTTTATAACTATTACCTCGGCATGGTTTCAGCGATGCCTAGCGGTGAGGCAAGCCTAACCGAACTGACCGTAAAAGCCTACACCCCAGGAGAGGCGCAAGCGCTCAACCTCGCTTTGCTGGATCTTAGCGAAGATCTGGTCAACCAGCTCAACCAGCGCGTCAATTCGCAGGCAATCGCGGACGCCGAAGCTCGCGTGGAGACCGCACAAAAGCGCACCAGGGATGCTCGTATCGCGCTGGGCGCATATCGTAACGCATCCGAGATCCTCGACCCGCAGCAGCAAGGCCTGAGCGTGCTGACCGTCTCCGATGGACTGATCGTACAGGAGGCTGCCTTGCGCGCGCAATTGGCGGAGATGCAACGCAGTGCTCCGCAGCACCCCTCAATCCCGGCGCTGCGCGAACGCATTGCTGCAGTTTCGCAGCAAGTGGCGGCCCAGACCGGACGTGCAGTCGGCAACCCCGATGCGCTTGCATCGCGTTTAACCGAGTATGAGAACCTCATGGTTGAACAGGAGTTTGCTACCCAGACTCTGACCGCAGCCAATGCCGCGCTGGAACAGGCGCGTGTTGAAGCACTCGAACAACAATATTATATCGAGAGGGTGGTTGAACCCAACCTGCCTGACGCTCCCATCCTACCGACACGCATCAAGAGCATTCTGGCCGTCATTTTTGCCAGCCTTTGCCTGTATCTTGTCGGCTGGATGCTGGTGGTCGGTATTCTCGAGCATTCACCTGAAGACTGAGTTGCCGATGGCGAATTTTCGCGAAGGGATGCGGGTTCAGATCAAGGTCGTAAAGGCCCTGATGATCCGCGAACTCGTTACTCGCTTCGGCCGCGAAAACATCGGCTTCCTATGGGTCATGGCCGAGCCGCTGCTTTTTGCTGGGTTAGTAGGGATTGCATGGTCCTACTCAAATGGCCCTATAAATCATGGCATTGGGGTCATGGCCTTCGTCGCGAGCGGCTACATTCCCCTGACATTCCTGCGCCACTCGTTCGGGCGGTCGGCCAAAATCTTCCAGGCGAACATTTCGCTTCTGTACCACCGTCAGGTGAAAGTTCTGGACTTCATTTTCGTGCGGGTCACGATCGAGGCGATCGGCGCCATGATGGCTTTTCTCTTTGCTGGCATTGTCTTGTATCTTTTTGGTCTTTTCCCGATTCCGGCAAACGTCGGTGCACTGGTAACAGGCTGGGGATTATACACTTTTTTCGTCCTGGCCGTCTGCACCATACTGGCACCGCTTTCCGAAATTTCGACGGTTGTCGAAAAACTTGTTCCCGTCAGCGTATATATTTCGATCCCGTTCTCGGGTGTCTTCAACATGGCAAGCTGGCTGCCGCCACACTTGCGTGAAGTGCTTATGTGGTCACCCTTGGTCAGCGGTATGGAATTAATGCGTTACGGCATTTTCGGCGAGCTCGTTTCGCCCTATTACGATGTTTCCAAAGCACTAGGCGTATCAATTACGTGCTTGCTGTTTGGCCTCATTCTTTGCCGCCACGCTCGTCGACAGTTGGCAGTCGCATGATTCAGTGCCGTAACTTGCATATGCAATATCGGAGTGGCGCCGTGAAAAAGACGGTCCTGAAAGGCGTCAACTTCACCATTAACCCGGGCGACCGCGTGGCCCTTCTTGGCCGTAACGGTGCAGGCAAATCAACCCTAATCCGTCTGATTGGCGGGGTCGAAATGCCTACAGTCGGCAAAATTGTGCGACAAATGACGTGCTCTTGGCCTCTTGGTTTTACCGGAGGCTTCCAAGGCAGTTTGACAGGCTACGACAATGCCCGTTTCATTGCGCGCATTTACGACAAACCATATTCAGAAATGCGCGACTTCATTGAAGACTTTACCGAACTTGGCAGCCAGTTGGGCATGCCGGTGAAGATTTACTCCTCCGGAATGCGCGCCCGTCTCGCCTTTGCGCTATCGCTGGCCATAGAATTCGAGTGTTACCTGATCGACGAAGTGATCATGGTTGGTGATAAGAAATTTAGGGAAAAATGTAAGACAGAACTTTTCGAAGGACGTCAGGACCGCGCTTTACTGCTGGCCTCGCACAGCCTCCCGATGGTTCGTCAATATTGCAACCGCGCAATAGTCTTGCACCAAGGACTTGCGACCCTGTTTGATGATGTGGCTGAAGCCGTGAAGATTTATGAAGACCTGTGAGGCAGGTCATCGGAAACATATGAGCGACAATCTTTTTCCCGACGTGTCGCGTACTGAATCGCCTGCCTTCGCCTTGGGTCCGGGCGGATCTGAACGAAGCGAAACGAGTCATTGCTCGTGATCTCAACTAACGTGGCCATGCTGTACTGGACTTTCCCGATCCCGAGATCGACAATCGCATTGAACGCATCGAGAGCCGTCTAGAGCCCAGCTATAACCGCCCTTTTGATGCCCCTCAGGCAGATAAGCCCGAGGGGCAAAGGGCGGATCCAGGACGCCTGGAAACTCGACGAAAACGTCATAGCGATTACGGCAAACGCCGACATCCTGCCCCTGTCAGGCAGGCCAACGGCCTTTCCATTCCAGATGACGTGCCCCCTTTTTTGATTTTCTTCCAATCTCGATTGGAGTCCCGCCCTGATAT
>CENV01058887.1_pt1 | contig 20205 bp, 22 predicted proteins | sample 530231 | NCBI WGS metagenome assembly CENV01 (sample SAMEA2619815, study PRJEB7988) | marine metagenome | biome: marine biome (ENVO:00000447); feature: surface water layer (ENVO:00002042); material: "saline water (ENVO:00002010), including plankton (ENVO:xxxxxxxx)" | depth 5 m | reverse complement strand
CAGCGCCGCTTCGGAGCGCACGGCCAGCCGGTTGGTCGCGTCGGGCTCCGTTCCGACCCCCAACCCCGCCACTCCATTGAACAGAGGCGCCCAGTTCCCGGCCCGAAACATCACCGGCTGCCCGCCGCCGATATCCCACGCCAGCCACCCCTCAGCCGGCTCGGCAAACCGCCAGCCACCCTCGCTCCAGGCCGCCAACTGCCCGTCACGGCCCTCCCACGCGCCGGTTGCCGCCACCCCGATGCCATAGGTGTCGCCAGCCTCAGGCTCGACCGGCGGCTCGATCACCGCCAGCCCGGCCAGCCGGATCTGCACCAGTGCATCGAGCAACAGCAGCGCCTCATTATGGGTTACGTGTTTTTGCGCCTGCTCGGAGGCGATCAGCGGCAGATCGAGCCGCGCCGTCGAACTCATGGGTAAACTCCCTGTGCGGCCAGCCCACCGCCCAGCACCGGGCTGACCTGTTGAATTGTGAAACCGAACGCGCCCGCCGGTCCCTCGAAATCGGCCATTTGATCGGCCGTCGAATAGGTCCAGCCCGCCGTCCCCACATCCTCGACGCGCACCGCCGATCCGCCATCGAAAATGGAAACCCGATACCACTCAGGGGTGACGTCGAGCGCAATATCGCCATAGGTCCAGCCATTGCCGCCCACCCGGCCCCGCCGGATCCAGCTCAAGGCAATGTCCCCGCTCGGATCGCGAACCGCCCGCAAATGCACCGGCGCCAGCGGCAGCGCGGTCCCGATATCCACATCGACGTCCAGCGCCGTGCCCTCCGCATCGCGCAATCCGGCATAGGCCAGAAGCGTCCGCGTATCGCCCAGCCCGCTTTGCGGCACGGCGAGCCGCGCGCAATTGGCGTTCACCATCATCACCCGACTGCCCGCCGACGCGCCGCCAACCCGCGTCCCGTCCTGCCCCCGCAACACCCCCGTCAGCCGATAGGTGGAGGCCCCGACAAGGTCGGCCCGTTCAAACCCGATCAGTTCCCAATGCCCGGCATCGGTTTCCACCGCCAGCCGGTTGCTCGCTGCCAGCACCGCCTGCGGCTCGGCAGACGCCAGATGCCCGCCATACAATGACAGGACGATCTCACCGCCACGGTCCCAAATCCCTGTCGGCCCAACCACCAAAGGCTGCGCCAGAACGCCCAGCGTCCCCGCCCCGGTCAGCCGCGCCAACTCGGTTCGCGTTTCGGAATCGCGCAGGCTGATCGGCCCCGGCCAGGGATCGCTCATGGCCGCCGCCACAAGCTCGGTCCCGCCATCGCTCGCCGGCAAATGGGCAATGGTGATAACCGGCGTCGCGGCAACCGGCGGGCTGATCTGCGGCATGCGCCGCTCGGTGGCGCCCGTCACCCCGTTGATCGTTCCCCCGAAGGCCGCGGCCGAAACCTGCCGCAGTGCCCCATCGCGCACCGTGCCGATCACGAACGGCCCGTCCGCCTGCCCCTCGAGCGCAACCATGTCGCCCGCTTCCAGCGCCAGCATCGAGGGCGGCAGCGCAAAGTCCAGCCCGTCCTCACCCTGCCGCATCGCCCGCAACATCGCTTCAGCCACGGCCCCGGCATCCGCCGGATCGAGCACCAGCCCCGTTTCCGCCCCCGCGTAACGCTCGCCCTTCGGCGCCACGGCCAATGCCGTCGCCGTCTGATAGTCGCGATCCCTGTCGAAATAGCTCAGCGTCAGCCGCCCGGCCCGCTCGGCCCAATCCCCGCGCTTGCGCGAAACGATGGCCCCCTCGCCCGCCGCCAGATCGGCCTGCGCCATCTCGACAACCGAGCGTGTATCCCCGGCCCGCCAGACGATTCCCGTCTCTCCGTCGCGCACCGAAAGCCCCAGCGCCTCGACCAGCCCCGCCGATGCGTCGCGCAGGCTGGTCACCGCCTCGATGCCCAGCCCATGCACCATGGGCGCCCGCGTATCGATCGCCTCGACCGGCACACCGAACGCATTTGCCATGGCAGCCAGAAGCTCCTCGGCACTCGCCGCGCCCAGCCGCCCGTTGAGCCAATGGCCGGTGTCGTAATTGGCCGCATCGGACCAGATTTCGGGCATGCCCGGAAACGCCGGATAGGGCCGCGCGTCCCAGCACCACAAATATATCCGTTCGGCATCGAGCATCGGCGCCCCATAAATGCCTGACACCGGATTGTGCGCCCCCGTTTCCTGCCAGTATTGATGGCACGCCCGCAGCATTTGGCGCTGGATCAGCGGATCGGGCGCCCCGCTGGAAAAGGGCGGCCGCTTGTCTTCGGCGCTTTTGGGGTCGCCAAACGCATTGGGCGCGTTCGGCCCCTTGTCCACCGCCCCGCATCCCAATTCGGTCAGCCAGATGGGTTTGGACTGCGGTACCCATTGCGTCGGCGTCGCAGAGCGCACCCCACCCACGCGGTTGTGGTGCGGCTGGGTCCAAAAGCTCACCAGATCCTTGTAGCGCCACACCCAGTCCTCACCATGCGCGCCATCCACTATAGGCGTGCGCACCTGATCGGCCCGGTCGGCGTCCGAAGCGTAATACCAGTCGAACCCCTCGCCGCCAGCGATATTGCCCTTGAGATAATCGAGGTCGTAAATCGCCCCCGCCACCGCAGCATCGAGATGGCCCTCCCCATCGCGCCAGTCTGCCATGGGCATGTAGTTGTCGATCCCGATGGCGTCGATATTTGCATCGGCCCACAGCGGATCGAGATGGAAAATCCGGTCCCCCGATCCATCGTCGGGCTGATATCCGGAATATTCCGACCAATCCGCCGCATAGGTGATCTTTGTTCCCCCGCCCACAACAGCCCGCACCTCTCCGGCAAGCGTCTTGAGCGCATCGACAAAGGGAAAGCGCGTCGCCCCCGAGCGCACCCAGCCCAGATGCCGCATTTCCGAGCCGATCAGCATGGCATCGACCCCGCCCGCATCCTGGGCCAACTGGGCATAGTGCAGGATCATGTCGCGATAGCCATTGGCCATGAAGGCATCGACCTGGCTCGCCGCCGCGCCCGTTCCATCGGGAGACCCGGCAACACCGGGCGCCGGATGACAGGTGATCCGCCCCCGCCAGGGATAGGCCGGCTGGCCGGCGCCCAGCGTATAAGGGTCGGTCTTCCCGTTGCTTTCGGCAATATCCATCATCACGAAGGGATAAAGCGTAACCTTGATGCCGCGCGATTTGAGATCGCCAATCGCCGCCCTGACGCTGGCATCCGACGGCGTACCGCCATAGGCCGCGCCGCCATCATGATCGCTGACGCGGTTGGCCTCGGCGCGCCCCAGCCCCGCCACTGCCCAGCTGGTGCCCTTCACCTCTTTACTGGTGCTGTCCACCCTCGGCTCGACAACGCATTCCCCGCAGCGCAGATCGGTCCCGAACCAGGCCACCACCAGTCCCACATGTTCGAGATCGGGACACAGCGCCGTCAACTCGTCGATGGACATATCCCAGTCCGAGCGCGCCGCGCTCAAATGGCAGTTCTCCGCCACCGCCCGCCCCGGCCCCAGAACCCGCACGCGCGGTTTGGGGTCGTATCCGAACTCGGTCGAGCCGGGGATCAGGCATACGGCGCGAATGTCGCGTTCAAGATCGCCGACGGGTCGGCAGATTTCCACCGACAAATTGGGAATGCGGTTGCCGAACGGGGTCAAATCGAGCCGCTCGAACACCAGATAGCACAGCCCGCGATAGGCGGGCGTTTCGCCCTGCTTGCTCACGATCAGCCCGTCGCGCGGCTGGTCCATCGTGCCACGGTAAAACCGTATATCGAGCCCGTCGGTTTCCAGAAGCTTGCCATCGGCCCAGATGCGCCCGAAATGGGCGACCTCCCCCTCGCACAGCGCCAGAGCGAAACTGGCGGCAATCGTTTCTTCCTCGGTCCCCGACGCCCCGAACCCCTTGGATCCCGAGCTTTCCGGCGCGATCCGTTCGAGCTCGGTCGCCCAGATAATATTGCCCGAAACCCGACCCCAGCCATAAATGCGCGCGATCGCTCCGCCCTCGCTCGATCCGATCAGCCTGATATCGGAATGGGCGCGCGAAGCGGGCTTTTCACCAAAGATCTGCGCATCGATCGCGCTCCCCGCCAGCGCCCGCCCGATGGTCGCCCCGATCGGCCCGCCAATTGCGCCACCCACCACCTGCCCGGCCAGCGAAAGTGCCAGAGTTGCCATGTGTCCTGTCTTTCAAAAAAGTGTCGTGCAATTGGTTCGGAGCAACGCCCAAGGCCCTCTCACGGAAACCCGAACACCCCGGCCACGCGCCGCGCCCAGCTCTCGCCCAGCGCGGCCTCGACCACCCCCACATGCTCTTGCGCATGCACGAACCGGTCCGGCGCCACCATCACGCCGCAATGGCGCGCCGGCCGATGCCGCATCAGCTTAAACAACACAACATCGCCCGCCTTCGGCACCCCGTCCCGCGCCACAAGATGCCGCCGCGCCGCCGCTTCCAGCGCATCGCCGACGCCAAAATCGCGCCAGTCGCTGCCATAGGCGGGCACCGGCCCGGCCTCGCCGCCATAAAGCTCTCGCCAAATCCCCCGGATCAGCCCCAGACAATCGGCCCCCGCGCCACACCGGCTCGCCTGATGCCGATAGGGCGTGCCGATCCAGCCACGCGCCAAAAGCGCAATTTCCGCTCCCGGTCTCACCGCACCACCGCCCTTCCGTCCAGCCGATCCTCGGTGCCCGGATAGCGCAGCACGAAGTCATTGCCCGGAATGTGCGGAAACCCCTGGAAGTTGACGGCATTGGAGAACTTGGACCCGCAGGTTGCAAACCGCTTGTCGCACCCGGCATAGACGGTCAGCGTATCGCCGATCTCCACCCAGTCGCCGACCGGCCGGTCGAACGCAATTGTCCCGCCATCCTGGCGCGCAATCGTCTCCTCGATCCCCATCCTCATGCCGCTGTCCCAGCGCGCCACCCCGTGGCTGAACCACCCGGCGTCAAACCCCTCGAGCCCGCTGACCGTCACGCTTGTCGCATCGGACTTGCCCGTCACGATTGCGGCGGCCCGAAACGCTCCTGTCTCGATATCCTTCCCGCAGCGCCCGTCCCCCAGTCGCGCGTCGCACATATGCTGATAGAGCCGCCCGCGCGGCACGTTCATCGCGTGCTGGCCCGAGCGCAATTCGGCCCGGAACACCCCGTCCTCGCGGGTAATCTCGCCGATTGTATCGGTCCGGATCAGCTCGCGCTGTTCGAGAGCCCGCCAGTTCACCCGCCAGCTTTGAACCCGCGCGCCATCATAGCGGCCCAGCGCAATGTCATCCTCGCTGATCGCCTCGGAATGGAGCACGCCAAGCACCTCGGCGGTCTCGGTCTGCGCGCCGAGCTTTTGCACAATCTCCCCGCCATCGAGCCCATGCGCAGGCGCAAATTCGGTCCCCCCGAACCCCAGCGTCACGTCGTGGTCGGTAAAGCCCAGCGTCACCCCATCGGTGCGCTCAATCCGCCAGCACCAGCACAGCGTTGTCGCCCCGCTTGCGATATGGGTGGCAAAATCGTCGCCAAACTGTCTCATTCGCCAGTCACCTCGATCAGGGGGATGGCGGGCGCAACGGCCGCGTCGAACCCCGACATCTCCACGTCGAGCCTGTCGGTATCGAACCGCACCGGCACGTCGAAGAAAAACCCCGCCGTCACCACCGCGCCCGCGTCCGGCGCCTCATCGAGCGTCACCACGCCCGTGAGCAGGTCCACCGAAAACGCCCCTGCCCCCAGCACTCCGCCATCCAGGGCCACCGTCACACTGCCCGCCACCGGCTTGGTGATCGGGCGCAGATAGGGGTCGAAACTCGCGCCATAGCGTTTGACCAGCTGAAACGCCGTTGCCTCTCCGTCGCCGACCCCGATTTCCTGATCGGTCGCCGCCGGCGTCCCGCCATCCGCACTGGAGGAAAAATCGATCCCATCGCGCCACAAAAACGAATGAAACCGCCCCCGCCGCTCCTCGAAAAACGCCAGCACCGCCAGCATGTCGGCCCGCGATTTGACGCCATACCCGGCATTGTAGCGCCGCCGCGCATGGGCCCAGCGGCTGTTACGCTCCTCGCGCCCCGACGCGAGTGTCACAACGTCGGTCGCCCGCACCGGCCCACCCTGCGCCCCCAGCGCAATATCGAGCGGAAACCGCACCTGATGAAACGCCATGGTCCCTTGTTCCTTCTTTTTTCAAATTGCCCGGCACCCGCGCCTGCGCGGAAGAAAGGCCCCCTCTCCCGTCTGGCTGCGCCATCCGACCTCTCCCCCAAAGGGAGAGGTGGTTCTCGGCGCTTGCCGCATTCTTACCTCTCCCTTGGGGGAGAGGTCGGCGCGAAGCGACGGGTGAGGGGGCCTTTCCTATCTCGCTCTCTGCCCACCAAATCCGCTCGCTAACTCCCCCGCGTCCCGCGCCGCACAACGCGCAACAGCATGGCGCTCATTTCGGCTTCCGCCGCCGCAAAGCTGCGCGCATCGTTGGCCGTGACGTTGAAATTGACCGTCACCGCCTGCCCGCCGCCCGAAGCGACCCCCAGCCGGCCATCGGCGCCGCGCGCCAGCGGCAAAATGGCTTCTGGCCCGGCCTCCCCGGCCAATCCCCATTGCCCTTGCATGGGAAAATAGGTCGGGCTGGCCAACACCCCGCCCTTGGCGAACGGCTTGACGCTGGCCAGTGCCGGATTGAACCCGGCAAACAGGCTCTCGATGCCGCCCGAAACCAGATCCCCCAGCGGCTTGAGCGCGGCTTTGAGTGCAATATCGGCAAAGGCCCGCCCGATATCGGCGAGCAGCGTCCGCAACGACCGCCCCTCCATGATCGCCCCGCGCAAACTGCGCGTCAGCGTGGCGCCCACCGAGCTTCCCAGATCGCGAATGCGTTCGAGCTCGACGGAGACATCGCTCATTTCCGCATCGAAACTCTGGCCAAATATCTCGCTCATTGTCTCTCTCCGTCAGGATGGCGCGCCATCAGCGCCTCGAGATCGTTCCGCTCCAGCGCCGCCCCCTTTCGCCCGGCTGCCCCGTCATGCGCCGCCGCCAGCTCGCGGGGCGTCATCGCCCAGAACGCGCCCGGGGACAGCCGCAACACGCCCAGCCCGAACGCCATGACCTCGCTCCAGGGAAATCCGCTCATTGGGCCTCCCCGAATGTCGCCTGCAAAAGCCGCACGCAAATCTGCGCCGCGCCCTTCAATCCCCCTTCGATCGAAAACCGCGCCAGATCGTCATCGGTGATCGGATGGCCCGCCCCGCGCAGACCGGCCCCCAGGATCGCCGTCAGGTCGCGGGCCGAAACCCGCCCCTCGGCAAAGCGCTCGACAAGTCCATTGAGATCGGAAGCCTGCAGCCGCGCCTCCAGTTCGGCCAGCGCGCCCAGCGTCAGGCAAAGCGTTTTCGTCTCGCCGCCGATCTCGGCGTCGATTTCTCCGCGTTGCGGATTGGCCATTTCATGGCTCCCTGAATGTGCTACGCTCGTTTGAGCGATTGGGTTGTGTTGTGATGTGTACAAATGGAGCGCGCCAGAATGGCAAAGCCCTCGACCACGCTTACCGTGCGTTTGCCCAGTGAAACCCGGGCCAAGCTCGACCGGCTGGCCGATCTGACCCAGCGGTCCAAATCCTTCCTGGCCGCCAAGGCGCTCGATACCTATGCCGAGCGCGAGCTGGAAAAGTTCGAACGCATCGAAGCGCAACTCCGCGCCACCCCGGACGCGCCCGACCCCGATGCCGACGAAATCTTCGCCATCATGGAACGCGCCAGCCGCAACGGAAGCAGCTAGGATCAAGTCCCGTTCCCCCACCAAATTGTCATCCCGGGCGAAGACCCGGGATCCAGTAACCGGCAGAGTTGGTGGATAAGTCTCGAACGCCGAGTGTAGTTGACCCCGGGTCTTCGCTGGGGTGACACGATGGAAGGTTGGCCAGCACCGCCCCCTTCGCCTTCCCGGACTTGATCCGGGACCCAGCAGCGCTGAAGAAAAGGCTGCCGTGCCAGATCCACTGAACCGCCACGCAACTACAGCGCCGTAAACCCGATCTCACCGGCGCTTTCCAGCGCCAGCTCGAACGTCACCTCACCCGCGTGATCGCCGGAAAATTCCAGCGCCACGATCTGAAACGGTCCCTCGACCGTTCCGAAATCGGGCAGGATCAACTGCCAGTTGCGGATCGTTCCGCCGAAAAACAGCTCGCGCACCTGCGCATCGGACGTCTTGTCCTTGAAAATCCCCGACCCCGAAACAGAGGCACGCCTGATCCCGCCGCCTTCGAGCAGTTCCCGCCAACGCCCGGCGCTTTCGGCATCGGTGGTATCGACGCTTGCCGCGTTGAAGGCGAGCTGCTTGGTGCGCAATCCCGCAACCGTCAGAAAACTCCCCGACCCGGTCTGGTCGAGTTTCAAAAGCATGTCCTTGCCGCTCTGGGCCGTCATCTCAATTGTCCTTTGGTTCGGAGAAAAGCCGCAACTGCACCGCCGCCCGCGCCCGCCCCGTCGCCAGGTCGATGGCGGTTTCGGTGCGCACATGCCGCCTGTGGGTCAAAACATGGTCCTGGGGCGCCAGCGCCCCCATGACCGCCACCCGCTCGATCCTGTCGGCAATCTGGATTGCCGCCGCGCGCGAGGGTTGCGGGCTCCAGCAATGAATGGTCAGCCGATGCTCGCAACCGGGCGCCTCGTCGCCGTCGCGCGGCACCGCGTCGTGGCGCAAGATCGTCACGTAGGGCGGCTGTTGTCCCTTGGGCGGCGCATCGAATATCGCACCCTCCCCGATCAGCAGCGCCAATGGCGCATCGGCTGCCCAGGCGGAAACCAACGCGTTCTGAATATCCTCGAGCGCTTCCATCTAGCCCACCATCGCCGTTTCGGCGCACAGGCAGGACAGGTACGCTCGCCGCCCGTTCAGATCTTCTACTTCGACGATCTCCAGCGCCCGCCCGCGATAGACGATCCGGTCGCCGGGCCTTAAATCCTTGCGAAACCGCAGAACCACCGCATGCGTCGAGGTCGCCGCGCGTCCATCGCCCTCGCGCATGATCCGCGCCGAGCGCGAGCGCACCCGCGCCCAGACCGAGGTGATGGGCAAAAACAGCGTTTCGTGCCCGCCATCGGGCATCAGCGCCATGTCGCGGTGTTGCAGTTGCACCCGGTCGCGCAGCGTGCCGACCGGCGGCACCGCGCCCCTCACAGCCGCACCCGCTTGTGGCTGGCGATCAGCCGCTCGAACCCGGCAGGCACCGAAGCCCCCGCCCCGCTCACCAGCACCGCATCGCGGTTTTCGTACCAGGACGCAGCCAGCGTTTTGAGCGATTGGACCAGATCGGCCGGCACCTCTTCGGGCTCTGTCCCGAACCCGGCGACATAATCGATCTCGATCCCCATCCGCGCGCGCAACACCGGCGCCCCAGCCACCGTCACGGGCAAAATGATCCGTGCCGGATTGGCCCGTCCATCGGGCAAGACCTCATTGAGATCGATCTGATGCTCTTCGCCGTCAGCGTCGTAGCAGCGGATTTCGCTCAGCGTCACCATTGGCGAGACCGGCAGTTTGATCACCCGGTCCTCCGGCCAGCCATCGAGCACAACCCGCCAGGTCTGGGCCAGCAGCGCCTTGCCCGTCAGGCTTTCGACATGGACCCGCGCCGCCACGATCAGCGCCTCGATCAGCCCATCCTCGGCCTCGTCCTCCACCCGCAGATGCGCCTTCATCTGCACAAGCGAAACCGGCTCCTGGGCGGGACCCGCCAGAAGGTATGATGTCATTTTTGTTCTCTTTGATTTGTTGTGTCGTGCCAGCGGCAGCGACCCGCCCACGGCGAGCCGCTGCCCGGAATGGATCAGGGCGTGGCGAAAGACGGGATCTGCGAGAACCGGAGCGGAGCGTACTTTGGTACGTGAGCACCGGAAGCGCAGGTCAATGCCGTTTGCAGCCCGCCCTCATTCATTCCTACGCTCCGAATTTGAGGAGCTTGATGGCGTCATAATCCGCAATCCCGCCGCCGACGCGCTTGGTCGTGTAAAACAGCACATAGGGCTTGGCCGAATAGGGATCGCGCAGGATATTCACCCCCTGCCGGTCGACGATCAGATAGCCGCGCCGGAAATCGCCAAAGGCGACCGAAAGGCTGTCCACGCCGATGTCGGGCATGTCTTCGGCCTCGACCAGCGAAAAGCCCATCAGGCTCGCCCGGCCATCGGGCGAAGCGGCGGGCTGCCAGAGGTAATTGCCCTCGGCATCCTTCAACTTCCGCACCGCCCCTTGCGTGCGCCGGTTCATCAGCCAGGTCGCGTTCTGGCGATAGCCGGCCTTGAGCGCATAGACCAGATCGACCAGCGCGTCGGCCGGATCATTGGCGTCGAACCCGGCATCCGCCCCCGTCGAAATGGTGCCCAGCTTTTCCCAGGCCCAGCTCGCCTCATCGACAGTATCGGCGTCGAGAAAGCCCGAAGGCTTGTTGACCCCATCGCCGAGAATGAACGCCGTCGTTTCCTGCTCGGCGAAGGCGGCATTGACCTCCTCGGCAATCCACTGGCCCACATCGACCGCCGCATCGTCGAGAAACGCCTGGGTCGCCGCCGGCATGGCGTAAAGCTCGGTCGTGGGAAATGTCAGCTCGTCGATCACCTGGGAATTGGTCTGGGTGCGCGCCGCCGTCTCCCCGACCCAGCCCACCTGAGGCCCCGTCACCGTGATGGGCTTTTTATAGACCGAGGAGGACACCTGCCGCACGCCGCAGATCGCCCGCATGGGCGAAATGGCTGTCAGGAGCTTGGTGATCTCGGTTTCGGTTTCCCCCGGCACCAGATAACCGCCATCGGGGTTCGAGCCGATCGAAAGCGCCTTTTCTTCGCCGCGCTTCACATAGGCGGAAAACGCGTCCTTGTATTCATCGCTGGCAACCGCCCTGCCCCCTTCGAGCGCCGGACGGGCCTTGTCCACCGCCGCCTTGTCGAGCGCCGATTTGTGCCCGTCGAGCACCGCATTGAGCCGATCGAGCTTGCCTTCGAGCAACGTATCGGCGGACCCACGTTTTTCCAGGTCGCCCAGCCGCTGGTCGTTGGTCGATTTGAACTCCTCGAAAGCTGTCATGAAATCGGCGAACAGGGCATCCACATCCCCAGCCGGAAGCGCCGCCACCTTGGTCTCAAGGCGCGGTTCGATAGATTTGGTCATCAGTTTTCCCTTGTTGATATTGCGTGGGGTCGCGGCCCTGCCTCCCCACCACTGTCATCCCGGGCGAAGACCCGGGATCCAGTATCCTCACGCGCTCGTGGTCCTCACCGGCATTGAGCGTACTGGGCCCCGGCTCATGGCCGGGGTGACTCCTGGAGAAGACGCAAGGCCCTACGACGTCATCAGTCGCGCCGCCGCGCCAAGCGTTGCGGCCAGTTTGGAGTTGCCGCCCGGCCCGGAGCCAATCCGAGCCGCCTCCATCATCGGAAAGGTGACGATGGAAATTTCCCAAAGGTCCACGGCCCACAATCGACGCGTCCCCGTCCTGCCCTCGCGGGTGGCCCGTACGGCCCGAAACCCGATGGAAAGCCCGTCGATTGCCCGCTGTGCGATCAGCGCCTTAAGGCTCGCCGCGCGCGGCACCCCCTCGAGCAGCCGCCCGGACACCTTGAGTCCGAACCCGTCCTCGGCAATCTCGTCCCACAGCCCGATGGGTTCCTTGGGATCGTGCTGAAACAACAGCCGCACCCGGCTCGCGCCGCGCGATTTCAGCGTGTCGCGAAACGCGCCAGGCATCACGATATCCCCGCCCCCGTCGAGCCGCCCGAACACCGAGGCGTAGCCCGAAAACCGCCCATCGGCGTCAATCGCAACGCTCATCTGGCGCTCTCCGGCTTGCCTCTTGCCGATTTGGTCGGCCGTTTGGCCAGCGATCCCGCCAGGTTCCAGGCAAACTGGCGAAACACCTGCGTGGCTTCTCCCGGATTGCTCTTTGCGGTCTTTTTTGTCCCCATCAGTCCTTGTCCCTGAACAGTTTGTTGAGGTGGGCGATTTCGGTCACGAAGGTGTTGAACCGCCGATTGGCCGCCGAAAGCTCCTTGAGCAGCGTAAACACCGCCACGCTCGCCCCGCCCGCCCACAAAAACAGCGCCACATGCGCCAGATCCCCCTTGGCGAGCACCGTCGAAATGATCGCGTCCATTTCCGTCCCTTTCTGGCGTCTAGGCCTTCGCCCCAAACCCCAACAGCTCCCGCTTCTCCGCATCGCTCAAGAACGACGCATTCCCCACCCGCTCCCAGTCCATCGCCCGATCGGCGGCCAGCGCCTCGATGCCGTCGAAATCGGGCACCAGTTCCACCCCGCCGAACCCCGGCGCCAGCCAATGGGTCAGCGATCCCACAACCGCCCGCACCAGCGGAATGACCGTCTGCCGCCAGAGCGCCCGGCTGGCCTCGGCGTAGTTCGCGTAAGTGTTGTCCCCCGGAATCCCCAGCAGCATGGGCGGCACGCCGAAGGCCAGCGCGATCTCGCGCGCCGCCGCGTTCTTGGCGTCGAGAAAATCCATTTCCGCCGGGGTCAGCGCCATCGCCTTCCAGTCCAGGCCGCCTTCGAGCACCATGGGCCGCCCGGCGTTGATCGCCCCGGCAAACCCCTCCTCGAGCTCGGATTTGAGCCTTTGGTACTGGTCCTCGGTCAGATTGCCCGCCGCCGCGTTGTAAACCAGCGCCCCCGATGGCCGCGCCGCGTTTTCCAGCAAGGCCCGGTTCCAGGCGGTCGCCGCGTTGTGCGTCTCAAGGCTCCCCTGTGCCGCCTGCAACGGCGCCTGCCCGTAATGATCGTCGAGCGGATCGAACAGGGTAAGATGCAAAACCCGCCCCACTGGCCCGGTATCGAGCATCAGCTTGTGGGTCCGCCCACCCGCCGTATAGGCATAGCCGATCGGCCAGCCATCCTTGCCCGCAATCACTGCCATGCGGTCGGGCCGCAATCCGTAAAGCCCCCTGACCTGCCCCTCGACGATCGCCGCGTCGAGATAGGCATTGCCGGCCAGTTGCAGATAGGAAAAGACGCTTTCGAGCAGCGCCTTGCCGTCCTGGCGCGGATTGGGGCGTCCGAGCAGGGCAAGCAGCGGATGCTCACTCAGCACCTTGTCTCCATCGCGCACCTCGAGCGGCACCCTTGCCGCATTTTCCGCCACCATGCGCACGCAGCGATAGACAATGGGGTTTTTCGCAAACCCTTCATTGGCCAGCGCCGCAAACCCCTTCTTTCCGCTCCCGCCAATCCCCAGCGGCGCAAGCTGAAACAAGGTCTGCGGCGCCGCCGATTTCCGTTCAGCGCCCACACGCGATCGCCCGCCCACAAGGCGCCCCAGCCAATCGGCCATCGTCCCATCCTTTTTGATTGTTGCTGGAGATCGCCGCAGCATCTCCATCATGGCTGAACCTTACCCCACCAGCGTGACGCGGGGATAAGTCCCAAAAAAATCAAACCCGCACCCGCGGCACCGGCCCATCGCGCAGCAGCAATTCGGTCACAGCCCACACCAGCGCATCGAGCCGGTCGGGCGAATGGCCCTCGGCCAGACCGTCCGGCCCGAAGGCGCACAATTCGTCCTCGAGCTCGGCAAACATGCCCGCGTGTTTCACCCGCGCCTGCGCATAAAGCGCCGCGACCGGTTCGGCGCGCACCCATTTGCCCCTGTTGGCCCGCGCTTCGCGCACCGGCACACTCGCATCGACCTGCTGCATGAGATTTTTCACAAGATCCCCGCCCTGGTTCACCTCGGCCAGGATCGTATCGGCATCGAACTCGTGAAACGCGGCAATCGCCACCCGCGCCCAGCCGACAGGGGTCACCCCCTGCACCGTCCGGTCGGCCAAAACCACCGCATTCTCCCCGGATCGGCCCGCAACGATGATCCCGCAGGCGTCCGAATTCTTGCCCCCCGTCACCGGCGGATCGACCGCCACCACGATCCGGGTCAACCCCGGCACATCGGCAATCCGCCCCGCTTCGATCTGGCTGCGGTTCCACAGCGCACCGGGCACCTCCTCGACCATCTCGCCATCGAGTTCCTGCCGTCCGAGCACCGTTTCATTGTATCGCGCCACGATCGCTTCGAGAAACGCAGGCGCCAGATTGTCCCGGTTGGCCTTCGTTTTCATTCGCGTCACCACCGTATTGGGGTCCGTCATCAGGCGCTTTAAAAGCCGCGTCGGTTTGGGCGTCGTGGTCACCAACTGGCGTGGCCGCGCCCCGATCCGCAGCCCGAATTGCAGCATGTCCCATGCCGCCTCGGCCTTGGGCCATTTGGCCAGCTCGTCGCACCATGCAGCGGCAAATTGGGGTCCGCGGAACCGTTCGGGATCGTTGGCCGGCATCAGCCAGGCTTCCGCCCCGTTGGGCCAGACGACAATTCCGCGCGCCTTGTCCAGCCTTGGCCGCTCGGACACCGGGTACACCGAAACGATCCCCGAAACCCCTTCCACCATAATGGCGCGCGCCTCGTGCATGGTTTCGCCCACCAGCGCGATGGGCGAAACCGGACGCCTGCCCGAGACCAGTTCGCGCACCCATTCGGCCCCGGCCCGCGTCTTGCCGGCGCCGCGCCCACCGAGCATGAGCCAGGTCGTCCAATCGCCCTCGGGCGCGCGTTGCATCGGGTGGCCCCAAAGGTCCCAGCAGATCTTGAAATTTTCGAGATCGGAGGCTTCGAGCACCTGCGCGCGCCGCATCATCTCGGCCTTGCGCGCCCTGGTCAGAGGCGGCAGATCAATCTTCGGTTTCAAGCTTTGAAATCCGGTCGACCAGGCGCTCGCGAATGGCTTCGAGTTCGGGGTCCATGCGCACCCGTTTCTTGACCACTTTCTTTTCCGCCGCTTCGAGCGCCGTGATCTTGTCGAGCGCCTTGGTCATGGATTCGAGCATGCGCATTTCGGTTGCACTCATGGGTTCCTCTAAAAGTTTGCGTTCGAGTTGGGTGATCTGGGCCTCGATCAGCCCGAGCATGCGGGCCAGAAGGCTCTGGCGCCGCTGCCGGCCCACTCCGGGCTTGCGCAGCACCCAGTGCTCCTTGCGGCGTCTTGTGTTGAGCCGGTTGAGCGTCAGCCCGTGGGCGGCAGCGATCTGGACTATGGGCGTGTCGGTGTCCTCATACTCTGCCCGCACGGCATCCCAGTCCGGCTCCACCGTTCCGCTCATCGCCCGATCCATCGCTGTCGTGAAAAAGGTCCGGTGAGACCCCGCGCCCCAGAGCACCGTGGAGGGGCCGCTGCTCTCGAGTGCGACCAAACACGATCGCGTCCGCAGTAATCTCACCGTGCCACAAACCTAACCGGGATGCGTGACGCGGGGATAAGTCCTGCGATATTTCGTGAAACCCTCCCCCGTCCGGCGCGTTGGAAACGCCACATGCCCATGCTCGCCCGTAAGGTCGTCGCGCCGATGCGGACTTATCGGACAGACGCTGATACGGAGTTCACTCATGCACCGCGCTCTCGCCACCGCCCTTCTCGCCTCGCTTTCAATGCCCGTCATTGCCCAGAATTCCGACACGCTCGATATAGGCCGGGAGCGCTCCGAAGCGTTCCTTGCCGGCGATCTCGAGCCGATCTGGGAGGACATGACACCGCAAATGCAGGACGGCCTTGGCTCGCTCGATGATTTTTCGGCCTTCCGCCAGCAAGTCGTTACCGACCTCGGCGAGGAAACCGCAGTCCTGGACGAACAATTCACCGCCGAAGGCGACTTTGGCGTCTATACGCGCGTTGGCGAATGGTCTTTGCTCGACACGCCCATCGTCATGCAATGGTCCTTCAATTCCGGGGGCATGATCGCCGGATTTTTCGTCCAGCCCCAGCCCCAAGCGGCGCCCTCGGCCTATCTCGATTATCAAACCGGAACCGATTTGCGCCTGCCCTTTGAGGGGGAGTGGTTCGTCTTCTGGGGCGGGCACGATATCGCCGACAATTACCATGCCGCCGATCCCGCCCAGCGCTTCGCCTATGATTTCGTGGTCCGCGAGGACGACCGATCCTACAGCGGCGATCCTCAACGTCTTGAGAACTACCACTGCTGGGGCCGGGAAATTCTCGCGCCGGCCGATGGACAGGTGATCGCCATGGTCAACGATCTGGCAGACCAGCCGATCGGGGAAACCGATGCGGAAAATCCTGCGGGCAATCACGTCATCCTCGCTCTGGCCGACAATGAATTCGCCTTTCTCGCCCATATGCAGCAAGACACGATCACCGTGCAGCGCGGCCAGGAGGTTTCGGCAGGCGATGTGCTTGGATTGTGCGGCAATTCGGGCAACACCTCCGAACCGCACCTGCATTTCCACCTGCAGACCACGCCTGACCTGAGCGAGGGCGAGGGTCTTCCCGCCCAGTTTCAGAACATCGAAATCGATGGCGAGCCCGTTGCGCGCGGCGAACCGGTTCGCGGCCAGACGGTCGCGCCGGCCACACCCTGAACTCGGGCATTCACTTGGGAAAATTAAGGAACCTGTCGGCGCCGATCGTGTTGTGCCCTGTGAGGCAATCGCACGGGAGAGCATCATGGACGACACGCATCGCGCGCGCCGCGGCTTCGGCTTTTGGGCAGCAATGGTCATCGGAGCCATCATCTTGATTTTCGGGGTTCCCATCCTGGGCGGCGGAGTCTGGCTCGCGGCACTTGGCGGATCCTGGTATTACATTCTGGCCGGTATCGGCCTTGTGCTCACCGCGTTTTTTCTGTTCCGACGCTCCATGCTCGCCGTCTGGGTTTATCTCGTGACCTTTGCGGGCACCGTCGCCTGGGCGCTCTGGGAGGCCGGGCTTGACGGCTGGGCACAGGTTCCGCGCCTTGTTGCGCCTACCGTCGTGCTCGTTCTGGTCCTTGCAACCATCCCCGCCCTGCGCGGACGCCTGGCCCGCCCTGTCGGCACCGCCGCCGCAGCGATTGCCGGCGGGCTGGCGCTTGTCGGCTCGCTCTCGGTTCTGACCCTGTCCCAGCAGGGCACCGCCATCGCCCAGGACGCCCCGGCGGCCGATGAGCCGGCGCCGATCGAAGAAACCCAAGCGCCGGTGACCGAAACTCTCCCCGAGGAGCCCGGCGAAGTGCCGGAAGGCCAGGTGCCTGCGGTCGAAGCCGAAGAACCGGCAGCGGACGAGGAGACTGCGCCATTGTCGCCCGAACCGCCGGCCGCGCCTGACGCCGCCGAAGACACCGCGACCGAGACCACGCCGACCGGCGTCGAGGCCCGCGCCCCGCTCGATACCATGGAGATCGGTGAGAACTGGCCCGCCTATGGCGGCAATTATCGTGGCACGCGCTATTCGCCCCTCACTGGGTTCACCCCGGAAAATGTCAGCGAATTGACCCGCGTATGGGAGTTCAATTCGGGCGATATGCCCGGAGAAGATGCGTCCAGCTATTCGCCCGAGAACACGCCGCTCAAGGTTGGCGACGATCTTTTTCACTGCACCGCCATGGGCATCATGGTGGCCATCGACGCGGCAACCGGCCTTGAGGAATGGCGCTACGATCCGGACGTCCCCACCGACGCCATTCCCTATGGCGCAACCTGCCGCGGCGCCGCCTATTTCGAAGTGCCCGACGCCGATCCGGACACCATCTGCGCCACCCGCGTCCTGTGGGGCACGCTCGACGCCCGCCTGATCGCCGTCGATACGCGCACCGGCCAGCCCTGCCCCGATTTCGGGATGAATGGCGAAGCCTATCTCGAAGACGGCCTGGGCGACACGGTACCGGGCTGGTACGCAATCACATCGCCCCCCACCATCGTGCGCGGCATCGCGGTCATGGGTGCCCAGGTCAATGACGGCCAGGCCGAAGACGCCCCTTCGGGTGTCGTGCGTGGCTATGATGCGGTCACGGGCGAACTCGCCTGGGCCTGGGATCTGGAAAATCCCGACAGCCGCACCGCGCCCCCCGAAGGCGAGACCTATTCGCGCGGCACGCCCAACATGTGGACCATCGCCGCGGCCGATGAGGAGCTGGGCCTGGTCTATCTGCCCCTGGGCAATTCGGCCGTCGATTATTACGGCTCGAACCGCTCGGACCTGGAAAACGAATACGCCACCTCGATCGTCGCCGTTGACGTGACCACCGGGGACGACGTCTGGCATTTCCAGACGGTCCATAACGATGTCTGGGATTACGATCTGGGCAGCCAGCCTGCGCTTGTCGATTTCCCCACCGGCGATGGCAGTGTCCCCGCCATCATCGTGTCCTCCAAGCAGGGCGATATCTACGTTCTCGACCGCGAGACCGGTGAGCCGCTGTTTGCCCCCGAGGAGCGCGAGGTGCCCCAGGGCGGCGTCGAACCCGAGTATCTTTCGCCCACCCAGCCCTTTTCGACCTATCACACGCTCGCCTTCGAGCCGCTGGAAGAAAAGGACATGTGGGGCATGACCCCGCTCGACCAGCTCTGGTGCCGCATCCAGTTCCAGCAGGCCCATTACGAGGGCATGTATACCCCGCCAACCTCCGATCAGCACTGGATCCAGTATCCGGGCTACAATGGCGGGCAGGACTGGGGATCGCTGGCCATCGACGAAGACCGCGGCATCATGATCGCCAATTACAATAACATGCCCAACCACAACCGCCTTGTCCCGCGTGAAGAGGCCGACGAAATGGGCGTGCAGGCCATTTTCGAGCCCGGCTGGGAGCGCGGGGCCGAAGGTCCGGGTCCGCAGCTCGGGTCGCCCTACGCCATCTCGGTCAATGCCGGCTGGCGTCAGTGGACCGGCCTTCTGTGCAGCGAGCCGCCCTATGGCGGCATCCGGGCCATCGATCTGGAGACAGGCGAGACCCTTTGGGACAAGCCCTTCGGCAGTGCCCGCAAGAATGGTCCCTGGGGCATCCCCTCCATGCTGCCCATCGATATCGGCACGCCCAACAATGGCGGCCCGGTCGTTACCGCCGGCGGTCTGATCTTTATCGCCGCCACCACCGACGATCTGATCCGGGCCATCGATATCGAAACCGGCGAAACGGTCTGGCAGGACACCCTGCCGGGCGGCGGGCAGACCACGCCCATCGTCTATGAAGTGGCCGGCCGCGAATTCCTGGTCGTCGCACCGGGCGGCCACCACTTCATGGAAACACCGGTCTCGGACGCCGTCATCGCCTGGGCCCTGCCCGAAACCGGCGAAGCGGTCGAGGGCGCCGCCAGCCAATAAACGAAAACACCACCCGCCTTGCCAGGCGGGTGGTCCCCCTGTCCTGTCCAGCCGCACAACCCGCTGACGCGTCCCTGCGCCACCAACGCCCCTTGACCGGCCCCATCAAATCCGATTTGGCTTGCCGCGCCCGAAATCACTTCAGGAACCTGTCCCAAGATGCGCGGCCAGCTCGCTCTCCTGCTCTCCTCCCGTCGTTGGGAGCAGTTCATCATCGCGGTGATTGTCATCAACGCCATCACCCTGGGGCTCGAAACCTCTCCCGAAATCATGGCCGCCATCGGCCCGGTGCTGATCGCGCTCGATGCGATCATCCTGACGATCTTCGTTGTCGAGATCGCATTGCGCCTTTACGCGCATGGGCTCAAATTTTTCCGCGACCCGTGGTCGATCTTCGATTTCGCCATCGTTGCCATCGCGCTCGTCCCGTCCTCGGGCCCGTTCACCGTGTTGCGCGCCCTGCGCATTCTGCGGGTGCTGCGCCTGATCTCGGTCATTCCCTCGCTGCGCAAGGTGATCGGCGGGCTCGTTGCCTCGCTGCCTGGGCTCGCTTCGATCTTTGTCCTGCTGCTGCTGGTGTTTTACGTTTTTGCCGTCATGGCGACCAAGCTCTACGGCCCGAGCTTTCCCGACTGGTTCGGCACGATCGGCGCTTCGCTCTATACCCTGTTCCAGGTCATGACGCTCGAAAGCTGGTCGATGGGAATCGTGCGCCCGGTCATGGAGGTCCATCCCGAGGCCTGGATGTTCTTTATCCCCTTCATCGCCTGCACCGCGTTCACCGTGCTCAACCTGTTCATCGGTGTGATCGTCTCGGCCATGCAGGAAGAACACGATTCCGAAGCCACCACGCAGCGCCAGGAACTGCGCGGCGAAACCGAACTCGTGCTGGCCGAAGTCCGCGCCCTGCGCGCCGAAGTCGCCGAGCTGCGCCGCGAGCGTTCGGCGGGGCAATAGCGGCGTCGGGCGCAAGTTTTCCACCGTCATTGAACCGTCACCGGCAGGTGACCTGACCGTCACACAAGCCAAATAGCGTCCGCATCGATCGAAACCCCATGGAGGCAACCATGTTTCGTCGGACGCTAGT
>CENV01009406.1_pt1 | contig 20291 bp, 16 predicted proteins | sample 530231 | NCBI WGS metagenome assembly CENV01 (sample SAMEA2619815, study PRJEB7988) | marine metagenome | biome: marine biome (ENVO:00000447); feature: surface water layer (ENVO:00002042); material: "saline water (ENVO:00002010), including plankton (ENVO:xxxxxxxx)" | depth 5 m | reverse complement strand
GCTAAAGCCGCTCCTACAATGTGGGGACGGGTTGCCGGGCTTTTTCCCAATGGTACTTGCCGGCGTCCACCTGGCGGGTCTTGAGCCAGTAGCGCCAGGTGGCATAGGGCCAGATCGCCACGTTCTTGCCGTCCGCCTGCTGGTACCAGCTGCTGCAGCCGCCCTGCTGCCAGACGGTGCCGGCCACGTCGCGCTGCAGTTTCTCGTTGAACACGTCCATTTCCGAGCGCTTCACGTCCAGGCAGTCCACGCCCCGGGCGTCCACCTGCTGGATCGCATCGACGATGTAGCGGGCCTGGCACTCGATCATGAAGACAATGGAATTGTGCCCCAGGCCGGTGTTCGGCCCGACCATCTGGAACAGGTTCGGGTAGCCGGCCACGGTGACGCCCAGATAGGCCTCGGAGGCGTCCTTCCAGTCCTCCTGGAGGGTACGGCCGCCCCGGCCGACGATGGGGAAGCCCTGCATGTAGATGCGCGGGTCCACCACGAAGCCGGTACCCAGCACCAGGCAGTCCATGTCCCGCTCGGTGCCGTCGCTGAACACGATGCTGTGCTCGCGTACTTCCTTCACGCCCTCGGTGACCAGTTCCACGTTGTCCCGGTTGAAGGTGGGGTAGTAGCGGTTGGAGATCATGATGCGCTTGCAGCCCAGGGTGTAGCTGGGAGTGAGCCGGCGGGCGGTGTCCTTGTCCTTGACCTGGAAACGGATGAACTGCTTGACCGCTTTCTCCAGCAGCGAGGCCAGGCGCGGGTGGAAAATCGGCAGCACCCGGGATTCATTGCTCCAGTAGAGCCGCGCCCGGTGCAGCTTGCGCAGGGCCGGGAAGCGGCGGAACAGGGTCTTGCTGAGAGCACTGTAGCGGCGCTCATCCCGGGGGATGATCCAGCCAGGAGTGCGCTGCACCACGGTGAGTTGTTCCACCAACGGGGCGATTTGCGGCACGTACTGGATGGCGCTGGCGCCGGTGCCCACGGACACCACCTTCTTGCCGGCCAGGTCGTAGTCGTGGTCCCACTGGGAGGAGTGGAACACCTTGCCCTGGAACCGCTCCATGCCGGGGAACTTGGGAATCTGCGGCACATGCAGCGGGCCGCTGGCCAGTACCCAGTGCTGGCATTCCACCTGGCTGCCGTCGGTGAGATCCAGGGTCCAGCGGGCACGGGCCTCGTCAAAGTGGGCGCCGGTGACCTGGGCGTGGAAACGGGTGCGCTCGCGGATGCCGTGCTTGGCTACGGTGGCCAGGATGTAATCCTGGATTTCCTTCCAGCCACTGTAGCGGGCGGACCAGTCCGGGTTGCCCTCGAAGGAATAGGAATACAGGTGCGACTGCACGTCGCAGGCGCAGCCCGGGTAGGTGTTTTCCCGCCAGGTGCCGCCCAGCTCGCCGGCCTTCTCCAGCACCACGAAGTCCTCGATGCCGGCCTCGCGCAGCTTGATGGCCATGCACAGGCCGCCGAAGCCACCGCCGACGATGGCCACCTTCACGGCCTGATTATTCGGGTTTACTCGACTGTTCATGTTGTTCTCCCATTCACGGGTGGTACCGGCCGGGTTGGCCCGGGCGCCTTTTCGATGGGCCTACACTACCTTGGCGGGGCGGGGAAAAAAGCTGTTAAGCTGACCCGAAAATTGATAATTCCGGCCAGAGAGATATGTCCCAGCGCTCGATCCTCGCCCTGATCTACACCGTGGACCTGCTCCGCCAACGCGGGGTGTCCTGCGACGATGTGCTGGCCCGCCACGGGCTGGACCCGGCGCGCCTGGACCCCAATGGCGAGATCGAGCGGGACCGGGAGCTGGCGGTGCTCACGGAATTGCTGCCCCTGGCCGGGGACCCGGCGTTCGGCTTCGAGATGGGCCAGCGTTTCGGGCTGGCCGGCTATGGGCCGCTGACCATGCTGCTGATGACCAGCCGCTCCGCCTTCGAGGGCTTCCAGTTGGGAGTGCGCTACCAGGCGCTTACCTATCTGTACGGCGAGCTGTCGCTGGTGCCCGGCGAGCAGGACACGGCGCTGATTCTTAAGCCCATCGCCCTGCCACCGGCGGTGCGCCGCATCCTTATCGACCGGGACATGACCGGAACCTTCCGGCTGGTCAACGACCTGCAGACCCAGCTGGGCCTGGACCTGGCGCCCCGGGAGGTGTGGTTGCCCTATCCCCGGCCCCGGGAAACCGGCTTTTACGAGGACTATTTCCGTTGTCCGGTGAAGTTCGACCAACCCTGGGCCCAGGCCAGCATCCGTAACCGGGACCTGGCCATGCCGCTGCCGTTTCACAACCAGGCCGCCCAGGATCTGTACCGCTCCCAGTGCGACGCGCTGCTGGCCCGCCGGAGCGGTGCCCGGGAGGGGCTGGCGGATCGGGTCGCCGCCTACCTGGACCTGTTCCTGGGGGAATTTCCGGACGCCGCCCGGGCCGCCGCCGCCTTCGACCTGGCGGAGCGCAGCTTCCGCCGCCGGCTCGGCGAGGAAGGCCGCAGCTATCAGAAAATCATGGATGAGGCGCGCCTGCGCAAGGCCCGGGCCCTGCTGGCGGATTCGTCACTGAGCGTGGAGCAGATCGGCGGCCGGCTGGGCTACAGCGAGCCCGCCGCCTTTATCCGGGCTTTTCAGCGCTGGACCGGGGTGACCCCGGCCCGCTACCGGCGCAGCGGCTTGTAAAGGGTCTTGTAGGAGCGGCTTCAGCCGCGATCAACCGTGGTGGTGATCGCGGCTTATCGCGGCTGAAGCCGCTCCTACAGGCCGCTCCTACTGTTCACCGCGGATGCGCTGGACGATGTGGGTGGTGGAGATGTTCTCGGCGAAGTCGAGCACTTCCACCCGGCCGCCGTAGGCCTGCACGATGGGCGCGCCGACCACCTGGTCCACGCTGTAATCACCGCCTTTGACCAGCACGTCCGGCTTGATCTTTTCCAGCAGCGGTTCCGGGGTGTCGGTGTCAAAAGCCACCACATAGTCCACCGCTTCCAGGGCCGCCAGCACCGCCATGCGGCGCTCCAGCGGGTTGATCGGCCGGCCCGGCCCTTTCAGGCGCTTGACCGACTCGTCGCTGTTGACCGCCAGCACCAGCCGGTCGCCCAGGCGGCGGGCGGAATCCAGGTAGCCCACGTGGCCGGCGTGGATGATGTCGAAGCAGCCGTTGGTAAAGACGATGGTCTCGCCCTGGGCGCGGGCGTCCTCGATGGCCAGCAGCAGCTGTTCCTCGGTCATGGCGCCCCGGCCCGGCCCGCCGGTCTGGTGCACCGCCCGGCGCAGTTCCGGGGCGCTGACCACGGCGGTGCCCAGTTTGCCGACCACGATACCGGCGGCGATATTGGCCAGGGCCACCGCGTCTTCCAGGGTGGCGCCGGCGGCCAGGGCCACCGCCAGGGTGGAAATCACGGTGTCACCGGCGCCGGTGACATCAAACACCTCGCGGGCGTGGGTGGGCAGGTGGCGTTCCGGCAGGCCGGCGCGCAGCAGGGTCATGCCGCGCTCGCTGCGGGTCACCAGCAGGGCGTCCAGCTCCAGCTCCACCATCAGGGTCTGGCCTTTTTCCGCCAGGGTCTTTTCATCGGGCACCGGGCCCACCACCGCCTCGAACTCGGACAGGTTCGGGGTCAGCAGGGTAGCGCCCCGGTAGCGCTCGAAGTCGCTGCCCTTGGGGTCCACCAGCACCGGCACGCCGGCCTCCCGGGCCAGCCGGATCAGCCCCGGGCAGTCGCGCAGGGCGCCCTTGGCGTAGTCGGAGAGCACCAGGGCGCCGCAGCCGGCCAGCCGGGCACGCACCTTGTCGGCGAACGGCGCCGGGTCCTGGTCCTGGAAGGATTCCTCGAAATCCAGCCGCAGCAGCTGCTGCTGGCGGCTGACCACCCGCAGTTTGGTGATGGTGGGCAGCCCCGCCACTTTCTGGAAATCGCAGGCCACGTCGGCGGCGCCCAGCCGTTCCTCGAGAATGCCCGCCGCCTCATCGTCGCCGGTGACCCCCACCAGTTCGGCGCGGGCGCCCAGGGCGGCCATGTTCAGCGCCACGTTGGCGGCGCCGCCGGGGCGGTCCTCCAGGTCGGTGACACGCACCACCGGCACCGGGGCTTCCGGCGAAATACGGCCGGTGGGGCCGTGCCAGTAGCGGTCGAGCATGACGTCGCCCGCCACCAGCACCCGGGCCTGACCGAACGGGGGAATCTCCAGGTTGGGCATTGCCCTACTCCATCTAGTGTGCTGACAGCGGCGAAGTGTAGCATAGCGGTGGATGCCGGCAGCCGGGCTGAGTACACTTTGCCGCTCGCCGAGCGGCCCCGCCCGCCGGACTGGCACCCATACGCAACGGGACGGAAATCTATGACGGCATTGCGCCACAACGCGCAACAGGGCAAATGGTTGAGACTGTGGCTGACGGTCTCGTTCGCGGTGATGTTCACCGGCCCGTTTCTGTTCCATTCCCGGGTGGCCCTGCTGAACGTGGTGGACGTGCTGTTCTTCGTGCCGTCCCTGACCCTGCTGACCCGTGCCCTGGTCAGCGGCGACCGCCAGTTGCTGCTGGACCCCTGGCTGGTGCCGCTGTACGCCTTCCTGGGCTGGACCCTGCTGACCATGGGCTGGGCGGAGGACGTGAACAGCTCGCGCACGGTGCGCGCGGTGGTGCAGATCGTGATCCTGGTGGGCATGCTGCGCTGGCTGCACCTCTATTACCGCCACACCCTGAAACTGGCCCTGGCCAACGGTGCCATGACCGCCATGGTGGTGCTGGCGGTGATCATGGTCAGCTATTTCACCATCCAGCCCCTGGACAGCCCCCTGTTCAGCCAGCCCGCCAGCCTGATCTTCAACCTGCCCCAGCCCGGCCCGCTGATCAGCACCATGGCGCTGGTGGCGCCCACCTTTATTCTGCTGGCCCAGGCGCTGGAAGAAGGGCTCACCCCCAAGGGCGCCCGCCGGGGCGCCGGGGCCCTGGTGGGGTTCACCTTCCTGGTGGCGGTGCAGTTGCATACCGGCCTGATGCTGCTGGTGATGGCGCTGGGCTGGGTGCTGCTGCGCCACGGCCAGCGGCTGCTGGCCGCCCTGGCCGGCGCGGTGGCCCTGTACATGGCACTGGACTTCGAGGTGCTGCGTCAGGCACAGCTGTATTTCAGCCATCCGCTGTTCGGCAACGGCTTCAGCCAGGAGGGCGGCGATTCCCTGCTGGAGGGCATTCCCGGCGGCCTGCGTGTGCTGCCACACCCCAATAACGTGCTGCTGGCGGTGCTGCACAGCACCGGCCTGGTCGGCGTTTTGCTGTTCCTGGCCGCCTGGGCGGTGCCCGCCTGGAATCTGCCGGACAACGACCAGAAACACCGCGAGGGCGCCGTGTTCCTGGTCAGCGTGCTGCCCGGCCTGCTCACCATGCTCAGCGCCGGCGCCTACACGCTGGTGCCCTTCCATCCCAGCTGGATGTGCCTGTGGTTCCCACTGGCGCTGATGCTGGCCAGCCTCAGCACCCGCGAAAGCCGGCCCGCCCTCAAGCAGGGCTAAGTCAGAACATGGGTAGACGTCGCAACCGCCCCACCGACCCCAAGGACCCGCGCCTGTGGCCCACCCGCGCCGGGCTGGCCCTGTTCTGGCTGATCGGCCAGTTGCCCTGGGACTGGCTGCTGGCGGCCGGGCGCGGCATCGGCCGGCTGGGCTGGTACCTGGCCCGAGCCCGGCGCCGGGTCACGCTGATCAACCTGAAGCTGTGTTTCCCGGAACTGTCCGAGCAGGAACGGACGGCGCTGGCGCGGCGGGTGATGATCAGCACCGGCGAAGCCCTGCTGGAAATGGCCGGCGCCTTCCACAATCGCCGCATCGACCTGGGCCAGCGGCTCAGCGTCTCCGGGCTGGAGCACCTGGAAGCGGCCCGGGCGCGGGGCCAGGGCGTGCTGCTGCTGGGCATGCATTTCAATTCCATCGACGTGGGCAGCCGGCTGCTGGGCAAGTTCTTCCGTTTCAGCGTGGTCTATCGCCCCAATGACAATCCGCTGCTGGACAAGCTGATCACCGAGGGCCGGGGCACCTGGGTGAACCACTCGGTGGACCGCAACGACCTGCGCCAGACCGTGCGGCTGCTGCGCCAGGGCGAGGTGGTGTGGTACGCCCCGGACCAGGATTACGGCACCCGCCACGCGGTGTATGTGCCGTTCTTCGGGGTGCCGGCGGCCACCATCACCGCCACCAGCCGGATCGCCAAAATGGGCAAGGCGGCGGTGATTCCCTGCGCCCACTACCGGTTGCCCGGCGGCCGTTACCAGATCGAATTCGGCGCGCCGCTGGAGGACTTTCCCAGCGGCGACGACGAGGCGGACACCGCGCGTATCAACCGCACGGTGGAACACTATGTGCGCAAGCATCCGGAGCAGTATCTGTGGGTGCACAAGCGCTTCAAACATCAACCTCCGGGCCAACCCAACCCGTACCGATAAGCCCCTCTGGAGCCGTCAGGATGAACAGCCCCACCCCGTCCACCGCGCCGCGCGAGTGCCTGATCACCGCCTGGCTCGGACTGTCCATGGTCGTGATGTTCTCCGGGCTGCTGGTGTTTCCTTCGCGCACCAGCCTGATGAACGCCCTGGACGCGGTGTTCTTCCTGCCGGCGCTGGTCGTGGTGCTGGTGGCCGCCCGCCACCGCCCGCTGGAACTGGTGACCCGCTGGCCGCTGCTGTGGATCTTTCTGCTCTACGCCACCCTGTCCACGTTCTATTCGCCGGCCCCCAATCCCAGCCGCTTCGTGCGGGCGCTGCTCGAGCTGTTCACCCTGTTCAGCGCCTTTGAACTGTTCGTGCGCCGCTATCCCCGGGCGTTCTGGCGGGCCATGCTGATCGGTACCGCCGGCGCCGCCCTGGCGGCGGCGGTGGATTTTTATGCCTATTACTTTATCGTCGGCCGGCCCTTCGATAACCAGCTGTACGGCGTCTTCGAGCGGTTCGAGATCGCTCCCTGGCTGATCCTCGACACCAATCAGCTGTACGCCAGCATGTACTGCATCACCCTGCCGTTCTTCGCCTTCTTCGCCTCCCGCCAGCTGCCGCCGGCCCGCTGGGTGCGGGTACTGCCCTGGCTCACCTCGATCACCCTGCTGGTGTATCTGGCCGCCAACCAGCGCCGCTCCACCCTGGTGGCGCTGGCGGTGGGCTGTGTGGCGCTGCCAATCCTCACCGGCACCCGCCGCCTGCTGATACCGCTGGCGGTGCTGGCCCTGGTGCTGGGGACCATCGTCGCGGTGGACCCGGAGATCATCACCGAGCGCGGCGCCAGCGAGCGGCCGGCGCTGTGGGCGGCCAGTTGGGAAACCATCAAGGAAGCGCCGGTGTTCGGCCACGGCATGGCCAACCGCAGCGTTGACCTGCACATCACCAACGCCGAGGGCAAGCCGGTGGTGCACGACCACCCGCACAACTACTACCTGTCGTTGCTGTACTTCCTCGGCTTCACCGGGCTGCTGCTGTGGACCTTGCTGTGGTTGCCGGCGGCGCTGCGCGCCATGGCCCATTACCGGCACCGCACGGTGCTGTTGCTGGCCGCCATGGCCACCGGCTTTTCCGCGGTGCTGTTCGATGGCATTCACCCCTATACGCCGTTCCTGTACAACTGGCCCAGCGTCTGGATTCCCATGGCCCTGCTGGTGGCCGTGGTGCGTCAATTGAACAGCGACCCCGCCGGAGTCCCGCGATGAAAGTGGTTCAAATCTGCAAGTACCGCAACACCAACGTGGAAGGCGTGGATCTGTTCGAGGAGGTGCTGCGCGCGGCCCGGGACCACGCCCCCAGCTTCTATATTCTGCATGGCGACGACGGTGATCTGCGCCAGCGGCTGGGCTGCGAAACCCGCACCTTCGATCTGAGCAAGTCGGACATCAAGCGCATCCGCCCCGGGGCGGTGCTGAAAGTGTTGCGCGCGCTGCGCGCCGACCGGCCGGACGTGATCGTTACCCACCGCATCAAGCCCGCCGTGTTCGCCGCCTGGGCGGCCCTGTTCCTGCCGCGCACCCGCAAGATCGCGGTGATCCACAATATGTCGGAGTTCAAGAAACCGAGACGGCTGTGGTTCGCCCGCTGGCTGATGCGCGATTGGACCTTCGTGGGTTGTTCGGAGGCGGTGCGCGACGACATGCTGGCACGGGGTTTCCCGGCGGACCGCACCGTGGCCATTCCCAACTCGGTGGACGAACGCATCGTGCGCGATCACCTGATGCCCCGCCAGGCGGCACGGGAGGATCTGGGCGTGCCGGCGGACGCCCACCGGGTGATCGGCACGGTGGGCCGCGCGCGGCCGGTGAAGGGCCACCACTTCTTCATCGACGCCATGAAGGAGATGAACGACCCGCCCTATGTGGTGGTGATCGGCGATGGCGAGACCCTGGAACCGCTGCGCCAGGCCGCCGCCGAGGCGGGCCTGTCGGAACGGCTGATCTTCGCCGGCGGCCGGCGCAACGCCTACCGCTACGTGTCCGCCTTCGACGCCTTTATCATGCCGTCCCTGCGCGAGGGCCTGCCCATCGCCATGCTGGAATCCATCGCCGCCGGGGTGCCTGTGTTCGGCACTCCAGTGGGGGGCGTTCCGGAGATTCTGCGCGACCCGTCCTGGCTGTTTCCCAAGGAAGATGTGCCGGCCCTGCGCGACAAGCTGGCCTGGCTGGGCAGCACCGACCAGAGCGAGCTGGACGCGGTGCGCGATGCCCAGCACCAGGTGTTCGAGCAGGACTTCAGCATCGAGCGCTACCACGCCCGCTTCCTGGCGCTGATGGAGGGCCGGCCGCTGCCGTCCTGATCACTGCGGCGCGCGGAACTGGCTCCAATTGCGCTCAAAGCGGGCCAGGTCGCGGGCCGCCCGCTGGCGGCGGCGCGCCGGCAGGGCGCTGAAGCCGGCGCCGTCCAGGTCGATAAAGACCGGCTGGTCCTGGTCGTCCACCAGAATGTTCTGCGCCTTGGCGTCACCGTGCCAGAAGCCGGTGTCGCCGAGCCGGGCCAGCCAGCGCTCCACCACCGGCGCCACCCGCCGGGCCCGTTCCCGGTCGGTTTCCATCAGCACGCTCAGCGAGGTGCCTGGCACCCGGGGAAAGGCGATCACCGCGCCGCCGTCCGGCCGGCGCCGCAGCATCACCGGCCGGGGCGTGGGCACGCCCAGTAGCGCCCAGGTCCAGCCCATTACCCAGGAAATATCCGCCCGGGTGCGGAACCAGCGCGCCCGCAGCCGCGCCTTGGCGCCGCCTTCCCGGTAGTGCTTGATCACCCAAAGGTCGTCGCCGTACACGCTGACCCGGCTGCCCTGCTTGATCAGCGGCAGGGATTCCGGGTGGCGCAGGGCGGCGGCCAGGGTCTCCCGCTGGTCGGTGGGCAGCGCCCGCCGGTACAGCCATTGTTCGCCGTGCTCCGCCCAGACGCCGATGGCGGAGGACTCCCGGCGCCACTTTTTCATGGCGCTGCGCAGGCGGCGGTTGCTGCGCCGGCGCACCATGGCGGCCAGCCCGGCGTCGCGCAGGCCTTCCCGCCGCAGCCGCTCGGCCACCTTGTCCATCAGCGCATCGCGCAGGTCCAGGGGAGTCTGGGCGCAGAACAGCGCCAGGTTATCGAGGATCGCCGGTTCGTGGCGCAGGCCGCCGGGCAGCGGCGCCATTTCACCGGCATCGATCACCAGGAAACGTTCGCCGTCGAACAGGAAGTTGTCCAGGTGCAGGTCGAGCTGGCGCAGATTGGCGTGGTAGAGACTGAACAGGCTATCCAGCAGGTCCTCGCCCAGGGCCAGCCCCCGCTCACCGCGCAGCGCCGCCTGGCCGGACTGGCCGGCCACCCAGTCGGTGATCAGAATGGCACCGTGGGCGTCCTGACTCTCGTGGCGCAGGGCGGGCACCGCCAGACCGGCGTCGATCAGCTCCCGGTGACGCGCCACCTCCCGGCGGGCTTCTTCCTGGTGGCCGGCGAAGAACAGCTTGGCGAACACGGTGTCGCCGCGCCAGTGGGCGCGTACCGCCAGCCGGCGGCCGGGCAGGTGGCGCAGAATCGCCTCGGCGCGTAACGGCTCACCGTCCACCAGCACGGTGAACAGGCCCGCCCGGCTCCAGTCGCGGCCGGCCAGCTCCCGCCAGTCGTCATAGTCCTGCGCGATATCGGTGCTCAAGCCCCACCCCGTTTGCCCGGCATCAGGCTGGCAACATAGCGGCGCAGGTAACGGGGGTGCAATGCCTGGCGCCAGTCCGCGCGCAGCGCGATGCGGAAAAACCGCCGCACCAGATCCGGCCGCCCGTGACGGTCGGCCAGCTTGAGCAGGGAGATGGCACGCCGGGCCCGGTAACGCCGCCGCTCCGCCTGGGCCCAGTCCGGCAGGCCGTTGTTGTCGAAGATCAGCGCTTCCAGGTCCATACCCACCGCCAGGGCGGCGTCCAGATCGTGGCGCATGCTGTCCGGGTGCTTGTGGATCACCGCCACCGGCGCCGCGCTGATCGCCGCCGGGTAACGGGCCAGGGCGTGGGCGAACACCGGCAGGTCCTCGGTGTGGCGCAGGGCCGGGTCGTAGGCGGTGTCGCTGAACAGCTCCCGGTGCATGGCGCAGGCGCCGTTGGAGATGGTCAGCGTCTTGTCCAGATAGGCGCGGAAGTTTTGCCGGGGGTCGTCGCTGACCGGCGCCGGAGCGATGCGGTCACGGCGGGCGCCGTTGTCCGCTTCGTGGCCGCCAATAATCAGCCGCGCCCGGGGCTGGGCCTGGATGGTCTCCGCCAGCCGCGCCAGGGCGCCGGGGCAGAGTTCGTCGTCGGCGTCGAGAAACAGCAGCCAGTCGTAGCGGGCTTCGCGCAGGCCCCGGTTGCGTACCGCCGCCAGCCCGGCATTCTCCTGGTGCACCACCCGGAACGGCTCCGGCCGCCGCTCCGCCAGCGCCGCCAGCACCGCCTCGGTGTCATCGGTGGAGCCGTCGTTGATCACCACCACCTCGAACGGGGCATAGTCCTGCCGCAGCGCGGACACCAGGGCCCGCTCGATAACATGGGCGTAGTTGTAGGCGGGAATAACGATGGAGAAGCCCGGACGGTCGCTCATATGTCCTTGCCTGGATGTTCGCTGAAGCGCAGCGGGAAAGCCGGCTCGATTTCGAAGTAACGGCGGTAGATGCCCTCCGCCTCGCGGCGGGCGGCGTCCAGCAGCCGCGCCTTGTCGGCCAGCGCCTCGCGCAGCGGCATATTGGTGTAGGCACGCACGAAGCGCAGCAGATCCCGGTGGGTCAGGTCCAGCCGGGCGGTGGAGAAATACAGGCCGCCAATGTCCTTGGTGCGCCAGCGCCGTGGCACCCGGGCGCGCACCTGGGAGCGGTGCAGGTCGATCAGATGCAGGGGCGCCGAGGCGTCGTGTCGCTCCACCGCGGTGCGCGCGATCAGGAAGTGGCCCAGGTAGAAATCCCGGTGGTTGACGCCGGCGTCGTGCATGGCCCTGGCGATCTCGCCCACCCGGCGGATCATCGCCCATTTGAACGGCGCCGGCCCGGGGTGCAGCCGCCAGTGCTCACCCAACTCTTCCAGGCTGACGGTGTGCATCAGCTCGTCGGTGACCAGGAACGAGCGGCGGCGGGCCGGATTGATGCCCCGCTCGCCATAGCCGGCGATGGTCAGGGTATCGATGCCGGCGGCCTGCACGGCACGGATGGCGCGCACTTCCGAGAGGGCGCCGAGCACCGGCAATTTGCCCTGGGTAAGGTTCTTGATGATTTCCTTCCAGCCCACGCCGCCGTGGTACTTGAGGAAGTAGTGGTGGCCGCCGGCCACGAAGCGCAGGGTGCGGCGCCCCTCACGGGCGCGGAACACGTCGCCATCCTGGCGGGCGGCCTGTTCCAGGGGGTCCAGGCCCTGCCAGGCCTCGGCCAGATCCTCGCGCATGTAGAGCGTCATGGTGCCTCCTGGTGGGGGGCTTCCCCGGCGGGCGCGGCCTCGATGGCATCCACCGCATGCTCCACCAGGCTGTAGATATCGGCGCTGTCGGCGAACGTCCGGCCGCGCTCGCGCCACAGTGCCCGGGGCCGGGTCAGCAGTTCCGAGGCGGCGGCGGTGAGCGCCTCCGGCGACGGATCGTCGAGCACCGCGCCCATCTCCGCGTCGCGCACATAGCCAGCGTATCCGCAGGCCGAGGTGGTCAGCACCGGCAGCCCGGCGATGGCGGCTTCCAGCAGCACCGTGCCGGTGTTTTCCGCGTAGGCCGGGTGCAGCAGCAGGTCCGCCGCCCACAGCCATTCGGGCACATTGTCCTGCCCGCCCATGAAACGCACCCGGCTGCTGACGCCGAGGCGCCCCGCCAGCCGCTCATAGGGGCCGGCGTCATCGTCGCCGACCACGAACAGGCGCACGTCGTCGGCCAGCCCGGCCAGGGCGCGAATCGCCCGGTCCAGGCCCTTGGTGCGAAAGCCGGAGCCGACGAACAGCAGCATCGGCGTGGTTTCCGCCACCCCCAGTTCGGTGCGCAGGCGCGCCCGGCGCAGCGGGAAATCCTCCGGCAGCAGCCGGTCCCGGCGGATGCCCGGCGGCAGGTCCAGGAAACGGGCGTCCGCGGTGCCGTAGTGGCGCTGGTAGAGGGCCCGCTGGCGCGGCGAGATGGAGAGAATGCCGGTGTCCGCGCCGGCGCCGAACACCGCCGCCTCCATGGCCAGTTTGCTGCGGTAGCGGGGCAGCCAGCGTTTCAGGCCCCGGTAGCGCTCGGCCAGGCAGCCGTCGGCGGCGTAGTACCAGTCCAGCCCGGGCATCTTGTTGAAACCCACCACCCGGTCGAACCCGGCCAGCCGCTCGCCCATGGCGGCGGCGAAGGCGGCGTCACGGGCGTGATTGCTGGCGCCGCCCACCGGCACCGTTTCCAACGCCGGCCCCTGCGGGGCCTCGCCGTGCCAGGCGCGGGTGAACACCGTCACCCGGTGGCCCCGGGCCACCGCCGCCTCGGCAATCGCCAGCATGTCGCGCTGCAGGCCGCCATAGGGAAAGTATTCGAACAACAGGAATGCCAGGTTCATGGGCCCGCCACCTCGATCAGACTCTGCCACACCCGGTGCGGTTTGAGGCTGCTGAAGCACGGCGGCTCCACGCCCCGCCCCAGGCTGCCCCGGTAGGTGCATTTTTCCTGCATGCAGGGCGCGCAGGGGAAATCCGCCGCCAGACTGCGGGCGAGCGGGCCGCGCACCCCGGTGAGCCGGGGGTCGGTGGGGCCATACAGGGCGATGCCGGGCAGGCCGGCGGCGGCGGCCAGATGGGCCAGGCCGGTGTCCACCGCCACGAAGGCGTCCCAGTGCAACAGCTTGTCGGTGAGCGCCGCCAGGGACAGCCGGGGCAGCACCTGCACGCCAGCCAGATCCCGGGCCAGGCGCTCGGCGCGGGCTTTTTCCATGTCATTGCCCCAGGGCAGCCAGACCCGGTGCCCGGCGGCGTCGGCCCGTTCCGCCAGGTCCCGCCAGTAAGGTTCCGGGTAATGTTTGGTGGGCCAGGTGGTGCCATGGCAGAACAGCAGATCACTGCCCGGGGCGGACAGGCCCCGGGGAACGTGCTCGCGGATCAGGCCGTAGTCCGGTTCGTCGTCCGGCGGCGCGTAGCCCAGGGCTTCAGCGAACAGCCGCCGCACCCGGGTGATGGCGTGCTGGCCACGGGGCACCGCCAGCGGGTGGTCGAGCACCAGGGCGGACAGCCGTTCCCGGGCCGAGGCCCGGTCCAGCCCGTATTTGGGACCCCGCGCCAGGCGGGTGAGAAAGGCGCTTTTGATCAGTCCCTGGGCGTCGATCACGGCGTCATAGTGGCGCTCACCCAGGGCCGCCTTGAAGGCGCCCCATTCACCGCCGCGGCGGGCCCGCAACGGATGGCGGCGCCACTCCCGCAGCCTGCAGGGCAGCACCCGCTCCACCGCCGGATGCCGGCCGGCCAGGTCGGCGAACGGCGCCTCCACCACCCAGTCCACGCGCAGCCCCGGCAGGGCGGCGGCGGCGTCGGTGAGGGCGGGCAAGGTGTGAATGACATCGCCCATGGACGAGGTCTTGATCAGAAGGACATGCATGCCGTGTCTACGATCGCCGCTGTTTCGGCGTCAGTTGCCGGAGCAGCTTGCGGTCCAGGTCTTCGCTCAGGCGGGAAGTGCCCAGGTAGCGCTGCAAAAAGCGCAACCGGTCGTGCAGTCCCACTCCCTTGCTGCGGCGCGACAGACTTTCCATGTCGCGCAGGCGATGGGAATGGCCAGCCGGGTGAAAGGCTTTTTCCAAATCGATAAAACTCACATCAAAGCGTCCCAGGCTGGGCCGCCAGGCAACGAAGATGTGCTTCGGGTAGAGGTTACGGTGGGCGAACCCCTGGTTGTGCATATAGCGCACGGCATCCGCCACGTCCTGCACCAGCCGCCAGCGCTGCACCGGCGACAGCGACAGGCGGTCCAGCCGGTCCAGGCTTTCAAAGCCGTCCAGCCCCAGGCTCACCAGCACCGTGTAGCGGTGCCCGTCGGCGCCGGTGACGCTGTCGAAGAACACCGGCCGCGCCACCGGAATGCCCCGTCTGAGGCAGCGGTTCAGGGCGCGAAATTCCTTCACCAGGGTGGGCTCGCCGCGCAACGGGTGGGCCAGGCCACGGCGCAACTGATCCCGCTGACGCTTGATATAGAGGCTGTGCAGCCGCCCCTCGCCGTCCGCCAGCCGCACCCGGAACACGCTCATCTCGCCGCCATAGCGCAGGTTCGGCTCGTCCACCCGTTCCGCGTCCGGCAGGTTCCACCAGGCATCCAGATCGTCCAGGCCGAGAGTCAGAAAAACGACACGCCAGTCACTGGCGAGAAAACAGCGCGTTGCCATGGGTCAGCTCCCTTTGACGCTCAGCCCCCGCAGAGCGGCGATTACCCGCGCCGGCTCGAGCAGGCGCATGCAGTTATGATGTTTGAGCGGACATTCTCGTTGAAAACAGGGGCTGCACTCCAGGCCCAGGCGCTCGATGGCCACCCTCTCCCCCAGCGGCGGCGTGAAGCCCGGCGAGGTGGAGCCGTACACCGCCACCAGCGGCCGGCCCAGGGCGGCGGCGATGTGCATCAGCCCGGAGTCGTTGCTGACCACCGCGTCGGTGGCGGACAGCAGATCCACCGCCTGCTCCAGGCTGGTGGCGCCGGCCAGCACCCGCACCTGATCCTGAGCGGCCGCCGGCAGGCCGGCGACGATGGCGTCCGCCACCGGCCGGTCCTTGGCGGAACCGAACAGCCAGACCCGGCCGCCCTGTTCGATCCAGTCGGCGGCCACCGCCGTGTAGTGGTGTTCCGGCCAGCGCTTGGAGGGGCCGAACTCGGCGCCGGGGCACAGCCCCAGCACCGGCCGGTCCGCCGCCAGATCGTGCTGTTGGCGGGCGGCGGCCACCGACGCCGGGTCCACCTCCAGATGGGGCGGGCGGATTTCATCCAGGGTCGGCACCGGCGCGTCCGCCGGGCGGGCCAGCGCCACGAAGCGCTGCACCATCAGCGGGTAGCGCTCCTTGTCCAGCCGGCGCACGTCGTTGAGCAGCCCGTATCGCATCTCACCGCGCCAGCCGGTACGCCGGGGCACGCCGGCCCAGAACGGCAGCAACGCGGATTTCAGGGAGTTGGGCAACACATAGGCGTGGTCGTAGCGGCCGCGCAGGGCGCGCCCTTCGGCGCGCCGCTGGCGCAGCTTCAGTTCGCCATGGCCGAACGGCAGGTCCAGGGGCTGGCGCACTTCCGGCATGCGCGACAGCAACGGCCGGCACCAGGCCGGTGCCAGCACATCGATGTCACAGGCAGCCCGCGCCTGGAGATCGGCGAACAGCGTCTGCGCCATCACCATATCGCCGACCCAGGACGGGCCGACGACCAGGATGCGCGGGCGCGCCGGGTCCGTCACTGCCTCGGGTCCGTCAGCCGATTACGGATAGGTCAGCCATTCCCGGTGCTCTTCGGACTTGCCGCGCACCAGATCGAAATAGACCGACTGCAGTTCCTCGGTGATGGGACCGCGCTTGCCTTCGCCGATGATGCGGCCGTCCAGTTCCCGGATCGGCGTGACCTCGGCGGCGGTGCCGGTGAAGAAGGCTTCGTCGGCGATGTAGAACTCATCGCGGGTGAGGCGCTTCTCGCGCACCTTGTAGCCCCGTTCCTCGGCCAGCTGGAAGATCGTCTTGCGGGTGATGCCATCCAGGCAGGAGGTCAGTTCCGGGGTGTACAGCACGCCGTCACGGATCAGGAACACGTTCTCGCCGGAGCCTTCCGCCACGTAGCCTTCGTTGTCCAGCAGCAGGGCCTCGTCGGCACCGCCGGACAGGGCCTCGTTGAGCGCCAGCATGGAGTTCATGTAGCTGCCGGTGGACTTGGCCTTGCACATGGTGATGTTGACGTGGTGACGGGTGTAGCTGGAGGTGCGCACCTTGATGCCCAGTTCCAGCGCTTCCGGCGACATGTAGGACGGCCATTCCCAGGCCGCCACCGCCACGTGCACGGTGAGCCCGTTGGCGCGCAGGCCCATGGCTTCGCTGCCGTAGAACACCAGCGGCCGCAGGTAAGCATGGGGCAGCTTGTTCTCGCGGATCATGGTGGTGTGCGCCTCGTTGATCTGGTCCTTGTCGAAGGGCACCTTCATGGACAGGATCTTGGCGCTGTTGAACAGCCGGTCGGTGTGTTCCTTGAGACGGAAGATGGCCGGGCCGCTCCCGGTTTCATAGGCACGCACGCCCTCGAACACGCCCATGCCGTAATGCAGCGTATGGGTGAGCACATGCACCTTGGCATCGCGCCAGGGGATCAGCTCACCGTCCAACCAGATAACACCGTCTCTATCAGCCATGGACATGGCGCTTCGTCTCCTAAATCAAAAGTGGCCCCGGCCCCGCGGCCTCGGCCAAACGTCGTCGTGCCGTCGTCAGGCGTCCGCGAACCATTGGTCCCAGATCGCTCGCACGCCTTCGCGCAGATCGCGGAATTCCGTGTCGTCGACGATGGATTTTTCCTTGCGCAGTGAAGCGCGATGAGCCGCGGACCGGTAGGCCAGGTAGGCTTCCCGCAGCAGGCCGGCATCCTGGGCCGGCATCAATTCCAGAGCGGCGAGGGTTTCAAGAAGCCGCACATTGTCGGTGAAACGGGTCAGTTCACCGTGGGAGGAGGCCCATCTAAGTACGCCATATTGCACCATAAATTCGATATCGACGATACCTCCCGGGTCCTGCTTGAGGTGAAAACGGCCGGTCTGGCGGGCGGCCAGGTGATCGACCATCTTTTCGCGCATGGCCAGCACGTCCCGGCGCAGGGCGTCCTGATCCCGGGAGCGGCAAAGCACATCATGGCGAATGCCCTCGAAACGCTCCCGGGCGCGGCTGCAGCCGGCCACCACCCGGGCGCGCACCAGGGCCTGGTGTTCCCAGGTCCAGGCGTCGTTGAGCTGGTACTTGCGGAACGCGTCCATGGAGGAAACCAGCAGGCCGGCGCTGCCACTGGGGCGCAGCCGGGTGTCCACCTCGTAGAGCTGACCGCTCATGGTGCGGGTGGAGAGAATGTGCACGATGCGCTGGCCCAGGCGGGCGTAGAACTGCTCGTTGGACACCGGCCGGTCGCCGTCGGTGTTGCCTCCGGAGGCGGCGTCGTGCAGGAACACCAGGTCCAGGTCGGAGTTGTGGCCCAGTTCGATGCCGCCCAGTTTGCCGTAGCCCACCACCACGAAATCCGGATTGCAGGGCTGGCCGTCGGTGCGTTCCGGCCGGCCGTGGCGCTCCACCAGCGGCTCCCAGGCCAGCATCACCACCTGCTTGAGAATCGCCTCGGCCAGCCAGGTCAGGTAGTCGCTGACCTTCATCAGCGGCAGCACTTCGGTGACCTCGGAGGCGGCGACGCGCAGCAGGTGGGCCTGCTTGAAATTACGCAGCACCTCCATCTGCTGTTCCAGGTCGTCCTCGGCCACCCGCAGCAGCTGCTGGCGCAGTTCGTCGTCCAGCTCGTCCCGGCCCGGCGGCGAATACAGGGTGCTCACGTCCAGCAGTTCGTCGAGCAGCACCGGGTGCCGGGCCAGCCGCTCGGCGATCCAGGGGCTGGCGCCGGACAGCTTGACCAGCTGGGTCAGGGCGCCCGGGTTTTCCACCAGCAGGGCGATGTAGGCGCTGCGGCGCACCACCGCTTCCACGAAGGCCACCAGCCGCTCGGCGGTGACCCGGCCGTGGCCCTGGTAGCCCAGCGCTTCCAGCAGCAGCGGCATCAGCCGGTCCAGGCGCTCCCGGCCGATGCGCTGCATGTTCATCACCGCGCGGGATTCGCGCAGCCCTTCCAGGGCCGCCAGCACCTCTTCCGGCTCCTGCACGCCCACCCCTTGCAGGCGGGCGATGGCGTCGTCCCGTTCCAGCTGGCCAAGCCACAGGTCCAGCAGCTCCTGGTCGCCCTCGGAGACCTGGGCCTCTTCCTGGGGATCGGCGATCACCTGGCTGAAGTGGTAGCGCACCTGTTCCCGGTGGCGGCGCAGGGCCCGCTCGAACGGCGCCCGGGCGGAGAAGTTCATGGCGAAGGTGAGACGCTGCCAGCCCAGCTCGTCGTCCGGCAGCCGCTGGGTCTGGCGGTCGGCCACCGCCTGCAGACGGTGCTCCACGTCGCGCAGGAACACATAGGCTTCGCGCAGTTCCTGCACCACGTCCTCGGGCAGCATGCCCTCGTCGGTCAGCCGGGGCAGCATCTTGATCAGATTGGGCTCGCGCAGGGCCGGCAACTGGCCACCGCGAATCAACTGGAAGGCCTGGACGATGAACTCCACTTCACGGATGCCGCCGGCGCCCAGTTTCACATCCGCCTGCATGCCCTTGCGGTTCACCTCGCGCTCGATCAGGCCCTTCATCTCGCGCAGGGACTCGAACGCGCCATAGTCGATATAGCGCCGGTAGACGAACGGGTTGAGGCGCTCGATCAGGCGGGCGCCGGCCTGCAGGTCACCGGCCACCGGGCGCATCTTGATCAGCGCGTAGCGCTCCCATTCGCGGCCCTGGTTTTCGTAGTAGTGCTCCATGGCGTCGAAGCCGATGGCCAGGGCACCGCTTTTGCCCCAGGGGCGCAGGCGCATGTCCACCCGGAACACAAAGCCGTCGGCGGTGTTCTGGTCCAGCGCCTTGATCAGCTGCTGGCCCAGCCGCAGGAAGAACTGATGGTGGGACAGGGAGCGCCGTTCGCCGGCGATCTCGCCTTCGTGCTCGTAGGCGAAGATCAGGTCGATGTCCGAGGACAGGTTCAGCTCCCGGGCCCCCAGCTTGCCCATGGCCAGCACCACCAGCTTCACCGGTTCGCCGTCCTCGTCGCGGGGCACGCCGCCGCGCTCGCAGGCCCACTGGTAAAGCCGCTCCAGGGCGGTGCTGATCAGGGTATCGGCGAGCAGCGACAGGTCGGCCACGGTGGCGTGGTAGTCCGCCAGCCCGGTCAGGTCACGCCAGATCAGGCGCACCATATGGCGGTGGCGCAGACGGCGCAGGGCCGCCTTGAGGGCGTCTTCGTCCTGGCAGGCCATCACCGCCTCGCGGACCTGTTCGGCCAGGTCGCCGCCGCCCAGCCGCCGGCGCAGCGGGCTGGCGGCCAGCCATTCGCCCAGGCGCGGGTCGCGGATGAACTGCTCCGCCACATAGTCGGAGCCGGCCCATACCCGGGGCAGGTCGCTGAGCAGCGTGTCGGGAAGCGTGTGGCCCACTTCCTGGAACCGTTGCCAATGCCGGGTCACCAGCACGGAGAGTTCGTCGGGCAGGCTCGAATAGTCGGGTTCTGTCATGGGCGGCTATTGTCCACGGCCTTTAGGGGGGAGGGCAATGAGAAGATAAACCCGATACAGGATGAAGGATTCAGGATACAGGCGCGGATGGGCACGGCACGAGAGCGGAGGCCCTGCCCGCGCCCGAACGCCAGGGCCTTTTACCCTGCATCCTGAATCCTGAATCCTGTATCGGACGGCCCACCGGCCGTCACAACAACACATCCTGGGACGGGGTCACGCGCATCACCTCCTCGATGGTGGTGAGGCCCTGGGCCACCTTGCGGGCCCCGCTGATGCGCAGCGGTTTCATGCCCTGCTTGACCGCCTGGCGGGTGAGCGCCTCCAGATCGCCGCCGCGCCCCACCTGCCCTTTCAGGGCGCCGTTGAACGGCATGGTCTCGTACACGCCCATGCGGCCCAGGTAGCCGGTGCCCCGGCATTCCAGGCAGCCCACCGGCTGGCAAACGGTGTCCGGCATGGCCATCTTGAAGGGCCGCACCAGCTCCTTCCAGGCGTCCGGGTCCGGGGCGGTTTCCGCCTTGCAGTGGGGGCACAGGGTACGCACCAGGCGCTGGGCCATGACGCCGATCACGGTGGCGGAG
>CENV01011925.1_pt1 | contig 20330 bp, 20 predicted proteins | sample 530231 | NCBI WGS metagenome assembly CENV01 (sample SAMEA2619815, study PRJEB7988) | marine metagenome | biome: marine biome (ENVO:00000447); feature: surface water layer (ENVO:00002042); material: "saline water (ENVO:00002010), including plankton (ENVO:xxxxxxxx)" | depth 5 m | reverse complement strand
AAACCGTCTGGCAAGCCTTTGTTAACAGATTGAAACAATCTGGGTAAAAGCCTGCCACCCAACGCGGCAAAGATCGCTTTCAAAACAGGGAATTAGCCTGCCCTTGAAGTTGGCTGACGATGCGTCGCGCCGGTGGAAAAATGGGGAGAGGTGCGGCAAGTGCCGGCCGGCAAGATATAAGCATGCCCCTCTCCCCATCAAGACCGGCGAAACGAGGACACTAGGTCCGCCGGTCTTTTCAGTCGCGGCAAGGGAGGGACAAGCCGCGACCAACGCAAATGGCCACGGGGCCGGAAAAAGGTCGGGAGGAATGAATGCAACACGTTCCTTGGGGGACGCATTAAGGAGCTCATCCCTCCCTATCGAACGCAGCCGGGGACGCGGTGGCTACGCTCGAATGGGCCAGGTGACGGTTTCCCGTACCCAGAAATCTATTATTTTCACCATCTCCGCCCGATAGGCGGTCAACTCGTGGTGGCGGGCGAAAACAGCGTCGGCTCCGCTCTTGAGGAGCGCTTGACGGCTTTCGTCGGCTCCGATGTCTGTAATGGCTGCGATCGGAACGTCCGCCGCGGCGGCGAGGTTCCCGATCCGGGCAATGAACGCAGCTGATGCGCCGCTGTGAGATTTGAGGTCCACAATCAGCATGTCCGGCCGCTGCGACCCGGCCGATCCAAAAAGACGGACGAGCGTGCGTTCAGCCCGTCTGGCGTTGCCGATCCAGACGACACGCGCAGATGAAGCACCCGTCTGCATTGCCCTGCGCATCAGGCGCGCGGAGTGAATATGGTCATCAACGAGCACGAACAGCGGCTCGAGCGTGGCATTGCTGGTCATTGGCCCCCAACCAGTAAACAAACGCGAGTGGCCAAGTCTGAAACGAACTGGCTGACTGCGAAAAAACATGCGGCAAACAGGAAAAAAACAGAGGTCTCTCCGCCAAGAGACCGCCGCAATCGCGGCGCCCCGAACCACCAGATGCCGGCAAAGGCAACGGTGATTTCAGCGATATGGGCCAATTCGTGCGCAGGCGGAACGTTATCAGCCGTAACGGGCGGTAACGGGGTTGCCGATTTACATGTAAAACCAACAGGTCTAGGGTTGGTCAAAGGAGGCCGCATGCCTGAGGGGCGCGTGTATGCCAAGGACGAACAGTTAGCCGTTCGCCAAGCGCTCGATGAGCTTCTGGCCTGGGCCCCCATGCAGCGATCTCCAAGGCTGTCGGCCTTTCTTTCCTATATCGTTGAGGCAGAGCTTTCGGGGCGCGCAGGTTCGGTAAAAGCCTATTCCATTGCCGTTGACGTTTTTGGACGTGACGAAGATTTCGACCCGCAGTCAGACCCGATCGTAAGAGTGCAGGCGCGCCGGCTGCGGGGTCTGATCGAGGAATTCGACCGACTCGAACTGGGCAGGGCACCCATACGGATCGTGCTCCCGGTCGGTCGCTACGTTCCTGAATTCGTTCCGCGCGAGGATTCAATCCCTATCGTCGGAGACGACGCACAGGAGCCGTCCGGTGCGACCGAGGAGCAACCTGGCGCCCGGCCGCCACAGGCGCCATCGCGATCCATATGGGTCGCGGGGGCAGCGGCTGCGCTCTTGCTCCTTGCTTCGCTCTATTTCTGGCCTGAGCTGGGACAGCGCACGACATCGGGGTCAGCCGTCGTTCAGCCGGCGATTCCGCTGGTTATTGTCGAGGATTTTGAAAATCTCACTGACGACCAGCGCAGCACACCGCTCGTTGCGGGTCTGGCGCTTGAGCTGGTCACCGACATCAACCAGTTTGCCGATCTTTCGGCCGCCTATGGCGGGCCGCAGGCCGATCTGGAAGACGTCGAACGGGAAAATGGCGCGATTTATGTGCTTTCGGGCGTGGCGCGACGGTCGTCGCGCGGCATTCTCTATTCGATCCTGGTGCAGGATGGACTGACACGCTCGATCGTCGCCACGTTTGAAGTTGAGGTGCCACTTGGCGACGGTACCCCAAGCATGAATTTGCAGGACGTATCGGAAGAGTTTTCGCTCAGACTCGGCAGTCCGCGAGGCCCCCTCCACAAGGCGGCGCGGATCTGGGTTGCGGCGCACAGCGCTGAAGACGATCCGGTGCTTGAGCCCTATCCGTGCCTTGTCGGATATGGGATGTTTCGTGAGCGGCGCGCAATCTTTGATGCCGGAGCGCTTGAGCGGTGCGCGCGCCATTCAACGGACGAAGGCCGATCGGAGGGCGCGGCCATTTTGGCTGTTCTGACCGCTGACCGAGGCTGGCGCGTCGGGACGGACACCGCCGAGGGTGCGGCCCTGGTCGAGAGCGGGCGCGCGTTGGCGGAACAGGCGGTCGGCCGGGAGCCGACGAGCGGATTCAATTGGGCACAAAGAGCCTATGTTGCGTTCCTGGCCGGGGAGGTCGGAGCCTCACGCGACTTTTACAACACGGCGGTTCAGCTCAATCCGGCCATGGTGGACGTGCTTGCGGACTACGGCTATGTGGAAGGCCTGAGCGGAAATTGGGAAGCGGCGTTGGCCCTGTCTCAGCGGGCTCTGTCGGTTGAGGTCAATCCACCCGATTTCTATTCGATTGTCCCGGCGCTCTGGGCTCTGCGCGAGGGCGACTATGCCCAGGCGGTGGCCGTGGGGGAACGCATGGTTTCGGCGGTTCCCGATCTGGGAACCGCCGTAATGGTCGCGGCCGGCGGGCAGTTGCGCGACGCCGAGATCATCAATGCCTATCTTCCAAGGCTGCTGGCGAGCCAGCGGTTCAGGCGGCTGGGCATCATGCCCGCTTTGCGCCAGCATGTGCTCGACCCGGACCTGCTGCGGACGATCTCGAGCGGCATTATCAGTGCCGGCGTGCCGCTCGACCGGCTGGCCCATCCTTTCTGATCGAACGGCTCGATTGCGACTGGACGCGCCCGGCAAATCACTGTGAGATGCCTGTGGGAGGTGGCGTCATGAGTTTTAGAGCACTGGTTACCGACAAGGGCGCGGACGGCAAGGTCGCGTCCGGGATCACCGAGCTCGATGAGGGCAGATTGCCCCAAGGCAATGTGATGGTCGGCATCGATTGGGCGGGCTTTAACTACAAGGATGGCATGGCGCTTTCAGGTATCGGCGGGCTGGTCCGTGACTATCCTCATGTCGGGGGTGTCGATTTCGCCGGCCGTGTGATCGAAAGCACCGACGAGCGCTATCATCCCGGACAGGCCGTTGTGCTGACCGGCTGGCGGGTTGGGGAATGGCACTGGGGCGGGTTTGCCACGCGGGCGCGGGTCAATGCCGATTGGCTGGTGCCGTTGCCCAAGGAAATGTCGACCCGCGATGCGATGGTTCTGGGCACCGCCGGGCTGACGGCCATGCTGGCCGTCAACCGGCTGAAGTCCGAAGAGATCAAGCCCGGCGATGGCGATATTCTGGTTACTGGCGCCGGCGGGGGCGTGGGGTCCATGGCGGTGCTGCTCCTGGCGCGGCTCGGATACAAGGTTCACGCCATGACAGGGCGGGCCGAGCTCACCGACGAGCTCAAGGCGCTCGGGGCTACGGAAGTGGTCGGCCGTGATGCTCTGGCGCCAACGGGCAAAAAGCTATTGGCAACGCGCTGGATTGGGGCGGTCGATAGTGTGGGCGGTGCGCCACTGGGCGAGATGCTCAAGCAGATCCACACGGGCGGTTGTGTCGCCGCGGTCGGGCTTGCGGCGGGCGATGGGTGGGATGCGAGTGTCATTCCGTTCATCTTGCGCGGGATAACGCTGGCTGGCATCGACAGTGTGATGCAGCCTTTCGAAGCGCGCATGGCGGCATGGGACCGGCTTTCCACCCTGTTCGGGTTTGGCGTTTACGAGCGGATGGTGCGCGAAGCGGGCCTTGGGGACCTCGTCGAAATTTCCAAAGACATTCTGGCCGGGAAGGTCAGGGGGCGGGTGATCGTGTCGCCCAAGGGATAAATTGCCGTTAGCGTTGGTATGGAAAACCTTTGCAGGTCTCGAACCGAGCCCGGCGAAAGTCTCTCGAAATTTTGCCAGATCGCTATAGGGTAATGGAGTATTTGCCGGAGGATTTCATGCAGGACGTTATCGATGCGCTCGACGAAAAGCGCGAACACGCGCGACAGGGCGGGGGCGCACGGCGCATCGAGGCGCAACATGCCAAGGGCAAGCTGACCGCCCGCGAGCGGATCGATGTGCTGCTCGATCCGGGCAGTTTTGAAGAATACGACATGTTCGTCACCCACCGCACCCGCGATTTCGGGATGGACGAGCAGATTATCCCCGGCGATGGCGTTGTGACCGGCTGGGGCACGATCAACGGGCGATTGGCTTACGTCTTTTCGCAGGACTTCACGGTGTTCGGCGGCTCGCTGTCGGAAACTCATGCGCAGAAAATCTGCAAGATCATGGACCTGGCCGTCCAGAACGGTGCCCCGGTGATCGGGCTCAACGACAGTGGCGGCGCGCGTATTCAGGAGGGCGTCGCCTCGCTGGGCGGGTATGCGGAGGTGTTCTGGCGCAACGTGCAGGCTTCGGGCGCGGTGCCGCAGATTTCGGTGATCATGGGGCCGTGCGCGGGCGGAGCCGTCTATTCGCCCGCCATGACCGATTTCATCTACATGGTGAAAGACACCAGCTACATGTTCGTGACCGGCCCGGACGTGGTCAAGACCGTGACCAATGAGGTGGTGACCGCCGAGGAGTTGGGCGGCGCGGGAACGCACACCAAACTCTCTTCGGTGGCCGATGCGGCGTTCGAAAACGACATCGAAACGCTTCTTGAAGTGCGGCGGCTGTTCGATTTTCTGCCGCTCTCGGCGCGCGAAAAGGCGCCGCGGGTTGCCACCAACGACCAGATCGACCGGCGTGAAGACAGTCTCGATACGCTGATCCCGGCCAACGCCAATACGCCCTACGACATGGCTGAAGTGATCGAGAAAATTGCCGATGAGGGCGATTTCCTCGAACTCCAGAAGGATCACGCGGGCAACATTCTTATCGGGTTTATCCGGCTCAATGGGCAGAGCGTGGGCGTTGTCGCCAACCAGCCCATGGTGCTGGCCGGGTGCCTCGATATCAATGCTTCAAAGAAGGCCGCGCGGTTCATCCGGTTTTGCGACAGCTTCGATATTCCCATCCTGACTTTTGTTGACGTGCCTGGCTTTCTGCCTGGCGTGGCGCAGGAATATGGCGGCATCATCAAGCATGGCGCCAAGTTGCTGTTCGCCTATGCAGAGGCGACTGTGCCCAAGGTCACGGTGATCACGCGAAAGGCTTATGGCGGAGCCTATGACGTGATGAGCTCAAAGCACATCCGCGCCGATGTGAACTACGCCTGGCCGAGCGCGGAAATCGCCGTGATGGGCGCCAAGGGTGCCACGGAAATTCTCTACCGCTCCGAGTTGGGCGATGCCGAAAAGATCGCAGCGCGGACAAAGGAATATGAGGACCGCTTCGCCAATCCCTTCGTTGCCGCCGAGCGCGGGTTTATCGACGATGTCATCATGCCTCACAACACGCGGCGGCGGGTGGCGCGGGCCTTCGAGAGCCTGAAAAACAAGCAGGCGCATGTACCGATCAAGAAGCATGGGAATATTCCGCTGTGAGGTTCGCATAGATGTTTAGCAAAATCCTCATAGCCAATCGCGGTGAGATTGCCTGCCGGGTGATCGAAACGGCGAAAAATATGGGCATTGCGACGGTTGCCGTCTATTCTGAAGTAGACAGGGATGCGTTGCATGTGCGGATGGCTGACGAAGCCGTTTACATCGGCCCGGCTGCGGCATCGCAAAGCTATCTCGATATTGAAAAGATTGTCGCCGCCTGCAAGCGGACCGGCGCGGTGGCGGTGCATCCAGGGTATGGGTTCCTCTCGGAAAACCCGGCCTTTGCCGAACGTTTGCGGCATGAGGGGGTCTATTTCATCGGGCCACCTGTCAAATCCATCGAGGCGATGGGGGACAAGATCACCTCCAAGAAAATCGCCGCCGAGGCAGGTGTGTCCACGGTTCCGGGCCATATGGGATTGATCGCTGATGCCGCCGAAGCGGCCAAAATCGCCAAATCCATCGGCTATCCGGTGATGATCAAGGCGTCGGCCGGCGGTGGCGGAAAAGGGATGCGGATCGCGCGTTCGGATGCCGATGTCAAGGAAGCCTTCGAGCGCTCGAAATCGGAAGCTGCGGCGTCCTTTGGCGACGATCGGATTTTCATCGAGAAATATATCGAAGAGCCGCGCCATATCGAAATTCAGATTCTGGCCGATGGGCAGGGCAATTGCATCCATCTGGGCGAGCGCGAATGTTCCATCCAGCGCCGCAACCAGAAGGTGATCGAGGAGGCGCCGTCGCCATTTCTCGATACTCTGACGCGCGAGAAAATGGGCGCGCAGGCGGTGGCGCTTGCAAAGGCGGTCAATTATGTCAGCGCCGGAACCGTCGAATTCATCGTCGACAGGGACCGCAATTTCTATTTCCTCGAAATGAACACTCGGCTGCAGGTCGAGCATCCCGTGACTGAGTTGGTGAGCGGGCTCGATCTGGTCGAGGAAATGATCCGCATCGCGGACGGGGAAGCGTTGCGCTGGAGTCAGGCGGACGTGCAACTGGAGGGCTGGGCGGTCGAGGCGCGGATTTATGCAGAAGACCCTTATCGCAATTTCCTGCCCTCGACAGGGCGGCTCAAGCGTTATCGCCCGCCCGCTGCGGAGGCCTCGGCCCATCTCGTGGTGCGCAACGATACGGGCGTCGATGAAGGGGGCGAGATCAGCCCCTACTACGACCCGATGGTGGCAAAGCTGGTGACTTGGGCCCCCACGCGGATCGACGCGGTGGATGGGCTGGCGGTGGCGCTAGACCAGTTCGAAATCGACGGCATCGGCAACAACATTCCGTTCCTCTCGGCGGTGACCCAGCAACAGCGCTTCCGCGAGGGATTGCTTTCAACAAACTACATTGCCGATGAATTTCCCGACGGGTTTTCAGGTGTCGCCCTCGACGATGATACGTTGCTGACGCTGGCCGCGCTTGCCTGCCGGGCCAGTTTCCAGCTCGAAACGCGCGGCTTCATCGAGCCCACACCGCTCAGCAGCGGACATGTCATCGCCGAGCGGAGCGTTTTGATCGGGGACAAGCGCTGGGATTTTTCGATCCCCAAATCCGACGAATCCTTTGTGCTGATGACCGATGACGGCCAACCTTTGTTGATCGAAGACGGCTGGCAGCCCGGCGCTAGCCTCACGACCACCGAGATCGACGGACGCACCCTGCATGTAAAGATGGATCGGGTGACCTCTGGCTTTCGCATGCGCTATCGCGGCGCCGATATTATCGCCAAGGTGGTGATGCCCCATGTGGCCGACCTCATGCGGCATATGCTCAAAAAGACGCCGCCCGACATGAGCCAGTTTCTTTTGTGCCCGATGCCGGGACAGGTCGTTCGCGTGGACGTGGCCGAGGGCGATATCGTCGAGGAAGGGCAGCCCTTGGCCATTGTCGAAGCGATGAAGATGGAAAATGTGCTCCGCGCCGAGCGCAGGGCACGGGTTGCCAGCCTCAAGGCCTTGGCAGGGGACGTGCTGGCAGTCGATGCAGTCATCATGGAATTTGAGGCGGTGTGATGGGCAAATCCCCGCGCGATGTCTGGTCCCATATCGCCAGCGCGGAATTGCGTGACACCCCGCTCGACAGCCTGCGCCGCGACTATGGCGGGCTCGAGGTCGAGCCGGTCTATCTGGGTGAGGATGGTTCCATCCCCGGCGTTGAGCCGTTCACGCGCGGCGTGCGGGCGACGATGTATGCCAACCGGCCGTGGACGATAAGGCAGTATGCGGGGTTTTCGACAGCCCAGGAAAGCAACCGGTTTTATCGCCGGGCGTTGGAGCGTGGCCAGAAGGGGTTATCGGTCGCTTTCGATCTGGCGACCCATCGCGGATACGATTCCGATCATCCGCGTGTCGTCGGCGATGTGGGCAAGGCGGGCGTGGCGATCGACAGTGTCGAGGACATGAAGCTGCTGTTCGATGGCATCCCGCTCGATGAGATGAGCGTATCGATGACCATGAACGGGGCGGTGATCCCGGTTTTGGCCATGTTCATCGTGGCCGCCGAAGAACAGGGGGTGAGCCCCGAAAAGCTCTCGGGGACCATTCAGAACGATATCCTGAAAGAGTTCATGGTCCGCAACACCTATATCTATCCGCCCGAGCCCTCCATGCGCATCGTGGGCGACATCATTGCCTATACGGCCGAGCACATGCCGAAATTCAACTCGATCTCGATTTCGGGCTATCACATGCACGAGGCCGGGGCGACGGCGATCCAGGAGCTTGCCTATACGCTGGCCGATGGCATGGAGTATGTGCGGGCGGCGCAGGCGCGTGGGCTCGATATCGATAAATTTGCCGGGCGGCTGTCGTTCTTTTTCGGCATCGGAATGAATTTTTTCGTCGAGGTGGCAAAGCTTAGGGCGGCGCGCGCGTTGTGGGCGAAGATCATGACCGATCTGGGCGCGACCGATCCGCGCTCGAAGATGCTGCGCACCCATTGCCAGACCTCGGGCGTCTCGCTGACCGAGCAGGACCCTTACAACAATGTTGTGCGCACAGCCTATGAGGCGCTGGCCGCTGTTTTGGGGGGCACGCAAAGTCTGCACACCAATTCGTTCGACGAGGCCATCGCGCTGCCCTCGGAAACCTCCTCGCGCATCGCGCGCAACACCCAGCTTATCCTGCAGCACGAAACAAAAATCACCGATGTGGTCGATCCTTTGGGTGGGTCGTACTACGTCGAGGACCTTACCCGTCAGCTTGTCGAAAAGGCACAAGCGCTGATCGATGAAGTCGAGGCGCAGGGGGGTATGACAAAGGCCGTGCAATCGGGCGAACCCAAGCTGGCCATCGAAAAGGCGGCGACCATCCGCCAGGCGGCGGTTGATCGCGGCGAGGAGATCATCGTCGGCGTCAACCGCTACCGGCTCGATGCCGAGGACGCGATCGAAACGCTCGAAATCGACAACACAAAGGTGCGGTCCGGTCAGGTCGCCCGGCTCGAAACCATCCGTCGCACGCGCGACGAAGTCCGCTGCCAATCGGCGCTCGATGCGCTGCGCGAATATGCGGCGATGGACGAGGGCAATCTGCTCGATGCCGCCGTGGCGGCGGCACGGGCTCGCGCCACTCTGGGCGAAATCTCCCAGGCGATGGAAGATGTGTTCGGGCGATACGATGCGACCACGCGGGTACTGTCAGGGGTCTACTCCCAAAGCTATGCGGGCGACCCGCAATATGAGGAGGCTGTGCGGCGCATTGAGGGGTTCAGGACCTCTTATGGCCGCGCGCCTGCGCTGTTTATCGCCAAGATGGGACAGGACGGCCATGATCGAGGCGCCAAGGTGATCGCGACCGCTTTCGCCGATCTGGGCTTTGTGGTGCACATGGGCTCGCTTTTTGAAACCCCGCACGAGGTTGCAGCCCATGCCGAAGATCTCGGGGTCGATGCGGTTGGCGTTTCGTCGCTGGCGGCGGGCCACAAGACGCTGGTTCCAGAACTGATCGCGGCGCTCAGGGAGCGGGGGCTCAAGGATGTGGCTGTTGTGGTCGGCGGCGTCATTCCCAGCAGCGATTATGAATTTTTGCGCGAGGCGGGCGTGCTCGATATTTTCGGACCGGGCACCAATGTGCTCGATGCGGCCTATTCGGTGCTCAATGCCATCGAGGGCAGGCTGAGCAATCGATGATCGGGCGGGTCAATCATATCGCCATCGCGGTGCCCGATCTCGAAAACGCGGCCCGTCGCTACCGCGAGATGCTCGGTGCGAGCGTTTCGGGCGTTCAGGAGTTGCCAGAGCATGGGGTGCGGGTGGTGTTTATCGAGACCGGCAACACCAAGGTCGAACTGCTCGCACCGCTTGGGGAAGCTTCGCCCATCACGGCATTTCTCGAGCGCAATCGGGATGGGGGCATGCACCACATTTGCTATGAGGTCACCGACATCAAAGCTGCGGTGCGACGGCTGACTGAGAGTGGGGCGCGGGTGCTTGGTGATGGAAAGCCAAAAATCGGCGCGCATGGGCTGCCGGTGGTTTTTCTCCACCCCAAGGATTTCGACGGTACGCTGATCGAGCTCGAAGAGGTCAAGCCCGAGTTTGGACCTGCCTAAGAAATTATTAACTGCGTTCGTCCAGGATATTGGCATGAGCAGCGCTGTTACCGGTTTCAAGAAGATGAACTGGCTTCCCAAGCAGTCGGCGTGGGACGAGATGGAAGCTGCTCGTCTCAAGCGCCGTGAAATGATGCAGGAGTTCCAGGCAAGCTCTAGCGCTCTCGCGTCCGGCTTTCAGGCCGCGCAGACCATGCAGATTCAAGGGGTTGGCGAACTCGCAGCGCAGGGCGTGCAGGCTCGTATGGACGCCAAGGTCAAAGAGATGCAGGCCAAGCTCGAAGAGCGCTATACCAGCTTTTCAAAAATAGCCTAGCAGCCCCCGTCAATGCCCCACGCGTGAAAACGCGTTGATGATGACGACCCCGGCGATTATCAACCCCATGCCGATCACGGCGGGCAGGTCCAGTGCCTGCCTGAAGACCACCCAGCCAACAATCGATATCAGCACGATCCCCAATCCTGCCCAGATGGCGTAGGCAATACCGACCGGCAGGGTGCGCAGGGTAAGCGAGAGGAAATAGAAGGCTGCCATATAGCCGACGACCACGATGATCGATGGCACCAGGTTGGTAAAGCCGTCGGCGGCCTTGAGCGCAGAGGTGCCGATCACTTCCGCGACGATGGCGCACAGCAGGAAAACATAAGTCATTGATTGTCCCGGCCGAAATGCTGGCGGGCGAGGGTCTTGAATCTGTCGCCGCGCTCCTCGAAGTTCTTGAACTGGTTGTAGCTGGGCGCTCCGGGCGAAAGGATCACCGTATCAAAGATATGGCCGGCACTGGCGAGCGCCTGCATGGCTTCGTCCAGCGTCGAACACTCGGCAATGGGGATCGGCGTGTTGTCGCGAACGGCCTGGGCCAGCCGCTGGCCGGTGACAGGGAGCGAGCATAACATTACCACGCTGGTCAGCCCCATCAGATTGGCGAGGTCGGTATAGTCCTGCTGGCGCTCATGCCCTCCGGCAATCAGGGCGATCTTTTTGCCCTTGTAGGCGGCGAGCGCCACCTTGGTGGCTTCCGGCGTCGTGGAAATGGAGTCATCGACAAACAGGATGTCGCCGACCATCAGTTCCTCGAGCCTGTGGGGCAGGGGAATGAAGGCCTCGATGCCTGCAAATATGCCCTCGCGCGTGGCTCCGGCAGCGAGAGCGATAGCCGCTGCCAGCCGTGCGTTGTCGTGGTTGTGGGCGCCCTTGAGCCGCGAATTCATCGCCGCCATGAGGATCTCGTCGCCAAGATCGATATCGATGGCAGCAATACGTTCGGTCGTGGCGGGAATTGTATTGATGACGCGCTCGACGGTAGCGGCCTGCGGGCCGATAGCCACAAGCTTTGGGCCCTTGGCGATCAGGTTGAGCTTGTCGCGGTAATAGGCGTCCAGCCCCCCATGCCAGTCCACATGCTCGGGATAAAGGTTGGAGATCGCGGCGATGTCGGAGGCGAAATCGATATCGGCTGTCTGGTAGGAGGAGAGTTCGAGCACCACGGTCTGCGCGCTGTCGGCGGCATCGAGCGGGGGAATGCCCACATTGCCGGCCAGCACCACATCGACCCCGGATCTTTCCAGCATCAGATGGACCAGTGTGGCTGTTGTCGATTTGCCTTTGGTTCCCGAGATTGCGACCACTGTGCGGCCCTCGCGGAAATGGGCGCCCCAGATGTTGAGGTTGGATGTGACCTTGACCCCGGCGGCGCGGGCGGCATCGAAAATCGGTTTGTAGAGCGATACGCCCGGGCTTTTGACGATAGTGCCGAAGCGCGAGACCTGGTTCGCCTCCTGGGGCGTGATGAAACTGGCGCCCTCGAGTTCGGCGACGCCGTCATCGGTGGTCACGAACAGTTCGAGCTCAGGATAGGTGCGGCGTAGAAACGCTGCCGTCGAGCGGGCTTCGCGGCCAGCGCCGTAAAGAAGAACGGGACCGTCAATGTGCATGGGGAGCAACCGCGCTTTCGATATTTTCGGGGATGAGGTGATCGGCGCTGTCGGCCATGAATTCCTCATAGGCCGATTGCAGGCGGGCCGGGCCATAGAATGCTTCGAGGTCCGGCCTGAGTGCCTTTACCACGGCGCTGTCGCGCCAATCGGGGTGATCGGCAATGCGCCACAGGCACGCCGCGGCTTCGAGAATTTCGCCGACGCACTCCCAGGGCTTGTGGCCGGAAAGCCCCGTCAACTCGCGATAGGGATCGATGTTGTCGGGATTGTCGAGGACGTTTTGGCCGAAAATTGCGGTCAGTCGAGCCTTGTCCATATGTGGCGCAAAGATCAGAAAGACGAAATGGCATTTGGGGCACTTTCCGCACCAGAGTGGGCCGTCGTGGCCGGCGAGGCGGAAATTGCGGTTGCAGCTCGAAAAGACGTCGTCATAACGGTTCGATCGGGCGAACAGCGCAGCGATACGGGCTTCCGAATAGGGGCGCAGCAGCGAAAAATATCCCAGCGATCCCGATGTCGCGGTGGCCAGCACGTCGCGGATGGCGCGCTCGAAATCGATCGATTTCGAATATTGGTGATTGGCCTGGCGCCCGTCGAACTCGATATTGCCTTCGCTGGCCGAGCGCTCGTTGGAGAGGACGATATTGCCGTACCCGTACAAAAGGCTCGCCAGTGCCGCGATCATCGAATTGATGGCTGTGGAGGGCACGTGGCCGTTGTAATAGCCGGGCTTTTTGCCCAGCGCGATCATTTCAGGATCAAGGATGCGCTCGACAGCCAGGAACGGCAGGCCGGAGCGTTCGGCGGACGTCAGGATCGGGCCTTTTGGGTTGACTGCAAAAAGACTCATCTCCGTCCCGGCGCTTTCGAGCAATTGCACGCTGACCAGCGAATCCTTGCCGCCACCGATCAAGACCAGGGCGCGGTCGGGCAGGGTTTGCGGAATGTTGTCCTGGCGCGGATCACCGGCGGTGATCGATAAACGGCCGAAGCGCTTCAGGTCGTTGCGGGCGTAGAACTCGCCCAATCCGTTTTCGTAAACGTCGAGCAAAAAGGCCCGCTGAGCCGGCGAAAGGGCGAGGGCGGTGGCATCGATTTCAAAAGGCGCGAGCAGCTTGAAATAGCTCACCCCCAGCACGGCGGCGGTCAGATCGAGCAGGGTGGCAAAGGCACCAGTGTCCGCCCTTGCCATATCCATGGTGTCGAGCGGAAAACGCAGCGTCTCGACAAAGGCGTGCTCGCCCAGCTGATAGCCGAACCGCGCCTCGCCGGTGGTGGGGTCGAAAACCGGGGCATCGATGATGAAAGAAGTCTGGCTCACGCTCTCGCCTTGCGCCGCGACACGGCACGCTTGAATCACTTGCTGTCTAATATATGCGCATTTGCAGCCGCAATGCGATCTCGTCGCCAATGCGCTGATAGCCGTATTCGCGCATCGCGCAGGTCCACTCGGTCCCGACCTTTTCGATACGGAAAAGATTGTAGCGGCCGGGCGCGTCGTGACCTTCGGGCGCCGCCGAAGCGGCAGCCACGCCAATGACCGGAATTTCCTGGGTCGGGCCGGGTATGGCATTCACCGAAGACAAATGGGTATGGCCGTGCAGGACGATTTCGGCACCCGCCTCTTTCAGCACGGCCCGGACATCGGTGCCGTCCCACAGACCCAGGCGCCGGGAAGCGGCGAACTCGGCATGGGGAGGATGGTGGATCATCACGACCCGAAAATAGCCCGCTTCGCCGAGCAGGGTCAGGAGCTTGCGCAGGCGTTCGATCTGGTCGGCCCCGACCTTGCCGGCGGCAAAGAATGGCGGAGTCGCGATGGCGCTGGACACCCCGATGAGCGCCACCATGCCCAACCGGCGGACATAGGGAAAGGGCTGGTCGTCCAGCGTTTCGCCACGCATGTAATTGCCGTATGCGCCGCGTGCCTTGTCGAGCGCACCGGGAACATAGGCGTCATGGTTGCCCGGGATCGCGCAGACCTTTTCGGGGCCGCCCAGTCCGGTGAACCAATTTGCCGCTCTGGCGATTTCCTTGTCGAGCGCGAGATTGACCATGTCGCCGGTGACGCAGGTCATGTCGGGATCATGGGCCCGCATGTGGTCGAGAAGCGCCATCAGCGTTTCGGGTCGCATGTCGCTGGCGCGCTTGAGTTGCCAGTTGAGCCAGCCCGTCAGGCGTTTTGACGCGAGCTCACGTGGCGTGACAAGAGGAAGCGGCGCAAGATGGACGTCGGAAATATGGGCGAGGGTAATCATCGGGTGCACTATTGGCATGGCGGCTAAGGCAAGAAAATGGCCGATTGCCGGGTTTGCCACAATTTGTCATGGGTAGATCGACAGGAGTGGTTATGGCCCGAGGATGGGAACGGTTCAAATTCGGTGCATTGCTGCGGGCACGCGGTATTTACAAGCATCTTACGCTCGGTGCCCGGGCTGCGGTTATCGTCGAGGGGAAAGTGTTGCTGGTGCGACATGGGTATGTCGCTGGTTGGCAGATGCCGGGCGGCGGTGTCGACCCGGGCGAAACTGCCAAACAGGCCGCCCGCCGCGAGGTGCTCGAGGAAACCGGCTATGGGGTCGATGGCCCGATGCGGTTGTTCGGGCTCTACCACGCGACGGGCTATACCGATCGTGACCATGTCGCCCTTTATCTGGCCGATGCGGCCTACGAAGCGACGGCCTTCGTCCCCAATCGGGAAATCGTCGAGATCGGATGGTTTGCGCTTGGCGACCTGCCCGAGCCTATGGCGCCGGGCGCGGCGCGGCGCCTGGCGGAAATCGGGGAGGGCAAGCCGCCCTCTCCCGAATGGTAGGCCCGTGCCGGACCCAAACCGATCACTCAGCCGAGAAAATCGAGCACCGGTCCCTCCGGCACGATGCGGGTGGGATTGATGGTGGTGTGGCTCCAGTAATAGTGGGTCTTGATGTGGTCGATATGTACGGTCGCTGCGACGCCCGGCCACTCGCATAGGGCCTTGAGGTATTTCGACAACTGGGGGTAGTCGGCTATGCGGCGTATGTTGCATTTGAAATGCCCGACATAGACAGCGTCGAACCGCATAAGCGTGGTGACCAGCCGCCAGTCGGCTTCGGTCGGGGTGGAGCCGGTCAGAAATTTATGCTGTGACAGGATGTTTTCAACCCAGTCCAGAGCGTCGAACAGATCGGTGACCGCCTCGGTGTAGGCCTCCTGAGTTGTCGCAAAACCGGCCTTGTAAACCCCATTGTTTATGTCGCTATAGACGCGCGCATTGATGCGGTCGATCTCTTCGCGCTTGTCCTGGGGATAAAAATCGAACGTGTTGCCGGTGATCCCGTCAAAGGCCGAATTGAACATGCGGATGATGTCGGCGCTTTCGTTTGAAACGATGGTCTGGCGCTCTTTGTCCCAGAGGATCGGCACGGTCACGCGGCCCGTATAGTCGGGCACCGCCTTGGTATAGACCTGCCAGAGATAGTCGGCGCCATTGAGCGTGTCGGTATCGGAGCCCAGTTCGCCCGTAAAGGCCCAGCCGGTTTCGTCGGGCATTTTGGGAGAAACGACCGAGACCGAAATGTGATCCTCAAGCTCCTTGAGGGCACGGAAAATCAGGGTGCGATGTGCCCATGGGCAGGCATAGGACACATAGAGATGGTATCGGCCGCTTTCGGCCTTGAACCCTTCCTGACCTGTCGGGCCAGCGGCACCGTCAACGGTAACCCAGTTGCGGAATGCGGATTCCGAACGCTTGAACTTTCCGCCTGTCGATTTGGTGTCGTACCACTGGGTCGACCATTTTCCGTCGATCAACTGCCCCATCGCTTGTCTCCTTGCTGTCCGTCTTGTGGTCGGTAACTCCATATCTAGCCAGATTGTTCTCGATTATTAGACGGATAACACCGAACACCGTGTTCGCCTTCGATTTCGATGGACCGAAGATATCGAGGGTGCTAAATCCGCTTTCGGCCAATATGGAGCCTGGTTCATGATGTTCGGTACCGAGCGAGACATTCGACGACTTTAGAGCGCGCATCACTGCGCGACTGTCGTCGTATTGCCTTGATCGATCTGGATATTGTTACAATGACCGCACTCTCGCCGCTCCCGGCCGCCACCGTTCCTACGCCTGCCGCGCTGTCCATCCGGCTCGAAACGCCGGACGATGATTCCTGGATCGAGGCGTTGCACGAAGTTTCCTTCGGTCCGGGGCGTTTTGCCCGCGCGGCCTTCCGGGTGCGCGAGCGGATCGCGGTGGATCCCGACTTTTCCTATATCGCCGAGATCAAGGGGGAGCTTGCAGCAAGCGTGCGTATGACCCCGATCAGCCTGGGCGGTGTCAACGGATACCTGCTCGGACCGCTGATGACCGACCCCGAGTTCAGAAAACAGGGGGCTGGGCGTGCCCTGGTCAGGCATGTCTGTGAACTGGCGCTGGAGCGCGAGGGAATCGCATTTGTCCTTCTGGTCGGCGATTTTGCCTATTACGGTCCTTTGGGTTTTGTCCGGACAGTGCCGAGCGCCATCACTTTCCCCGGCCCCGTTGATCCCACGCGCGTGCTGGTCCACTCTCGCGATCCGAAGATGGCCGATACACTTGCCGGGGACGTTCTGCCCTGGGTTTAGGGGCAGGACCCAGGATCGCATGTCGAGCGAGAGCGATATAAGGCAGATCGTGACGCGGCTCTTGCCGGCCGCCGAGCCCATGCCCGATGCATCCGATCTTATCGCCGATTTCGTGATCAGCGATCTGGGCGATGCGGTGCCGGTGCCTGCGGCGGTGCTGATCGCGCTGGTCAAGCGCGGCATGGGCTACAACGTGCTCTATACCGAGCGGGCGAGGGCCTTGCGCAAGCATTCGGGTCAGGTGGCATTTCCCGGCGGGCGGATCGATCCAGAGGATCAGGATGCCGCCTACGCCGCATTACGCGAAGCCAATGAAGAGGTCGCGCTGCATCGCGACGATGCGGAAATTCTCGGCTATATGCCCTATTATTACACCGGCACGAATTACTTCATCACTCCGGTAGTGGCCGTCGTCGATCCCCGTGCACCTTTCGTTCCCAATCCGGGCGAGGTGGACGATGTATTTGAAGTGCCGCTCGAAACGCTGATCGATGAAAAAAGCTATAGCACCTTTCGCGCGGTCTATCGTGGGCGTGAGCGGCAAAGCTGGCAGATCGACCATGAGGGTCACCGTATCTGGGGGATAACCGCCAACCTCACCCGCCGTTTCCGCGACAGCGTTTTGACGGAGCCGCACGATGAATCCTAACGCCGTGCTGGAGCGGCTCGCGCATGCATCCTGGCTGAAGGCGGCGCAGCCATTTTTCGCTTGCCTTGACGGCGAAGGCGGCAAGACGCGGGCGGTGGGCGGGATCGTGCGCGACACTCTGCTCGGCATCGAAGGCGGGCGACCCGATATCGATATGGCGAGCGAATTCGTGCCCGAGCAGGTGGCTGAACGCGGCAGGGCCGCGGGCATGAATGTCCATCCCACTGGCATCGAACATGGCACCATGACGCTTGTCCACAATGGTCGTATTGCTGAAGTCACAACCCTGCGCCAGGACGTTGAGACCTTCGGGCGCAAGGCAAGGGTCTCGTTCGGAACCGACTGGACCGAAGATGCGCGGCGCCGGGATTTCACGATGAACGCTCTTTATTGCGGCCCGAAGGGCCAATTGTTCGATCCGCTTGGTGGATTGGACGATTGCCTTTCGGGCCGGGTTCGCTTCATCGGCGATCCCAACGCGCGAATCGCCGAGGATCGGCTGCGTGTATATCGTTATTTCCGATTTGTCGTCAGCCACGGCAACCAGCAGTTCGATCCAATGGCCATTGCAGCGTGCAAGCGCGTGGCAGACGATCTCGGCGCGCTTTCAGCCGAGCGTGTCGGCCGTGAAATGATGCGGCTGCTCTCGCATCGCCGCTGTGCAGCGGCCCTGGTGGAGATGGCCGTTATCGGCGTGTTGCCGAAAGAACTCTTCTCGCCCCGTGTATTGGCCGATTTGGCGCGACTCGAAGCGTTTGCCGTTCCGCTCGATGCGGAGATGCGGATGGCCGTGATGACCCTTGCCGGCGCGGGCAGGCAATCGCTCCAGAACATGTGGCGGCTTTCCAACGCCAACATGGCGCGCGTCGAGCGGCTGATTGGCGCTGCCGACCTCGCGCGTCGGGATCATCTGGCCGAACTGGCCTATCGATATCACGGTGAGCGTGAGGCGGGACTGGCCATTGCTGCCGCGATCGAGGGCAGCGCGGAAAACTGGCTCAATGAGCGCCTGGCCGCATTGCAGACAATCAATCCCGGAAGGTTCCCGCTGTCGGGTTCGGACCTGGTTTCAGCCGGTCATGCGCCCGGCCCCACCGTGGGGGCCGAACTGCAAAGGCTTGAAAATCTCTGGATCGAGTCCGGGTTTTCGCTGGACCGGACAGCACTTATGGCGCTTGCCCGGCCCGCCTTACGGGATCAGTGACGTGTTTCGACGTCGAAAATGCGTTCCTTGATGCGCTCAACCATATCGGGCCGCACCTCGGACTCGCCGTGTTCGGCTCTGAGTTTTTCGACGGCCTTGCGGACCACTTCGGCCTCGCTTTCTGCCGTCGCGTGCCAAGTTGCGCCCGGTATCAGCGATCCACCATCAAATCGTTTCATGAGTGTTCCTCCGTATCCTTTCGGGTTGCACGAAGTCTAGCTTGAGGAAACGATCGGGAGCGTCGGAAGTTCCATCAGGGCCAGCGAACGGTCGGGGGCATGGACGAGAGAATGGATCTCACATTGCCGCCCGTCTTGAGCCCGAACGTCGTGCCCCGGTCATGGAGCAGGTTGAACTCGACATAGCGTCCGCGCCGCACGAGCTGTTCTTCGCGCTGCTCGTCGGTCCAGGTCTTATTGAAATTGCGGCGGACGAGTTCGGGATAGATATCTATGAAACGCCGGCCCACATCTTGGGTAAAGGCAAAATCGGCATCCCAATCGCCGCAGTTGTGGCGATCGTAGAAAATCCCGCCGATCCCGCGCGGCTCGTCGCGGTGGGCGAGGAAGAAATACTCGTCGCACCAATCCTTGTAGCGCTGGTAATCGACCTGTGTGTGCGGTTCGCAGGCTGCTTTCATCGCTGCGTGGAAATCGATGCTGTCGGGATCGGTCTGGGTCCGGCGTGAATCGAGCACCGGGGTCAGGTCGCCGCCCCCGCCGAACCACCAGTTGGATGTCACCACCATGCGCGTGTTCATGTGAACGGCAGGTACGTTGGGGTTCCAGGGGTGGCCGATCACCGAGACGCCCGAAGCCCAGAACTGGGCATTTTCCTCGGTGCCGGGGATCTGCTTGGCGAATTCGGGCGAAAATTCTCCAAACACCGTCGAGATGTGAACGCCCATCTTCTCAAAGACTCGCCCCTTGATGATCGACATCTCGCCGCCTCCGCCCGCCGGCCGGTCCCAGGTTTCGCGCTCAAACCGGCCGGGGGCCATGTCTGCGTGGGGGCCGCTCACTTCGTCCTCAAGGGTTTCGATCGCGGCGCACAAATCGTCGCGGACCGATTTGAACCAGGCGCTGGCGCGAGCCTTCTTGTCTTCGATGTCGTCGGGTAGAGCCATTGTCGTAAGCATCTGCATATTCATTGTCCGTGCCGGGTCCCTATCACGTTGGAACTGGCGCGACCATGCGGCAGAATCGGGCAAAAGTGCTTGATCGGGATCAAATGCGTCAGCCTGTCGCGGGCGAGCCGGTCAGCCGCTCAAAGCCACCCGTCTGGCGCAAGGCCTCGCCCAGAACGATGGAAGCGGAAATTGCCACATTGAGCGAACGGGATGCCGGCTGCATGGGGATGCGGACACGCAGCTCCGCACTGTCGGCGATCTCGGGCGGCACGCCGGCACTTTCACGCCCGACCATGAGAATGTCGTCGGCCTCATACCGTGTGCCATGATGGGGAATGCTGGCTCGTGTGGTCAGCAGTACGAGTCGTTTGCCCTGGTCCCGGCGCCAGTGGTCAAACCGGGCGTAACTGTCGTGCTCGATCATCTCGACGCTGTCGAGATAATCCATGCCCGAGCGCTTGAGCGCGGCGCGGGAAAAAGCAAATCCCGTGGGGTGGATGATATGGACCGGCACGCCCAGACACGCCCCCAGTCGCAGCAGTGTTCCGGTGTTGAGGGCGATGTCGGGCTGATAAAGGGCTAGGGCGATGGGCAATGGCATGACCGTGGCAGGGGGTTGGCGAAAGTTTGGTGGGTATAGTGTCGCAGATCGATCAAGTCACCTTTG
>CENV01004630.1_pt1 | contig 20349 bp, 23 predicted proteins | sample 530231 | NCBI WGS metagenome assembly CENV01 (sample SAMEA2619815, study PRJEB7988) | marine metagenome | biome: marine biome (ENVO:00000447); feature: surface water layer (ENVO:00002042); material: "saline water (ENVO:00002010), including plankton (ENVO:xxxxxxxx)" | depth 5 m | reverse complement strand
GAGCCGGACTGCCCGGTCCCGCCAGGGTTCCGGGTCGAGGTGTCCAACACTGGCGACATCGACATCTACGGCGTGGAACTGGATGCCCAGGCCTATCTGACCGAGGACTTCTGGCTCGACGGCTCGTTCGGCTACACGGGTTACGATCTCAAGAATGAGTCTGCGAATGGTGGTCCGAACCTCTATCCTGAGCCGCCGGAGTTCAGCTACAATGTCGGCGCGAACTATTCGGCCGACATCGGGCCGGGCCAGCTGACGCTGAACGCCAGCTATGCCTACACCTCCGACCAGTCGACCCATCCGACCGAAACTGGCGATTCCGCCTACCGTCTGCCGCCGATCGAGCTGGTCAATGCGCGGATCCGTTTCCAGCCGCACAACGCCCCGGTCACGGTCAGCCTGTTTGCGAACAACCTGTTCGACAACACTTATGCCACTTACGCCACCCGCTTTGGCGGCGGCTACTGGGACCGTGGCGGACCGACGAGGATCCAGATCGATCTCTCCAAACCCGAACGCTCGGCGCTGTTCGTGGTGCGTGGCAAGCCGCGCGAGGTTGGCCTGACATTGCAGTACGACTTCTGACACCAGACTTGCCGGGGGCACCTGCCCAAGGTTGCTAGCCCCCGGCAAACCTATGCTTATTGACTTTATCAAAAAGGTATCCCATAAGGGTGCCGATAATTCGACGGGAGAGTCTTTTGATCCGCAACCAGCCCCTTGTTGCATGCCTGCTTGCCGGCGCTCTGGCGCTTGGTCCGGCCTCGACTGCCTCGGCGCAGGAAGAAGCCGCTCCCGTTCAGCCTGAAGTGACGGTCGAATATGTTCCGCTTACGCAGGAACGGCTTGATGCCATGGTGCCCAAGCACCCCGGCTATCTCGGCGCGCTCGCCCCGGCAAACCTCGCCAAGGATCGTCCGGCCCCGCCGTTTGACCTGACCGGCACCTGGTTTGTCGACCTGTCGGAAGGCTTTGCCCATTTCCTGTTCGGCCCGCCCTATCCGCAGTTCGGCCCGGAAGGGATCGAGGCGCTGATCGAGGCGCCCAAGGCGCAGGCCCGCAACGAGACATATCGCGATGCAATCGGCCAGTGCTACCCGCCGGGGATGCCGATGATCATGACGCGCGTCTGGCCGCATGCTTTCATCCAGCTGCCCACCGCGATCTACATGATTTCCGGCTTCAACAATTCGGTCCGCACGATCTTCCTCGACGGGCGCGAGTTCTCGGATCCTGACTTCGTGGTACCCGGCTACAACGGCGAAAGCATCGGCCACTTCGAGGGCGATACGCTGGTGGTCCACACCAAGTATCTGGAGCCGAGCAACCACTATATCGACCGCGGTATCCCGATTTCCGACCAGTTCGAGATCATCGAGCGCATCCGTATGCTTGAGGACGGCACGGTGATGGAGGTCGAATACACGCTGACCGATCCGCTGATGTGGGAGGGCGAGTGGAAGAGCACCAAGCGCTTCACCCGGCAGGACTACACCGACATCAACGAGAGCAATTGCATTCTCGCCTACAACGAAAACCTGCCCGGCACCGAACTCGGAAGCGAAATGGCGGAAGAGCGGGGCCAAAGTGATATCGAAGGAACAGGTAATGACTGACAAGCTAACGCTGGCCGCCTGTGCCGGCGCAGCCCTCGCCGTTACGGCATTCGCCGCGCCCGCCATCGCGCACCATAGCTTCGCCATGTTCGATCAGCGCAAGGTCATGACGCTTGAAGGAACGGTGCACGAGTTCCAGTGGACCAACCCGCATGCTTTCATCGAGCTGGATTCGCGCAACCCACAGGGCCAAACGACGCGCTATTCGATTGAGTTGAACAGCCCGAACAACCTCACCCGGCAAGGCTGGCGGCGCAATTCTCTGCGCCCCGGCGAAACGATCAGCCTGCGCATGGCGCCGCTGCGCAATGGCCGCCCCGGCGGGTTGTTTCTCGATCTCACCAAGTCTGACGGCACCGTGCTCGATTCCGGCCTGCCGAAGAACGGCTCAGCCGTAAACGTGCCGCAGCTCTGATTCTAGGGAACCAAGCTCATGAAGAAACTTGCAACGCTTCTGCCGCTCGCAGCCCCTCTGCTGGCCTTGGGCGCACTCGCCCCGGCGGCGATCCCGGCCAGCGCGCATCACTCCTATTCGATGTTCGACATGCAAAAGACCATCGTGCTGGACGCCACGGTGACCCAGTTCCGCTGGCAGAACCCGCATGCCTTTATCGCCGTCGAAGTGGATGAGGACGGCACCAAGCAGCGCTGGGCGATCGAGATGACCAGCCCCAACAACTTGGTGCAGAGCGGCTGGCGCCGTACCTCGCTGCGCACTGGTGACCAGGTGCGGTTGTGGGTTCACCCGCTGCGTTCGGGAGCGCGCGGTGCCAGCTATATCGGCGTGCGCCTGCCCGATGGCAGTACGCTGGGAGAAGTCGGCTGATGGCCGCAAGGCCACGGCCTGAGGGAGAGAAATGCCAATGAACACCTGCCGTGCTGCCCTCGCAGCCTGCATCGCCCTGACTTTGGTTCAGCCCGCATCGGCGCAATTGGGGGCCGCGCCCGGTTCGCCAGTGCCCGATGGCCTGGTCGAGGGGGAGGGCGCGCCCTATCCCAAGGGGAACTACGCCGCGCTCGACGAGCTGCCCGACTGGGGCGGAATATGGTTTCTGCAGCGCCGCCCGCGCGGCGACGGGCCGCCAGCGGAGCCGGTGCTGAAGGGCGAATATGATGAGGCGCGCGAGGCATGGCGCGCTGAAGTGGCGGCCAACAACGGGGTCGAGCGGCTCGAGCGTTCGAACTGCTCGCCGCCGGGGCTGCCGCGGATCATGCAGCTGCCGCAGTATCCCTATGAGTTCCTGTTCACGCCGGGCCGCGTCACCATCAATCAGGAAGCCTGGATGCAGACGCGCACGATCTGGACCGACGGGCGCGAACATCCCGAAGACCCCGATCCGACCTTTCACGGCCATTCGATCGGGCACTGGGAAGATGGCGCTCTGGTGGTCGACACGATTGGCATTTCAGACCGCCTCGAAGTGGGCAACGGCGGCCGCCATTCGGACCAGTTCCATCTCACCGAGCGGATTTACCTTTCGCCGGACAACCCCGACGTGCTGATCAACGAAATGCGGATGGAAGACCCGCTCGCCTTCGCCGAGCCGTTCGAGGTCACCATGAGCTATCGCCGCGATCGCAACGGCACGCTGATCGAGTTCCAGTGCTCGGAGAACGACCGCAACCCGGTCGATGAGAATGGGAACACGCTTTATCTGTAAGTCATCACCTCGCGGGCACCGTGGACATTGCGCTGCAGCATTGGCTGCTCTAGCTTTTGCGGAATGACCAAAACGACTGCAGAAACGTTGAGCCCCTCTGTCACGGCAGGCCCTTCCTCGGAAGAGGACCCCCGCGCAGAGAACGGTCGCTTTGCGATCATGCGCGAGCTTACCTCGATGCGCATGATCAAGCTGTACAGCCTGTTGCGCCGTTCGGGGACGCTCGCGCGGCGGCGTGAGTTCGGGATGAGCGAGACCGACTGGTGGATCGTCGCGCAGGTCGGGGAATATGCGCCGCTATCGCTCAACGGTCTCGCCGAGCGGCTGGGGCAGGATCGTGGCCAGCTCAGCCGCGCGGTGAAAAGCCTGGTTGAGCGTGGCCTGCTCAAGCGTCAGCGCAAACCCGGCGGCCCCGAGATCGAGATCGGCCTCGCGCCTGAGGGGCAGCGGATTTACCGCGACATGATTGAACTCGCGATCGAGCGCGACCGTGAGCTCACCGAGGGGCTGGCTCCCGATTCGCTCGAAGTCCTGCGCGGACTGGTCGAAGAGATGATCGTGAGGGCCGACGCGATGCTTGCCGAGGAAAAACGGCTGGCTGCGCGCGGAGCCGAGTAAGGCACCGCGCGCGACGAGCGTTAGACCGGCAGGCCGACGTAGTTTTCGGCGATGCTGGTCTGCGCGGCGCGGCTTGAGGCGATGTAGTCCAGCTCGGCTACCTGCATGGCGCGCTCGAACGGGCCATCCTCGGGGAAGCGGTGCATCAGCTTGGTCAGCGTCCAGCTGAACCGCTCGGACTTCCACACCCGCGCCAGCGCCGTATCCGAATAGGCGATGATGCCCTCGTTGCTGGCCTTGGTGAAGAAGGCGATCAGCGCACCGGCGGCATAGTGCACGTCGCTGGCGGCGAGGTTGAGCCCCTTGGCCCCGGTCGGCGGCACGATATGGGCGCTGTCGCCGCACAACAGCAGCGAGCCGTGGCGCATCGGCGCGAACACGAAGGAGCGCAGCGGGGCGATGCTCTTTTCGAGCGCCGGGCCGCGGGTGATGTTGGCAGCGGCATCGGGGCCGAGGCGGATCGCCAGCTCGTCCCACAGCCGCTCATCGCTCCATTCCTCGACCTTGTCGGTCAGCGGCACGTCGACATAGTAGCGGCTGCGCGTGTTCGAGCGCATCGAGGCAAGCGCGAAGCCGCGTTCGTGGTTGGCGTAGATCAGCTCGTGGTTGCAGGGCGGGACATCGGCGAGAATGCCGAGCCAGCCGAACGGATAGACCCGCTCGAACTCCTGCCCCACGCTGGCGGGGATGGCCTTGCGGCTGGGGCCGTGGAAGCCGTCACACCCGGCGATGAAGCGCGCGTCGATGCGGTGTTCGCTGCCGTCCTTGGTGTAGGTGACATAGGGCGCATCCCCCTCGACCTCGTGCAGCGCGACATCGGCTGCCTCATAGATCACTTCGAGGTCGCGTTCGGGGGCGGCGTCCATCAGGTCGCGGGTCAGCTCGGTCTGGCCGTAGACCATCACCCGCTTGTTCACGAGGTCGGCCATGTCGATGTGGATCAGCCGCTCGCCATCGGCGAGGTTAACGCCGTCGTGCCACAGCCCCTCGGCCTTCATCCGTGCGTCGAGCCCGAGCCGCTCCATCAGCTCGACCGTGATCGTCTCCAGCACGCCGGCACGAATGCGGCCCAGCACATAGTCGGGGGTCTGGCGTTCGAGCACCACGCAATCGACGCCTTCGGCGCGCAGCAGGTGGCCGAGAAGCAGGCCTGCGGGACCGGCACCGATGATGCAGACTTGGGTTTTGCTTTTCATGATCGAGGGCATCCTTTTGAGGTCTTTCCCTCTGACTAGGCGGGCAGGGAGTGGAGCCAAGGCCCGATCCGCCAAACGACTTGGACTTTTCGCCGAAACTGGCCCAAGGTGCCCGCTATGAACGCCCAGCTGCCACCGCCGTTCTTCCTCTATGGCGAGCCGCCCCGCGTGGCCGACCCGGACTTTCTCCATGTCGAGGATCTCGCGGTGCGCTCGCGCCCCAACGGCTGGCGCATCGCCACCCACCGCCATGCCGATCTCAACCACCTGATCCTGATCACCCAGGGCGGCGGGGCGACCTTGTATGAAGGGCGGGAGGAGGCATTCGCAGCGCCCAGTCTGCTGGTGGTGCCCGCGGGCACGGTGCACGGGTTCTCATGGCGCAAGGGCACTGCGGGCCGCGTGCTCACCATTGCCACGGTCCAGCTCGAACAGGTGCTGAGCCAATGGCCCGACGGCCTCCCGCTGTTCTCCGCCCCGCGCGCCGTCGCGCTGGAGCCGGGCGGAAGCGCGGACATTGCCGCCACCGTGGCCCGGATCGAGCGGGAAAGCACCTGGCGCGCACTTGGACAAAATGCCGCCGTGCAGGCCTTGCTGCAACTGCTGCTGGTGCAGGCCGCGCGCAGTGCTGAGCGCATGGGCGCGGGCGCTGCGGCTTCGGGCAAACAGGTGCGGCTGGTGGCGCGCTTCCGCCAGTTGGTCGAGGAGCGTTATCGGGCACGCGAGCCGGTTGCCACCTATGCCCGCGCGCTTGGTGTCAGCGAGACCGCGCTGCGCGATGCCTGCGCCGCGCAAGGCCAGTCGCCCACGCAGATCCGCGACGAGCGCGCCGTGCTCGAAGCGCAGCGGTTGCTCGCTTTCTCGGCAGTGAGCGTGGCCGAGGTCGGGGCCAGCATCGGTCTTGCCGACCCGGCCTATTTCTCGCGCTTTTTCCGCCGTCTGTGCGGGGTCTCGCCCGGACAATGGCGCGCCCGGCTCGCCCGGCGCAAGCGCGACTAGGTCCGCCAGCAGAATTGCTTGGGGGAAGGCCCGGTGCGGCTTGCTTGAATTGGCGGCGGGCTGGACCTAGGTCGGGAGCCAAGAAAAGGGATTCGAAACAGACATGGCCACCCACACCACCCGCATGCTCATCATCGGTTCCGGCCCGGCCGGCTATTCCGCCGCTATCTACGGCGCGCGCGCCGGGATGCAGCCGATCGTGGTGCAGGGGCTCCAGCCCGGCGGACAGCTCACCATCACCACCGATGTCGAGAACTATCCCGGCTTTGCCGACGTGGTGCAGGGGCCCTGGCTGATGGAGCAGATGCAGAAGCAGGCCGAACAGGTCGGCACCCGGATGATGTGGGACACCATCGTCGAGGTCGACCTTGAGAACGGCTCACCGTTCCGCGCGATTGGCGACAGCGGCGACGAATATGTCGGCGACGTGCTGGTGATCGCCACCGGCGCGCAGGCCAAGTGGCTCGGCGTTCCCGGCGAGCAGGAGCTGGGCGGCAAAGGCGTTTCGGCCTGCGCCACTTGCGACGGGTTCTTCTATCGCGGCAAGAAGGTGGCCGTGATCGGCGGCGGCAATACGGCCGTGGAAGAGGCGCTGTACCTCACCAACCACTCCGACGACGTGACCCTGATCCACCGCCGCGACGAACTGCGCAGCGAGAAGATCCTGCAGGACCGCCTGTTCGCCTCCGACAAGATCACGCCGCTGTGGAACAAGGCGGTTGAAGGCTTCGAGGCGGGCGAGGACGGCAAGCTCGGCCACCTTGTGCTGGTCGACACTGTCACCGGCGAGAAGTCCACGCTGGAGGTCGACGGCGCCTTCGTCGCCATCGGCCATGCGCCTTCGACCGAGCTGTTCAAGGGCAAGCTGGAGATGGACGCGGGCGGCTATCTCGTCACCGAGCCGGGCACGCCCAAAACCGCGATCCCCGGCGTGTTCGCCGCGGGCGACGTGATGGATCACACCTATCGTCAGGCGGTGACCGCCGCGGGCACCGGCTGCATGGCCGCGCTCGATGCCGAGCGTTTTCTCGCCGCGCTTGACCACGCGGCAAAGGAAACGCAGGCCGCCGAATAGGCAGCCGTCAGGTGGTGCTCAGGTCGCGCCCGCAATAGCGCACGGTCTTGCCGTCGCTCAGCTGGGCGGTGCCGATCGTTGCAAAACCGAGCCTCGCGTGGAACGCGTCAGAGGCGGGATTGGGCGGATCGGCGTTGATCTCGCAGACTAGCCGCTGATGACCAGCGGCGCGCGCGGCGTCGATCAGATCGGCATAGAGCGCGCTGGCCAGACCGCGCCCCCGCGCCGAGGCGGCGACCACGACGCGGTCGATGTAGACGAAACGGTCGTAGCGTTCGCGCAGCCACAGGAAATTTGCGCTGTCGTAGGCGGCGTTCTGGTCGAAGGCGAGCAGCAGCGCCTCGGCCGTGCCCACATGGCGCGCGGCAAAGGCCATGTCGACGAGGTCCGTCAGCCGTTCGGGTTCAAGCCACGAGAGTTCGCGCGCATGGGCATTGTTGAGCGCGAGGAGACTGTCGCCCAGCTCTGGATCGGCTCGCAGCTGTGCGCCCGAGAGCGGAGCGATGACAGCCATTGCGGCCTATTCGTGGTCCTTGCGCCCGAAGTCGGGGCGCGCATCGTCCTGCCCGATGGCGACAATCCCGCGCCGGATCGCGCGAGTACGGGTGAACCAGTCGAACATGGTTTCGCCATCCTCCGCCAGGATCGACTCGCGCATCAGCGCCAGGTCAGTCAGGAAGCGGTCGAGCATTTCCAGCACCGCCTCGCGGTTGTTGAGGAACACGTCACGCCACATGGTCGGGTCGGAGGCGGCGATGCGGGTGAAGTCGCGGAAGCCGCCGGCGGAGAACTTGATCACCTCGCTGCGGGTCACCTGTTCAAGATCACTGGCGGTGCCGACGATGGTGTAGGCGATGAGGTGGGGGATGTGGCTGGTGACGGCAAGGACGCGGTCGTGGTGATCGGGCTCCATCGTCTCGACCAGCGCGCCAAGGTCTTCCCAGAACGCGACGAGCGCGGCGACCCGTACAGGATCGGCATCCTCGGGCGGGGTGACGATGCACCAGCGGCGATGGAACAGCGAGGCAAAGCCTGCGTCCGGTCCTGATTCCTCGGTTCCCGCCACGGGGTGTGCGGGGATCACGTGATGGTGCGGCAGGGCCTTGCTGAGTGCGGCAAGGATCGACTGCTTCGACGAGCCAACATCGCTGACGATGGTATCCTCGTCCAGCGCTGGGGCGATAGCGCGCGCGGCGTCGCCCATCGCGCCGACCGGCACGCACAGGATCACGAGATCGGCCTTGTCGACTGCGTCCAGCGGGTCGTCGGTGACCACGGCGGTCAGGCCAAGCTCGCGGGCCCTGACCCGCACATCGGGGTCGATGTCGTAGCCGGTGGTGGCCACATTGGGCAGGTGCTCCTGCACCGCCAAGCCGATCGATCCGCCGAGCAGCCCGAGGCCGATAATGGCGACGCGTTCGATGGTCATGCTGCACTCTCCGTGGCCTTGCGCAGCGCCGTGGCGATCGCCTGCATCTGATCGGCGGTGCCGATGGTGATGCGCAAGGCCTGCGGCAGCCCCTGACCCGGCAGGTGGCGCACAGCGAACCCTGCCTCGGCGATGGCGGACATGGCATCGGCGGCACTGAGCGCGCCTTCGAACAGCACGAGCACGAAGTTGGCCTCGCTCGGCACGACGCGCAGGCCCGCATTGCCGAGCGCTGCCACGGCCTCGCAGAAGGCGGTGCGCACGGCGGCATTGTGCTCGCGCGCGGCGGTGATGAAGGCCTGATCGTCAAGCGCGGCCAGCGTCACTGCCTGTGCGCCGGAGTTGACGTTGAACGGCCCGCGGATGCGGTTGAGCGCGCCGATGATCTCGGGCGCACCATAGCCCCAGCCGACCCGCTCGCCCGCCAGACCATAGGCCTTGGCGAAGGTGCGGGTGACGAGCACGTTGGTGGCGCTGGTGGCCAATTCGATGCCGCCGTCGTCGTTATCCGGCGCGACATATTCGGCATAGGCCTGATCGAGCACCAGCAGCACGTGTGGCGGCAGCCCGGCGTGCAGGCGCGCCAGCTCTTCGCGGCTCATGAAGGTGCCGGTGGGGTTGTTGGGGTTGGCGAGGAAGACCACCTTCGTGCGCGGCGTGACTGCGGCCCGCAGCGCCTCGATGTCGGTGCCATAGTCCGCATCGGGTGCTTCGACCGGCTCTGCGCCGCAGCGCCTTGCCGCGATCTCGTAGAGCGAGAAGCCGTAACGCACATAGAGCACCTCATCGCCCGGCCCGGCAAAGGCGCTGGCGGCGATGGTGAGCAGCTCGCCCGAGCCGGTGCCGCAGATGATGCGCGCCGGATCGATTCCGTGCAGTTCGCCCAGCTTCGTGCGCAAGGCGGTGCTGTCCGGATCGGGATAGAGCGAGGGGATCTGCGCCGTAGCCCGCGCGGCCAGCGCCGCCGGGCTGGTGCCGAGCGGGTTCTCGTTGGCCGAGAGTTTCACAAGCGGCTTGCCATCCGCCCCGCCGGACTTGCCGGGCACATAGGCGTGAATGGCGGCGATGTTCGGCTTCATCTGGGGCCGATCGGAGGTAGCGTCCTGAGTCACGCCATGGCGCATAGCCGCAGCGTCGCGCGAATGACAGCCGATGATTGACAGTGGCGGGGCGCTTCGACAGGGATCGGCGCACGATGGCAACACTGTCTGACCTGAACCTCAACCGGCTGGCGCTGCCTGCGCCGCTTCCTCTCGACAGCGGACGCGAGCTGCCGGGCGTTGAACTCGCCTACGAAACCTATGGCGAACTGGCGGCGGACAAGGGCAACGCGATCCTTATTTTCCATGCGCTGACGGGCGACCAGTTTGTCGCGTCGGACCAGCCGCTGACCGGCAAGCCCGGCTGGTGGACGCGCGTGGTGGGGCCGGGGCGGGTGATCGACACCGATCGCTTCTTCGTGATCTGCGCTAATGTGATCGGCGGCTGCATGGGCTCGACCGGGCCTTCCAGCATCGGCCCCGAAGGCACGCCGTGGGGCATGGAATTCCCGGTCATCACCATTTCCGACATGGTGCGCGCGCAGGTCGGCCTGCTTGATGCGCTGGGAATCGAACGGCTGCATGCGGTGGTCGGTGGTTCGATGGGCGGCATGCAGGCCTTGAGCCTCGCCGCCAATTACCCGACCCGCGCCGAGCGGGTGCTCGCCATTGCCACCACGGCGCGCCATTCGGCGCAGAACATCGCCTTTCACGAGGTCGGGCGGCAGGCGATCATGGCCGATCCCGAATGGCGCGGCGGCGCTTATTATGACGGCGGCAAGGGCCCGGAGAAGGGGCTCTCGGTGGCGCGCATGGCCGCGCACATCACCTACCTCTCCGAAGCGGGGCTGACCGAGAAATTTGGCCGCCGGTTGCAGGATCGCGACAGCAAGACGTTCGGCTTCGATGCCGATTTCCAGGTCGAAAGCTATCTGCGGTATCAGGGGCTGAGCTTCACCAATCGGTTTGACGCCAACTCCTACCTCTACATCACCCGCGCGATGGACTACTTCGACCTTGCCGAAGAGCACGGCGGAATGCTGGCCGACGCCTTCCGCAAGAGCGACGCGCGCTTCTGCCTGATCAGCTTTGACACCGACTGGCTCTACACCACCTCCGACATGCGCGAGGTGGTCCATGCGTTGAACGCCGTAGCCGCGCCGGTGAGCTTCGTGGAGCTATCTGCTCCGTTCGGCCACGACAGCTTCCTACTCGACGTACCCGCGCTGGACCGGGTGATGAAGGGGTTTCTGGAATGAGTGCACTGCCCGAGGGTTACGAACTGACCGATGATCAGACGCGGATTGACGTGAAGGCTGCCCATGCCTTTCTGGCGCGGTCCTACTGGTCTCCGGGAGTTGCGTTGGAACTGGTTGAGCGCTCGCTTGCAAACAGCCTGTGCGTGGCGGTGTATCACGATGGCGAACAGGTCGCATTCGCGCGCGTGGTGAGCGACCGGGCGACCTTTGCCTGGCTGGCCGATGTTCACGTGCTCGAGGAGCATCGCGGGAAGGGCATTTCCAAGGCCATGGTTGCGGCGCTGCTGGCCCACCCCGAGTTGCAGGGCCTGCGTCGCTGGATGCTCAGCACGCTCGATGCGCATGAGCTTTATCGCGGGTTTGGCTGGGATACGCCCGCCTATCCCGAACGACTGATGGAGCGCATGGCTGCCAGCGACCATGCTCCGCCGGTGGCATCGGCACCGCAATCATGACCTTGCGCGCCGACCTTGCCAAGATCGCGGAACTCGTGCCCGCTGGGGTGCGCGTGCTCGACGTGGGCTGCGGCGATGGCGAGCTGATGGCCGAACTGCGCGATGCCAAGGGGATCGATGCGCGCGGCATGGAGATCGATGCTGCCGAGGTCGCCCGGGCCGTCGCGCGGGGGCTCAGCGTGGTGCAGGGCGATGCCAACCGCGACCTTGCCGACTATCCCGACCAGGCCTTCGATGTCGCCATCCTCAGCCAGACGCTGCAAACCGCCGAGCGGCCCGACTGGCTGCTCGAACAGCTGCTGCGCGTGGGCAAGGTGGCCTTCGTCAGCTTTCCCAACTTCGCCTATTGGCGGATGCGGATGAGCCTGCTCGTGAACGGCCGGATGCCGCATTCGCGCCATCTTCCCGAGAGCTGGTACAAGACCAAGAACATCCACCACCTGACCGTGGACGATTTCCGCGCCTTCGTGGCCGAACGCGATGTGCACGTCAGAGGGAGCTGGTTTTTCGCCGACGGCAAGGAAATGGGCGGCGGCCATGCCAACTGGCGCGCGGAACACGCTGTTTTCCAGCTCAGCCGAAAAGAGTCTTAGGGCTTTCTGATTGGTCCGTTATCCTTGCCGCAAACTGGCGAGGAAGCGGATATGTCCGATACGAACAGCTATTCAGGATCGTGCCTGTGCGGCGCGGTGAAATTCACGGCAGAGATCGCGGCGCAGGAAATGGCGGTGTGCCATTGTTCGATGTGCCGCAAGTGGTCGGGCGGGATGTTCTTCGCCGCCGAGGCGCAACGGATCGAGTTTGACGATGAGGCGCAGGTGGGCGTCTATTCCTCGTCGGACTGGGGCGAGCGGTGTTTCTGCAAGACCTGCGGGACCACGCTGATGTGGCGCGGCAAGGATGGCAGCCATATGGCTCTGGCCGTTCCGTTGCTCGACCGGGCAGCGGACTTTGCGTTCACCACCCAGATCTTCATCGACGAAAAGCCCGCAGCCTACGACTTCGTGCAGGAGACGCATAACCTGACCGGGGCGGAGGTGTTCGCGCAGTTCGCGCCGCCCGAATAGGCTCAGGCGACCTTGAGCACCGAATCGTCGCGGGCGAGGCACCACAGGCTGAGGCCTGCGGCCTCGGCGCGGCTCACCGCCATCGAGGTCGGCAGCGAGATGGTGACGAGACTGGTCGCGCCTGCACGCACCGCTTTCTCCACGATCTCGTAAGAGCAGCGCGCGGAGGAAAGGATAAAGCCCTCGGCGGGGGCTTGCCCGGCAACGGCCAGCGCGCCGATCAGCTTGTCCATGGCATTGTGGCGGCCCACGTCCTCGCGGGCGTGAAGGATCGTGCCGTCGGGCGCGCAGAAGGCGGCGGCATGGGCCGCGCCGGTGGCCTTGGTGAGCGGCTGGTGGTCGCGCAATTTGGCCAGCGCGCGGAAGATCGCGGGGCTTTCGAGGGGTGCGTGCTTTGCCACCTGCGGCAGGGGCTGGGCGACTGCTTCGAGGTTCTCGATCCCGCACAGCCCGCATGAGCTTTCGGCGACCCGCGTGCGTACCCGCTCGGTCAGCTTGTCGATCCCGAGGCCGGTTAGCTGCGCGCGCGCGATCCAGCCTTTCTCGACTTCTACCACGGCCAGATCGGCGACATCCTCCACCGACCGCGCCAGCCCTTCGGTCAGCGCAAAGCCGCGTGCAAAGTCTTCGAGATCGCAAGGGGTCGCCATCATCACCGCATAGGCCAGCCCGTTGAACTCGAGCGCGACCGGCACTTCGGGCACGAACTCGCGGCTCAGCAATATGGTGCCGCCCGAAAGCCCGAACTGGGTGACCTGTCTTGTTGCCATATCAGACCGAATACCCGTTCGTCCTGAGCTTGTCGAAGGACTGTTTCCCCTTCGATAGGCTCAGGACGAGCGGTTTGAGTGTGAACTCTCAGCCCGCGTCGCTGTGCCCAACTTCATCGACCTTGTTGAAATCGGTCGCACCCGTTTGCGGGGCAGGGTCGGCTCCCTTGGCCAGCTTCTCAATCGCAGCGGCGGCGATGGGCGACAGCTGCGACCAGTCGTCCGCGAAGATCCCCGCCTTCATGCGCGGATCCCAGAACTTGTTGATATGGTCGGCAGTGGCGAGCACCGCGTTATCGTGCCCGATCGCCTCGAAGTTCCGGGCGATCTGGTCGGCCATCCGGCGCAGCTTTTCGGTGCTCATTATTCGGCAGGCTCCACGGTTTCGATCCGGCGCGCCATGGCGGCGAGGTCGGCATAGTCTTCCTGCCACTCGGTCGGCCCGTTGCTGGGCGTGACCTGCACCGCGGTCACCTTGTATTCGGGGCAGTTGGTGGCCCAGTCCGAATTGTCGGTGGTGACGACGTTGGCTTGCGTGTCGGGGTGGTGGAAGGTGGTGTAAACGACACCCGGAGCCACCCTGTCGGTGACCAGCACCCGCAGCGTGGTTTCGCCCGAACGGCTGGCCAGCTTCACGAAGTCGCCGGTGTTCACCATGCGGTTTTCGGCATCGGTCGGGTGCATTTCGAGCACGTCTTCCTCATGCCAGACGTTGTTGCTGGTGCGCCGGGTCTGCGCGCCGACGTTATACTGGCTGAGGATGCGGCCCGTGGTCAGCAGCAGCGGGAAGCGCGGGCCGGTCTTCTCGTCGGTGGGCACATATTCGGTGACCACGAACTTGCCCTTGCCGCGCACGAAGCCATCGACGTGCATGATCGGCGAGCCCTGCGGTGCCTTGTCGTTGACCGGCCACTGCAGCTGTTCGTTGGCATCGACGCGGTCCCAGGTGAAGCCCGCAAAGCCCGGCGTCAGGCGGGCGATCTCGTCGAGAATCTGGCCGGGATGCGTGTAATTCCACTCGCAGCCGATGGCATTGGCGAGCAGCTGGGTCACTTCCCAGTCCTCATAGCCGTTGGCCGGTTCCATCACCTTGCGCACGGCCTGCACGCGGCGTTCGGCATTGGTGAAGGTGCCGTTCTTCTCAAGGAAGGTGCTGCCCGGCAGGAACACGTGGGCATAGTGCGCGGTCTCGTTGAGGAAGATATCGTGCACGATCACGCAGTCCATCGCGGCCAGGCCAGCCGAGACGTGCTTGGTGTCGGGATCGGACTGGAGAATGTCCTCGCCCTGGATGTAGATCGCCTTGAAGCTGCCATCGACGGCGGCATCGAGCATGTTGGGGATGCGCAGGCCCGGTTCCGGGTCAAGCTTCACGCCCCAGTCGTTCTCGAACAGCTCGCGCACCTCGGGGTTCGAGATGTGACGATAGCCGGGCAGCTCGTGCGGGAACGAGCCCATGTCACAGGCACCCTGCACGTTGTTCTGGCCGCGCAGCGGGTTCACGCCCACGCCTTCGCGGCCGATGTTGCCGGTCGCCATGGCGAGGTTGGCAATGGCCATCACGGTGGAGGACCCCTGCGAGTGCTCGGTCACGCCGAGGCCGTAGTAGATCGCGCCGTTGCCGCCGGTGGCGAACAGGCGCGCAGCCTCACGCACGGTCTCGGCGGGCACCTTGGTGACGGCTTCGAGAAATTCGGGCGAGTGCTTCTCTTGCGAGACGAAGCGCGCCCAGTCCTGATATTCGTCCCAGTCGCAGCGCTCGCGGATGAAGTCTTCTTTGGCCAGGCCCTCGGTCACGATCACGTGAGCGAGGCTGGTCAGCACGGCGACATTGGTGCCCGGCTGCAGCGGCAAGTGATGCGCGGCCTCGATGTGCGGCGACTTCACGAGGTCGATCCGGCGCGGGTCGACGACGATGATCTTGCCGCCTTCGCGCAGGCGCTTCTTCATACGGCTGCCGAACACCGGGTGCGCGTCGGTCGGGTTGGCGCCGATCAGCAGGAACACGTCGGTCTTCTCGGCCGAATCGAAGTTCTGCGTGCCGGCGCTGGTACCGAAGGTAGTCGACAGGCCGAAGCCGGTCGGCGAGTGGCAGACGCGGGCGCAGGTGTCGGTGTTGTTCGAACCGAACCCGGCGCGGATCAGCTTCTGGACGAGGAAGGTCTCCTCGTTGGTGCAGCGGCTCGAGGTGATGCCGCCCAGCGCGCGGGCGCCATGCTCGGCCTTGATCTTGGTGATCTTGGCTGCAGCGAAACCGATGGCTTCGTCCCAGCTCACTTCGCGCCAGGGATCGGTGATCTTCTCGCGCACCATCGGCTTGGTGATGCGGTCCTGGTGGTTGGCATAGCCCCAGGCGAAGCGGCCCTTCACGCAGGAATGACCGTGGTTGGCCTTGCCATCTTTCCACGGCACCATGCGCACGAGCTGCTCGCCCTTCATCTCGGCGCGGAACGCACAGCCCACGCCGCAATAGGCGCAGGTGGTGACGACCGAACGCTCGGGCTTGCCGATCGCGGTGACGCTCTTTTCCATCAGCGCCGAGGTCGGGCAGGCCTGCACACAGGCACCGCAGGAGACGCATTCGGAGCTGAGGAAGTTGTCCTCGCTCTGGCCCGCCGAGATCACCGAGGCAAAGCCGCGGCCATCGACGGTCAGCGCGAAGGTGCCCTGCACCTCGCCGCAGGCGCGCACGCAGCGCGAGCAGACGATGCACTTGTCGGCGGCGAAGGAGAAGTAGGGGTTCGACTTGTCGGGCGCGGTGCCGAGGTGGTTCTTGCCCTCGTAGCCATAGCGCACATCGCGCAGGCCCACGGCGGCGGCTTCGTCCTGCAGTTCGCAGTCGTTGTTGGCCGAGCAGGTCAGGCAGTCGAGCGGGTGATCGGAGATATACAGCTCCATCACGCCCTTGCGCAGCTTTTCGAGGCGCGGGGTCTGGGTCTTGACCTTCATGCCCTCGGCGGCGGGCGTGGTGCACGAGGCAGGGGTGCCGCGCGCGCCCTCGATCTCGACCAGGCACAGGCGGCACGAGCCGAAGGCCTTCACATTGTCGGTGGCGCAAAGCTTGGGGATGTGGCCACCCGCCATGGAGGCGGCACGCATCACGCTGGTGCCAGCGGGCACGGTGACGTCGCGGCCATCGATGGTCAGCGTGACCTGCTTGTCGGACTGCACTTCCGGCGTGCCGAAATCCTGCTGCGGTTCGTATCCCATGCTAATGCTCCAATGCCGCGAGGTCCGCGGGCGTATTGATGTTCGCAGGCGTCGAGGCACTTTGCACACCGCGCGCATTGGCGGCTTTGGCAAAGGCGATCATCGAGTGGCGTCCTTCACTCTGGAGGATGCGCTCAGCAATCGATGCGACGTCTGTATTCCAATGCCCGATTACGGGCTGATTTTCAAGATAGGCGCTGGCGGGGGACAGCAATTCGAGCAGGTTCTCCGGCAGGCCGACGCTGTCGACCGACGTTGTGAGCACCGAAGCGAATTGTTGATCTCGCGCATGATTGAGTGCGCCGGCCACTCCGCCGAGCGGCCCCATGCCGGAGCGCGGGCTATCTGCCACACACTCAGCCGGGCCATCGGTGCGGCCCACGATCACCACCTTGGCGCAGACCTGCGCCAGCGATTCCACGGCGCGCTCCAGCAAGGTGCGGCCATCCAGCACGGCGAGCGCCTTGTCGCTGCCGAACCGGGTGGACATGCCGCCTGCAAGGACCGCGCCGAGGATCATTACTCAGCCGCTTCCGCCGGAACTTCGTTTTCGCCGAAGAAGTCCTGCGGCCAGTGCTTGAGCGCGCTCATCACCGGGTAGGGTGTGAAGCCGCCCAGCGCGCAGAGCGAGCCGAACTTCATCGTTTCGCACAGGTCGGTCAGCAGGCCGACTTCCTCGGCAGCCTCGCGGCCCTTGTCCTTGGTGGTGTTGTGCATCTGCGGGCGCAGTTCGAGAATGTCGCGCTGGCGGCCGCCGGTGCGGATGCGGTCGATCACCTCGACCCCGCGCACCGCGCCGATCCGGCACGGGGTGCACTTGCCGCAGCTTTCCGCCGCGCAGAACTCCATCGCAAAGCGCGCCATCTCGCCCATGTCCACGCTCTCGTCGAACACGGTGATCCCGGCATGGCCGATCAGCGCATCGGCAGCGGCGAACTCTTCATAACCGAACACCAGGTCGAACTGGTCGGGGTGGATATAGGCCCCCAGCGGACCGCCCACCTGCACCGCCTTCACCGGCTTGCCCGTGAAGGTGCCGCCGCCGATGTCGTTGACCAGCTCGCCCAGCGGCAGGCCAAAGGCGACTTCGAACAGCCCGCCGTGCTTGATGTTGCCCGCGAGCTGGATCGGCATCGTGCCTTTCGAGCGGTCGACACCCAGCCGCGCATATTCCTCTGCCCCGCCCTCGGCAAGGATATGCGGAATGGCGGCGATGGTGAGCACGTTGTTGACCACGGTCGGCTTGCCCATGAAGCCTTCGAGCGCGGGCAGCGGCGGCTTGGCGCGCACTTCACCGCGCTTGCCTTCGAGCGAGTTGAGCAGCGAAGTTTCCTCGCCGCAGACATAGGCCCCGGCGCCCATGCGCACTTCCATGTGCAGCGGCGAGATCATCGGCTCGGCGCGGCGGATTGCCTCTTCCATCTTGGCGATGGCGTGGGGATATTCGCTGCGGGTGTAGATATAGGCGGTCTGCGCGCCCACGGCATAGGCGGCAATCGCCATGCCCTCGATCAGCTGATAAGGATCGCCCTCCATCAGCATCCGGTCGGCAAAGGTGCCGCTGTCGCCCTCGTCGGCGTTGACGACGATATATTTGCGGTCCGCCTTGGCCTCGGCCACGGTCTTCCACTTGATCCCGGTGGGGAAACCCGCGCCGCCGCGCCCGCGCAGGCCCGAGGCAAGCACTTCCTCGATCACCGCTGCCGGTTCCATCGTGCGCACGCGCTTCCACGCCTGCCAGCCGCCGGTCGCCTCATAGTCGTCCATGCTGGTCGGACGCGTCTTGCCCGCGCGGGCGAAGGTGAGCCGCTGCTGGCGGGCGATGAACGGGTGCTCTGCGATCACCCCGATGCCCTTGTCGCTTGACCCGTCAAGGATCGCATCGACATCGTCGAGCGTGGCCGGGCCAAAGCCCTTGCCGTCGATCTCGACCATCGGTTCGAGCCACTGCATGCCCCAGCTCGACGTGCGGTGCACCTCGCAGCCCTTGGCCTCGAAGGCCTTGGCGAGCTTGTCAGCGCCGCCAGCGAGCGCCAGCGCATCATCGGAAATCTTTACCAGGGTCATGCGTTTTCGATCAGCTTGGTGATCGCCTTCTCGTCGAGACGGATATGGAGGTCATCGCCAGTGCGCGCGGCAGGGCCGGAGCTGCACAGGCCGAGGCAATAGACCGTCGACAGCTTCACGCGATTGCCCGCGGCATTCTCGGCCACGCCCATCAGGCGCTCGACCCCGTTGGCCTTGCAAGCCTCGGCGCGGCAGATCTGCACTACGGGGCGCGGATCGGCCTCGGGGGTGTAGTCGTGATAGAAGCTCACCACCCCGTGGATGTCGGCGCGGGTGAGGTTGAGGCCCTTGGCCAGCAGCACCTCGGTTTCGGCGTCGACGCAGCCGAACTCGTGCTGGATATCGTGGAGGATCGGCAGCAGCGGCCCTTCCTGATGGGCGTGCGCGGCGATGATCTCGCCGATGCGCTGGCTCTTGTCACTCATGCGTTCAACCTCTCGGCATGCCACGCAACATGGTCGGCCATGAAGGTGGAGATGAAGTAATAGGAGTGGTCGTACCCCTCCTGCATCCGGATCGTGGCGGGCATTCCTGCCGCGCGCGTCGCCTCTTCGAGCAGGTGCGTTTTCAGCTGTTCTTCGAGGAAATTGTCGCCGGTTCCCTGATCGACCAGCAGGTCGGGTAGGCGCGCGCCGTCTTCGATCAGCGCGCAGGCATCGTATTCGCGCCAGGCAGCCTTGTCGCTGCCGATATAGCCGGTCAGCGCCTTTTCGCCCCACGGGCAGCTCAAGGGCGAGACAATCGGCGCAAAGGCCGAGGTCGACCTGTAACGCCCCGGATTGCGCAAGGAGATGGTGAGCGCGCCGTGCCCGCCCATCGAGTGGCCGGTGATGCCCTGGCGCGCCATGTCGGCGGGGAAATTCTCCGCGATCAGAGCGGGCAGTTCGTGCTCGACATAGTCGCGCATATGGAAATGCGTCGCCCACGGGTCTTGCGTGGCGTTCACATAGAAGCCCGCGCCCTTGCCGAAGTCGTAGCCTTCGTCGTCGGGAACATCGTCACCGCGCGGGGACGTGTCGGGGCAGACGAAGATCACGCCATGCTCGGCGCAGGCGGCGCGGTATTCGCCCTTTTCCATGACATTGGCATGGGTGCAGGTGAGCCCGGAAAGGTAGAACAGCACCGGCAGTTTCGCGCCCTCTGCATGCGGCGGGACATAGACCGCGAAGGTCATCTCGGTGCCGGTGGCGCTGCTGGCGTGCTTGTAGACGCCCTGCGTGCCGCCGAAGGCGCAGTTGGTGCTGACCGTTTCCAGGCTCACGTTATGCTCCTCAGTCCATCCGATAGAGGGCGCACAGCTTGTGGCCATCGGGGTCGCGCAGATAGGCGAGGTAGAGCTTGGTCCCGTTCATATCGCGCACGCCCGGGGCGTCTTCGATTGCGGTGCCGCCAGCGGCGACCCCGGCGGCGTGCCAGGCATCGGCCTGTTCCGGGTTCTCCATGGCAAAGCCGATGGTGCTGCCGTTGGAGGGGCAGGCCGGTTCGCCGTTGATCGGCTTGGTGACGAGGAAGGCCCCGCCGTTGTGCAGGTAAACCAGCCGACCCTTGGGGTCGTAGATGCCGGGCGTGCCGCCCATGGCGGTGAACACGGCATCATAAAAGGTCTTGGATTTTTCGAGGTCGTCCGAGCCGACCATCATATGGCTATACATTCAAGGAAACTCCGTCGCTCTTGCGCGCAGGTGGGCCGATCAACGCGGCCCGGTGTTGACCGCGAAGGCGCACAGCTTGTGGCCCTCGGGATCGCGCAGGTAGGCACCATACATGTTGCCCGGCGAATTTTCACGGAAACCCGGTGCGCCTGCATCGGTGCCGCCATTGGCAAGGCCTGCGGCGTGCCATGCCTCGACCTGATCGTAGTCGGCGGCGCGGAAGCCGAAGGTGAAG
>CENV01007644.1_pt1 | contig 20556 bp, 37 predicted proteins | sample 530231 | NCBI WGS metagenome assembly CENV01 (sample SAMEA2619815, study PRJEB7988) | marine metagenome | biome: marine biome (ENVO:00000447); feature: surface water layer (ENVO:00002042); material: "saline water (ENVO:00002010), including plankton (ENVO:xxxxxxxx)" | depth 5 m | reverse complement strand
AACCTGTTTAAACGTTCCCTTCCTACCCCAAGCTCCTGACTTCTTGTATCGTTCACCTGATGGGTCTGGCATCATAACGTGCGTCATTCCTAATACTTTAGATGCTTTGAAACTACCTGTGTTTTTATAATCAATAAGGGTTTCTGTATCTTTATCATAAAAGTCTAAAATACCTGTAATATCTAATCCTTCTAGTTTTTCTTCTTGTATTGCATTGTCATCAAGCTCTTGGCTTTCTAAGTGCAAGTGATGTATAGTTCCCATAACAGCAAATGCCATATCTTGTGGGTCTACATAATATTCTTCAGTTCTTTTTAGATAAGCCTCACAGGTTCCAGATAATAGCTCTGTTGTGCTTGGAGGTCTGTCGTTTGGTCTCTGGTCTGACATCATCTTTAATGTGGCTACACTCATACAACGCTCTGACATACGACATTCTTTTAGACATCGTTTAAACGTAATTTGTTCTCCATCTGGACAAATAAATCCTACTGCACTCATAAAAACTCCTTTTTTAAATTTTTCTGGAGTAGGTCGCCAGACCAATGTATTTGCAAAATTTAATTAACAAAGGTGAACAGGGTTAAAACCTGCAACACTCCTTTTAAGTGCTATTAAATTTTTATCTACAATATCTACTCCAGACTGAAAATCTATGTATAAAAAATAAAAGAGGCAAGAAATAAATCTTGCCCCTTTCCACACACACTAAGGAGTTCAATGAAAACATCATTGAAGTTGTCGAATTGACAACGCTTTAGTTTAACACCATTACTCTATGGTGTCAAATCAATTATAAATTATTTTTTAGATTAATTAGTCTATGACCTTTACTCATATCAAACTCTATATCATAGTCTTGCATCAGTCTCACTATCGCATCTTTTTCGTTTTTAGCTACATAGTGATAGGTAAATGAGTTTTGCTTTTTTGGTATAAAGAATACAAAACTTGCAAGTTTCCCACTATCAATCTTCTTATATGTTTCAATATCTAGCATCGTTAAATCCTCATATTGTTATAGTTATAGTCTCTCGTTAATAATATACATTAGTTTTATGGTCAAAGTCTACTATTATTTTGATGCCGTTTAAACGCTCTTTGCGTTATAGATTTTTTGAATTTCTAACAGCTGTTCAGTGAATGCTTTTATAGTATATGGTATATCAATATATACTTTTTTAAATCCTTTGTCATCTGTTTCCATTACATAAAACAGCTCTTGCTTTACAATCGGTATTGCATTGCTATCTAGATGGTCTTGTAGTTTTTTTACTTTACCTTCAACAGCATCATTATAGTTTTTGTTTTGTAGTTCTATATTTTTTTCTTTCATTCTGCTACCTCCTGTTCAAAAAGATTACCTTGTTGATGGTCGTAAATTGCATCCCAGCTTTCCCAAGTGTCTTTTACCTCTTTCTCCACGAACTCAATCTCTTTTAACTCTTTGATAGTCTTACATTCTTCAATCTTATTTACATTTTGCCACATTTCCCTTAAGACCATATCATCTCCAACTTCAATCATATTTAAATAGTCATTGAAAAATTCATACTTAGCATTTCTTTTTAATTGTTCTATTAGTTTTATTTTTTTCATTTTCTTTTCCTCCTAATAGCTGATTGATTGTCATTTAATTCAATAAATTCATATCCAATTTGTTTAAGTTTTTCTATGTATTTTAATTTAACTTTTGGAAAAAAATTACCAAATCTTTTTATTGTTTTGTGGTACGCCAGTGCTTTTTTTGAATTGTCTTCTTTCATTCTCTTAGTCCTTTCATTTCATCCCAAGTTTGTATATACGAACAATAGCTACAAGCTTTCTTACCTCGTTTAAACGCTGTCTTCGTCATAGTGTTAATTCTGTCTATCAAGGTTATTGCTAACTCTTTACGACCTCTGATGATGTCTGCTGTACCATCAGTGATTAAATCTATCTCAGTTTCTGATACAAGCTCTTCATCTAAAAAATCTCTTATTGTATTTAAAATCTCTTTATTCGTCATCATCTACCTCCTCTTTTGTGGTATCGTTTAAACTACTTATCATATCTATCAAATTGTTTTTCATATTGATGAAAGTATCTGGGTCTTTAAAATCAATAGATAAACCTCTTTCTTGAACACTACGCAATCTTGCTGGAACGACTTCAGTATCATTACAAAAATTACAGCATCTTCCGTTTGCCAGTGGCTCAGCATTGTGTCCATTTGTCCATATTGCTACGCCATTTTTGTACAACACATCAAGGGCATCTCCACAAAGCACGCAGAATTTTTTTGCTTTGCCTACAACTTTTTCGTTCCACTCTCCGTATCCAGTACGGCTATAAAATTTTATCTTATCGCTCATTTCAAACTCCTCTGTTAGTTTTAGTGTTTAGCTAGCTTGCTAGCTCTTTGTTAGTTTAGCTAGTATGTTAGCAACTTGTCAAGCATTTTCTCTTAATTTGCTAATTCTATAATCAAACTCTTCTTCTGTTTCGTTTAAACGCTCTAAGTGTTTATGGTCATCATAGATTTCTCTAGATAGTTTTCTAACTCTACCTTCTCTGTTATCCTCAGTTCTAAAAACAAACCAGCGTTTAACTTCAGTGGTCTGCCAAGCCATAGCAATAGCCTCATTTATATCTTCATCAGATAAAAATCCCCTTATTTCAATCTCATATTCACAAGTCCATAATCTAGTTTCTTTTATTTTGTGTGTTTTGCTCATCATCTCCTCCTTCATCTTTAAATATTACAATGGTTGGTATTACATTCAGTACTTGTTTTTTTGCTTTCTTCAGCAATAAATCACCAGCACTCATAGTGTGTTCAAATGCCCAGTTAGTGTGTCCATACTTATCTCTGCACATCTCATCAATATAATCAGTAATAAATTTAAATTTCATACTTCCTCCTTTGTTATGTTATATAAAAATGTTGGTGGTACAAATACCTCTTGTTCCTGTTCCCAATAAACTAAAAAGTCAAGAGCGTTTAAACGACCTGTGTAAACTACTGGTTGTTTGTCTTTCTTGACCTTTGCAAACCTAGTTGCAAACCAATAAGCTCTGTTCTTATCCAGTGTCCAGCTAAAGCCGTGTTCATACTCTCCAAGAGTACCTCTGTATAAGAGTATCTCATCGTGTTCCATCAGTATATCTTCGTATGTTTCATACTCTTTTGTGTTCATACTAAATCCTATATCATCGTAGTGATAAGTCAGTAAGTCCTGTAAATCTGTGTTCGTCATCATCGTGTGAACATTATCAATAGCTGTGTAGTCTTGTCTGAAATACTGCCAAAACTTTGATGGGGCTATCTTGTTCTTAGCTAGGTCTTGAACCATCATAGCTATGCCACCCTGTTGGTAGTAGTTGTTTATTATGTCTTCCATATACCCTCCGTGTGTGTTAGTGAGTTGCTTGACATTAGCCAATCCTACAACCAATGTCAAGCTATTTATTTGACCTCGTTTAAACGATGCCTACAACCATATTGAACATTGATTAGTTTGTAGCTTGAAGATTTTTCTCCAAGCTCTAATCATTAAGTTCCCTACAATCGTTATTACACTTATCCAAGTAAAGAATAACAAGATGCTTTCCAGAAATATATGTCCAGCATTTGTTAAGTATGTGTAGTCGTGATGACTTAATAACAGCACTAAAAATACACATACCATTTGAGAGTAGATAAATACGTTCATCAACACTCTGTTTGTATTTGTTAAAGTTTTACTTAAATCGTTTCTTAATTCCATTGAGTTTTTGCTCATACCTGTTGTTTTATTATTCATATTGCCTCCTTTGTTAAGCACTAATATATCCACTTCTTGACCAGTTCCAATGTTCTCTATCTTGAACAATGTCTAGGTAAGCTGTCTGAAAGCTCTTTGCTTTTTCATTAACGTAGTAAGATGGGTCGTATCTATGACCTCTGCTGTCTTTACGCTCTTTCTCATAAGCTTGATAGCTGTCAATCAAGTTGCCTAACATACCAGCAAATCTTGACTGCTCATCATAAGAGCCCTGTCCTATTACATTGATGCAAAGCTGTCTAGCTTTTCTAAACTTCTTCTTGATAATCACTGGGTCGTTTAAACGGCTCTTGTACATTGCTGATAATTTTGCCCAGAACTCTTCTTTGATTTGCTTATCGTCTTTCCACTTCAGATTATTTTCTAGGTGTTGTCTTCTCTCGCTTGCTTTGTCTTGAGCTGTCATATACGGCATATCTTCTTTCAAAGATAAGTGTAAGTATTTGACCACTAATCCATTTCTATTTATTGCTTTTTTAAGACCAGTAATACTTTGTAAGCCTCTGATGTTTCTACCAAAAGTATGTGTAGAATAAGAGTAAGAACTTTTACCACATATAGTAGCTGTGTATTCTCTGCCTCCGTGTGCTCCTCTATGTCTAAGCCAATCCTCTCTATACCACAATGGTTTACCATCTTTAAGTACTAATACAACATCATCTTTGTTAATAGAGATGGTCTCATACCAGTTATGACTACGACCTCGTAGCTGTCTCCACTCTGCATCCTCTTGAGCAATAACAAACACGATACCTTCTTTTGATATGGTGTCGTTTAAACGGAGCTCATTGTCTTGCAATTTGTTCCAATCTATTCCTAGTTTTGCTCCAAGATTTTTAAACCTTCTTAACTGGCGATTAGCATTCCAATGGCTCAGTTTTAAGTTGTTAATTGTTTTATTCATAATACCTCCTAGTTTATGTGTTAGCTAATACTATTAAATTCTAAAACAAGTGTCAAGATTTTTTTTGACCTCGTTTAAACGCTCTCTCCCATTTGTTTCAGTTGTTTGTTTATTCCATCCAACATTATTTCTGCTTGTGTGTTTTCAGTTTCTAATTTAGCATACTCTTGACTTTCTTCATCATAATATCTTCCATCAAAATCCTCAAACTCTGTTTCCATTATTCTCTTGTTGCATTGTATCGTAGTCTCGCAACTCTTTTTTATGCTCATTACTATTGTTTTGTAGTCCATATTATCCTCCTCTCGTTTAAACGCTCTCTTACAACAGCTTAGTGCCTACTCCAAATTTATCTTCTACTAACTCATTGATTTTTTTGACTAAATCTCTGTCAAACAGATAGGCATTACCAACTAATGGTCTGGTAATAGTGTTGTAGTCTCTGAAAAATAAGTCAGCCTCATCCATTAGTTTTATTGTACTACCTATAACATCACTCATACTATCAAACTCTCCATTATTAGCGTAAAATCCAATAACATAATATCCTTCCATATCCTTATTAAATCCTCGCTTTTTGTCGTGAGCCCACTGCCAGCTGTCTGGCTCTTTTACCAAGTGAAATCCAGCTGTTAGCTCTCTGTCATAAAAAGGTATTTGTTTTACTTTGTTTTCTTCACCAGTAATAGCATCGTAGTTTGCTAAGTCTGGGCTATAAGCAAATAAATGTTGATTAGCCCAAGGGTGCCCTGGAGGTAAAGCTACATAACCACAGCCCCATCCATTTTTATTTGTTTCTTGTTTTCTAATAGTCCAGTAGTAAGTTGTACCATCTGCTTTTGTTTCTTTTATCCATCTTTCTTTCATATTGTCCTCCTTAGAGCTCGTTTAAACGCTCTGTGTTTTATTTTTCTTTGTTCCGTTTTCTTTTCTACCAAACATCCAAGCTTTACTAAAATTGTTCAAGCTGTCCAGTGTCTCTGGGTCTGTTGGTAAAAAAGACATAAGAAATCTTTTTTGTTCTGCTGTTTGACCCCAAGCATCAACATTATTTATAACTGGTCGCATTGGGTTGCTCTCATCTCTTCCAGCATCAGAGTAAAGCATATTTAAAGCCATCTCTGCATCTTCAGTTGTCATATTCAAAGTTATATTTCTTTTTGTAAGATGACAAAATATAGTTAAAGTTTTCTTTTCGTTTAACTCTTTGATAGCCTCTCTAGTGCTTTGTGCTCTTCCGTTGTAGTCTCTCAAAGCTTTTGTAAATCTTTTAGTTATTTTCATACTGCCTCCTTTGTGTGTTTTGCAATATGTAGGAAATTTGCAAATTCTAAAGCCAATGTCAAGCAAAAAAATAAAAATATTTTAAAAAAGTTTTCATAGTATAAAAAAGCTCAGATGTCAAGAACTTTTTTTTTCTGGGTGATTTTGCTCCTCTATAAACGCCAGAGAATAGCCCTAGAACGCAATAAAATAAAAAAAAGGTCTTATGGTATGCAAAAAATGTTTTGTCGTCTGAAACTTTGTTCAAATATTCCAGAATTTAGAGCTATAAAAAACACGCTGTTTAAACGCTGTTAAGTTATCCACAACTTATCCACATCATACTTATCCACAAGTTATCCACAAAGTTATTAACAAGTTATCCACATAAAAGTTATCCACATTTTATCCACAATTTGTGGAAAACTTCTAGACGCTGTTTAAACGCTCTGAAAAAAAGGGCAAAAAAAAAGGGCTATTTCTAGCCCTCTTTTTTTAGTTGGTCTTGTTTTAGAATGTAAAGCCAGCAACATCTTCTGGCATTACCCAACCGCAAGCTGTGTAAATAGATTTCATATTTTGAAAATCTTTTACGATGCTCTGGCTGGTGTGCTTGCCTCCGCCTATGACATATTTTTTATCTGGGTCAATTTCTACAAGCTCTGTTGGTGTAGAAATATATGCTTTACCTTTAATCTGTCTTACTCTACAAGTTAAGCCGTAAGTTTCGAACAAGCCGTTTAAACGCTCTCTTGTTGTTCGTGTGTTATAACCAGCTAAAGAGAACCAAAGCCCCTTGCTGATTTTATTGAATTGAGCTATCCAATTATTATGAAGATACATATCTGATTGTACAGCGTTCTTCTCCATTTTTGAGCCGTTTAATACTGGCATCTCAATAGTTCTCACTTCTACTCTGGTATTATCCATTTTCATTGGCTTTTGATTTAAAAAAGCCGTTGCTGTTTTTAGTGTTATTTGTCTCATTATTTCACCTCCTGTGCTGTTTGTAATTCCTCTTCTAAATCCCAGAGCTTTAATAAGTCTGGGCTAATGCCAGCCTCTACTTCTAAAGGCTGTCCAATGGCTAAATCTCCGTTAATACAAATGTCTCTTTGCTCTTCTATTTTCCATTTTAAATTTTCTATATCTACTTTAATAATTCCTCTTCTGATATAGTCTAATTTTACTTGTCTTGAATAGGTCATTATTTCGCCTCCTGTCTTCTAGCTTTCGCTCTGTTTAAACGCTGTTTAATCTTCTTAGCGTCTCTGTTCTCTCTGGCTTGTCTGCCTTGCTCTGCTTGAGCCTCTAAGCCCTTGATTTGTCTCAAATTTAAGCCTGTATAATTCATAATACCTCCTCAGTATGTTTGTTAATTTAAGCCTAAGACTAGAGACGCCGTTTAAACGACGCCCCCAGTTTCGCCCTTGTGGGCTCGTCAGTTAGGCATCCTCCCATTTTAGCTCTTCTGTGATGTTGCCGATGGTGTCGTCAAGGTTTTGCTTGCCGTTCACCTTCTCGTTATCATTCACTAAACTAAAAAATTTGTCGATGCTAATAATAGCCTTTCCGTATTTTTTGCCTAGTTGAATATGATACTCTCCTTCACCACAGCATAAACAAGTTCTGCTTGTCATCTGCTCTATTCTCAAACGATTTGTATTAAATCCGTGGTCGCAATCGTTCTCTGTGCCGTGGCATACAACTTTTAAATTTCTATTCGTATCACGGCGTAAGCCCTCAAGGTTTACCTGTCTAAGCGGAAATTTTCCGATAGTCTTAATGATGCCGTTTAAACGACGTTTAAGCTCTTCGCCAGCGTATGTACTGGTTAGCTTGCCTTCAAGTCCGATGGTTCTCGCCATCTTGTCGAACGCTCCGCCTTTTCTGTGTCCGCTTTTGTTGTCGTCAATAGCGTGAATTAATTCGTGAGCTAGTGTGTCCAGAACCTCGACGCTGTTATCTTTTCCAGTCGTTGCGATGTTCATCTGAATAATATTCACAACTTCAGCTTTTGGGCTTGGGTTGTCTGCTGTTCCTCTGGTGTAAGCCGTTGGGTAGCATCTGCCTAGCGTCGTATGTCCGTGGGTCTTATTCGCTGTCTTCATCTCTGAAACATTGATACGGATATTTTTCGGAACTTTAAAGCCGTGCGGTCTAAATACTTTGTCGCTTAGCTCTTGCGTCGCTTTTTCGAACCATTGCGTAACTGCTACGTCGTGGTTCACTACTTTAAAGCCTCTAATCTTTTTTGCGTTTGGGGTCGCCACCGCTTGTTTATTCATTTTATTTCCTTTGTTTATGTGTGTTAAAATCATAAGACAATATAACATATTTTACACTTTGTGCAAATATTTTTTTTTGTCGTCATAAAATCGGCTCAAATCTGGGGCTCTGGCTTAGGCTGTTTAAACCATCCAAGCTTTAAATCTGGGGCTGGTAATATAGGTATTTAGGGTATGTTTAAACGCTGTCTATATATATGGGATGGGTCTGGCTTGGGTCTAGATATAGGAACTATATATAATTTCAGGCGTATGAAAATGGTCTGTAATATAATAATAATCTGGCGTTTGTCAAGTGATGCTAGCTCTCCGTCGACAAACAAGTTTCTGAAAAGTTGGCTAGAAAAGAAATAAAAAATAATGCTTGACTTTGTCATATTCTTGTAAGTCTAACAATATCAAGACTTAATAGCAATCTCAACGAACTTCTAGAAATCCTAACTAGAAAAAGACTGGGGGGGCGATTTAAAAAAAAGAACCTCACAAATACTTGGGCTATTTTTTTAGTTTGTGTTGTGTCTGGAAGTGTTGATATTGCTAGAGTTACAGGAACGGCTAACTATATAACTATACTAGCTAGTAGGTTTGTATAGTTATCCTAACTAAAGTTAACAAAAAAAACGGCAGATGTCAAGTACAAAGTAAGCAAGGGTGTAAAAAATATTATAATTTTTTTCTTGACTTTTTCCAATCTATAGGTTTAAGCTTTAATATGTTCAAAGAACCAAATGGAGCAGGTAAGGGCGATAAACCAAGACCTACATCTATATCTAGAAAACAATACGAAGAACGCTGGGATAAAATCTTTAGAAAGGATAAAAAGAATGCCAATAAAAAAACCAAAAAAACCAACTAAAAAAGATATTCTATATCATTTAGCCCTCATTAGACAGGATATATTTAGACTACATGAAAAAACAATGTTAATAGAATCAGTCATTAATAAATATATTAAAATGAAAAAAGATACAGATAAATTTAATAAATTTTTACAAGACGAAATAAAGGGAGCTAAAGTTGAAAAAACTAAAGAAGATAAAAAATAAAACAATGAAGCTACCTATTAACGGTCACGAGTATACGATTCGTTTTATATCTGGTGCTAAAGTAGACCTAGGTTCAAATGAATCAGAAATACTAGGTGCTATTTCTATGCGTAACTGTGAAATAGTACTAGAACACGAAATGAAAGACAGTAAACTATTAGAAGTATTAATACATGAAGTATTACATGGTATTACACACGGAACTAGTTTAGACATGACTGAAACACAAGTACAAGTATTAGCAAATAGTTTGTACCAACTTGGTTTTGGTGAATATTTATGGAAAAAAGCAGGAGGAAAATATGATTCCTAATTACGATGCAATTATTAAAAAAGCAAAAGCACTGTGTGATGATAAGAATACAGACTATGCACAAATAAAAGAACCATTTTCTAACTTTGAAATGGTAGAAGCACTGAAGATTTGTGATGCACCGACTGGCATTCTTGTTCGTATCTCTGATAAAATAGCTAGAATCTCTAATCTCTTGAAGAGAAATGGAGAAAGAGCTATAGATGAAGAAAAGGTAGAAGACACAATGCTTGATTTGATAAATTATAGTATAATATTATTGAGTTATACTATGTACAGTAAACAATATGACTCAGAAAACGGAGAACAGAATGATTAATCCAGGTAAAATATTAGAACACAATACAAAAAAAGCTAAAGTAAACCTACATTGTCTTACAGATATACACGTAGGGAGTAAAGTCTTTGACAGAAGTCTGTTTTTAAAAGCAGTACAGATGATAGATGAAGACCCAAATGCACTTTGGTTCGGTAATGGTGATATGTTAGAGTTTATTCCACCTAATTATCACATACCAGAAGGCGACCAGTTGTTTGATAACAACGAACAATACGCTCAATTTGTTAAAATGATACGACCTATCATGGATAAGTGTGTATTTTTACGTGGAGGTAATCATGATACGCTACGTTCTGTTAGATTAGCAGGAATTGACATAATTCGTGTGCTATGTGACGACCTTGAAGTACCATATTATCCATTTCCAGGGTATGCAGTGATTAATTACAAGCATAATCGCTTCACATTTGCAAGTGGACATGGAAAAAGTGGTGCAAAAAACGGAGATTTGGAGCTAACAAGGCTTAGAAACATATTTCCTGACGCTGATATGTATTATTTGGGGCATAACCACCAATTATACGCAAAACCAATAGATTCTTTTGAAATTATGCAAGATAGCGAAGAAGTAAAAAGACAATGGTTCGTGCGTGGGGGTTCTTTTATAGGATATGCTGAATATGCACGCTATGCTATGTTTGAACCACAAACAAAAGGATGGGTAGAAGTGCGTTTAAGTGATAAAGACCCAGAATACATCGTACACCGTAAATGAAGAAAAGAACTATAAAAGGTCAGGAGCACATTGTTTATGACAATATCAACGAGCTCAGGCAGGCTATGCCATTACAAGACGTACTAGAAGAGTGGAGGAATGCTCCAGTAGGTTCATGGACTTTAACAGATGATGGGCAGGTTTGTGAGGTGTTAGAACGTGGGGTAATCAACAACGAACGATATGTACGCACAGCGATTGGAATGTTTAACTGTGCTCCTACCATAAAAATGGAAGGCGAGATGCGTGAAAGCATATACAAGTTTAGTGGAAAGAACTCTAATACTGTATTTAAAGAACGTGTCAAGCCAACAAAGCAAGAATTTTTATTTGCTAGATATGTTGCTAAAGGCGATGGGATAATAGAGTCGTTTAAACGAGCTTATCCTAAAGCAAAGTCTGAGCAATATATCAAAGAGCAAAGTAGTATGTTGTTAAAAACAGAAAGGATACAAACCTTGATTGATAAAGAAATACAGAAAATACTAGATAAGACAGAGATAACGCCAGAATATCTACTATTAAAGACAAAAGAGATTGTAGATAATGTTGAAGCAAGAGATAGCGATAAGATTTCGTCGCTAAAGATGCTAATGGAAATATCTGGGTTACTAGGTAAGAAAGAACAAAAAACTGAATCTATCGCATTGTTTAAGGGTTTTAGCCCTGAACAACTAGCAGCATTGGAAGGGAAAGATGTCAAACAAATCGCAAGCCAAGAAAGAGAAATACCTCAACTGCCAGATGTGCGAGAGGAAAGTGAAGATACAGAAGTCGCCGATAACGTATAGTGACTTTTTGTTAAATACTATCATGAATATCCCTATGGATAAGTACATTACTGTTGATTGTGCGTGTCTTTGTATGTATGACGAAGATATGGACTTGATAGGGTTTAGTAAGGAATTTATAGAAAATAATGGAAAAGCTTAGTTTATCTGATAAGGAGGTGCTGTTACATAAAGCATCTAAAGATTTAATACTGTTTGGTAAGTTGTTTTTACCAAATGATTTTTTACATAAATCAGCTTCCCCTCCTTTTCACTACGACCTTGGTAAAAAATTAATTAGTACAAAACCTGGAGCACGTATTTGTAATGTGCTTCCAAGAGGTTTTGGAAAATCAGTATTAATGAAAGCAGCAATCATGCACAAGCTGTGTTTTACACCAGAAGACCAATCTATGTTTATGGCTTGGGTAGCTGAAGAACAAGGTCAGTCTATTGACCACGTCAAGTACATACGTTCCCATTTAGAAACAAATCAAGCTATTAGATATTACTTTGGTAATCTATGTGGGGGTGACATAGGCAAGAGATGGACAGAAAAAGACTTAATTACTACAAAAGGGCATCGTATTATAGCAAAAGGTACTTCACAGCGTCTTAGAGGTCGTGCTGAGGTAGATACACGTTATACAGGTATTATACTAGATGACTTTGAGTCAGAGTTAAATACAAAGACTGCTATACGTAGAGATGAGATTAAACAATGGATTGTATCTACAGTATATCCATCGCTAGAAGAAAGTCCTGGTAAAGAAGGATGGATATGGTTATCTGGTACGATTGTACACTATGATGCATTCTTACAAAACATTGTAGATGGATGGAAAGAATCAGAAAAGACAAAAAAGTCTTATCCGTGGGATGTAACCTTCATTCGTGCTATAGAAGATGGTAAAGCAGCATGGGAAGAACAATTTCCATTGTCTAAGTTAAATCAAAAAAGAAAAGAATACATAGAGGCAGGTAAAGTAGATAAGTTTGCTCAAGAGTATCTAAACGATGCTAGAGATGCTGCGTCTGCGTCATTTAAGATGGATAATATACATTATCACAATTATGAGTTTCATACAGATGGACAGTTTACTTATTTAAGAGATGACAAAGAAATGATACCTATTTACACATACATGGGTGTTGACTTAGCACATACAGCATCTAATACCTCTGACTATCAAGTAATTGTAGTAATGGGTATGGATGCAGACAAAAACAGATATGTTATAGATTACTATCACGATAAGATACCAGCATTTGATATGCCAGAAGAAATATTAAAGATGGCTAAGAAATACTCACCAATACGTAGATGTGCTGTAGAAACAGTAGGTGCACAAGAAATGGTGCGTGATATGCTAGAACGTATGGCACGTAAAGAAAAAAGATTATTACCTGGTATTAACAAAGGAGTAAGACCTCCACATGGTATTAAAAAAGAAGACAGGTTAGAAATGTCTTTGGGTAGTATTATCAATAGCAAGAAACTATACATTAAAAAAGAACATTCAGAACTAATAGATGAAATCTTTGAGTTTCCTAAAGGAAAACATGATGACTTGCTAGATGGATTGTATTATGCAGACTTTTTTGCTAAAGCACCTAGAAGTAGAGTAATACAAAATGATGAGTATGAAAGACCAGATGATTTTCCAACACAAGCACGTACAAAAATAAATTGGATGACAGGATTAAAAATATGAGAAATCGCCTAAAAGGCTGTTTTAAATTAAACAGGGTTATGGTATCTGATTATACATTAGAACAATACATTGACTACTTAAAAAGGGTAGAAGGTTACGCAAATAAAGTAGGGGAAAAGTTTTATCCGTACGACTCACCTGAAGGTGGGTTAAAAACTATTGGGTACGGCTACAAGCTAAAAACGCTTGAAGAACAAAATACTTATGAGAAAACAGGTATGAGCGAAAGAGAGGTAGAAGACCTCTTGTTGCATGAAGCACAACTATCTGTTGTAAAAGCTAAAAACTTCTGTGTAAGCAGAAATAGAAAATGGTCTGATGTGGATGATAGGCTGAAATATGCCTTAGCTGATTACTGTTTTAACTTAGGGGGGCTAAAAAAGTTCCCAACTACTGCAAAATTTTTAATGCATAACAATGTAGATGGTGCATTGGAAGACGACCCAGGAAGACCTGGGTTCAAGCAGTATGAAAGAGTATTTAGAGACCCAGAGGGCAAAAGAAGAAGGTTAGGTAGAAACAAAGAGTTCTACAAAGAATTTTTACAACCGTATACGGAGCAGGCATGAAAATAGATACACAAGGTTTAGGAAGAAGACTTTACAACTTTGGCAAAAAGACCAAAGATAAGACAAAAGGATTTATGAAAAGATTTACTGTTGAAGCAGAAAATTTAAGAAGAGCAGAATATAATGCTCAAAGAGATGCAGGGAAAGTAGATTATTTACCAACTAGAGGTCTAATGAAAGAGCAAAAAGCTATTAAGAAAGATAGAAAACGCAGACAACAAATGAAGGTAAGATAATGTCACGAATCAAAGAAGACGATAAAGCAAGAGAAAATAGAGAAATTTTTCAACGTTATGCAGAAGCTAGAAGAGACTGGGATGTTGAAGCTAGAGACGCAATAGATTTTACACTAGGGAATCATTATACAGAGCAAGAGTCAGAAGTATTACAATCTGTAGGTCAAGCAGATTTTACTATTGACAGAATCTATGCTGCTATAGATAAGCTAAAATCTCTAATGACATCAAGACCTGTAAAGTTTGGTGTTACTGCTAGAGAAGATTCAGATACGAAATTAGCTAATGTTTGGAGAACGTTATTAGAATATATCTATGATATATCAGATGGGCAGCATCACTTCAAACAAGCTGTACACGATTATGCAACTGCTGGTATTGGTTATTTCTATGCATACGTAGAACCAGAAGCAGATTATGGTAGAGGAGAAGTCATGTTTACTCATGTCAATCCATTTAGAGTGTACGTAGACCCTGCTTCTAGAGACAGGTATTTTAAAGATGCTGCAAACATTTTAATGTCTACTATCTTAACTAAAGAGCAATTATTAGACTTATACCCAGATGTAGAAGAGTTTCTACCAAACATTGAAACACATAATATGTCTGACTATTATGATGATTACCCTGACTCGCAGCAGAAAAACTCACAGAATGTATTTACACCTGCTGAAGTAGAAGATAAAGATTATGAAAGTACAATAGCACAACGTTATCGTATTATTGAACGTTTCAGTAAAGTAAGAGTGCCTTACTACAGAGTAGCTGACCAACAAAACAATACTGAAACAATTATGAGTGCAGAAGCATTTCAAATATTTATGGCTGAAAATGAAGCTCAGTTTAATAACAATACTTATGCTTTTGTAGAAATACCACAAACAAGAATTAAAGTTACAGCATCATTAGGACAAGTCCTTCTATATGAAACTATATTGGACACTGATACTTATCCTATCGTTCCTATACCAAATATATGGACTAATACACCATATCCTAAATCAGATGTGAATAAAGTTAAAGATATGCAGAGACTACTTAATAAATTATTCTCTCTTGCATTATCTCATGCTCAAACTTCTGCTGGTCTAAAACTATTAGTACCACAAGGAAGTGTGGAAAGTATTTCACAACTTGAGAAAGATTGGGCTAATCCTAATGCTGTAATAGAATATGACCCAAGTTATGGAGAACCACATTTTCCTTCTCCACAACCTTTAACAAGTCAGTTCTATGCTCTTATTAATCAAGTAGAGCGTTATATTGACTTAAACTTCGGAGTTCCTGAGCTATTACAGGGGTTCAAAGAAGGTGCACCTCAAAGTGTACGTGGCACAATGCTACTAGCACAAATGGGAGAAGGTCGTGGTGCTTCTAAGTTGCGTGACATTGAAATGGCATTGCAACAGCTTGGGAAAGTATTATATCAAATGTCTAAAGAACATTACACATTTGAAAAGAAATTTAGAATCGTACAACCAAACAATGATATTACACAGTTTGCTATTAACAATAGATTGTATGATGATAAAACAAAAGAATTGGTCAAAATAGAAAATGATATTACTTCAGGACAGTTTGATGTTCGTGTTGTTTCAGGTTCAACAATGCCTAATAACAAACACGCTGAATATCAAATGTATCTAGAAGCATATCAGTTAGGATTGATTGATAGAACCGAAGCGTTAAAGAAAACAGAAATCTTTGACAAAGAAGGTGTCTTGCAACGTACTGGCGAAGTACAAAGAATGCAAGGTATTATTAGTCAATTACAAGACCAGATAAAACTTCTATCTGGAGATTTACAAACTGCCCAGAGAGAGTCTATGTCTGACAGAAAACGTGTTGAGGTACAGAAATTTAAATCTGAACTTAATAAAGTGGTTACTGGAGCAAAGGCTCAACAGAAAGTAAATACAGAGAGAACCAAACGTCAACAAGAACAACAGGTGCAGGCTGGAATAAATTCATTACTGTCAGAAGATATTGGTGAACAATAACAGCACATCGGAAGGAAAATAAAATGAGTGACGAAATGATAAATGAAAATGAAACTTTAGAAGGTTCTGAAACTTCTGAAAATAATGACTTAAGTGAGCCAGAGGTTCAACAGGATTTGAGTTCTGACGTACCACAAGAAGATGAGGCACGTAAATTCCAGTCTATGTATGATAAAGCTCAGGCTGAGTTAGACAAAGTAAAACCAGTAGCAAAGCTATTTCAGGATAATCCTGAGCTGGTAGACGTTGTTAGAAACCACTTAACAGGGGGTAAAGGACAGGACAAAGAGCAAATACAAATAAATGAAGAGGAATTTAATCCTTGGGATGCGTATACAAATCCAAATAGTAAATCGTATCAATTAAGACAACAAGAGATTGATGATGCTGTTAGCTCAAGAATGAGAGACTATATGGGTCGCTTAGAAGCACAGCGTCAAGTGGACACTCTTAAATTAAGAGCACAAACTGAATACAAGATGTCTGAAGCTGATGCAAACGACTTTGTAGATTTTGTTACAAAACCTAAAGAACAACTTCCTCTAGAGACACTGTTTAACGTATGGAATACAAATAAAAACGGTTTACCACAAGTAAATGAAAATATTGAAAGCGTAAAGCGAACACAACAAAAACCTAAGTCAGCTGGTTTAGTTCAAGGTGGAGAACCTCCTAAAACATCTGATGAAGATAATATGTGGTCCAATATTATGAAAGCTGGTAATACACGCTCTATACGTGGCAGTATTAAAAAATAAACGTAAAGGGGAATTAAAATGGCAATAACAAGTGGACAACTTAAAGCAAGTAATTTGACTGCTTCCACTACAGCTACTGGTGCTTCTGGCACTGGTGTTGCTCCTGACCAAAGAAGACTGTTTAACTTCAGCGACAGAATCGCTGAATTAGCACCTGAAGAATCACCATTCTTCGTGTACTTATCAAAAACAGCTAAACTTCCTACTGACGATTCTTTGTTCCGTTATCTTGAAGATAGGTCAAAGATTAGTTATACAAGTAGAAACTTCTTTATTGATGGAGCTGTAGGCACTGTAGTTGCAGGTACAAATTACACAGTAACTGTAGATGATAATGCATCATCACCAGCATCTATTGACTTTTTAGTCAAAGGTATGGTAATCGCAGTTAGAACTCGTGGTGGAGATGACACACAGGGTTATGGAAATGCAATATTAAGAGTAGAGAGTGCACCAACAGATAATGGAGCAGACACTACATTCTTAGCAAAATGTATTTCAGTATCAGGTGTTTCTGGTTCAGACTCAATCGAAGATGGTGACCCATGTCAAATCATTGGTTCAGCATACGCAGAAGGTTCTGGTTCACCAGACGTATTCTCAGAAGGCATCGATGATGGATTTGGATATACTCAAATCTTCAAAACTGCAGCTGAGGTTACAAACACTGCATACGCAACTCAACTTCGTGGATATTCCAACGAATTTGAAAGAGTGCTAGCTATGAAAATGAGAGAGCACAAAATTGATATTGAAAGAGCTATGCTTTTCAACCAAAAGGCTAGAATTGATGGCATTCAATATTCAGAAGGTCTAGTAGGACATATTATTAAAAACAGCACATTCGTAGCTGGAGATGCAGCTTTAACTTATGAACAAGGTAAAGCATACGCAAAAACCTATGACGAAGCTGAATTAACTTATGACTCACTATTAGGTGACTTTGAAGTACTATTTGACCCAGCAAGAGGTGGAAGTAACGAAAGATTAGCATTAGCTTCTCTTCCTGTAATTTCTTACTTCAATAAAATGGGTGATGGTGCGTTTGTTGATAAATCAACTGAATCAACACAATATCAGATTAATATGGATGAATTAGGTGGAGCGTTTGGTCACCAGTTAATGGAGATTAACACTGTACACGGTTCTGTTTACTTAGTAAAAGAGCCACTATTCAGAGGTCATTCATCTGGTTTAATGTTGATGGCTGATATGAGCAAACTATACTACAGACCATTAGTTGGTAATGGAGTTAACAGAGATACTCAAGTTATGACAAATGTACAAGGTGCAGATGAAGACTTGAGAAAAGACATGATTCTTACTGAAGCAGGTCTTGAGGTATGTTTACCAGAATCTCATTACTTAATCAACTTGGAAGGAGTATAAGATGGCTAAAGCAAGAGTACTAGAACAAAATAGTGCTGCTTTTAATAAACAAGTAGTACAATTAGTGAAAATTGACAACAGTGTTTCACCAAGAGCTTTAACTGCTGACATGAGTGGTGCGTTAGTAGTTATGGGAGCAACTGGTGGTGCAGTTGATGTTAATTTACCAGCAGCAGCTGATAATGAAGGAGTATATTACGAATTTATTAATAACGCTGCTCTTGATGGAAAAATTACTGTTCAAGCTAAAGATGGAACTGATTTCTTTGTTGGAAGTATTTCTGACATTGAAACAGCTACACCATCTAATGTTGCATTTAACGGCACATCACACGATGAGCTTGAATTTGCATCAGGTGCTGCCATTGGACACGTTTATATGAAATGTGTTTCTGATGGTAATAACTGGATAGTAGAAGGGCGTGCTCACGACGTAAGTGACATTGCTGCTAATACTTCATCAAGCAATACCTAATAACAGTTAAGCTACTGGGGAGGGCGTTTAAACGCTCTCCCAAACAGCTAAAAAATTTTAAATAATAGGAGAATAACATGGCAGTATATAACGCAAATGTAAAAGTAATTATTAATGATTTAAGTGTGAAAGCAGATGATGCATCTGGTTCATTAGCAAATGATATTAAAGAATTTGTTAATACTTTAGACAGCACAAACAATGAAATTATTTCAACAGAGGCAGTAAAATTAGATGCTTCTAGAGTTGCATATATAATTCTTTATAAATAATGTGTAAGTGTCAGCATTGTAATGCACCAAACCCAGAGGGTATGTTTAACTGTCCTTCTTGTGGTAAACGTGCACATCCACCTAAGTGGAGCACGCAATTCGTTATGAGAGATACTCCTATGGCTACAGCTATTAGAAAAGACCAAATAGATTTTGGTTCTAAAAGTATGGGAGACCATATAGAGCAAACTAAAAAGAAAAATGCAAAGTTAAGAGAAAAGAAGATGAACTCACTGATTAAGTGGGATTAAATTATAGGGAGAAAAAAACTATGCCTTATCATGCAGGAAAAAAAATGAAGAAGAAAGTTTATGGCAAGAAAAAGAAAGTCAGTAAAAAGAAAAAAAAGAAGTAGTAAGCCTACACCAAAAAACAAGGCACTATATGCTAGAGTTAAAGCAGCAGCTAAGCGTAAGTTTGATGTTTACCCATCAGCTTATGCTAATGCTTGGCTTGTTAGAGAATATAAAAAACGTGGTGGTAGATATTAATGGCTTACAGAGGTGGACTTAGGAAGTGGTTCAGTGAGAACTGGGTAGACATAGGTTCTAAGAAAAAAGGTGGAGGCTACAAGAAATGTGGTCGTAAATCTGCCAAAGGTAGTAAAAGAAAATATCCTAAGTGTGTACCAGCTGCAAAAGCAGCAAGAATGACTGCTGCAGAGAAAAGAAGTGCTGTAAGAAGAAAGAGAGCAAAAAAGCAAGGAGTAGGGGGAAAGCCTACAAATGTGCGTACATTTGCTAGAAAAAGAAATAGTAGAAAGAGAAAGTAATGCCTAGACCAAGTTTTGGAACACAAGTCAGACATACAAATGGCAAGAAGAAGACAAGACAAGGTCAAAGCGTGAATACAAAGTTTGGAAATAAAATGAGTAAAAAGCATTATAAGAAAAAATATAGAGGACAAGGATGAATAAAGATAAAAAAAATCCATGGAACTATAATTTTTTAGGTCGTAAAGAACAGCCTTTGTCAGCTCATATGGCAGAGTCTGGTCCTATTGATGAAAAATCTATAGGTAGATATGCTAAAAAACAAGTAAGGCTTTTTAAACAAAAAAGAAAAGATTTTAATAAACAGATGCAAGAAAACAAAAGAAAAGCTGAAGAATACAACTTTCAAAAAAAAATGCAACGTCTTGAAAAAGAAAGAAAAAGAGTAAACGAAGAAATTAATAAATTAAATAACAGTAGAGTGATAGATGGCTAATTTTGCAACAAGAATAAAAGATTTAACTGGATTTGATGCTGACACTTCAGCAAAACAAGCTAGTGTTAATGACTGGCTGTCAGCTGGTGCTCGTTCTGTAATAAATGTACTTCCTTTAAATAAGCTTGAAAGAGTAGCAAGTAATGAAAACTTTACAAACAATATAGACGTAGAGGGAAAAAAGATTTTATCAGTTGTTAGAAAAGACAACAATCATACAAGTAAAATTTATACACCATGTAGAAAACTACCACCTTCAATGATGGGAAGAGTAAATGATACAAACTATATGGAAGCTGCTTCAGAAAGTGACCCAGCATATATTATACAAAATGATGTTTTAAATACATATCCAGGTAGTAATGCAAGCAATGATAGTAGAGTTGTATTTGTAAACTCTTCAATAACTGTAGCATACGGAGATAGCGTAATAGCAAACTTTCCTGATGAAGCAGAAGAAGCAGTAGTTTTATATGGAGCAAGAAATGC
>CENV01133267.1_pt1 | contig 20617 bp, 20 predicted proteins | sample 530231 | NCBI WGS metagenome assembly CENV01 (sample SAMEA2619815, study PRJEB7988) | marine metagenome | biome: marine biome (ENVO:00000447); feature: surface water layer (ENVO:00002042); material: "saline water (ENVO:00002010), including plankton (ENVO:xxxxxxxx)" | depth 5 m | reverse complement strand
ACCCGACACGATTCGAACGTGTGACCTCTGCCTTCGGAGGGCATGAAAGCTTCAATAGTTTGCTTTATGTTCTTATTTTATACCCGCTTTGAACACCCTTCAGCATGGCTGGAAGCACTTCAAACTGTGTCGTGTCACAGTTTCCTTTCGAGGATGTCGAGCGCCCGATCCATGTAGTGGGGCGAGTGATGATAGTACACGCTGCGGATGGTTTCGGCCGATGTGTCGAAATAGTCGGCCGCGTCCTCGACTGTAAGCCCTTTCTGAATCGCCCAAGTAATCGCCGTGTGCTTAAGAACATGCGGCGTCACGTCGGGAAGCTTCGCTCGGTCTCTCGCTCCTTCAAAGGCATGCTTGATGTCGCCCACACGCTGCCCGCCGATTTCGACAAGCCAACGCGCACCACTGGCATGCCACCGCTTGCAATGCGCTAGAAGACGGCGCGTCATTCGAACCGGCTTACGCCTCTTTTTGGTCTGACGTTCGTCTTCTCCGCGCCGATATAGCACACCGTTATCCACATCGATCCAGCCGCCCGCAGTGTTTTGCAGGAAGCCCAGGTTCAAGATCGCCTCCTTTCTCGTTCCAGTGTACAGCGCCACCAAAATAAAGCGGGCCAAGTGCTTTCCTTTCGGTGAGCGGTATGCAGCCCATATCAAGCGGGCTGCCTCGTCGCGGGTAAGGCAGCGGTCGCGGGAGGGAGGCTTCTCCGGTAGCGTCACAGTTGCCGAGGTCAGAAGGTAGCCTTCCTTGTGGCAATAATTGATAGCGGCCTGGAGCACGTTTAGTTCGCGCCGGATCGTTCCTCCTGCGATGGGAGCAGTGCTGCCATCCTTAAACCGGCGAACTCGGCTTTTCGCATAGCGTCGGCAGGTCTCGCCCTTTACGTGAGCGACGGTCAACGCCGCCCAAAAGGAAAGAAGGGCTTCGATGGCATACCCTATGCGTTCCGGTGCCGCAGTGGTAACCGCATGCTCCCGCCCATAGATGTCCAAGACCTCAGTCAGCGTCAATTCGTCAGCTCGGCGAGTGTGGCTGACCGTGTTTTTTGTCGCTATGTACGCCGCGAGCTTTTCTTCAGCATCGCGACGGTTTCCTGTACCGGTTGATTTGTCAGGGCACCCGGTGTCGCGGATGAGCCAAACTTGTTTGTCGGCTCGCCACCATAGGCGGGCTCCAGCGGCTTTTCTCGGCATCTTTCTACCAATATCTTCAGTGATTCATGTTCAATTCGAGTGGCTCGGCCCATGCGGACCAAAAAGCCAAAATCGGTGGCGACTCTTCGCAGGGACCCTTCAGGAACCCCTAAAACGCGGGCCGCCTCCTTGATTGTGAGGAGCCGTTGCAAGCTCTTTCCTTGTCGCTAGTTAAATTGATTGGAAGCCGAGTAACGGCTTCCAACCAAGTGGGAACTGACGTTCCAAAGACAACGCCTAGCGTCGTCGGCTCTATTGGAGATCAACCTGCTACGACCGTTGATCACTATCAATCAGCCGGGCCGCCGCCCCTGTGGTTATCAATTCCAATAGAAGCTCGTATCCGAGAGCCGGAGGTTCAAAATTTTCCTGCTTTAGGAACAGGATGGCGTTGGTTACTGGGTCAAAGAGATAACCTTGATCAGCAAGGACGCCTTTGCTTTCCAATATTGCTTGGGACGTCGCACGCAACAGATCAATGATGACGGCTTCGGAAGATAAGGTCTCGTTCTGAACGGTCATTGTCGGCCTCTTAATGAGATTTGCTATTGAACTTATGCAAAACATGGGACCAGGACGGAGGCAGGTTCTTTCCTGCTTCCTGGAGAATTCTTGCGGCTCGCTCCATTTTGCCGAGGGTGGGTTCAAGTTCGGCGCCCTCCGTCAACGAGTAATGAAGGTCCAATTCGGTTGCCAGTTCAGCCAGCAGGTCGGCTAAAGCTGTTAGAGTTTCGTCGAGCATGGATATTTGCCTTTCGGTGCGCACGACTCGAGATCCCAGACACAGAATGTCGGGCGCTGGTTGGATGATGGTGTCTGGAATGCAGGATGGCCGCCGAAATGGCAGCCGAAGCTTGGAATTACGGCCTGGCCCGTCTCGAGATAGCGGGGAAGCCATCGATCATGTGTACATGGTCGTGGTGGAAATGGCTTTTGACGTCAGGTCGTAAAACGCAAGCGCCACCCCTTGGTCAGCTAGGGGTGGCGCTTAATGTTGGTGGAGGAGCAGGCAGCAGCTAGCTCAGCAATTTCTCTCTCATCACGCTAACCTTCGTGAGAATTTCGTAGGCTTCGGGATTTCGCATGTCCTTGCGGAGGTGGGTCTGGACCTCGGCTAGGAGAGGGATCAGGTCCTCTGGGCAGGACGTAATGAGAGGTTGAGGTTCCTTGATGTAGGGCGCGAGCTGCTTACACCAACGGTGGAGGGTTGCCTTGGAGGGGATATGGCTGATACCGGCCTCGTTTCCAAGTCGAGCCTGTTTCAAGATGTGGTCGGGGACCAGTGGGGAGTCGGCGTGAAACCGCGAGATTGCGAAGTTCAGGCTGCTACCGGTGGAGTACTGGTAGTCAGCCAGAAACTGAACCACAGCGAGCTGGAATTGCTCGCGATGCTGCCGGATGGACATGGCTGCTCCTTGGGTTGAGGCAATTCTGTCTCATATTTGATTTTGGTGTTTTGCTTTTTAGAGAATATTTCTAGTCTAATAGACTAAATTTTTTTCCGTAGCAGGAAAAACCAAAAAACATTCTTGAGACAAATCCTATTTATCTTTCTTCTTTTTCTCCTAACGTGTAAGGGAGGAAGAAAAAAGAGAGAAGTATATATATTATAATAGCGAGTCGGATCCGACTCACCTTTTCTATACTACCGGAGGGGGATGGGGAGGTCGCAGGCCGTTATGTAGCAGGGGCCGCCATTGAATGGTTCTATCGAAAGCGAACTCGATCGGCTGCTTCGATCAGGGCGGCGCTTTGCAGGTGATCGTCCCCGGCAAGTCGTCTCGTCCGCCCTCCCTCGGCCAGCAGCGGCAACGCAGTGGTAGTTCTCATATTCAATCTCCTTTTCCAATTCTGGGGCAATAGCGTTCACTAGACATATTCCTGGCGTCAGTGCGCAAAACGCTAAAAGAAGCAGACCCAGTTCCGTTTTAGCTGCAGGGATCCCGAGGCGGATCTGCTTGTTTGAGAAACTCGCGCCATCTCCATGGCGAATTCGAACGCCACCCATAGCTGTGCGCGAGCACGTTGCATCGCAACCCATGCGCACCGCGAAGCCCAATAGACATTCGGTCAAACATCGCGGTCCTGGCCCAGGTCCAAATGCAGCGTGTTATCCGGGCATGGATCCGCGCCTCCGGCCGCGGGTCGAACGCAGGCGGCGGGTATCCATGCGGCAATGATTTAGGAAATGACCAGGGAGTCCGCAGGGCGGCCTTTAAGGGCGCCTTGACTCCCTTCCTGCCAGGAAATCGCTTCCTGGCGCCCACGGCGCTCTGTGTGGATTCTAGAGACTCTCAGGCATCCGGGTTGCAACCGGCGCGAAGAAATTCATGGAAAAGCTGCATCGAACCAACCCTAAAGTGATTTGAGAATCGGCGCGGTCTTGCTACGACTGGTGCAAGGTCCATCGTCGGCGCGAAGGATTAGACTGGCATCAAGTTTTTGCCGTCGGCAACGTGCGGAACCAAGTGATGGCGTAGGATGGCCTACACATCCCGTTCCTTGTCAGGCCGCATGGCGGTAGCCGGCGCGAATGGTCTGAAGGTCGATCAGCTTGGCCATTAGGACATTGACGGCGGCATCATTGAGCAATTCGGCCATGGCCATGACGTCATCGACGGTCGGCGCCTTGGGAATGTCAGCATCCTTGGGCGCGATCGGCACGGCGGGGGCGTCGTCGTCATCCTTGGTCGCGGTTTCCTTGGGCACCTTGGGCGCGCTTTCACCTTTGAGCGCCTTGGACAGCCCTTGCACGGTCTCGATCGTGTAATACGCCTTGATCCGGGCCACGACCGTGGCCACGGCATCCGATACCGTTTCGGCGGTCTCAATATCGTTCCAGAAATCGTTGCGCGTTTCGGCCTTGGGGTGGCCGAACGCCTTGACGAATTCCCGGCCAACGTCGATCGCGGCAGCGGTCAGCGCATAGCGGGATGATTTGCCATAGTGCAACTGGACCATTGCGTCATTGAGCGCGTCTTTCACGTCCTTAATGGGCAGCTTGTCCACATAGACGCCGATAGTGAGGGACAGAACCGCGACCCCAATGAGGTTGAAACTGCCCGTTGCCATTGTGGCGATTGTGGAATTCAATTCGGCTTGAACGTCGTCCATTGTCCATTTGCGTTCAAAGCCTTGGCTTTCCAAATTTTGGACTTGCTTGGTCATTTTGACATACCTTTCCCGTTCAGGGCCTAGGCCCTGTTGTGTGTCGTTTCCAAATTTCGGACTGGGTGGCCCATAAGGCGCACTTGTCCCGGTAGGGGCCGTGGCCCCCGCCGGCTGGTGGGGAACTGTCCCCGCCGACAAATCCAGAATAGCACCCCCGACGGAGAACAACAGCAAAGGAGTACACCTTTTTTCTTTATATTTCAGTGGCTTAGGGCCCTTTATGGGGTCACACACGCTACACAAAATTTTTCGAAAATCGGAGTGCTATCATAGCCCTGGTTGTTGAGGTCGCTCGAAACAAGCTCAACTCCACATTGCGCATTAGCCGACGGCGGGCGAGATTCCAGCAACAGCGACTACCTCAGACCACCCCATCATCTTTGACGCCCTTGGCAACGATCTGAAGCACGCCATCGGGCAGCGGGCGCTGCAGCCGCCTGGCTTCCTCCCAGGGTGCCGTCATCCATGTCTCGATGTCGTCGGGATCGGTCAGGATCACCGGCATGGCCTTTTCATGGATAGCGCCCACTTCCACATTCGGCTCCGTCGTTAAAAATGCGAACAGGTCGGTGGTGACCATCCCTTCCTTGACCTTGCGCACGCTTGTCCATTGGGGCGCCCAGATGCCAGCGAAGAAGGCCAGCGGGCGGCTGTCATCGAACGCAAACCAGATATCGCCACCGGCGTCCTTGTTGAACTCGGAAAACGAGGTAAAGGGCACAACGCAACGAAACTGGGGCGCCAGCCATCGTTGCCAGTGCTTGCTGTCGATGTTGCGCACATTAGTGACACCGCGATCCGGCTCCATTTCGAGCAGGGTCTTGAACTCTTCATCAGTGACGGTTCGCCCTTCCTTTTTCTGCAGCCTTCCCGCACGGGTCTTGGCCGCCTTGAACTGAACGAACGAACTGGTGGGCATGCCCCAGCGCACCCGCGTCAACTCGCGCTCCCCTTCAAAGTTGCGAACGATGGGGGCGAGGTAGTCGGGGAAGATGGCCGTCTGGGGCGGGAAGTTACCGATGGCCGCCTCGTTCACCCGGAAGCCTTTGACCAGATCGCGGATGGCCTGAATGTTGGTGGTCACAGAATAAAGGTTGCACATCGGCTTTTCTCCCTTTCGCCCATACCAACCGAAAATGTGAACACGTGCAAGCTTGTTCTTACTTTGTTCTCATTCTATGACTCGGTCCCTTGACAGTCCATCGGGTGCGGCATGTTCAAGGAAACCGACAAGATCACACAATTCGGGCCGCCGGTCCTGGTCATCAAATGCGAGGACTGCAAGCGGCACGGGGAGATGAAAATTCACACGGCCGTCCGCCGCTATGGGTCCGATATCACGGTGGCGGAGTGGAAGAAAAAGGTCGCCCAGGACGGCGGGTGCGACCGTGTGGCCGAAGGACATTGCCGGGCCTTTGTGTTTCAGGAGTCCGTGACGTGGTGGGCCAGCCTTTCCGATGCCCAGCACAACGGATGGCGGCCGATCCTGCGCTGTCTGCGGCGCCACTACGCTCTCAAGCGCGTAAATGCCTGTCCGCCTATCGAACTGGACCTGCGCAGCCTTTTGGCAACCCATGGGAGCGAGTGTCGTCTGTCGAAGCTGGAGCGCTGGGCCCGCTGCCCGCAATGCGGATCCAGTGGCGCCACCATCCAATGGGCCCTGACCGACGACGACGCGCCGGATATGCCGGTTCGGCGGAGAGTCGGGTGATTAAGGTCCATCCGAACGCTATTCAAGAGCAAATCCGAGGTCGATACACGATCCGCCTCAATGGCCGGGATGGGCTCGACCCCAAGCTCACCTACAAGGAAGCGGCTGCCATGTATATGCTGGGCTTTAGGTTCTCGATCTTCGATCCGGCCACCGGAGAGTTCAATGTGTCGCGGTCCTACACGACGTTCGAGAACATGGATCGCGGGATCCTGACGTTGTGCAGGACTTGTAACGTCCGCACGCCCAGAAGTGATCGCGCTTAAACGAAGGCAGTCGCGCCACCACAGGTCATCGTCATGCCCTCGGACGTTGGAACAGTTCGGCGGTGATGGAAATGCAGATCTTCCCTCATCAATGGTAGGACGGCAAGCGAAAACGTCACCCAAAATGGACGTCCCAACGAAAGTCGTGCTTCGGCATGCTGCCTCGGCCACCTGCAGCATTTGCCGCAGTGCTTTCGCCTCGTCTGCAAACATAGGTGGCGCAGGGACCATCGTTAGTCCTAGGCGGCCAATGCAACAAGGCGTCTGTGCGTGCGTTTCGCTCAACGGCCAAATTTTTGCGATCATGTTCAGCGTCCGACCAAGCTGAGGCGGTAGCGCAAGGGACCGGTCTGGTCGATCGATATAATTGTACCGGGCGCGACTTGCTTGCGCTCGAAGAAGTCGCGTATCCAGCCACGCTTTCGGAAGATTTTCTTGGTGCCATCGAGATCGGTTTGTACTGGTGACGTGCCGCCCCAATCGATCGTGATTTCGCGGTCCGCCGCCGCCCCCTGATTCGAACCGCCGATGGCTTCTGGCGGGAAGCGGTCGAACACGTTTCTCAGGTAGATGTGGTTGTTGGTGATGTTGCCCTGAGTGATGGAAACAGTGCCGATGTGGTGCGGCATGGTCGAAAAGTTCTCGCTGTTTAATTGAGGGATTGGGTTGGAGCGCGGTGCCAACCTGACGGCGGGCAAGTGTTCCGTTGTTACTGGTCTATTGATCAGTGCGGGCACCTCTTGTTTGGCGCCATAGGTATTTCGGCTGGCCTCTGCGAACAGCACAACCTGCGCCGAGGCACGGGCATCCTCCCCGGCATCATGGTGCTCGAACTGCAAACCAAGATGGCGCTTGAGAGAAGCGAGACCATGGCCGCCATTGCCACTGAGTTCGGGCCAGGCCTGCCTTGCGATAGTGACACTGTTCTGCCAGGTCCAGTTCGGCATCCGAAGCCCGACTTGTTGGCAGGCCGCGACAAAGGCGGATCGGTCAAATCCTGAATGCTGATATATGGTTCGACCCGCCAACGCGGTTGTGAGCATTGGCAAGATTTCTTCGAAAGTCGGGGCGCCGCTGACCTTCGTTGCGCCAATCCCGTGCAGTGTGGTGAACGTCCAGACATCCGTTTTGGGATCGACATAAGTCGACCAAGTCTCGATCGTATTGTCCTGACGCACGCATGCAACGCCAATCTGGCAGATACTTGCGCGATTGCCGTTTGCGGTTTCCACGTCGAGTGCGAAGAAGCGAAAATCTCCTCTGGGGAAGGGCCTGATTTTAGTGACGGGCGTGTCGGATGTTCTAGTCGTCCTTAACGCGAACCCAGAGTGCAATAGGGACTGCCGCTCAATCGCTGCAATCTCGCCAGACCCCCATCCGAGCCTTGCGATCGTTTGGTCGACCAGATCGACCGGCTCGTCGTAAACGGCCGTCGCGCGCCCGTTCCAGGCAATCGCTTCACTGGGAGCCAAAGACAAGACTTGCTGCTCAAGAGCGCCAATGTCGAGTGCATCGGGCAGCGAGACCCACACGGCCTTGCAGTGGTCCGCGATGAAGGCGTTACGCAGCGCCTTGGCAAGGGTGGCGTCATTGCATTGTGGCGCTTGCCGATCGCGCCACATGCGACCGGTGTTGTACATGTAGGAAAAGTAGTGACTGACGTGTTCTGACCCGGTGCGATGGCGCTGGTGAATGCGCTTATAGAGGGTTTCGTTATAGGAGCTGGTCGAGCCAATGTAGCGCAAGTCGCCACGATGATCGACTAGCCCATAAAGACCGCGTGCCTCCCTGGGTGCCTCGGTTGTGGCACGCGGTGACATGGCCAAGAGCGCTTTAAGAATGGCGTGAGCTGAATAGTCCATGTGGTGCTGCCTGGGTCAAATCAGTTGTCGAAATGGCGTCGTCTGGATCGGGCGACAGTGATGATCGAATCCGAGTCGCCAACGATGAGGTAGGTGTTGCGATATCGCTCAAGTTCGGATTGCAGGCGGCGATTGCCTTCCGCGGCCAAACGAATTGAAGCGGTGTCGAAGAGTATTCTTAGGGCCCGCCCCGAAGCTGGCTTTGGATCGCCATAGTCCAGGATGGTTTCAATGATCGACAGCGGGATGCTTCGCTGCGCGCTTCGGACGCGAGCATGATGGGTCAGCTGCATTTTTTCCTCCATTCAGGCAGGGGTGATCGATCCCGGACACAGACGGCCGTGGCTTTCATCGATAGGCAGAGTTGAAATCGGTCAGCGCGAATGGCTGGAGCGGGTGTCTCTAAATGCTGTTGCGATCGACACGGCGCCACTCGATGGCGCTGACGATGCCCCAGTTGCCGTGTTCATTAGGACGCCTCCAGCGCGCAACGGGCATGGCCTGAAGGCGGGCAAGGGCCACCTCATATGATGAAACATATTCTTCGGCTCCTTTCTCGCCGATCTGATAGCTGCCATTGCGTTGCTGGTCAGGCGTGAACATCGTTCCGTCTCTGGCGACGGGTATGAATATGGGCTCGATGTCTGCAGCACCCTCCGCAGCCCCCTGCTTGGTAATAGTGTGCAGAAAAGTCTCCCTGTTTTCCAACCAGGCCCTGGCCGCCGCGTTGGAAAGCAAGCCAGTTGGATCCTTTGGCAGTTCGGGTGCACTTCCCGACATCATGTTGCGAATGCGGCTCAACTTGACCCCGCCAAGAAGCGCCAGCCCTTCCGGATCGAGACCAAACCCGTTGTCCAGATTGAGCCGTGCCCGTGCCATTACAACAATCGGCAAGAGCGGTACATTCTCTGCGTCGGATAGCCATTGGTCGGGCAGGCAATCGGTCAGCAGTGCCTCGACGGATTCAAGGGTGGAGCGAACCTCGTCTTCGCTCGGAAAACCAGGTCCCGTCAGCCCAAAAACAGCATAGGCCGTCAAACGATAGAGTTTTTTGCCCAGAGCGGTGTCGCGATAGAAGTCTGCCGCTTCGACTGCCTTTGTCCAGTCGGGACTCCCGTCAACGAGCGATGACAGGGCCGCATCTACTTCGCCCTCGTCCATGATCCGCTTCAGGTTCGCGCCCAGACGGACGATCAAGGAAGCGAGGGCCCGAGACGGATCGCCTTCCTGATCAATCCAATCCAAAAAACCATTCTCCCGCGCGTCAAAAGAGGCAGAAGATGTAAGACCGTGTTCAGGGAGTTGGTGCATCGCTAGACCTCGCCGCATGTCACGGTGAGTCATTGCATCACTCAATGAGAATTGCAAGATGAAAAGTGATCCAGTGAGTCATTTTTTCATTGACGCAGGCTGAATCCGCTCGTTCCCGACCTATTCCAGAGTAGAACCCTGCCCGGGCATCCACTGTGCTCAGCACGATCAATTCAACGAGCCGCTTGCTGCCTGTCCGGTCCGTTGCGAGAAACATCGGCAGTCCAGGCCCCTAAAGGGACAACGCTCACGAAGGCGCATCATGAAGACGAGCTGGACCGGCTGGTTGTGCCAAAGTGGCGCGGCAATTCAACCGCCAACTCGATAGCCGCTTCGCCTCAACCGCCATCGGCAGTACACTGTCGATATCACCCAGAAATGCATCCACGATCCGGTCCGGTCAAGCCAGGGAACATTGGGCGGGGTCACGGCAAAACCGGATTCTGGCGGCCCAATGGGCAACTCTAGATTGCCTAATAAAATTTGACATACTACCAATTTTTAACCAGCCCCCATTAAGGCTGGCGATTGGGGTGCCGTTTCTAGAGGGGCTATGAGACTAATTCCATCGCAAATCTTGGACTGCGACTCGGCGGCAGAAAAGAGGGTGTTCGGATACCTTGCCGAAGTGGCGTTAAGCCCCTACGATGTGGCCCTACACTCCCTCAATATCGGTCACCACGAGTACAAGCGGTGGGGCGAGGCCGATTTCTTCCTGATTGGACGGCGCGGAATTCTTCTCTTGGAAGTCAAGGGGGGTAGAGTTGCTTGCAAAGACGGCGTTTGGGAATTTACAAACCGCAAGAACGAAACCAACCGCAAGAAAGAAGGTCCAGCGGCGCAAGCAAAATCTGCCTTCTTTTCTCTGGAAAAAAACTATCTTATTCCTAAGTTCTTTCAGGAGCTAAGTGGCGTCCCTAAGGGCTGGGCAGTTGTCTTCACAGACATCCCACGACTGGCCAACAATGGCTCCACGCTCTTGCCCGAACATCCAGACGAAATCACTGCTTACGAAGAAGATTGTAGGGGCCACAACACTTTCAAAAAGTTCTTGGTGAGGGCCTACGATCATTGGGCATCGAAGCAAAAGAGCCCGGTGAACCTCTCTCCCAATTTGGTGAAAGCGATATCGGCCTCCTTGCGGCCGAACTTCGAACGTGTTCCCTCGCTGAATAGCCAGCTCCGCGAGGCCGAGCAGAGGCTCTACCAGTTCACTACTGAGCAATACGAGAAACTCGACGCGATTTCCGAGAATCCGCGGATCCTCGTCGCGGGCGGCGCGGGTACTGGAAAGACCTTCGTTGCCGCAGCTTGCGCACGCTACGAGGTAGCGGCGGGGCGTTCCGTTCTGTTCCTAACCCGGAGCAATTATCTTGCAAGCTTTTTGTCCAATCAGGGATTGCCCGACGGAATCACGATCGCTGCGATCGATGAAATTCCCGAGTTCGTAAACAATAGAAGGATCTGGGATGTCCTTATAGTTGACGAGGGTCAGGACCTGTGTTCCCTCGAAAGCATCGACATGATCGACAAAGTTGTGGCCGGCGGATGGGAGCAGGGGCGTTGGCGGTGGTTCGGCGACCCCAACTATCAGGTGTCTCCGAGTTTTCCTGTGGACCACGACTGCCTCGACTACCTGAAGTCCCAAGGCGTTCTGACGAACCTGAAGAACAACATCCGCAATGCAGGCAAGATCGTAGAGGCCATTAAGACCTTAGCGGGCGCAGATGTCGGCAAGCCAAGTAGCAAGGCCGACAGTGGCATCGTCGATTTGCAGTTGGTCGACGTGGAAAGCGAAGTTCTTCCCCGGGCTGCGGCGGCGGTACGAAAGTGGTTGAGCGACGATGACCAACTGCTGCGGAACTCGATCGCGATGCTGGTGCCGAGCAAAAGCCACATCGAGAAAGCGGTCGAGCTGCTTAACACCAAAAACGTGAGGTCCGAGGCATTAAGCAAGCGTGCGTTGGGGGGCAAGCCCCGGGATTGTGTTCTCGTAGCGACGATCGAAGACTTCAAGGGGTTGGAGCGACCACTCATCTGCGTAGCCGGATTGAGCCAAGAGCACGGGTTTGCATCCAGCGCCTACAAAGCAATCTCACGAGCGAACCATGCTTTAGTGCTCGTAGCAACGCGTAGCTCCGTGGCCCAACTGACGGAAAAAGCCGCTGCGTATAATGCGGGGTAGAGGGAGAACAGGATGCTTGGCAGGGAGAAGATCCTCCGTGAAACGCGAGACAGGCTAATTGGTCCCGGCTTAGGGAAGCCAGGGCCTTCAGGGACACATGACGACGAGATCATCGAGGGTCGCATGAGTCTAGCCTATATGCAGGGGATGCTCTTTCCTCGCGAAGAGCGGGCCACTCTGGACATTGGTGGCGACGAGGCCGAGGACGCTTCCGACGAAGACGCCGACGACCCACTAAGCATGTCCAACGCGATGCTCCCCGCCTCCATGGGAATGTCGCTCTGCATTTCTCCAGGCGGCACTGTGAGGGTCACCGTTGAGGCAGCAGTCTATATACCGGTTGAGCATGGCGAAGGTGTTGGAGACCATAAGCCGGCCAATGAAGACGTCTCGAATTCCGGTCCAACACAAGATTCGACTAGCGGTACCGACCACCTGCAGAGCTCCGCAAGCGGAAAGAAAGGGGCAAAGGGGCGGGGTAGTGCCACAGGACGGTGGAAGCGCCGCCAGTTGAAGGTTTCGACTAAGGAAGTTGGCGGAGAGGGGGCGGAATCGACTGTCGTATTAGAGGATCGCGCGACACTAGAGGTACTATCTCGAACACTAGCGAACGGCGAAATCCTCTTGACGGTGAGCCTGTCCAATATTCGCGAGGCGAAGAATGCGAGATCGAGCGAGGATACGCTTTATCAGGTGTCCATCTCCGCCGAGCCCGTTAATGGACAGATCCTCAAATATCCGGCCGCTCGTTATGTCCCCCCATCTGACGAGGAAAGAGAACTTCGCGTGATTTACGGCGAGCAACGCCCTTACGCCGTGGGCCACGGTGTTGCCACCGACTGGAAACTCGAGGACGGTCGCTGCGAATGGGTAAGAACTGAGGCGCTCCCCACGGCTCACGTATGGCGACCTGTTTTCGATAATCTCTCAATCAACAAAGGCGGCAAACAAACCACCTTCGTCGACGACAAGTTGTTCAGGATTGCTTCTTTGGCCAATGGGAACCTGAGCGGCCCCGAGTTGATCGACCGTCTCATGGGTCTAGTTTCGTTCTACGAGGAGTGGATAGCTTGCCAGTCCGCGATTACGGTCGATGGCGACCTGAGGGACGATGCCTCGAGGATGATAGGACGCTGCAAGCGGAGTGCATCGCGAATGAAGGAGGGCATCGGGATATTGGAACGGGATGCTGATGTTGCTCGCTGCTTTATGCTTGCGAACCGCGCAATGCTCATGTCCATGTCACACGCCGCACGTGCATCAGGCCGTGGCCGCGAAGATGGGCTGCAAGGTCCTTTTGAACTTGGACAGGCGAAGACGGGTACGATCGACTATTTTGCGAACCCCGCGCAATGGCGTCCGTTCCAGCTTGCCTTTCTTCTCCTAGTGCTCCCTTCTTTAGCAAGCGCGGAGCTCACTGACCGGGACCTTGTGGATGTCATATGGTTTGCAACGGGTGGCGGTAAGACCGAGGCATACCTATTCGTCTCCGCGTTCGAGCTCTTCCGGAGGCGGATCGTCGATGGGAAGTCCGGTGGTGGGACCGGAGTTATAAACCGCTATACTTACCGGTTCCTGACCGCCGACCAGTTCCAGCGCACTGCCGGCGTGATCTGCGCTATGGAGATGATCAGGTTGGAATTGGCGGAGGCCGGCGACCCATCACTTGGCGAGGAAGAGTTCTCAATCGGCCTGTTCGTTGGAGGCGACGTTAGCCCCAATTCCTTCGCGGGCGACAAAGATGGAGCTCTCACAGCGACGCAGGAGTTGCTCGATTCCAGCCAACCCCGCGACGCAAATCCCTTTCCCATTGAGAGCTGCCCATCGTGTGGAACCTTGCTAGTTCCCGAAGATAAGAAATCGAAGCCGGATGGCAGCCCAGACGAGTCTTTCTATGGCTTTATTGCAACTGCAAACAGTTTCACGACCCGGTGCCCGGAGGAGGATTGCGCTTTTCACGGACACCTTCCCGTTTACTTCATCGACGAACAGTTGTATCGCACGCCTCCGTCGTTCCTGCTGGGAACCATAGACAAATTCGCTATGATTCCCTGGAAAGAAAACGGTGGGGCGCTACTAGGGCTCGGGACGAGTTCATTGTCACCGTCGCTCATCATTCAAGACGAGCTGCATCTGATTTCGGGTCCACTGGGCACCTTGGCAGGTATCTACGAGGCGGCTTTTGAAACGTTGATGGCCGCAGGTGGAAAGCCCCCGAAGGTAATCGCTTCCACGGCGACTATCAGGAACGCGTCGGTCCAATGCCGTAGAATCTACGGCAGACCCTCGATGGTATTCCCATCGCCCGGGTTGCGCGCGGAAGATTCCTTTTTCTCGAAGCTTGATATAGGCAACGAAGAGAGATCAAGGTTGTACGCGGGCGTGATGGCGCAAGGACTCCGATCAACGGTCGCTGCCTCCTGGACCATGGCAACTCTTCTCCAATCTTCGTTCGAGCTCATTGATGAGGGTCAGCTCACTTCAGACGAAGCAGATGCGTACTGGACACTAGTTGCCTATCACAACAGCAAGCGAGAACTTGGTCGCATCGTCAACGCGACGCGAGACGAGATCCCGACACGCATGAAAGTCTACGCATCGGACGAGAGGGCGGAGAGGCCGTCACATTTTCAAGTCCTCGAGTTGAAGGCCCACTCTGAAACACCCGTTCCGAGAGCGAGGCAAATTCTGGCGCGGCGACACACGCCAGACCGACCTGCGGTCGACGTGGTTCCTTGTACAAATATCATCTCAGTCGGGGTCGACATTGACCGCCTTGGCATGATGATGGTGAACGGTCAGCCGAAGCTAAGCGCCGAGTATATTCAGGCAACGAGTCGCGTCGGTCGCGGCACGGTTCCAGGTCTGGTAGTGGCCGCCTATTCTCCCAGCAAACCTAGGGACCGTTCGCACTACGAATCTTTTCGTGATTACCACGAACGCTTCTACAGCTTTGTCGAGCCTACAAGCGTGACCCCTGGCGCTTTGCCCGCGATCGAGCGGGGGCTGCACGCAGCGCTCGTCACGGTGGTACGACATGGAACGAGATTAAGGCCAAACTCGGCTGCAAGGCATTTTGATCCGGCGGAGCCCTCGATCGCCTCGGCTGTAGATCGTCTCGAACAGCGGCTTTTGAAGGCTTACGACGGACCGAACGAAGCAGAAGAGCGAGGACGCATTTCGGCCAAGCTGTCCGAGAAGGTGTCCGAGTGGGCCGGATGGGCTCTCTCCGTTGAGGGGCTGCAGTACACCTTCGCAAGCAAACAACAGCGCCCACACCTACTCGTACGCTACGGGAACAAGAAAATCGACGGGGCAGGCTGGCACACGCTGCAATCTATGCGGCACGTCGACAAGGAAATCACGCTGGAGGACATGGGAATTGCCCAAGCCAACAATTCGTAGCGCGCAGCTCATAAGCCCGTTTGGGGTTGGATCGCTTTGCGAGATCGACGGGCAGTCATTCTTCGTTCGTGGCACTGGTAGTTGGGCGAAAGGCTACAATCTCGAGAAGATTGAGGTTGGCTCGCTTACAGATTGGCTTAGGCCACGCCAGCTGAAGCGCCCAACTGAATCGGTGGCGATTTTGCGGTTCCCCCACTGGCACTTCTGTCCCGAGTGCCGCAAGATGATAAAATGGACGCCGGACAAAGACCGTGAGCTCGTAAGGGACGATGGGAGCCTCCCCCGTCCAACTTGTGATGGTGCCAAGTGCAGAAATATACGATTGGTCCCTATGCGATTCGTTGCCGCATGTGACAACGGACACATCGACGAAATCGATTGGTACTGGTGGGCCCATCGAGCGCATGAACCAGCTCACCACGGCGCTTGTAGCCGCACTACTTCCCGATTGCATTTCGAAGTGACCGGCAAAAGCGGCGGTGACTTTTCCAGCATGGTTATCCGATGTAGTTGCGGTGCGTCGGGTAATTTGGAGGGTATCGCGGACGGGCCCCTTCCGCAGAAATGCCGTGGATACCAACCTGGTGAGTCTCCTTCAACCTGCGTTGACTCTGAAAACAAGAAAAATCCGGGAGCACCCAAGCCCCTCTACATGGAGCCACGAGGGTCCAGTTCACTCCACTACGCTTCCGTGATTTCTGCGCTTGATATCGACGGCGACACAGAAAAAGACGCTTGGGCCAAGCTCCGATCCGACCCGATCTATCAGGGCACCCTGCAAATGGCGGTAAACTTAGTCCGGCTACAAAGCGGGGATACATCATTGGCAATACAGTCTAGCCGCGCAAACTTGGGGGCTCAAGCGGAAGATGTTGGTATTAGCATGGAGGATGCTCTGGCTTGTTTCGAAGCGGATTTGGGAACGAGTTCTGACGACGCATCACCCGCTCCCCCAGCGACAGAGATTAGCCAGCAAGGGATCCTCGACCAAGAGTTCCCGGTACTAGCGAACCCGAAAGGACAAAATTCTCGCTGGCTAATCGCGCGTCCCCAGAAACCGACGGCTCGCTTTGCTCTCGATGAGCTCTTTGAGCGGTTTGTAAGGGTGGAACGGCTCCGCGAGGTTCGCGCTTTTCGTGGTTTCCAAAGGCGGAATGTCTCGGAAAAGCATGCAATGGTATCCCCATCCCTTGGCCGACAACAGCCGGACTGGCTGCCTGCCATGATGGTCCTTGGGGAGGGCGTGTTCTTGGAGTTCTCAAACTCCGCTATCGCAGCCTGGAGAGAAAAGAACGAAGAAGCGATCGAGGAATTCACCCATTCCCACCTAGTGAATGCCGAGACCCTTGGACTACCTGACCGGATGGGGTTCAACGCGAATCCTACCTTCATAATGGTCCATAGTTTCGCCCACCTGCTTCTGAACCAATTGTCCTTTGACTGCGGTTACTCCTCGACCTCGCTTAGGGAGCGAATCTATTGCGGCACCGACGCCGAACCGTACGCTGGCCTGTTGATCTACACGGCTGACTCGGATGCTGAGGGGTCGATGGGCGGCCTGAGCGAAATGGGTGCGCCTGAAAGGCTTGAAGATGTCATCTATCGCGCAGTGTCCCGTGGTCAATGGTGTTCGGGGGACCCGGTTTGCCGTGAATTGGACGCTCAAGGCGTGGACGGGCTAAACCGCGCGGCATGCCACGCCTGCTCGTTAATAGCCGAGACGAGTTGCACCTTTTCAAACGTCCTCCTCGATCGCGTTCTCGTATCCGGTGACGGACGAACGAATGGTAGAGGTACGCGCGAACCGATTGGCTACTTCAACAAGATCCTCGGACGCTAAGGTGCGTTTCCCATCTCTTAGCGATCTGGACCGAGAGCAACGGCGCATCTACGGAGAAGCGCCTGCCGATGGTGCTATTCTGGTTCTGGGGCCACCGGGCACCGGGAAAACTGTCATGGCCTTTCATCGTGCGCAGAAGCTCGAGAAGCTCGGCCAAAGTCCGCATGTAATCATGTTTAACAAGGTACTGGCCAAGTATACTTCCAACCGCTCAGACGTCGCGCCCAAAGTCGGCGTGAGCACGATGCACTCTTGGGCGGGCAAGTGGTGGAGACGGGCAACGGGCTCTTGGCCGCCGACGATTGCGGGCGATCAATGGAGCCACGATTGGAGTGAGATTTGCGCTAGGGCGCTCAACGCCGTTCACAACGGTGCAAGCCGCCGCTTCACATGGGGTCATCTCATCATCGACGAGGGGCAAGATTTCCCCCCTCAGATGTACATGACGCTCGGGATGATGCTGAAGCAGATGGAGGCCCATGGGAGCGCGGCCCAGATCACCATTTTCGCAGACGACAACCAGCGCTTGCAAGCGGACCGCAACAGCCGGATCAAGGACATTAAGAACTTCCTTTTCATCGGCGGTGCGGCCGATCGAATTTTCTCCCTGAAGAAAAACTTCAGAAACACTCGCCCTATCGCCGCGTTTGCTAAGCACTTTCAAGTGGGCAATGAAAGCGGCATTGCCGAGCTTCCAGAAGAGGAGGGCGAGAACCCGCAGGTTGTATTCGCAGCGAACGACAGAGATATCGCCGACTTCATTGCTCGAAAAACAAAGATAAACCCCGGCAAGCAGGTAGGCGTTATTGTTTTCGGCGGGAGTGCGGACGTCAAGCGTGCTTATAACCAAGTGAAGATGCGGATTAGCGAACTGGCAAAGCCACCCGGCTTGCAGATGTACCTGAGTGGCCACAAAACCCATACCGATGAAGCCTTGGACTTCGAGAGCGGGAATACGATCACTTTCTTGCATGCGCAGTCCGCCAAGGGCCTTGAATTCGACATCGTATTCTTACTTGGCATGGAGGGGATGAGTGTCGATACCTCGGGATTCTTTAACGAGAGAATGGCGCTATACGTCATGAGCTCCCGCGCACGCTCCGAACTTTACATTGCCTTCAAAGACATAGATCCCGATGCGGGTCTGCCTGCTTCCTGCAGGCTGCTTCCTCGCCCCAGTGTCAACCTCTGTCGGTATGTCGGGCTGGGGTCCCTCGAGCAAAGCGTTTCAGTGTTCGAGAATTGCATTGAGGAAAATGACGATTTCGAAGCGTTGGAGGCAGTCGAGTGACTGAGAGAAAGCCGGAACTCGAACTTGATCTCGAACCAATGAACAGTGCCATGGGCTCCGCATGGGAGCTCCTCGTCCCGATGCACGCTGACAACTTCGCCCTTGCATTAGCCGCGGGCTACGTTGGTGGTTCCTTGAAAGCCGATGCCGCGCAGGACGTTCAGTCGAGTGCGGGCAATGGTTTGGTGGGGTACTGCGGAGAGGTACCTTCTTGGGCGATATTAGAAGGGGAGCCGGGGGATCGGATACTCCTTAGCATTGAACGGAGAGGTAACGTAGCACCCAAGCCGGGCAGCATGGAGATGCTCGATGGACCGTTGCGGGTGACCAAGGTCCAGGCGGCATACTTCAAGGACGACTCCTCGCTTGCGAATTTCAGCGCTTCCTACGGCGCATTTCCGGACGTTCCCACTGGCATAGTAACGCTCGAGACGAAGTGGCCAGTTTATACCGAGAACCACCGACCCGTAGACATTCACATCGAGCCGGTGGGCTTGGCGAAGAGACGGCAAGAGCTGGACTTTTTCTGTGGGCTTGGAGCAGGCGTTGTCGAGCTGCTTGCCGAAGGCAAATTTGATGACGCTATCTATAGGTTTCTTCAAATGCCGGGCAAAGATGTGGCGGAGAATGCACGAAACCTCCTGATCTCGCTCGAGCCGCGTTCTTCCCACATCGATATCGCGATTTGGTGTGCCACGGTCGCGGCGCTGCGTTCCCGCTTTGGTAAAAGGGGGTTCGATCGAAGTGAGTTTCTGGGCGACGTCGAGGAGCACATAGCAGGTGAGGGAGCCGAAGGAGCATCTTGGGTTCGCGGGTGTCAAAAAGTCATCGATGCCGAGATAGATATACCAAGTCTGGCTGACGGTGAGAAAGCTGGGCGCCGCGCCGCGCTTGCGATTCTACTGTCCCACGAGCCGTCCGCATTGGAAGAGTTGGAAAGCAGCCTCGAAACTGGCCCTCAGGTACGTGCGTTAGTGACGGCTGCCGTTTACGCCTTCGCGGGACTGTCGCGGATTGACGAGAAACTTAAGTCGCCCGCATCGAAGATGGACGCAGTACTCGAAGTAGGAGAGTGTGTGGCGGTAGGCGATCCAGTGCGGTTCGAAATCGAAACACTCCGCACGGCGAATGATCTTACCCGGCACCAAGCTGTAAAATTGGCAGGAAAAAGGGTTCTGGACAGAGAGGTTGAGCCACCTGCTTACATGGTCATGCTGAGGGCGCGAATTCAGGAGGCCGGATACAAAGTCGAACTAGACGAAACTTCCGGAAAAATTGGGATCCGGGCGGGGTCCGCGAAGGGCGCGTATATTGTCGTGGAAGATTGCCCCAGCTCGAGTCCAGACAATCCAATTGTGAACCTCGTATTTCCGATTGCTACTTTAGGCGCTCGCCCAACACTCGCATCTCTCAAGAAACTGATGGTTGCTGCTTGGGATCATGCAACCACCGTGGCACTTAGGAAAGTCGGCGAGAATGAAGAAGTGGTGGCAATGGCTAGCTTGCCCCTTGCCACGCTGGATCGCGATGAACTCAATTTCCATGTTGAGCGCCTGCTTCGGGTTTCCGCTGACTTGGGTGGGCAACAGCGCAACCGGCGACGCGTCAAAAAACCGAAGTCCTAGTCCATGCACATGGGGCGAACCGCAGAATTTTCAGAGCACTTGCCAATCGCAACGGGCAACTAAAAGCCGCAAACTGCAGCTTTGACCGGAGCCAAACTGGATGGGCTGTGGAATATTTGTAAGCGGTGTTCCGATCACACGTCTGAATCGTAATTCCATGGCAGCAGATCGTTGATGCGGTTCTGCTTGTGCTCGGTGACGATGGCGCGGAGTGTTACGGTCAGTCGGGCGTGGGGATAGACTATGTTGAGCTTGCAGGTTTCGATGAGCGAGGCGATGATTGCCCAGTTCTCAGCGCTAGCTCGAACTGGTCCGGGTCACTCTTTTCCGACCGGCGCCCGAAGGCCGCCTGCTTGAATGCGGCAACCAACTTTTCCAGCTGGGCGATCCGCTCGTCCTTGCGCTGATCACGCAACGCCGCGGCGACAAGCATCGCCTTGAGGGCGGCAATGTCGTCGGGGAGTTCGGCGGTATCGAGCATGACCGGAATTTACCAGATCAGGCGCCGCCATTCCCGCAAAAAAACAAGCCCTGAGTCATCCTGCTGCAGTCATTCCACGGCTTCTGGAGCCCGCGCTTCCACGGCCCGAACCCGCCGCCAGTCGAGCCCGGAGAACAGAGCCTCGAACTGCGCGTGGCTAAGCGTCATCAGCCCGTCCTTCACCGCAGGCCAGGTGAACTCATGCTCTTCGAGCCGCTTGTAGGCCATGACTGTCAACGGCGGAGTAAAATCCGGCCAATGGGCGGAGTAAAA
>CENV01043664.1_pt1 | contig 20627 bp, 15 predicted proteins | sample 530231 | NCBI WGS metagenome assembly CENV01 (sample SAMEA2619815, study PRJEB7988) | marine metagenome | biome: marine biome (ENVO:00000447); feature: surface water layer (ENVO:00002042); material: "saline water (ENVO:00002010), including plankton (ENVO:xxxxxxxx)" | depth 5 m | reverse complement strand
CCCCGTATCGTAGGAGCGGCTTCAGCCGCGATTCAGGGTTTCAGAATAGCGGCGTCGATGGGCAGCTCGATGAGAAACGGACGATCCGCCTCCAGGGCCCGTTCAAACACCGCTGGGAAATGCTCGCTGTTTTCCACCCGTTCCGCCTCGGCCCCGAAGGCGCGGGCCAGGGCGACCAGGTCCGGATTAACCAGGTCGGTGCCATAGCGCCGGCCCGGGTATTGCCGCTCCTGATGCATGCGGATGGAACCGTAGGAACCGTTGTTGACCACGATAACGATCACGTTGGCGCCGTATTGCACGGCGGTGGCCAGCTCCTGGCAGGTCATCAGAAAGCAGCCGTCGCCGGCGAAACACACCGCCGGCCGTTCCCGGTCGGCGAGCTTGGCGGCGATCGCCGCCGGCAGGCCGTAGCCCATGGAACCGGAGGTCGGCGCCAGGGCGCTGCCGAAGGCACGGAACGGATAGAAGCGGTGTACCCAGAGGGTGTAGTTGCCGGCGCCGTTGCTGATCACCGCTTCCGGCGGCAGCCGTTGCCCGAGCCATTGCACCACCCGGGCCAGTTGCATGGGGCCGGGGGCTTCGGTGGGCTTTGCCCAGTCCCGGTACACCTGGCCGGCCCGTTCCAGCCAGGCCCGGCGTTTGTCGTCCAGCGGCCGGTCGGCGCGCAGGGCGACGGTTTCGGCGAAGCCGCGCACCCCGGCGCAGATCGCCAGATCGGTATGATAGACGCGGCCCAGTTCTTCCGGCTGCGGGTGCACATGGATCAGTTGCTGATGGGGGCGGGGCACCTCCAGCAGTTGATAGTGGCGGGTGGTGATGTCGCCGAGCCGGGTGCCCACCGCCAGGATCAGATCCGCTTCTTCGATCAGCGCCGCCAGGGCCGGGTTCATACCCAGCCCGGCGTCGCCGGCGTACAGCCGGTGGCTGTTGTCGAAACGGTCCTGACGCCGGAAGCCGGTGACCACCGGCACGCCGTGGGCCTCCGCGAAGCGGCGCAGTTTGTCGTGGCTTTCGCTGTCCCAGCCGGAGCCGCCGAACACCGCCAGCGGGCGGCGCGCCGCCGCCAGCCGGCGTTCCAGGGCGCGCACATCGCGCACCGCCGGATAACTCCGCGCCGGCGTCACCGGGGCGGTGTCCACCGCCGCCACTGATTCATAGAGCAGGTCCTCGGCCAGGCCGATCACCACCGGTCCCTGGCGGCCGGAGCGAGCGGTGGCGAAGGCGCGGCCCAGGTACTCCGGCAGCCGCTCGCTGTGCTGCAGGTCCACGGCCCACTTCGCCACCGAACCGAACAGCGCCTGCACGTCCACTTCCTGCCAGGCTTCCCGTTCCTGAAAGCCGCTCGGCACCTGGCCGACGAACACCAGCAGCGGGGTGGAGTCCTGGGACGCCACGTGCAGCCCGGCCAGCGCGTTGGCGCTGCCCGGGCCACGGGTCACGAAGCATACACCGGGGCGGCCGGTGAGCTTGGCATGGGCCTCGGCCATCATGGTGGCGCCGCCTTCCTGCCGGCACACCACCAGTTCAATGTCCGGGGCGTCGTGCAGGGCGTCCAGTACCGGCAGAAAACTTTCTCCCGGCACCGTGAACACCCGGTCCACGCCGTTGCGACGCAGCAGGTCGACGATCACCTGGCCGCCGGTGCGGCGTTGCGGGCTGGCGGTGGTCATTGCGCTTTCGCCGCTTCCTGGTAGTACTTTTTGGCGCCCGGGTGCAGCGGCACCGCCAGGTTTTCGTCGGCGGCGGCGCCTTCCACGGTCCAGCCGGCCATGGAACCGAACGAGCGCTGCACGCTTTCACGACCTTCCATGATCGCCTTGGTGATCTGGTAGGCCTCTTCTTCCGGCATGTCCGCGTTGGCGTAGATGGAGGTGCTGAAGCCCACGCCCTTGACCGGCTCGCTCTGACCCTCGAACAGGTCCGCCGGCATGGTGGCCGGGCTGAAGCCGTATTTTTCCAGGTAGGCGATGGCGTCGTCGCTCAGGCTCAGGAAGCGCTGGCCGGGGGTGATCGACAGCTGTGAGGTGTTGGGGTGGCCGGCGGTGGTAATGCCGATGATCATGTCCAGTTTACCGTCGCCGAACTGGTCCTGAAGGATGCTCAGGCTGGAGCGGCTGACGCTGCCACCGAAGGATTCGATGTCCTCGTAGCTGAGGTCGTTGGCGGCCAGGATCAGACGCGCGATGTACTCATTGAGGCTGCCCTGGGGGCCGGTGCCGATGCGCACCGCCAGCTTGCCTTTCTTGATGTCGGCCAGGCTTTTGATGTCGCTGTCCTTTTGCACGGTGACGCGCTGGTAGTACTGGTCCAGGCCGCCCACCAGGCCGCGGATATTGTCGATTTTCTTATCGAACGGGCCGAAGCCACGTTCCGCCCAGGACGCCACCGGCGGGAAGATCAGCGCCACGTCGGTGCGTTTGGCGGTCAGCAGTTTGGTGTTGGCGATGGCCATGGGCGTGCCGAGGATGTCCACGGTGGAACCCTGCGGCAGGCCGTTGAGCATTTCCGTGCGCAGGGCACCGGCGTAGGCGTACCAGGTGGTGCCGGTGGGGCCGGCGGCGAACTTGACCTTGACCGGATCGGCGGCGTGCGCCGCGCCGGTCGCGGCGAGCAGGGTCGCGAATAGAGTCGCGAACAGGGCGAGGTTGAGAGAGCGGAAGCTGAGATGTCGCATTTTTTGTTCTCCTGATAATAAAAAGTAGGGTCGAAAGTTATTCCCGGGCGGTGGATACCGAGGCGGTGTCCGCCGCGCGCCGGCGCCACAGTTGCCCGCCCAGCACCACGGCGAGCAGCACCAGACCGACCAGCGAAGCGGCCAGCTTGGGCGTGATCAGCAGCACGGCGGCGGCCAGCAGCAGCACCGATTCCAGTTTGGAGTTGCGGGTGCGCAGGAAGCCGGCCACGCAGCCGGCCAGGGCGTAGCAGCCGATGGCGGCGGTGACCGTGGCGGTGGCGATCTTGGTCCACTCGCCCTGCAGCAGCAGCGCCGGGCTGAAGGCGAACGCGAACGCCACCAGGAAGCCGGCCAGGCTGTAGCGGAACGCGGCCCAGCCGGTTTTCCAGACGTCCGCCTTGGCGATGCCGCCGGCCACGAAGGCGGCCAGCGCCACCGGCGGTGTCACCATGGACAGGGCGGCGAAGTACAGCACGAAAAAGTGCGAGGACAGCTGCGGCACGCCCAGCTTGTCCAGGGCCGGAATGGCGAGGATGGCGCCCATGATGTAGGCGGCGGTGGTGGGCATGCCCATGCCCATCACGATCACCATGATCATCACCAGCAGCAGGGCCGGGATCATCATGCCGCCGGACAGGGTGGTCACGAAGGTGCCGAAGGTCAGGCCCAGGTTGGTGCTGGAGGCGATGCCCACCACGATGCCGGCGCCGGCACAGGGAATGGCCACGGCGATGGCGCTGCGCGCGCCGGAGTCCAGCGCCTGCACCGAGTCGGCCACCACCGAGCGGACGGCGCCGACCAGGCCGGCGGGGCCGTGCTCGCGCAGGCCTTCCCAGCCACGCGTGAACAGCCCCAGGAACACGGTCAGCCAGACCGCCTCCAGGGTCGCCGAGCTGAGCGCGCGACCGGCCATGATCTGGTAGACCAGCACGCCCACCGGGATCAGCAGATAGAGCCGCTTGAGCACGCTGCCCCAGTCGGTCTCCAGCTCACCCTTGGTCAGGCCGCTGAGATTGTTGCGGCGGGCCAGCAGATCGACCACGAAGTACAGCGCCAGGTAGAACAACAGCGCCGGAATGATCGCCGCCAGCGCCACCTCGGCATAAGGGATGCCCATGAACTGGGCGATCAGGAAGGCGGCGGCGCCCATCACCGGTGGCATCAGCTGTCCGCCGGTGGAGGAGGTGGCCTCCACCGCGGCGGCCTGCTCGGCGCGCATCCCCGAGCGCTTCATGGCGGGAATGGTGAACATGCCCATCACCGCCGCGTTGGCGGTGGCGCTGCCGCTGACCGCGCCGAACAGGGTGGAGGAGACGATGGACACCTTGGCCATGCCGCCGCGCAGGCGACCCACCAGCAACATGGACAGATCCATGAACAGCTGGCCGCCGCCGAACAGCTGCAGGAAGGCGCCGAACAGCAGGAAGTAGAACACCTGGCCGTAGGAGACGATGCTGGGAATGCCGAACACGCCCTCGTTCTGCATGGTCTGCAGGTCGATAAAGGTCTCGAAGAACATGCGGCTGGGCTGGCCGTCGTGGCCGATGATGCGCAGCAACGGAATGTCGCGCAGCAGCGGGCCGCAGAACTGATAGACCAGGAACACCAGAATCACGGTGGTCAGGCCCATGCCCAGGGACCGGCGCACCGCCTCCACCACCAGGGCGATGGTGACCACGCCCACCACCAGGTCGGTGGTGGTGGGCAGGTCCACCATGGCGATGCGGGTGATCAGCGTTTCGCCGCTCAGGTAGTAATGCACGGCGATGGCGGCGGCCACCGCCACCAGCAGGTAATCACTGGCGCGGCTGGCGCCAAAACGTCGCGGGCCGGCTTCCGGCGGCGCGACCAGCGGATGGGTGATGAAGGTGAGCATCACGCCGAACATCACGTGGATCGGCACCGCCACGATCAACTCCAACGGCGAGCCGTAGACCATCCAGATCTGGAACAGGGCCCACAGCAGTGCCACCACGCTGGCCGGGTTACAGTACTTTTTCATGCCTGTGTCTCCTGGCGCCGGGCGGCGCCGAGTTCACCGAGCAGGGCGGAGGTGGCCACGCCCAGCAACAACGCCCAGAAGGGCGAACTGATCCCCAGCAGGGAAAATTTGCTCATCGCCACGGTCAGCGCCACGAAGGCGCCCACCTGGCAGGGGCCGTTCTTGCGGAACGCCTGCTGAAAGGCGCCCAGCAGCACGCCGATCATGGCCAGGCCGGCGATCACCATGATCAGTGCCTTGGGCAGCGCCAGAATAAAGGGTACCGCGAAGCCCGCGAACAGGCCGAACAGGATGAACAGCACCCCGTTGACCACCGAGGCGCCATAGCGCAGCCGCCGGTCCTCGCCGGCCTGTTCCGAGGAGCAGATGGCGGTCATCGGACCGGCGATATTGGCGTTATGGCCACCGCACAGGCCGGCCAGCAGGCCGCCGATGCCGCTGGCGATGGTCATGGCGTTGACCGGCGGCTGGTAGCCCTCGGCCATCAGCACGCCGATGGCCTGGGCGTTCTCGGCGCCGATCACCAGGGCGGTGAGCGGCACTGAAATGGCGAACAGCGCCTGCCAGGAAAACGCCGGCGCGGTGAAGGCCGGCATCACCAGTTCCAGGGATACCTGGGCGGTTTTCAGCTCACCGAACCACAGGGCCATGCCCAGACCCACCACGCCGGCCACCAGCACCGGCGGCACCGAGCGCAGCAGGCGGCCGGTGAGGAAGAATGCCAGGGCGGCGATACCGGCCACCCAGGGCGCCGCCACCACCGCGTCCACCGCGCCGGTGGCGAAGCGGAACAGGGCGCCGGCGATCATCGCCATCACGATGGGCACCGGCAGCCAGCGGGCCAGGCGACCGATCAGGCCGCTAAGGCCCAGCACCAGCACCAGAAGCCCGCTGGCGATAAAGGCACCCACCGCTTCGTTGAAGGGAATCATCTGCAGGGAAGCGGCCAGAATGGCCGCGCCCGGAATGGTATAGGCGCCGCTGATCGGAAGACGATAGCGCAACGCGAAGAACAGGCTGATCAGACCGCCCAGCACATAAATGCCGAACAGCCAGGCCACGGTCTGGGCGTTGGACAACTGCCCGGCCTCGGCGGCGTTCATGACGATCACCGCCGGGCCGGTGCAACCAAACAACGCCGCCACCACCCCGGTGCTGAGCGTGCGGCTGTTGAAAGCGGCACGCAAAGGCGGACGGTTCCGTTCGCCGGTATCGAGGGGCACTTCGTGGGGAATGCTAAGCCTCCGTTTTTGTTATCAACCGGTGGCTGTCGACCACCGGGTGTTGTCATGGCTCGGGCGCGGTACTTTATTCGCCCTTGAACACCGCCGGGCGCTTGGCGTGGAACGCCTCCACGCCTTCCTTGAAGTCGGCGGAGCTGCGCAGCCGGCTGTAGCAATGGCCTTCCATCTCGATGGCCACCTTCAGCGGCGAATCCTCGTTGTCGTTGATCAGCTTCTTGGCGGTGCGCTGGGCCAGCGGCGAGAAGCGGCGCAGCTCGTCCACCAGGGCGTCGGTGGCGCTTTCCAGCTCGTCGTCGGGCACGCATTCGGTGACGAAGCCCCAGGCCAGGGCCTGCTCGCCGCTGACCCGCTTGGCGCGCATCACCATGTGCTTGGTACGGGTGATGCCGATCATCTTCTGCAGACGGGCGGAGCCACCGGAGCCGGGGATCTGACCCAGGTTCTGTTCCGGCAGGGCATAGCGGGCGGTTTCCGAGGCGATGCGGAAATCGCAGGCCAGCGACAGCTCGAAGCCCACGCCGAAGGTGTAGCCACGGTTGGCGACGATCACCGGCTTGCTGCAGCGCTCGGCGGCGGCCACGTTCCAGGCCAGTTTGGAGACGTGCTCCGGGGAGGCTTCCAGAAAGCCGCGAATGTCGCCGCCGCTGGAGAAATGCTGGCCCTCGGCGCGCAGCACGATGACGCGCACGCCCGGGTGGGCGTCCAGCGCCTCGAACACCTGGCGCAGGTACTCCCGCTGGCTCATGGCGATGACGTTATAGGGCGGGCGGCTCAGGATAATGTCACCGCGCTCCTGGTCGGTGCGCAGTTCCACCTTGAAGCCGTCGAACTCGGAATTCAGAAACTGTTCAATCTCGGACACGTTCATCGTGTTTTTCCTTTTCTGGGTCATTCAGGGCTGTTCCGCCGGTTGCGGGTCGCTGTAGTCGGCCACCAGCACGCGGCGCAGGATCTTGCCCACCGGGGATTTGGGAATCTGTTCAATAAACTCGTAGCGGCGCGGCCGTTTGAAGCGGGCCAGACCGGAGCTCACGCAATGGGCGTCGAGCACCTCGTCGGTGACCGGCTCGCGCACCTTGATAAAGGCGGTGACCAGCTTGCCCCACTGTTCGTCGGGCAGGCCCACCACGGCGACTTCCTCCACGGCGGGGTGCAGGGACAGCACGTTCTCGATTTCCGCCGGGCTTACGTTCTCGCCGCCGGTGATGATCAGGTCGTCCACCCGGCCGGTGACGAACAGATCGCCGTCGTCGTCGAAGAAGCCGGTGTCACCGGTGAAGTACCAGCCGTCGCGAATCGATTTGGCGTCCGCGTCCGGGCGGCGCCAGTAGCCCTCGAAGGCTTCATCGCTGGCCAGGTCGGCGATGATCTGGCCTTCCTCGCCGGGCGGTGCCAGATCGGCGGGGGATTCGCTGGTCAGGTGCACCACGCGGATGCGCTGGTTGAGCGCGCTGCGACCGGAGGACCCGGGCTTGCGGTTGGCGGCCTGATCGATGGTGAAGGTGTACACCTCGGAGCTGCCGTAGTGATTGACGAACAGGTCCGGCTGGAAGGCGTCCTGCACCCGACGCATCAGGCCGTCGCTCATGGGCGCCCCGGCGAAGCCGATCTTGCGCACGCTGGCGACCCGCTCCGGGCTGAACGCCGGATGCTCGATAAGCATGTGATAGAGCGTCGGCACCAGGTACAGGTTGCTGATGCCTTCGCGCTCGATGGCGTCCAGGGTGGCTTCCACGTCGAAGCGCGGCACGCACACGAAGTGGCCATCCAGCAGCGCCATGGACAGCAGCGAACGCACCCCCATGGTGTGGTACAGCGGCATCACGCCGAGCGTGCATTCTTCCTGGCTGTACAGGTTCTGCGCCACATGGGCGAGGGCGGCGGCGCGCTCGGCGCGGTGCCGGCGCGGCACGCCCTTGGGCCGGCTGGTGGTGCCGGAGGTGTACAGCATCAGTGACCAGTCCTCCGGGCCGGCGCGCAGCACGGTGCCGGCCGGCGCGCGGGCGCACAGGTCCTCGAACACAAGGGCCTCGGGGAACGCGGCCTCGCCGACGCTCACGCAGGGCACCGCCGGACGGCCCATGGCGCGCACCGCCTCGAGCACCGATTCGTCGTGCACCAGGGCGCGGGCGTCCGCGTTTTCCAGGGTCCAGCTCAGATCCTCGGCGGTGCAGCGCCAGTTGAGCGGGGTCATGATGATGCCGCTGAACTGGCAGGCCCAATGCAGCGTGGCCATTTGCCAGCGGTTCTGCATCGCCGCCACCAGGTGGTCGCCCTTGGCGAGCCCCAGGTCCTCAAGGCCCCGGGCGGCGCGCTGAATGACATCGAACCAGGCCTCGTAGCTGAGGCGTTGGGGACCGTCGCTGATCGCCGTCGCCTGAGGGCGACGTTCCACGGCGGCCAGAAAGCTGCGTCCAAGATCAAACATCGTTGCGGTTCTCCGAAGCATTTTGTTGTGATTCGCCGCTTTGGCGTTGGCGGGCCACTTCCAGCACCGCGCGCACGATGCCGGTGTAGCCGGTGCAACGGCACAGATGCCCGGACAGCATGTCGCGCACCTGCGCTTCGTCCGGGTCCGGCATCCGTTGCAGAAATTCCACGCAGGACATCAGGATGCCGCTGGTGCAGAAGCCGCATTGCAGGGCGTGATGGCGGCTGAAGGCCTGCTGCAGGTCGTTCATCACGTCGTCCCGGGCCAGGGATTCCACGGTGTCGATGCGGCGTCCGTCCGCCTGCACCGCGAGCATCAGGCAGGAGCGCGAGGCGACGCCGTCCACCAGCACCGTGCAGGCGCCGCACACGCCGTGCTCGCAGCCCACGTGCACGCCGGTGGCGCCCAGCTCGTGGCGCAAAAAGTCGCAAAGCTGGGTGCGCGGCTCGGCGCGGCCATGGCGGGTTTCGCCGTTCAGTTCCAGTTCGATCTCACTGCGCTGTTCAGCGGGGGCGTGCATGGGAAGGCTCCTCGATCAGTCGCTGGCCCAGTTCGCGCACCAGCTGGCGCCGGTAGGCCGCGGAGGCATGAACGTCGTCCTGGGCGCCCAGCGACCAGGCCAGGGTGTTGAGGGCATCGGGCAAGTCGTCGCCCAGGGGCAGCGTTTGCGCCACCGGCCGGTCGGCCACGCCGCCCACGCCCAGGTGGGCGCCGTCGTCGCGCAGGCACAGGGCCAGGGCCACCAGGGCGAAGTCGCCGTGACGCATGGCGATCTCCTGGAAGCGGTAGTCGGTGCCGTCCTGCGCCAGCGGGAAGCGCACCTCGCTGATCAATTCCCGGGGCTGGCGGTCGGTGGTCAGCAGACCCTGAAAAAAGTCCGCCGCCGGCACTTCCCGCCGTTTGCCCTTCAGCGATTCCAGCACCACGCTGCCGCCCAGGGTCACCAGGCAAAGCGGAATCTCCGCGCTCGGGTCGGCATGGGCCACGGAGCCGCACACGGTGCCCCGGTTGCGGGTCTGGAAGTGGCCGATCCAGGGCAGCGCCTTGGCCAGCAGCGGCACTTCCCGGGCCAGCTCGGCGCGGTCGGTGAGCTGCACCTGGCGCACCGCCGCGCCCACCGCCAGATAACCGCTTTCGTTGCGGATCCGGTTGAGTTCCTCCACCCGGTTGATGTCGACCACCACCTTGGGCTGGGTGAGCCGCATATTGAGGGTGGCCATCAGCGACTGGCCGCCGGCCAGCAGCCGGGCGTCCTCGCCGTGTTCGTGGAGCAACCGCAGCACTTCCTTTTTGCTGGAAGCGCGCACGTAATCGAACGACGCCGCCTTCATGATGCGTCTCCCTTGCCGAGCAGCCGCGCGATCAGCGCGCGCAGCCGTTGCCAGAGGCCGCCGCCCACCGGCTTGCCGGTGAGGCGCTGGGCGAGCCGGTTGAACACCTGGCCGATAATGATTTTCGAGGCGCTTTGCAGCATGCGGCCGCCCACCGCCGCGATCTTGCCGCCCACGTCCACCTCGTAGACGTACTCCAGGCGGGTGTGGCCGTTGTCCAGTTCCACCAGGGTCACGTGGGCGCTGCCGGAGGCGGAGCCCATGGCGCTGTCGCCGGAGCCGGACAGCCGCAGGGAGCGGGGCGGGTCCAGGTCGCTGAGCCGGACCCGGGCGGCGAAGCGCGCCTTGATCATGCCCACGCCCACGGTCACGTCGGCGCGGTACTGGTTGTCGCCTTCCAGCTCCAGGGCATGGCAGCCGGGAATGATGGCGCGCAGGGTTTCCGGATCGAGCACGGTGTCGTAGACGGTTTGCGGCGACGCCGGCACCACCACCGAGTCCCGTGCCTGCAGGGCCGGCCCGCCGGCGCGGGGCGCGGCCAGCGGCTCCAGCCCTTCCGGCGCCGGCGGCTCGTCGATGCCGATCAGGCCGCGCACCCGGGACGGGGTCAGCGGCAATTGGATGTCGTCGCGGCCCAGGGCGTCGGCCACCGCGTTGGCGATGCACACCGGCGTGCTCATGTTGTTGCCTTCGCCCACGCCCTTGGCGCCCAGCGGCGTGAACGGGGAGGGCGTTTCGGTGTGCAGGATCAGCGGTTCCACCGCCTCCGGGGCGGTGGGCAGCAGGTAGTCGGCCAGGGTGCCGGACAGGAAGCTGCCGTCCTCGCCGTAGGCGAACTCTTCCATCAGCGCCACGCCCAGGGCCTGGGTGAAGCCGCCACGGATCTGACCGTCCACCAGCATCGGGTTCAGCAGGCGGCCGGCGTCGTGGCAGGTCACGTAGCGGTCGATGTGCACCTCGCCGGTGACCCGGTCGATCTCCACGCCGCAGTAATCGAAGATAAAGCCGTGGCACAGGGAGCTGTTGATATGGTCGTCGTGATCCGGCGCTTCCAGCTGCGGCGGCGTCCAGAAAGCGGTTTCGCGCAGGCCGCCGCTTTCATTGTCCGGCAGCAGGGCGGGGGACCAGTGGGCGGTGCCGGCGACGCGATGGAAGCCCAGGCTGGGGCCGTCCTCGATAAAGACCTTGCCGCCGGCAAAGCGCACCTGCTCCGGGTCGGCTTCCATCAGGGTGGCGGCGATGTTGGCCAGCCGCGAGCGCACCTGCAGCGCCGCCTTGTGCACGGCGCCGGCCACGGCGCCGGCGAAGCGGCTGGAATAGTTGCCGGAGGCGATCGACCAGGGGTCCTTGCCGGTGTCCAGCTCCACATTGACCAGGACGCTGGCCGGGTCCACGCCCAGCACCTCGGCCACCACCTGGGCCACCACGGTTTGATGACCCTGGCCCTGGGGCGTGGAGGAGACGTGCGCGGTGATGCCGCCGAGCGGATCGATGCTGAGGGTGGCGGTGCTCACCGCGCCGTTCTTCGGGCCCGCCTTGGCGCGCTGCTCCGGGGTCAGGGCGGTGGTGATGTAGCCCATATTGGAAATCGACGGCTCCACCACCGCGCACAGGCCCACGCCGTACAGTTTGCCCTCGGCCCGGGCCTGGTCACGGCGTCGGATCAGCTCATCGTAGCCGCCGTCGCGCAGGGCCAGGTCCACGGTGCCGGGGTAGTTGCCGGAATCCAGCAGGGCGCCGGAGGCGGTGCGGTAGGGGAAGGCGTCCGCCGGCAGCAGATTGCGGCGCATCACTTCCAGCGGATCCAGGTTCAACTGCCGTGCCACCTGGTGCATCAGACGCTCCAGGGCGAAGTACATCTGGCCGCCACCAAAACCCCGGTTCAGCCCGCTGGGCAGTTTGTTGGTGAGCACCACCCGGTTGCGCACCGACAGATTGCGGATGCCGTAGGCGCCGGTCAGGTTGCCGTGCATGCGATAGAAGGTGGCCGGCTCCGGCGCGCGCAGATAGCCGCCGCAGTCGTCGATCTGGTCGTAGCGCAGGGCGGTGACGCGGCCGTCCGCGTCCACCGCCGCCTCCATGTCCGCCACCCGGTTGGTGGCGCTGGACGAGGCCTGCAGATGCTCCAGCCGGTCCTCCACCCATTTCACCGGGGCGCCGGCCTTGCGCGCCGCCAGGCCCATCAGCACCACATAGCTGAGCACGCCCTGCTTGATGCCGAAGCTGCCGCCGGAGTCCGGCGGCGTGCGCAGCCGCAGCCGGTTGCTGGTCACGTTCAGCGCCCGCGCCATCACCGAATGCAGCGCGTAGGGGCCCTGGAAGTTGGAAAGGATGTCGTAGATGCCGGTGGCCGGTTGATACTGGCCCACCACCACATAGCACTCGATGGGGGTGCAGGAGTTGCGCGGGAACCGCACCTTGATGGAAACCCGATGCTCCGCCTCCGCGAAGGCTGTTTCCGGATCGCCGTAGCGGAAGTGGCGCTCGTTGACCACGTTGCCGCCCACCGCCTCGTGCAGCACCGGCGCGTCCTCGGCGGCGGCTTTCTCCGGATCGATCACCGGCTTCAGCGGCTCGTATTGCACCCGCACCAGATCCAGGGCGTCCTCCGCCCGGTAGCGGTCCTCGGCGATCACCACGCACACCGGCTCGCCCACATAGCGCACCTTGTCCACCGCCAGGCACCAGTGCTCCATGGGCGCGCCGCGCACGCCCACCGGGAACGGATGGGCCCAGCGCTTCACGTCCTCGCCGGTGAGCACCGCGCGCACGCCCTTGAGGGCGAGCGCCTCGGAGGCGTCCACGGACAGCACCCGGGCATGGGCATGGGGGGAGCGCACAACGGCGGCGTGCAGGGTGCCCGGCGGCGTCGCCAGGTCGTCGGCGTATCGGCCCAGGCCACGCAGCAGGGCCTGATCCTCGAAACGGGTTTGGGACCGGCCGATGTGACTGCCATCGGCGCGGGTCTCGGTGCTGTGATCGCTCATCCAGGACTCTTTATTCTCTTATCCGAGAGTCCTAGTGTCGGTCGCGCGCCTTGGCGATGCCTTGCCGGGCGCGATGGATTTCTGCTCCCGGGTCGGGGGATTTACCTTTCAGTCTGATCGTCCCACCGTGCGCGAACCGGATGAAGCGGACCAGGCCGCCCAGGAAGAGGAACAGCGCCTGGTGCTGCGTGCCCTGGACCGGGAGATCAGACTGCTCGACAAGATCGACGCCGCCCTGCGCCGTCTGACCAGGGGTGAATACGCCATCGACGCCAAGACCCGCCGGGAAAACCGGGAGCAGCACTACCGCCCCGTCCGTGGGGGCTGAAGCTCGCTTCAGCGGCGCTCCGGTTTCCAGGCAAAACCCAATCCCACCAGCAGCAAGGCGGCCAGCAGGACGCCCGGCAGCAGCGGGCCGGCGGGCGCCGCCGTCCCCTCGGTCGACGGGCGGGCCACCGTTTCCATTACCCGACCGGTGACCCGGGCCGGCGCCGGGCCGGCCGGTCCCTGCATGGAAGCCGGCGCCGCGTCGGGGGCGGCGGGTGCCTGGCCGGTGGCGGACCGCAGGGCGTCGCGGTAGCGTCCCACCAGCTCGGCGCCGCCGGGGGCGGAGGCCAGGGTGGTTTCGATCTGTCCGGTCAGGGCCGGGTTGCGGCACAGTGTGGCGTTGCAGGCGCTGCCGTGGGCCAGGGTGCTTTCCACCAGACGCCGGGCCACCTGACGCCGGTCCGCGTCGCTGGCCCGCCACTGGCCCCGTTCGGCGGCGCCCAGCAGATTGGCCAGCAAACCTTGCTCCGCATAGGGATTGTGGCGGTCGAGAAAGGCCTGCATATCCAGCCCATACTCATCGTCCACATAGACCGATTTCACCTTGGCCCAGTCGGCGCTGGTCACCACCTGCTGAGTGGTGCTGTTCCACAGATCGAGCTGGTCGGTGAGGAACAGAAAAGTGCGCGCGCCGTCGTAGCCGTGGGCCTGCATCTGAGCAATCCAGCGCGGATTGAAGTAGCGGGTGGTGAGCTCTTCCTGCACCGCGCGGGCGGCGCTTTGCAGGGAGTCACCGCCGGCCCGGTCCGGGCGGCTTACGTACAGCTCGGCCCCGGCGCCGCCGGCGGCGCGGGCGGCCATGTCCAGACCACCGAGAAAGGCCGCCGACATCGGATGATCGAGCATGCCGTTCACATCGCTGGAGCGGGGCAGCACCGCGCCCTGCAGCCCCTTCACGGTGTCCGCGAACAGCGCCGGCCAGGCGGCGCCCTGCTGGCCGCCGCCGTACACATGGCCCATGCGATCCCGATAGAGCGCCGCCATATCCGCCTGGTCGCCGCGCTGGTCGCCGGCGCGGGCAAGAAACTGAATGTTGGGCGAATAGGCACCGGGGGCGGTGGAGAACACCCGGGCCCGGGACAATTGCTCGGCGCGCTGATCGTCCATCCCCTGTGCTTTCAGGGCCCGGGCCCGCTGGCGACTGGTGGCGGCCACCGGGTTATCGCTTTCCGGGGCCTCGGCGGCGAGGCGCACCGCCTCGTCGATCAGATCCATCAGGCCGCCGTAGTGATCGCGGTAGGTGCCGCTGGTGGTCACCGTCACGTCCACCCTGGGGCGCCCAAGCTGTTCGCGGGAAAGGCGCTTCAGGCCGCTGACCCGGCCCTGGGCGTCCCGTTCCACGGCGACCCCCAGCAACGCCAGGATGTGCGCTTCATTGACGCCCTGATTGCGGGTGGTCTCGCTGGAAAACAGCACGAACGCCAGCTGTTCCGGGTAGCGACCCTGGTGGTCCTCGCGGAAGGCGGCGACGGTGTCGGCGGCCAGTTGCCGGCCGGTGGCCTCCGCTTCCGGGGTGGGCATGATGGCCGGATCAAAGGTGTACAGATTGCGCCCTACCGGCAGGCTGTCGGCCCGGCGCAGCGGCGAGAACATGGGCCCGGGCTCGATCCAGTGGCCTTCCAGCGCGTCCAGGATGGCGTCGATTTCGCGGGGTGCGCCACGCAGGCCCTCGGCGTAGCGGCGGGCCCGTGCCACCGCCTGGCGTTCCCGGTCGGACAGGGCTGTGCCGTTGGCCCTGGCCAACGCCTCGGCGTCGCCCCCGGCCACCGCCACCTGGAGGACCGCCGATGGCAGGGTGGTGCCGGTGTTGCCCTTGAGCATGGCCGCCACCATGCCGGTCAAGGCCTCCGGCGGTGGCACGCTACCCAGTACCCGGGTGCCGTAGGGCATGCTTTGGGCTTCCAGATTCTGAATATGATCGTTCAACGCCTGACGCAGGGACTGGAACGGCATCTCGTCCAGGTCCTCGCCGAGCATGCGGTCCAGCCCCAGGGAAACCGCTTCATCGCGGATCGCCCGGCGGGCGCCGGCGCGCAGGTCCTGGTGCCCCTGCAGATCCGGATAGCGGGCGAGCAGATCCTTCAGGGGGGCCAGGGTGGCCAGCTCGCCGGTGGGCACCACCAGGTTGTACCAGCCCGGCGTCAGCGCCAGCGCCTTGCGCTTGTTGGCCAGGCCGCCGGCACCGCCGAGTCGCTCCGGATGAATGTGCGGGGTGGGGCCGAGCAGCCGGCCGATGGCGTCGTCCGCCAGGGGGCCCTCGCTCTTGCCCGGCTGCAGCACGATATTGCTGAACAGGCTTACCCAGGCGTCCGCCTTGAACTCCTTCTGCATCCACAGAAAGAACGCCGCGTACTGGTGATGGGGGGCAGGGCGTCGGCGGATTTCAGCGCCTTTTCGTTTTCCAGGTACCCCCAGGCCGGGTGCGCGGCGATCACCACCTTGCCGAAACGCAGCGCCGGCAGCATCACAAAGGGATCGCCGTCCGGGTCGCCCACCTGAATGTGGCCGGGGGGCGGCCCCCAGACATCGATCATGCGCTCGCGCAGGGACGCTGGCAGGCCGTCGAACCATTGCTGGTAACGGGCCAGGGGCACCTTGATCACGTCGTCGCCGGCGGCCCGGCGGCGCAGGGACTGGCCCGCCCAGCCGCCGATGTTGGCGGCCTCCTCCACCAGCCGTTGCGACAGCTGGTCGCGGTCCGGCAGCGGGGCCTGGCCCAGGTCGTAGCCGCGTGCTTTCATTTGCTTCAGCAACTGGATCAGGGTGCCGGGCACATCGAGAAAGTCGTCCGGGTCGGCGCCCAGGTCCGCCTTGCCGCCGCTCTCGCTCCAGAACGTGAAGACCACCCGCTTGTCAGCGTTGGCACGGCGTTGCAGCCGCGCCCAGGACACCGCCCGGGCGGCCCGCCAGCGTACCTGTTCGGCCATCGGCTCGGCGTCCCGGCGGCCGAAACGGCGTTGCCCGGCGGCGGCCACCGCCAGGGGCTCGAAGGTGCCGTCGCGTTCGCCCCGGGCCACGTTGCCGGAATCCCGTGGCGCCAGGCCGTGGTCCGATTGCCGGTAGGCGGCACCGTCGCGGCCGCGTACCTGAAGGGCCGACAGCACCGGCACGCCCAGGGCGCGGGCCCGGTCGATGCCGGCTTCCCGGTGATCACGGTCGAGCACGGTACCTTGGAAAATCACCGCGTCCACCCGTGGCAAACCCCGGTCGTCCTGCAGCCGGTCCAGCCGTGGATCGTCGTCGTAGGCCAGGGCCACCGGTTCGCCGCCTTCCGCCCGCACCGCCTCGATCAGGGCGTCGACGGTGGCCAGGTCTTCCTGAAGATACAGATTGCGATGGAACAGAATGCCGATGCGGGGCAGGGCGTCGGCGTCCGCATCGCGGGTTTCCCGGTAGGCGGCCCAGTCGTCGAACAGGGCGTCGGCGCCGGGCCGGTAAAAGCCGTCCTCGGGATAGTGGCGGGGGGCGGCAACCGTGGACGCCGGCGCCCCGGCCACCACCACCCTGGCCAGATAGGTGAGCAGGCCCCGGTAATTTTCCTGGGACGGCTGGCGCCAGTACTCGGCCAGCCGCGCCGCCTGTTCCCCGGTGACGGTGCCGGCCAGACCCGGCGCCGGTGATGTCACCGCCAGGCGCGTGGCGGCGCCGACCCGGGTCAGCAGGGCCCGGTGGGCTTGCGCCTGGTCGGAGCCGCCGTCCACGAACACCACATCCTGATGGGTCAGCGTGGTCTCGGCGTCATCGTCCAGGGTCTGGCCGCCGTCACCGGCGGCGTATACCGTTACCTCCACCGACGCGCCCAGCGCCCGGGCGGCACGCAGGACCTCGCCGGCGCCGGTGCTCTCGCCGCCATCGTAGACCACCGCGATGCGTGCCGGCGCGGCGCTCGCCATGGTGGCGCACAGCAGCACGGTGAACGTGGCCGCGACCAGAGCCGCCCCTCTCCACCAGGGCGTCATGGTGTCTCCCCATCTTCCGGCACATACACCACCTGGCCATCGGCAAGCCGGTAGGCGGTGCCCAAACGGGTGCCGGCACCGCTCAGCTCCCGATCACTGACCTTCTGTACCTTGATGCTCTCGCGCTCCTTGGTGATCAGGGTGGTCTCACCGGCGGCGTTCTGTGTCATCACCGTGACCCGGCTGTCGGGATCGAGAAAATCCTGCAGTGAGAACAACGAAAACAGCGCCAGGATCAGTGCCACGATAAAGGCCAGACTGACATCGAACAGATTGGCGATGCCGGATAACGGGTCGTCGTCCAGGGCGCTTTCCGTGAAGCGGCGATGGCGGCGCAGCAGGCGGTGCTCATGCATGGGCGGCGCTCTCCGGTCCGGCCAGAAGGGACTCGGCGTGCAGTGCCAGCTCGGCGCCGTCATCGCGGGCCCAGCGCTCGCGCACCGCCGCCAACAGGAACGCCACCACGCTGATCGCCAGGCCCAGCACGGTGGCGGCGAAGGCGGTGACCATATTGCCCGCCAGGGCCGGCATCTGGCCCTCGGCAAGCCCCTGCAGGGCGTGGGCCATGGGAATCAGCGTCCCCATCAGGCCCAGCGCCGGCCCCACCCGCACCAGCAGTCGCAGGCGGGTGACGGCCCGCCATTGGCGGTGTTCGGCCTCCACCAGAATCCGTTCCAGACGCAGCGAAAGCGGGGTGTCGCCGGCTTCCCGTGCCGCCCGGTCGAGGTGTTCCAGCCCGGCGTCCGGCCGCCGGCGCGTCAGCCCCTGGCGCAGGCACTGGCCCACCGCGATCAGGGTCAGGGCGGCGGCCAGCAACAACCCGACCATCACCGGCCAGGCCAGCAGATCGGCGATGCCGTGCAGAATCAAACGCAGCGTATCGAGGGGCGTGGCCATGGAAGGCTCCTTAGAAATCGTAGCGGTAGCTGGCCAGAATCAAACGGCCGGCGGCCGGGTAGTCGGCCTTCTCGTAGTAGTAGCGATCAAACAGATTCTCCACCTGCAGGCCGACGGTATGGTGGCTGGTGAGGTACCAGCGCAGGTCCGCGTCCACCACCGTGGTGCTGTCGAATTCGAACCGGCGCTCCTGGCCGCCGCTGAAATAACGCCCGGAGCTGTAATCGTTATCCTGCATGCCCTTGACGTAACGGGCGGCGAGGCGGGCGCCGAACCGCGCGCCTTCGTAATCCAGCGCCGCGTTCATTTTGAAGCGGGCCACGTTGCGCAACGGTTCCTTACCGCCCGGCAGTTCCTGTTCACGCTTGGTGTAATAAGTGGACGTGCCGGTGAACCGAAGGCTGCCGGGCAGGGCGCTGAGCCAGCGATCAAGATCCACGCCGAAGGTGGCCTCGAGACCGTCCGCGCGGGCACTGCTGGCGTTCACATAGGTGGTTTCGCGCAGATCATTGGTGCTGGTCAGGATCACGGTTTCGATCTTGTTCTTCACCCGGGTCTGGAACCCGGTCAGGTCCGCGTTCCAGGCATCGGCCTGGTAGCCCACGCCGACGTCGTAGGTAGTGCTGGTTTCCGGGTCCAGGTCCGGGTTGCTGTAGGTGATCTGCAGGCGCTGGCCGACGATCTCCTCGGTACGCCCGGCGGTTTCGCGGGTCAGCGGCGCCACGAAGCCGCGACCGGCACTGGCATGCAGGCGCCAGCGGCGATCCTGCTGCGGGAAGAACACCACCCCGGCGCGCGGGTTGAAGGTATCGAACCGTGAGCTGCCGGGCACCAGGTCTTCCCGATAGGGGGTGGCCTTGGCACGGTTCTCGATTTCATCGTAGCGGGCGCCCACATCCACGATCAGGCGGTTGTCCAGCCACTTGGAGGTGAGTTGGGAATAGACGCCCAGGGTTTCCCGCTCATCGTCCGGTGAGTAAGGGCCCAGGCGTTCGCCGTCCGCGTTGTAGCGGCGATTGGTGTTGGTCACTTCCTCGTAGTCCAGGCCGTACACCCAGAGCCAGCGCTGGCTCAGTGTCCAGGCGTCGCGCAGCTGCGCGCCGTGAAACCGGGTATCGCGGTCGCTGTCGTTGTAGAGCAACTCGCCGCCGGCGGCCTTGTGGCTGTCGTAGGCTTCCCGGGTGGTGTAGGCCCGCACCGTGGGCTGATGGTCGCCAACCCGGCCGGCCAAGGACAGGTCGAAGCCGTAGCCGTTCACATTGGAGCGGCCCTGGTTCAATTCGCGGTCGGATTCGGCGCCGGGGGATTCCACATCATTACCGCGTAGCACCTGGCCGCGCAGATCCACACGCCAGTCCGGGGTCAACCCATAACCCAGCCGCGCGTAACCGGAGCGGGTCTGGTACGAGGTGAAGGGTCGCTTGGCGCCGCCGCCCTGATGGAAGCCATCGTCGAAATACCGGGATTGGCGGCCCACATCGTAATCGTCGAACTGGCTGCGCTCATCAAAGGCCACGTCGAAATCGAGCCGCGACGTCAGGCTGCCGCCGGCGTGCGCGTCCGCGCGCAGGGTTTCGTAGCTGCCGGCGGCGATGCCGACACCGCCGGACACCGACCCGCGGGAGTCCCGGGTGATGAAGTTGATCACCCCGCCCATGGCGGAAGAACCGTACACGGCGGACGCGGAGCCTTTGACCACTTCCACGCGCTCAACGCCGGCCATGGGCAGATTACCCAGACTGGTGACCCCGGCCGGACGACCGTCGATCAAGACCAATACCCGCTGGTTGGTGCCGGAGAATTCCGGCCGGAAGCCGCGCATCCCGACCCCGGAACGGCCGCCGGGATACTGAATCACATCCACGGAGCTGAGCTTTTTCAGAAAGTCGGTGGCAAAGGCGGCGGGGGTCTGGGCCAGCTCCTCCCGGTTGATCACCTCCACCTGTGCGGCGACTTCGCGCCGCTGGGTGGCGGTGCGGTTGGCGGTCACCACCACCGCGTCCAGGTCGGCGTTCACGGAAGAGGGCGTTTCGGCGGCGCGAACCGCGCTGCCCGGGTAGACAAGAAAAGCGGAAACGGCAAGAAAAAAGGATGGCTTGAACATCGATGTCCCATTGTCGACGCCCTGGACCGGACGTGCTGGCAATAAAAAGAAAGCGGACGAACATCAATGTTCTGGCCGACAACGCGCGCGGCCCCGAACGGTGACCTCCCTAATCGGCGACGAACGATATGTTATAACGTATCAAAATGCAAAGACGATTTGCCGCCGAATGGGACGCGGGCGGTGCCCGGATCCGTGGGCCCGATGTCCGAGGCGCCCGTCGGTTTCACGGTCAACGCACGGGTTCAGCGAAGCTCAATCGGATTGCAAAAACATCCGCAGTGCCACCGCGTTGTTGTGCTCGCGGTCGCGGGCGGCGAACAGCAGGGTCAGCACGCCACCGTCGCAGGCGCTCAGCAACGCCTCCACCGCGTCGCGCCGCTGCCGCAGCTCGGCATGGTATTTCTGATAGAAGGCGGCCCAGCGTGCCGGATCGTGACCGAACCATTTGCGCAGCTCCGAGGAAGGCGCCAGGTCCTTGCGCCACTCGTCGGCTTTCAGGGCTTCTTTTTTGATGCCGCGGGGCCAGATCCGGTCCACCAGCACGCGATAACCGTCGGACGGCTCCGCCGGGTCGTGGACACGTTTGCATTGAAGGCGGGAAGGCTGCTTCATGGCGTGCTCCTGCGGGATTCCGGACGAGCGGACCGGGGAGAAAAGCCAGGGGA